>Ga0209633_10000351_pt1 | contig 54784 bp, 48 predicted proteins | sample Cruoilmetagenom1_FD_187290 | JGI IMG/M metagenome (GOLD analysis project Ga0209633, IMG submission 187290) | Oil polluted marine microbial communities from Coal Oil Point, Santa Barbara, California, USA - Sample 1 (SPAdes) (version 2) | ecosystem: Environmental > Aquatic > Marine > Oil seeps ... | reverse complement strand
ACTGGTTTTGATGCAGAGAAGATGAACACTTTGTATGTTGACAAAAATCTTCGTTATCACGGTTTGATTCAAGCCTATTCAAGAACTAATCGACTCTTAAATTCTGATAAGCCACATGGGAACATTGTTTCATTCAGAAATTTAAAGTTGGCAACAGATAAAGCACTTGCTCTTTTTGGTGACGAAAATGCCAAAGAAATTGTTTTCAAAAAACCTTTTGAAGTTCAGAAGAAAGAGTTTAATGAAAAACTTGAGGAACTTCGAGAAAAAATTCCAACAGTTGAGGCTGTGGATTTACTTGCTGGCGAAGAAGAAAAGGCTAAGTTCGTAAAAACTTTCCGTGACCTGTTGCGAATCAAATCATCTCTTGAAACATTTGCAGAGTTTTCTTTTGATAAATTGGGCATCTCAGAGCAAGAATTCTATGACTATCAAAGCAAATATTTAGATGTGTATGAAGGGAATAAATTAGGAGAAAAAGAAAAAGAATCTATTTTAGATCAAATTGATTTTGAACTTGAATTGATTGTGCGTGATGTGGTGAATTTTGATTATATTATTCATCTTATTGCTGGATTGAAAAATATTAGTTCAGTGGCAGTACGTGAAAAGAAAACGGAAGAGATTTTGCATTTATTTGACCGAGATGTAAAACTTCGAAAAAAGAAAGAATTAATTCGAAAGTTCATTGAAGAAAATTTGCCAAAAATAGGCAAAGACGAAGATGTTGAAAAATCATTTAGTGAATTTTGGGAAAGTGAACGTTCTGATGTGTTGAAAAAGATTGCAGAAACGGAAAATATTCCATTGAAAAATTTTAAACAACTGGTTGGCGAATATTTGTACACACAGAAATTGCCACAAGGACAAGAAATTGCAGATATGTTGCCAGTAGCGCCAAGACTTTTAGAGAGGAAGGGAATCATTGACCGAATTCGAGGAGCGATTGAGAATATTATTGATGTGTTTGAGTGGTAGGAACTAAATAACCATTGCTACGTAACATGCTACGTAGCAAAGGTGAAATTTATAAAAAACCTAAAAAACAAAACCATGTTGAAAAAATTCATCAGAAAAGTCACTCGTGTGGGGAAGAGAAGTCTCTCAATCAATATTCCAATGTATGGTTCAAATGCCGACAGAAGAGTTGCAAATTATTGCTGTTTTGCATGATGTGGTTGAAGATAGTGATTATACTTTTGAATATCTTGCGAAAGAGGGTTTTGCTACTGAAGTTGTAGAAGCTTTAAGGGCGTTGACTAAATAAGACAATGAACAGTATAGTGATTTTGAAATTGGGATTAAAAAAGTTTGAAGCTTTGAAGTCTAGTGATAGTGGGGAATAGCAGGGCTTTTTTTGCGATCAATCAGAATGAACGGTTCTGAAAAGAAATTTTATCGACTTTTACAAAGAAATTTGATTGCCGAGTTTATTATTTTGGCTAAAGTTCGAGTCGAAGATTTTGTTGATGTTAATAAACAAGGTTTAAGTTTTGGCGAAATGACTGGGAAAAGAAATCAGATTAAATTCTATCACGTTGATTTTTTGATTTGTGATTTGAAGACTACTCAGCCTTTGTTGGGCGATTGAATTGGATGGTGCTTCTCATCAGGTTTCCAGTCGCAAGAATCGAGATGAGAAGTTTAATCGACTTTATGAAAAAGTTGCTTTGAAATATTTGCATGTCAAAGTTGGAGCTGATTTTCAAAAGCAAATAGTTAAAGTTAAAAATCAGTTATTGAAAAACGATAGTGGCCAGATGGAGGTTTGAATAAAAATTAAAAAATAAATATGAAATTTTTTGTGATGGTTTGCACGACGATTGGACTGATGGTGGGGAATTATATTCCTTTGCTGTGGGGCGGAAGTGCGTTTTCTTTTACGGCGGTTTTATTGAGTGGAGCGGGTGGCATTTTGGGTTGCTGGTTCGGGTATCGAACTGGTGTTCGGATGGGGTTGTGAAAACCCTGCGGAAATAGTATTTAAACTTTGTTTAGATAATTTTACAGGGCAAGGTAATCATTGAAAAAATGAAGATGAAATAAAATTTTTCTCAGTTCCCCTTCCCAGTCTAACCGGTGTATCCAGACTGGTCGGACTGAGGGAAAAGTTTTGCCAAATTGAAGCGAGTGGGTGGTGGTATCTTTTGCAAAAAATAGTTAGAGTGTGTTAAGATAAAATGGTGAAAGTTAATGAAATGAAAAAAATAATTGAAAATAATCAGTAAATTTTAAAAAATGAAATCAGTACATCATTCGTTGAAGTTGAAGACCAAGGAGCTTTTTGACTTTGTTGATTTGACGGAGACGGTTAAGAAATTGGTGGCTAAGTCGAAGATTAAGAATGGGTTGTTTAATATTCAAAGCAAGCATACCACGGTGGCGGTGATTGTGAACGAAAATGAACCACTTTTGATTTCTGATATGAAAAAAATGTTGAATAAATTAATTCCTACTAATCATGATTATCAACATGATAATTTTGAAATTAGAACAGTTAATATGTGTGATGACGAGTGTGCAAATGGTCATTCGCATTGCAAACAAATTCTTTTAAATTCTTCTTATACTTTCAATATTATTAAGGGTCATTTAGATCTGGGGACTTGGCAAAGAGTCTTTGCAGTAGAATTGGACCGTTCTCGGCCGAGAGAGATTTCTTTTATGGCAATGGGGGAATAAAAAGAATAGACTCTAGACAAAAAATTTATTTAGATTATAATTTATGGACAAAATAGTTCTTTATTTGCTCATCCTCAGGTTGTATTTTCTTCCTGAAAAGTTGATTTTTTTATGACGTTTCGTCATTGAGGATGGGCAAAAAATTAATTCGTTCCCCTGTCAAATCAAAGTTTTTTCTCTGATTTCCTTTATTCGACATTTGATCTCCAGAGACTTTTTGTCTGGGAGCGATTAATTTTTTTATAAAAAAGAGAATCAAAAATTTGAGTCTCTTTTCTAAACTAAACATAGTTTACAGCATCTTCGGGTGCTTTTTTCTTTTAGTCGATTTTTAGTTCTTTAAGTTTCTTTAATAATTTGCTTAATTTTAGAGTTGCTACGCCGATTACTTTATCTGCGCCACCGTAGTAAATGAAAATCGTATCGTCAATAATGACGTGTCCGTTGGAGAAAACTACATTAGGAACATTGCCAATTTTTTCATAGGAAGTTTGAGGCTCGAAGATTGGTTCTTCAGTTCGAGCTAGTATTTTTTGAGGATCTTCTAAATCGCACAAAAAGGCACCTAATCGATAGGTGGAATCTTTTTTCGAAATTCCATGATAAAAAACTAACCAACCAAATTTGGTTTTGACCGGAGGACCGTTTAACCCAATTTTTTTGTCATCCCATTTATATTTTCTGGGAAGAACCCAGTTATTTACGGTGTAAATTTCTTCTTGAGGGTTATCAAGACTTTTGATAAGTTGCAAATTCATTCCAAAATCATTTATTCGATGAATTAATAAATAGCCATTATTAAATTTTTCTGGAAATACGCAAGAATCTTTATTGGAAAATTTTTCGCAATTCATTAGTTTCGGTTTGGACCAATTCCATTTTTTTTCAATAAAATCATTTCTTTTGATTGATGCTATGGCAATTCCAGGAAGTTTTTGATTGTTATAGGCAGTATAAAATATATAAATTCGATCTTCAATTCTGATTAGTCGCGGATCTTCACATCCGTAAAATTTACCATTGGGATTTATCTCGAAGGGTTCTCGTGGAATGTAAACAGGTTCAGACAATCGTTCATCAATATTGAAGCCATCGGAGGAAGATGCATAGCCTAGGACCGAAACATTATTAAAAGATTCGGCTCGATAAAGAAGATGAATTTTGCCGTCTTCATAGATTGCTCCGGGGTTGAAAACTGATCTGGCTTCCCAGTGGTGATTTTCAATTGGAGTAAGAATAGGATTTTTTTGATAACGTTTGACAAGAAACCCGTTTACTTTTGGTTTGGAAATATTAGCCAAAACTTTTTCGAGATCATATTTAACGCCACAACAAACAGTGTCGGCTCCACCGTAGAAAACGTGAAGTTTATTATTTTCGATGTAGCCACCAGAAGGGAAGACGATATTAGGAATTTGACCGTAGAGTTCATATTCTTTCTCTGGAACTAGTAAGGGAGAACTAGTATAACCAATTATTTTGAAAGGGTTTTCAAGGTCTAGCAAGACGGCTCTGATTTCGAAAATATTTTCTTGGTTTGGATTAAAATAATTTTTTATGTAGGAATAAATTAACAACCAACCTTTTTCAGTTTTAAGCGGAGGTGCTCCAACTTCAAAGTGATCATTTTCGTCAATGTTTAAATCTAACTGATTTTTTTCTATGGATGAATACCAATTATTCCAATAATTTTCAGAATAAATATCTTCTTCTTTGTCAAAAAAAGCTAAGCCGATTTTTGAAGAAAGAGGCTGATCAGTGTCTACTGATAAAATTGAACAAAATTTATTGTTTATTTTTTTGGGAAATAATGCCATCGCTTTGGAGTTGAAGGTGGTGATGGGATGTTTTTCGATTTTTTTGAAATCTTTGGTTTTGGCTAATCCGATTTTTATTCCAGAAGCTTCAAATGGGAATTTGGATAAAGCTGTGTAGAAAATATAATAAGTGTCGTCAATTTTTGTTACCCGAGGATCTTCGCAACCATATTTTTCCCAATCAAATTGAGGTTCAATTAGTATTTTTCGATTTGAGTAAACTAAGCCATTTTTGCTATGGGCATAACCAATTACCGAAACATTCAATTTGGATTCACCAATTTGTTGGGGTGGAGAAATAGCTCGATAAAAGAGATGAATATCATTTTTTTCTTTAATGGGACAGCCATTGAAGGTTGCTTCCATTTCCCAAATGTTTAGCTCCGATGGCATAAGTAGGGGGTTGTGATAATATCTTTTAGCAATCATTTGGTTGATTTTTTATTAATAATTTTTTAGGTTGATTTATCAATAAACTAAATATTTTTTTTAAAGGAGCAGTTGCGACACAACTGACTTTATCGGCGCCTCCATAATAAACAAAAAGTTTTTCGTCTTTAATTACTGCGCCACAAACATAGATTACTCCAGGTTTTCCGTTATTTTCATATTCCTCATGGGGTTCAAGGATTGGTTCATGGCAACAACTCAAGATTTTTTCAGGATTATTGTGATCTAATAACATAATACCAAGTTTGTATTGATCTGGATTTTTGTGATCCATGGCGTGATATAAAACTAACCAGCCATGATCAGTTTTAATCGGAGGCGCTCCGACACCTCGAAGGAACTTTTCCCATTTTAAACTAGTCTTTCTTGGGGCATAGTGACTTTTAACCATTAAATTATCTTGATCTAAGGAGTCGAAATAATCTATCGTTATTTGCGGAGAAATACTGTGAAGAATAGCATATTTACCGTTAATTTTTTCTGGGAAAATCACCCAGTTTTTTTGAATTTTATGAGGTTCACTGATTAGACGAGGCTTTTTCCATTTCCAATTTTGATTTAGGAAGTCTTTGGTTTTTATTGAGGTTAGGGCAACGCCTGGGGCTTGATGACCATTGAAGGCGGTATAGGTCATAAAAATATCATTTTTTATAACTGAAAGCCGAGGATCTTCGCAACCTCCCCAGCCACCGCCTGACATATAGGGATATTTGAAAGCAGGTTTATCGTTCTTGACAAATTCAAAAGATTGGGAAGGTCGATAAACTGGTTTTGCTAATCTCTTGTTGATTCGAAAACCATTTTTAGTTGATGCATATCCGAAAACCGACATTCCGTCTTCACCAGTGGCTCGATAAATTAAGTGAAATTTATTATCCAAATAAATTGCGGCTGGATTAAATGACCCAGTAGATTCCCAGGAATTTTGTATTTGAGGGGAAAGAATTGGGTTTTTCCCATTTTTTTTCAGACGAAAAGATGGTTTTAAATTATTTTTTAATTTTTTATAATTTTTAATTTCTGAGAATTTTTTTGGGTAAGAAACTGGAGGAAGGTCGATGCGATATAAATTCTCATCTTGATCTTTACAGTAAAATTTGTAGTTTCCGTCTTGTTTGATTATTCCTAGCGGGTAATATTTTTTGTTTATAATCCTTGATTGCCAAATTGGAAGATTATTGTGCCAAAGTAATTGAGAGGGGTTGTCTTTATTAATTAGAGCGACTTTAATATCGAAATTATTTTTTTCATCATATTCGTAATAAAATAAAATAATTTCATTTTTACTTAAAAAACACTAGCAGGCAGTGTTTTTTTGTCTTCAAGATTTTTTAAATCGGTTTCTCCTTCTTTCTCTATTTTTAAATTTGAATCGATTTGATAATAAGCAATATTATTTTTATTTCCAAAATAAGCAATTTTATTTTGATTAAAATTATAATTTGGAGTAACAGATAAGGAGCCAATCAACTTTTTTTTGAATTTTAGATTAGACCAGGACAATAGATCAGTTGAGATCCAAGATTCGGTTGAAGTTTCTTTCTTTGAGATTATTTCATAAGTAAGAATAAATTTATTTTTAAATTTTGATATTTTGATATTTTTCCAATTTTCAAAGTTTTTGATTTTTTTATCGAAATAAATTTCAATTGGGCTTGCTTTATCTTTCGATAAATGGGCTAATTCAACTTTATTTTTTTTGGTGTTTACTCTTAGAATATAAATTTCTTTAAAATGTTCAAAAATAGTCAATAGTTGATATTCACTTTTTTTGTCTTTTTGTGAACTAAAATATTTTTTTTTGAAAATATAAAAACTGAGCTTATTTTTCATTTTAAGTTTATTGCTAAGTTTTTCCATCTTTTATTTTTATAAAAATAAAAATATTGATATTATTACTTTCAATAATAACATAAAATTTTTAAAATGTTAAATTTATTTGTAAGTGACATTTTTGAGTCGATTATTTTGTTGGTGATTTTGAATATGCTATTATTAAGTGGAAATAAATTATAGTTAATAAATCAGTTATGAATGGGATTTCTATTCCGAAAAGTGATCAGAATTATTATTGGACTCGGCATTGTATTGGCAAGATTTTTCAATATGGAATTACGGCTAATAAGATTAAACGAATTATTAAATATCCTGATCGGAAAGAAGAAGGAATTGCAGAGAAAACTATTGCGGTGATGCGACAAAAATCAAAAAAAGACCATAACAAAGGAGAAGAATGGGTGATGTATCAATTGCGAAAAAGTAAAAAAATAATTATCTCGGCTTGGTTTTATCCAGCTATTACACCTAAAGGTAAGCAAATTTTTATTCCCGATGAAGTTTGGGATGAAATTGCGAGGGAGAATGAAGAAGACGAAGAAAAAAAACAAAAAATAAATTCTATTGTTTACTAAAGAATAGTAGAAAATGAGAGAAAAAAACCGGATTAGGCGGTTTTCAGTTTATGTGGTAAAAAGTTTCAAATTTCGCCGTATAAGATAAACTGCTTTGAAACATGACGTTTCGGCGGGGTGCAGCCAGAATCAATTTTTTGAAATATTTTCTCTGAAAACCTTAACCTAATCCGGAAATTTATTATAGCATTTTTTTAGATAAAATTAAAGTGTCTTAAAGTTTGTTTGACGTTGGGGGCGAGATTTTGAGGCAAGTCTTTGAGGTCAAACCAATCCCAGGCTTGAACGTCGGGACCGGGAGTTATGATGCCTTTTCTTTCAGCTAAAAAATGGTATAAAAGGGCAATATTTTCGGTGGTGCCAGGTCTTTTTATTTCTATTTTGAATGGTTCTGGTTCGATAATTTCAATTTCAATCCCCATTTCTTCTTTGACTCTTCGTTTAGCGGTTTCTTCAAGATTTTCTGGTTCTTTGACTTTCCCACCACAAAATTTCCAAAAGTCATCACCACTGCTTTTGTTTAAAAGGACTTTGTCGTCTTCGACGATGACGGGACCAGAGGCGGTTATCAATTTATTGCTTGAGTCGTTCATAAAATTAAATTAATGTTTATTATTTATTGTAGCAGATAATACTTTAGACTTGAAATAAACTTTTTTTCTGAGATTCGACCGCTGGTTTCCAGAGGTCGAACTTTCGGAAACATTTTTAGCTAATTTTTAATTTTCGCCCAAGGGTACTTCGTAATTTTATAAAGCTTTCCTACCGGAAGGCAGGTAAAACTTAATTTTTAAATCTAAAATTTCTTGGTAGCTAGGTTTAAAAATTAGAAATTAGAATTTATTTAAAAATTAAAAATTAAAAATTATAAAAAGTTTTACAACTTTTTAACCATATATTCATTTTTTGCTTGATAGCCTAATTTTTCGTAGTACTTTCGGACTCCAATGCCAGCGATGATGGCGATTTTTTTCTGGTTAAATTCTTCTTTGGCGATTTTTTCGGCGGTTTGGATTAATTTTTTTCCTAGACCTAGGTGCTGAGGTGAATTAGAATTTTTTTTGCTTAAACCGGTCGATTGACCGTAGGTATGAAGTTCTCGGATTAAGGCTGAATTTTTTAGAACAGGGAGAAAATGATTTTTAGCGGTTTCAGTGTTGTTGATCCTAATTCGCAGTAAAGCAAAAAGCTTTTTTTGATCTTTTGAAGTGAATTGTAGAAATATTTCAGTTCCGTCTGAGGCTGGGTAGTCGATGCGGTTTAAAATGATTTTTTCTTTAATTTCATAATCGGCTCTGATTTCTCGACAACGAATGCACTGACATTCGGCGCCTTCTTGTTCTAGGATTTGACGAAGGTTGGAAATATTGGGTCCAGCTTCAATTGATTCTTCGGGAATGTCTCGGATCAAACGAGCAATTCGAACGTAAGGGGGAATGACCTTTTTTATTTTAATTAAAAGTTTTTTGTTAGCTTCGTTACTGAGCGGTTGATAAATGCCTTTTTTCCAAAGCTCGTAGATTTCTGAATTTTTTGTTACGACGCAGGGATAAATTTTTAGCATATCTGGTTGGAAGTCAGGATCGGAAAAAAGCGTTTTAAACATTGTTAAATCAAGCTTAGGTGAGCTCCCGAACATTCCTGGCATCATATGGTAGTTGATTTTGAAGCCGGCTTCTTTGAGCAATTTGGTGGCATCAATGGTGGCTTGAATTTTGTGACCACGATTATTGGCTTTCAGGACATCATCAAAGATACTTTGAACACCGAGTTCCACACGAGTTGCTCCTAATTTTCGAAAATTTTCAATTTCTTGCTTGTTGATGTGGTCGGGTCGGGTTTCTAAAGTTAGGCCAATCATTCGGTGTTGAGCGGTTTCGTTACGGGTTTTTTCGATTTCAAGAGAGGAGCGTTTTGAGTCTTTGATTAAATTTTTTGGGTAGTCATTCAAGGCGCGGAAGCATTCTTTGACGAACCAACTTTGATATTGGCGGGAAGGGTAGTTGAATGTTCCTCCCATTACGATGGTTTCGATTTTTTCGATGGAATGACCGTTGATTTCCAGCATTTTGAGTCTGGCGTGAGTTTGTGCGTAGGGATGAAATTTAGTTGAGATGGCTCGCATTACGGCTGGTTCATTGGAGAGATAACTTTTGGGCATTGATTTTTCGTTGGGGCAATAAATGCATTTTCCGGGGCAGGGATAGGATTTGGTTAGGACCGCAACGACGGCCACGCCCGAGAGAGTTCGAATTTTTTTGGTTATTAAAAGTTTTTCTAAGCTGGGATTGAGTGCAGTTTCTTGTTTTTTGATCATTTCTAGGTAAGTTTTTCGGATGTCAGAATTGCTTAAAACTCGAAATTCAGTTTTCGTTGTTCGAAGTTCTCGACAAAATTCTTTTTTGAATGATTCTAAGGATTTTTGATCGGGTAAATCACGTTGAATGGCTTTTTTTATAAATTTTTTTGTGATAGACTGAGGCATAAGAATAGTTAGAAAGTTGAAAAGTTAGAAAGTTTGTAAAGTTTAAAGAGGACTGGATTCTCGCCAGAGTTTGTTCCTGCAGAGGCGGAATGGTAATGATGAGCGAATAAATTTTAAAATATATTTTCAATGTCTAAGTTTACCAAAGAAAAGCGAATAAGGGAAGACGTTGCGAAATTTTATGATAATATTGCTCCACAATTTTCTCAAACTCGAAAAAATTGGTGGGACAGTTTGAATTTTGTTCGAAAATATATTAGTCCAAAAGATAAATTACTAGATTTTGGTTGCGGAAATGGAAGATTGTTGGAATTTATTTATGGGGAAAATCTTGAAGTGAAATATGCTGGAATTGATATTTCAAAAGAGTTGGTTGAGATTGCTAAAAATCGTTATATTAATGAAAAATTTTCGGTAATCGAAAATGAAAGAGAAACTTCTTTCAAGAAAGCTCAGTTTGATGTTGTGATGTCAATCGCAGTTTTTCATCATTTTACGCCTGAGATGGCTGCAGGTGCTTTGAAAGAAATTCGTCGGGTTTTGAAAAAAGATGGAGTTGTAGTTATTACGGCTTGGCATCTTTGGAATAAAAAAAGATTGCCTTTTTTGTGGAAATCTTTTTGGCGTGGGTTATTTCGTTTGAATTTTGGAAAAACTGCTAAATTGCCTTTCAGCTATTCGAGTAAAGAGAAAGGTCAAAAAACTTATTGGCGATTTTGTTATTGGTGGAATAAAGCTGGTTTGGTGAAGTTGGCACAGAAAAATAAGTTTGAAGTTTTGGAAAGCGGATATAGTCGAGACAATCGGAACAATAAGAGAAATATTTATTTGATTTGTAGGAAGAAATAAAAATGGTAGTGGAAGTTAACAATACCCTCTCGGTTTTTCTTTGAAAAGGGGGAAGAAAAAGGAGAAAACCTCCGCCCTAGCGAGATGGGATCTTGGTTTCTTTGCCTCGCTAAACTTGCCTGTCGGTAGGCAGAGCTATGGCGGAGCAGGATTCTAAAAAGGGAGAAAGGCAATAGAGATGGTTATTAAATTAGACTAGATTTCCGCTCACCTCCACTAAAGCTAAGGCGAGGCAAGTCTGCGTGGGAATAATAAAGGACAGAGAGAAAGACAAGTGATTGAGATAGTAGAATTTTTCTGAGGTTTGACCGCTGTATTCACAGAGGTTGAATTTCCTGAAAATTAGTTTTGAATGACTTTTTCGAAATAGTAACCGACGTCGGTAATCCATTTTTTGACACCGTAGCTACTGTGTCCAGCGCAAGACGAGCCACATTTCCAAATAATCATATCTTCCGGAGTGGTTAACTCATATTTTTTAATTAAGGTGGTAATTCTTTTTCCAACGGTGTCAACTGCGTCTTCGGGGCTGTCAAAACAGGTGTGTCCACCAGTTCCCATTCGGTCTCTGATTCCACGATAGCCCCAATAATTGAAGCAATCTTCACCATTTAAAACTGGTACTCGTTTCCCCCAGTTGCTTTCTTTTTTGGCGATACTGACTAAAAAAGCGGCAGTCATAGTGTCTTTTTCTATGATGTAGGGGACCATTTGTTCGATTGGATAGCCTTTGACCATTTCTTGAATATTGTTTTCCAAAGCAATTCGATCTTTGGCGACAGAACTCAAACCTTCCATGATGGTTATTTGATTATTGAAAAAATTAAATCGCCATAAACCGATCATATAAATGATTAATATGAAAAAAGTGAAAATTGTTATTCGATAGCGAATATTAGCAATCATCACTGCTCCTTTTTTTATATTTTTTTTCATTGTTTTATACTATTTTCAACTGATTCATCTTCATTTAAATCTTGAAAATTTGGACTGCTCTGTATAAATAATACTATGTAATTTAACAGGGTAAACAACTTTGAAAAAAATATTAAATGTATCTATGAACACTAGTTTAAGATTTTTTTCTTCGTCTCGTCTAAAATTTTCTGCAACTTAATGCGGATTGGTTAATTGGAAATGGCATTAAATTATTTTTTCATGGCTTTTTTTTTGAGCTTGGCTGGCATTTTTTCAATAGCGTAGCGCAGGGCTGTTCGAGGCATTTTATTTTTATTTTTGATTATGTATTGAAAAATTTTTTCTTCTTGGAGATTGCCGGCTTCTTTGAGCGCCCAACCATAGCCTTTTTGAACTAAATCATCCTCGTCTTCCAATAAGATGTCAGCTACTTCAAAAGCTTCTTTCAAAAGTTTATCTTTCCTTAATGAATATATTAGCACAACTGAAGTGGCTCGTCTAAGCCAGCGATTTTTTGAGTAGGCCCATTTTTTGGTTTTGATGGTCAGTTCTGGGAATTTAAAAAGCAGAAAGCCTAAACTATGAGTGCAAAAATCATCGCAAGTGCTCCAATTACTAACATATTTTTCGGACCAATTTTTAAAAATTTCAAAATCTTTTTTAGTAAAATTTTCTTTTTGACGGAAAGACCAATCGAAAGCAATTGTTTTAAATTCGTCTTCTTTTTTTAAAAGTTGCTCGCAGATGTTCCAAATATCTTTTTTGACTAAATTTTTGATTTCTGGGTAGTATTTGGTGGCTATTTTTCTAACAATTGGAATTCGAACTCCTAGTCCGTTGGTTTTTTCTTTGAAAAAGGTTTTAGAAATTTTTTGATATTTTTTATCAATATTTTCCTCTAACTCTCTTTGAACAGACTGGATTAATTTTTCAGGATTCATGTTTTTAGTAGATTGTTTCAAATTTAGTTGCAGATTTTATTTTAAATTATTATTTCTGTCAGAATTTTAAATTTTAAATTGAATAATTTAAAATTATAAAATCTAACAACGAAATAATAATTTAAAATAAAATCTGCTTAGCTAAGAATTGATAAATTTCAAAATAGATCTATAAATGAAGATAATCTTATTTTAACTCACTTAAATTCAATAATCAAATCTGTTAACAATTTTTTAAAATTATAGGAAAATGATTGGGTATCTAAAACGTAAAATGATCAACTTTATAAAATTAAAAAGGTTTAAATATGGATGTTTTGGGAGGAAAATAGTTCTTTAAATGATTATTATAAAGCCAAAAAACGGCTGTTGTTTAACAAATGGTGGTCGTTTTGAAGGCTTGTTATTGTTTAGCTTGATTATGACTATTTCCTTTGAAATAGTTTTTATTTTTTAAAAATATCATTGACAGGATTGTTTTTTTGGTTTATTGTTTTGGAAGTTCTTTGAAACCAATTTCTCTCGTTGTCACCTCCCCAAGTCTGACAACATTTATTCTTGGACTTTAGGTCTATGAGAAATTGGATTAATTGATTAACTGTTTCAACGAGATAGTCCATGCTCGCTCCCTTACCATTCTTATTAATTAAAAAACTCCTTTTTTAAGTAAATAACAACCAAAGGGAGCGGGCATCACAAAAAAATCAGCACTTACGGAGATCATTCCGCGGGTGCTTTTTTAATACAAAGTTTGTATGGTTGAACCAGTGCACTGGTTCAACCAATGGAAACCAATGGAAACCAATGGAAACCCTGGTTCAACCAATGGAAACCAATGAGAATTTTGAGGGGAATTTATTCAGGCATTGCAAACTTAAGTTCTATTTACAAAAATAGTAAAGTGTGACATAGTATTGAGGTTGAACAGAGGAGGAAGTTTTTTGAAATAAATTTTTTTGGGAGGAGATTTGATTATGATGGCTACAATAAAAAGGCAGGTCAAAGTAGAGAGAAATAAAATCAAAAAAGAATTGAGAAAAAAACTTACAGAGAGTTTTTTTAATTATTTTTTCTTGAGTATGGCTATTGTAGGTGGTTTTATGGTCATTTATAATTTTGTTTTTTGGGGATCAGCTTCTATTATGAGGCTTCAAAATTTTCCTTTTGATAAGGGAGACCTTGAATTTGGATTCTTTTTTTTGTGGATATTTTTTTGTCTTCCTTGGTTTTCTAGGGAGATTAGAGATAATTTCAAGAAAATCTTGGAACATCTCGATGAAGAATTAAAATCAATCTGAAACTGATTTTAATTTTTCAAAAAAGTCTTTATGCTGAATTATTAGCATTGAAGACTTTTTTTATTGGAAAAATTTTAATTTAAAAATTATTATAGTAAACAATGTAAAAATTTGATATAATGTTGAAAATAGTTTTTTGAAATAATAAAAGAGAGGTGTAGACATGGCAAGAAAGAAAGGTAGGAAAAATAATTTTTCAAAAAGATCTTGGGGGCGAATTGTTCAAGATATTCAACTTGGTTGTGAAATTCTTGAAAAAGAAATAGAAATTGAGTTGTGGGAAAATGCTTGGCAAGAGTTGTGGCAAGAGCTATTTGATATTTCTCAGGGTAATTTTTATAGGCTTTCTAGGAGTTTTTTGGTGGCTAAAGAGTATTTTCAAGGAGGCTGGCAAGAAATCTATATAGAGGAAATGTTTAAGAAAGCTCTTAAAACAGAGCATTGGAGATTTATCGCTAAGCACAGCGTTAGAAACTTTCCGGTTTATCGAATTGCTGTTGAAAAAGTTTATAAAGATACAAAGAAATTGAATACCTTGTATCACTGGAAAGAATTCAAAAAAACATTAGACAATTGGTACCCTTTGATGCCTGAAGTTGAAAAAAGAATAATGAGGTTTAAAAAAACAATGAAAAAAGAAAGGAAATAAAGTCTTTGAGGAAAATTTTTCAAAGGCTTTATTAATTGCTTGAATTGTAGTATAATGAAGACTAATTCCAACCACTCTTTTTACTGTAATTTTTCAATTTTGGTTAAATTCCTTAAAAATTATTTCACCTTAGCTTTGGTTAATGTCTCAAAAATTTTAAAATAATTTATCTCAAAATTGATAAATTTCGTAACAAAATTGTGATTGGAAATAGTCTTAAAAGTTTAAAATTCATAAAATAATCGAATGCTTATAGATGACGTAAAAATTGAAGTTTTTTCCGGAAAAGGTGGAAACGGAAGAGTGCTTTTTAATAAAAATAAAATGAGTAGAGGGCCAACGGGAGGCGACGGTGGAAATGGTGGCCGGGCCTTTCTTCGGGGCGTTTCTAATATTGGAGCATTGTCTCGATTTCGAGGAAAAAAGGTTTTCAAAGCAGAAGATGGAGGAATGGGTGGAGAACAGCGAATGAGTGGGATAACTGGTCGAGACATTATTTTGGATGTTCCAGTGGGAACGGTGGTGCATATTTTAAGCGCTGGAGTAAAAAAAGAGATTACTAAGATTGGTGAAAAGTTGCTTTTGGCTGAAGGGGGAAAAGGTGGGCGAGGAAATTTTTTCTTTCGTTCGTCTTCGAATACTACGCCGAAAGAGTGTGAACCAGGAGAAGAAGGAAAACGATCAGAATTGCGGTTGGAGTTGAAATTGATTGCCGATGTGGGTTTGATTGGTTTGCCGAATGTGGGGAAGTCAACTTTTTTGAATGCTGTGACGAATGCCAAGAGTCGGGTGGCTAATTATGCTTTTACGACTTTGGAACCGAGTTTAGGGGTTTATTATGAATTGATTTTGGCCGATATTCCAGGTTTGATTGAGGGCGCTTCGAGCGGAAAAGGTTTGGGAATAAAATTCTTAAAACACGTGGAACGAACCAATACTTTTTTTCATTTTATTTCAGCTCAATCGAAAAATCCGGTTGAAGATTATCAAGTAATTCGGAAGGAATTAAAAGAGTATAATTCGAAGCTTTTGAAGAGAGAAGAATATGTTTTTTTGAGTCAAAGCGATTTGGCAGATGATAAAAAAATAAAGAAAAATGTTAAGGAATTAGAAAAAATTGGTTTAAAAGTGACAGTTTTGTCGATTTTGGAAGATGAGAGCGTTAAGGGAGCGGAAAAGGTTTTGAGGGAGGTTATAAAAACTAAGCAGGTTTAAATAATAATATCCAATATTCAATATCCAATAACCATTCAACATTCAATTTTCTAATAATCAATATTTCGACAATGAGGCATTGATTATCAAATGAATGTTGAGTGTTGAAAGTTGGTTGTTTCAATTTTATGAGTGATTGGAAATCGAAAATTTTGTTAATAATTTTTATTGTAACCGTTATTAGTTTCGGTCTTCTTTGGGGTTGGCGGAGAAATTTGGAAATAAAAGAAAAGCAAAGAGAGGAAGCTCAAATTGTGCAAGAAACAGAGGATAATGAGAAAGCGCTAGAGGAGTCGTTACAAAAGGCGGTTGCTAGTATTAGTGAAAATTCTGAAGTTGATTTTGAGCCGGTGGTGCTTCCAGCTCCACCTTCAATGGAAAAAATGAAATTTCAAGGTTGTATCGCTGATGGTTTGCTGAATGGAGGGACAGAAGATGCTAAAAGTGCGATTGGTTTAATTAATCGATCTAATTGTTATTATTTGCATCGTTCGATTGAAACTTGGTTGGAGGCGCCGGATTTTGAGGAAATTGAAAAAAATATGAGGAAGATAGAGAAAGAAGGGCTGGTTTATGGGATGTTTTTTGCTGAGGCGATTGATACAAAAGCGGAATATTATTCCAAGACCAAAGAACGAGAATTGGATTTTGATAAAATGTGTAAGAAGGGAACCAAGAATTTTTGGGGAGAACACACTTGTATTCCGTTTTTGAGCCGAAGTGAATATCAAAACTATGTTTTTGACATGGCGGTGCGAGCAATTAATTTGGGCGTGCAGAGTTTTATGTTCGGTCAAATTCATTATCAGGATGATGTTTCTCATTTTTATGCACAAGATGTGGTCGATCGAATTAGGGACTATGCTGAGTTTAAAGGAATTGAAATTGTGATTGGAGCTCAAACCAACGACATTGATGATGAAAAATATTTGAAATATTTTGATTTTATTGAAGGTGGGGTGGGAATTAATAGTAACGGAAGAGTAGAAGCGGGACCTTGTTTTTCGAGATGGTGGAAGAAAAAAGGAGATTGGTGCTGGGCTTTGCTTTGGCACAAGGATTTCAAGAAAAAAGCCAATAATGTTTTGGTTCACTTGGATTGGAGCGGAGTGATTGGGGATGATATGAGTATTTTCACTAGGATGAGTCGAGAGGAGCGGGCGGAGACTTTGAAGAATTTGGATGCCTATTTTTCAGCTCGAGATGTTGGTTTTTTGATGCCGATGTTGGCGGTTTTGCATAAAGAAAATGATGGTTGTCATGGTGATTCCAGGAAATATTATTCAGCGGATGATGAGTATTCTTGTCGAGACGAAAATATTATCAATAAATTATTGATAAATTAATTTGTAATTTTAAGTTTATAAAATAATTGCTTAAAGTTGGGGAATATGCTATAATTTTGTTTAATAATTTTTAGGACATTTTATAAATTTCAAGAAAGGAGTATTAAGATGGTTAAGATTTCTGAGTATCCTCCTCTTTTCATAAAAGAGCGTTATGAGGTAATTAAAAAATTGCCGACGACGGATAGGGAAAAGAGAATAGCTCAAGCTATTCGAAGGGCGTTAAAAAATAAAGAATGGAAGCAAATTGTTCCTTTTTTAATGCATCCAAGACTGGCTTTGCTTTTGGCGCAGACTGGAGAGGAGGGGAAGTCGGTTAAAATTGTTTTTGTTAGTAGTAAAAAATTTTTATTTAGTTTCCCAAAAATTCTAAATGAAATCGGAAAAGGGGGTTATAAAACATTGAAAGATTCTTTGAAAGGTCAGCAAATTGAAGAAATTCTTTGATTTTTTTAGTAAAATTGTTGAAATTTTGAATAAAAATTGGAAAAATTAAGACTTGACAATTTTTGGAAAAAAGTTTATAATTATCCAACTTGGAGAGGAGGTTTCTGTTTTTTCGAACTATGCGTTGCTTCTGGAGATGGGGGCACCTCCCCGCAGGTTTGATTATAAGGGGGCCTTCTTTCCAAGTATAAAAAATAGGGGGTTTGTTCAAATTTACAAACCCTTTTAATTTTGTTAAAATATGACTATTCAGTGAATTATAATGAAATTGTAGAATAAATTTATGAAAAAAATTAAAGCACTAGTTTTGTTTTCCGGAGGATTGGATTCAGTTTTGGCGGTGAAACTTTTGGAAAAACAAGGAATTGAAACGGCTGGAATTTGTTTTTCAAGTAATTTTTTTGGAGCAGAAAAGGCTCGGAAAATTGCTAAGGCTAATGGAATTAAACTTTTTGTGGAAGATTTTGGTCAGGATATTTTGGATTTAGTGAAAAATCCTCCGCATGGTTTGGGTAAGAATATGAACCCTTGTATTGATTGTCATTCGGTAATGTTCAAGCGAGCGCGAGCATTTGCTAATCAAAATGGATTTGATTTTTTGGCCAGTGGAGAAATTTTGGGGCAACGACCATTTTCTCAGAATAGAATAGCTTTAATGGAGGTTTCTAAAACGGTGGGTGAAGAATTATTGCGACCACTTTCGGCTAAGCTATTGCCAGAAACTGAAATTGAGAAAAAAGGTTGGGTTAATCGATCACAACTTTTGAATTTGCAAGGGAGACAAAGAAATCGACAGTTTGAATTAGCAGAGAAATTGGGAATTAAAGAATTTGAAGCGCCGGCGGGAGGCTGTCTTTTGACCGATCCAGATTTTGGGAAACGACTCGAAAAAGCGATTGAAGAGTTTCCAGAATTGAGAGAAAAAGACGTGGAGCTGTTGAAATTCGGAAGAATTTATTGGTTGAAATTAAAAGAGGGTAAAAATTCAATTTTAGTAGTAATTGGTAGGAATAAGGAAGATAATGAAAATTTAGAAAACTTATTAGTTGAAAAAGATTTTTTGTTGAAACCGAAGGGCGTTATGGGACCGAATGTTTTGGTTCGAGGTTTTGGAGTTGATTTGGAATTTGGAGCTGATTTAATCGAGGTTAATGTTTCGGATGAAAAAGCGATGGAATTGGATGGAAAAATTTTTGATAATGAAATTGAAATGTTTAAAGATATTGCGATTTTAGCGGGATGGTATATAAAAAAAGTACGAGGAGGTAAAGTTGAATTTATTATTTCTGAAATGAATTTATAATTTAATACTCAATTTTAATGGGAGGTGAATTGTGTGTGAAAATCAGCAAACTTGGGTTTTTTGTGAAAATCCAAAATGTGATTTTGAGGAGATGGATTTTTCCAAACAAGAGCTTAAAAATCTCGAGAAAAATTATTGTCCTCGCTGTGGCGAGGCAACTTTAGTGACAAAAAAAGTTATTGGAGGCACGATGATTTGAGTAAGTTTTTAACAGAAAGCCGGACTGAACCTTAGTTGCGGCTTTTTGAAATTATTTTTCAATACTAATATTTTATTGACTTTTTGGTTTGAATGAAGTATCCTTAATAGACCAAATTAGCTGATTTAAAAATCGTTAGAAATTCGGGTTTTAGTGAAATTTTTATATTCGTTTAGGCGGATTCGTCTCCCTATTCCGAAAATAGAGAGAAAAACCTTTTTCTCCGGAAAAAAGTTTTTCACAACCTTGCTAATTCCCGGATTTCTGATGATTTTTGTTTTATGGAGACTGTTTTTTACGGTCTTTTTTGTTGATTTTTTGTAGATTTGATGTATTATTAGGGTAAATTCAATTTTGAATTTTGAATTTTGAATTTTGATTCAATGCTTTAATGCTTTAATATTTCAATAAACACAAGTTTTGCTTGTGCGATTGAGGAATTAAATTATTTAAAAATTGTTTAAAAATTAGAAATTAGAAATTAGAAATTGATTTAAAATTTAATCAAAATTTATAATGCCCTTTGGGTGCAAAATTTTAAATTAAAATATTATGTTACGATCAAACACTTGTGGTGAACTAAACAAAAAACAAATTGGAGAAAAAGTTGAATTGGCTGGCTGGGTTCATAGCCGGCGAGATCATGGCGGGATTATTTTTATTGACCTTCGGGATCGTTATGGGATTACTCAGGTCAAATTTAATCCAGAAGTTAACAAGGAAGCTTTGGCGAAAGCAGAAGCGTTGAGAAGTGAATGGGTGATCCAAGTTGTTGGAAAAGTTATTGCTAGACCAGTTGAAATGATTAATGAAAAATTGGTTACTGGTGAAATTGAGATTGAAGTGGTTGAGTTGAGTATCTTGAATAAGTCGAAAACTCCACCGTTTGTTCTGGACGATGAAAAAAGTGAAGAGGCTAATGAAAACATTCGTTTGAAATATCGGTATGTGGATTTACGACGACCAAAAATGCAGGAAATGTTGCGGGTTCGAGATGAGATGATTCGGGATATGAGGAAGTATTTTTATGATCGAGATTTTAGGGAAGTGCAAACTCCGATTTTGACTAGTTCTAGTCCAGAGGGTGCGCGAGATTTTATTGTGCCTTCTCGAATTTATCCAGGTAATTTTTATGCTTTGCCTCAAGCACCTCAACAGTTTAAGCAATTGTTGATGGTGGGTGGAGTGGACCGATATTTTCAAATTGCGCCGTGTTTTCGGGATGAAGATTCGAGAATGGATCGACATTATGGCGAGTTTTATCAATTGGATATGGAAATGAGTTTTGTTGACCAGAATGATATTTTTGAGATTATGGAGCCTTTGATGGTTGAGCTAACTGAAAAATATAGTGCTAAAAAAGTTTTGAAAACTCCTTTTTTACGAGTGGCTTGGCGAGATGCGATGAATAAATATGGTTCAGATAAACCGGATTTGAGATTTGATTTGGAAATTAAAGATGTTAGTGAAGCTGTAAAGGGTTGTGATTTTAAAGTTTTTTCTGCAATGGCGGAAAAAGAAGGTTGTGTGGTTCACGCTTTGAAAGTTGACGGAGGCGGAGAAAGGTTTAGTCGAAAAGATATTAATGATTTGACTCAGGTTGCGATGAACGCTGGAGCTAAAGGTTTGGCCTATGTGATTGTCAAGGAAGACGGTTCTTTGCAATCACCAATCGTGAAATTTTTAGGGGAAAAATTGGCGCAGAAAATTATGATGGAAGTTGAAGCGGAGAAAGGCGATATTGTATTTTTTGGAGCAGATTGTTGGCGAATGGTTTGTGAAGTTTTGGGTGCGGTTCGAGATGATTGTGGAAGAAGATTGGGACTTAAAGATAATAAAAAAGCTGTTTGGTTGTGGATAACTGATTTCCCAATGTTCGATATGTCAGAGATTGAAGAGGGGCGAATTGATTTTGGGCATAATCCTTTCTCGATGCCTCAAGGGGGAATGAAGGATTTGGAGGAGAAAAAACCTTTGGAAATTTTGGCTTATCAATTTGATTTGGTGTGTAATGGATTTGAGCTAACTTCGGGGGCGATTCGAAATCATGATCCGGAAATTATGTATAAAGCTTTTGAAGTCGCTGGATATTCCAAAGAAGAAGTTGAAGCCAAATTTGGTCACATGCTGGAAGCTTTCAAATATGGAGCACCTCCTCATGGCGGAAATGCTCCTGGAATTGATCGATTGATGATGGTTATCAATGATTGGACTTCAATTCGAGATATTTATGCTTTTCCGAAAGATGGTAATGGGCGAGATGTTATGATGGATGCGCCGGGGAAAGTTGATCAAAAGCAATTGGATGATTTGGGATTGAGTATTGAAAATGAGGACGAAATTTAAGTTGAAATTTTTTATAAAAATAAGATACAAAATAGCCCCAATGAGGGGGCTATTTTTGTTTAAAAGAATCATTTAAATATTTCAATAATGACTTTTATTAAGTTATTATTTGCATTTATTTTTTATATATTTTTACATTGATATTTCAATGTATCAACGTAGAATATTTAGTTAGTTATTTTTTGTATTTATCAAGTAGGTTGAAGATTAAAAAATGGGCAGGATATTTCTTTTTAAGTTTTTCCCATTCATTAGTTGGTAAAACTTTTTTTCTTTTGACTTGACTTTCAGATTTTTTTAATTCTCTCATATAGCCTCCGAAACCGTTGTAGAGCCATTTATTGACGTTATTGACGGTGCTGGTCCCGACTTTTTATTTTTTTTGAATATCTTTATATGAAAAACCTTGAATTAACATTTTTGCAACTTCAATTCGGTGAATTATCATAATAGTTTCTCCCGGAGTGAGCAAGTCTTTAAAAAATTTTTTGGCATCACTTTTATCTTTTATTTTAGAAACCATAGAATAGAAATCAGTAAGCATTTTCCCTCTATTTTTGGGGTCTATATCGTGATATTTCTTTTTCATTTTAGTTTTTATTTTACGTTGATACTTCAATGTATCAATGTAAAATATTTTAATTTTTTTAATATTTTATCTTAATTTAATTTACTGTTATATTTTAGTGCAAGGCAGTAAAAACAAGTTAAATTAAATTATTCTTTCTTTATTTTAAGAGCGTTGTTTTTTAAAATTAAATTTAGTATTGTTGGCAGTTGGGGTCGATGGCGGTTTTGCCGTTATTGGAGAAGGTATTGAATTTAGTGGGAAAAGGTTGAAGGGCTTTGGGGAAATAAGGGTTGGAAACTTTGGCGTGAAGAGCACAACGAATTCCAAAGTTAGTATTATTATTGATGCTGTTATTTTCAATTTTAACGATTGAATTTTCAGAATGAGTTTGAAGATTTATTCCGCTGGAGCCGTTATTTTCAATTAGACAATTTTCAACAGTAAGATTGACTTCGCCGAGTTCGGTTTCGATTCCGCCTTCGCCGTTGTCGGAAATTATGCAATTTGAAATAGTGGAGTTCATTCCAATATGAAGGTCAATTCCTTCTTCGCCGTTGTTGATGGATCGGCTGTTAGCCATAATGAAAGTTCCTTTTTGGAGATAAAGTCCCTGGAGAGAGTTGCTAGAGATTTTTGAATTGGTTATTTCTAATTTGTATTGTTCGTTGGCTGTTAGATGTTCTTCGTTATAAACTCCATACCAATCGGCATCTGAAATTTGGCAATTTTTGATTTGAATCGATTGGGCTTCGCTGGGAATATAAATTACATAGCGGCCACCTTTGATGGTTAGTCCTTGAACTAGGTTGTTGCCGTTTAAAATTAAGTTTTTTTTATTGGAGGGGGTGGTGATTATCGAAGTTTTGGGATAGCTGGCGTGGAGATTGATGTTTTGGGGAATGTTGAGTGAGCCTTGGTATTGAGCTGGGAAGATGTAGATGTTTTTGACTTCGGGATTTTTTTCGATAAAGGTTAATGCTTGGGAAATGCTTTTAAAAGGCTTTAAAGGAGAACCGTCTCTTTTTTCGATCACGGAATTTCCGTCTACGAAAAGATCGGTGGTGATTTGAAATTCGGGTAAATTGTTTTTCAGTCCTGCTTTGATGATTTCTTGGGAAAGTAGTTGTCCAGCAGAAATGACAATAATTATGGCAATTGAGCCGAATAAGAGCAAGTTAAATATTCCAATTTGTTCTTCTGGCTTGGGTTTGATGAATTTTTTGAATCTTTGTTTTTGATTTTGTAAACTTTTTTGAAGCAAATCTTTTTGATTTTGTAAAAATTTTTGATTAATTTTGAACATTAAATAAAGTTAATAAGTAATAACTTTAGTTTAACAGTTTTTGAAATTTTTGGAAAATGGGGAGGTTTTTGAGAAAAAGAAAAAACCAGCAGTTCGATGTTCAGAGCGTGCTGGTTTTTAGTGGTGGAGAATTTTCATAGAAAACCTCCTTTTAAACGGATTTGGCAAAAAAATTTTTATATTTTTTTAACTTTATCATCCCAGCTGCCGTTGTTTCAAAGAATTTGCAAGTTTTTGCAATTCTTTTTTTGAGATCGGGGCTCAAAATCCAAATACTGCAAGAATATGTTTTTTCAGAATTTTTTTCAATATCTCCTGCTACTTCTACTGGTTGTCCAAGCTCGTCAATAAATTGAAATCCAGGTTTAAAATTTCTAGGCCAAACGAATTTTCTTTTTTTCATTGTCTTTCTCCTTTTTTTGATTTGAAAAAAATGTTATTTTACCTTACCAACTAAAAAAGATAGCAAAATTATTGGGGTTTGTCGAGAGAAAATTTTAATTTGTCAATTACAAATAAAAATGTCCTCTTCCAGAAATTTATTAATTTTTAAAAACTTTAACTCAGCAGTAGGGGGATGGATTCCCGCCTCCGCGGGAATGACAGAAAACTAAAATTGACTGGAAAAAAATATTTGTTTATTATAGACTGTTAGTGAGACTATTTTTAATAAATAACTGAAAATAAAATGGCTAAGGAAATTAAATTTAAAGAAGAAGCTAGAGTGGCGATTATGGTGGGAATTGATAAAGTGGCGGATACGGTTAAGGTGACTTTGGGACCAAAGGGGCGAAATGTGATTTTGGAAAAAAGCTTTGGAGCGCCAGTGATTACTAATGATGGAGTTAGTATTGCCAAAGAAATTGAGTTGGAGGATAAATATGAAAATATTGGAGCGGAGATGGCCAAGGAGGTTGCCAGTAAAACCAATGAAATGGCAGGAGATGGAACAACGACAGCTACAATTTTAGTTCAAGCGGTGGCTCAAAAGGGTGCTAGAATGGTTTCCAAGGGAGTTAATGTGGTCGATTTTAAAAATGCTTTATTGAGACATACCGATCAAATTATTAAAAACATTCAAAGCGAAGATACTTCTTATCAGATTGTGGGTAATTCAATCGAACAAGTGGCGACAATTTCTGCTCAAGACTCTGATATTGGGAAATTGATTGCTCAAGTTATTAAAGAAATTGGAAAAGATGGGGTGATTAGTGTGGAGGAATCACAAACTTTTGGATTGGAAAAAGACATTGTTAAGGGAATGAATTTTGACCGAGGATATATTTCTCCTTATATGGTGACAAATTCGGAAAAAATGGAGGCGGAATTGAAAAATCCTTACATTTTGATTACTGACAAAAAGATTTCAACTGGAGCTGATATTTTGCCGATTTTGGAAAAAATTTCTGGAAGTGGTCATAAAGAGTTGATGATTATTGCTGACGATGTTGATGGGGAGGCGTTGACTACTTTGGTGGTGAATAAGTTGCGAGGTGCTTTGAATGTTTTGGCAGTGAAAGCGCCGGGGTTTGGAGATAATCAAAAAGCGATGTTGGAGGATATTGTAATTTTGACTGGTGGGAAATTGGTGACGGAAGAAACTGGAATGAAGTTGGAAGATGTTGAGTTGGATGATTTGGGAAAGGCCACAAAAATAATTGCCAGCAAAGATAATACGACGGTGGTTGGTGGGCAAGGAAAGAAAAGTGATTTGGATAAGAGGGTGAAGTTTATTGAAAATATGATTAAAACTTCGGACGATTATGATAAGAAAAATTTGAAAGAGCGAATGGCTAAGTTGGTGGGAGGTGTGGCTGTTATTCGAGTTGGGGCAGCGACGGAAGTGGAACAAAAAGAAAAACAGCATCGAGTAGAAGATGCTGTAGAGGCTACCAAAGCTGCGATTGAAGAAGGAATTGTGCCAGGAGGGGGAATTTCTTTGTTGAATGAATCGACTAAATTGAGAGATTTTAAAGATCAAAAAGAGGATAAATTGAGTTTGGAAGAGAATTCGGCTTTGGAAGTTTTGATTGAGGCTTTGAGTGAGCCAATTCGACAAATTGCTCAAAATGCTGGAATTTCTGCGGATTTGGTGATTAATAATGTTTTGGAAAATCAAAACGCTTACGAAAAGAAAGTTTTGAAAAGTGGGAAATTAGTGGTTAGTAAATTGCGAAGTCGAAAGCAGATTAATTTTAATATGGGGTATGATGCTTCGGCGGATGTTTATGTGGATATGATTGATGCGGGGATTATTGATCCAGTGAAGGTTGTGACTTCAGCTTTGCGAAACAGTGTTTCAACAGCGGCGATGTTGCTGACAACTGAAGCGGCGGTAGTGGAAATTCCTAATGAGAAAGGAGATGCAACGGGTGGAGCGGGAATGCCAGGAATGGGTGGAATGCCGGGGATGGGGATGTAGTTGGCAAGTTGTAATTAAGTTAATAGTGATTAGCGAAAAAGCCTCCGAGAGAGGCTTTTTTGTCTTTTAAAACCTCCTTAATTTTCCTTTAAAAAAGGGGAAGAGCAAGGAAGATGTTTTTTGGAGGAATATTTTTTTTGAATGAAGTTGATTTTTTGGTTGATAAACTTAAAATTTCATTTTTAGTAATTTTATTTTTTTCGATGATCACTTTTTAATTTTAAGTAATACTGTCTTTTATTTTTTGTGCGTGATCATCTCTAGCCAATTTTGCCATTAAAGCTTCCCAAGCTTCTTTCTCTAATGAACCGTTAGGTGTTGAATTCATATTTTTTTTAGCTTCACGCATTTTTTTCTCGAATTCTTTTTGTCCCGCGTATGTATATTTGAGTCTCGCTTCTTCTTTTCGTTTGTGTTCGTTTTTGGCCAATTCAATCATTTGTGCGTCTATTCTTTTTCCTTCGTCTGTATTTTCGCCTGCTAAACTTTTTTCTTCGTTAAGTTTTGCGAATTGTTCCTTAAAAATTTGTGCTTTTGGGTCATCAACTAATTGTTCGTACTCAACAAGCAATTGTTCGTACTCTGATTTTTGGTTTGGTTTTCCCTTGGATTCGGCTCCTTGATTATTCTTTAATTTTTTAAAATTCATAAATTTATTTTTAGTTTATTAATATTTATCTATAAATTAAAATTATGTTGATCATGAAATAAATTGCCAAAAAATCTTAAGAAACAATAAAGAAATTTTTGATTATTTCATACAACGTTTCGGAATATCAGAAGTTTTATTTATTCTACATTATTAAAATTATTAAGAAAAGAATAAATAAAATTTGGGTGGAGTAAAAGACAATTAATGAATAATTTTTGGTGGTCTTGACGAGTATATTATTTTGTGATATAAAAATATATTGTTAACTGAATATGAAATTTAAAAAAGGAGGGATAGTCCCATGAACAGAAAGGAAAAAGTAATGGTAATATTGTTTGTGTTAAGTATAGTTCTTTTTATTTTTATGGTTAAATATGATTCTTTGCTTAGCACCTTCAAATACGGAAGAGGGTTCGGCTGGGTTATTATTGTTGTTGGTGCATCTTCCTGTATTGTGTCAATGGTATTAGCATTTTCGAATTTGAATAATAGCAAAAAAATTATTCATTAATTGTCTTTCACGGAACCTGATATTCCGTGTTAAATGAAGTCCTGACGATTTCAATTCAACTGAAGAGGGTTAACTATACTCTCTTCTTTTTTTATCCAAACATTGTTGTTGATTTTAATTAGTCAGGATTTCATTTAATGTTTCCCGATGAAGCGAAGTTTAAAAAATTCCTATTTAATACTAATAATCATTTTTTAAATTTGGGTCGGAAGAAAAGTTTACTCATTACTATAATTAATTAAGGAAATTTTCTGGAGCCGCTTATCGCGGTGTTGTACGATGTAAATTTTTTATCTCGTTTTAAGATATATAAATTATATACTAGAATAGAAAGTTAAATTTTTGTTTTGAAAAAATGGAAGAGGGGAATTAAAGGGGTGAATTCCATTTTTTCAAAACTCCTTATTTTGTTTCTTCTTCTATTGCCAAGCCTTCTTTGTAACGTACGTTTGCCTGCAAATTTTGTTTTGGATCAAAATAGAAAGAAAAAGATTCGCCCAGCTCCATACCGGATTCGTCCCAGCGTTCAGATAGCCAATGAGTAAAAAGATTTTCATGTGTAAAGGCAAGAACTCTGATTTTCTTTGGATGTTTTGCTTCCTCGATTTTTCTTTTACCGAACTCCATCAGTTTCACTAAATTTTTAAATTGAGTATCGAACATTTTTTTGGCCGTCATAATTTCAGGAACGATTTTTTTTACTTCTTCAGAGTGATAGTGCCAATTCTCTGACCAAGATCCTTTGTTGTCGCTCTCGATAATTTCTCTGGCTTTTTCCCAACGAGCGACCAAATCTTCGTCCAGAGGAACGCCGCGTTCTTGAGCAAGTTTGAGAAAATCTGTTTTGTGGTTAAATAGTTGATCAATAAGGCCATCGTTAATTTTGAGAGAAAGATTATCCACGTGTCGTACTTTTCCATTCCCGACTTTTTCCACCGATTGACTACCGGCTTTGTCAGGTGTAATCACTTCAAATCCGTGTTCTTCAGCAACGTCAATATATATTTTACCGGTTTCTGTTGTGCGGACAAAATCACTTGACACAAAAAAGAACGCGTCTTCTTCAGGACTGAATTCAGCAAAAAAATTTTCGGCTTGTAGCCGGGCATTTTCTTTCCCTTTTTCAGTTAAGTCCGAAATAAAATCTTGATCATCAGCTTGGACTGGTCCTCGGGGATTTTCAGAATCAAGCACTTTTTATTTAATTTGTATTCGGCTTCTTGATGTCGGAAGCCAAAAAATTCACCTTTTTTATCCATAGTTTTAAAGATGGGGGCTATTTTTAATAAAGCTATCAATGAATTCAAGGTCTTGCACATCGGTGAAATCTAAATCATTTCTGTCCAGAACTTTAACATGTTTATATTTTTCTTTAAGCTTTTTATATTCCTGACCAATTCGTAAAGCTCTTTGTTTTATAAAATCTGATTGTTCACTTTCTCTTCCTCAGGCAGCGATGTTTTCTTTTAGCTTTTTTTCAGAAGCGGCAAGTACAATAATTTTGTCTGCCATTAAGCACTTGTTTTCTTTGAGCCATTTTTTTAAGACAGGCGGGGACTTTTGACCAATTTCTGCATTAAGCCATGCCTCAACCAGTAGAACATCACCGTCAACATAGCTAGTAATTCCCACCTTTGCGATTGTTTGAGCTCGTTCTAATATGAGTTTTGTGCGATTCGTCAACCAGCTGTATCTTTCGGGTGTATCTTCTTCACTGTTTATAGCACTTAGAACGCTGGGGGTAAAAATTCCTTCTTCGCCCTCAAAAAATCCTGGACAACAATGTCGGCAGGCCATTTGTTTTGTCAGGAATGATGTACCCACACCAGGAGCACTAATAAACGAAATTATTTCACCTTTCATATAATTATAAATTATGGAGCGAAGCGACTTCCTCTTTCCCCCTATTTAATTAATAAAAAAATTTAACTTTCGCCGTGTTCAAAACATCTAAATATTAAAATTCTTAAAGGATAAAAAATTTATTTCGTACAACTTTTTTTTATGCGAAGTGTTTGATTTATAATATCTAGAATTTGCATGTTATATGAAATTCTAATAGTGCAAAAAAATTTCTTTTCTATAATAGAAGTATAGCATATTTTTTTATTTGTTGTAAATAATTATTAATTGTTGTTTCGGATTTTTATTGGAGTTTTGTTGTGATAAGTTAAGGATAAGAGGGATGTACTTGGTAAATTGTGATTAGCGATTAGCGAAAAAGCCTCTGAGAGAGGCTTTTTTGGCGGGATTTTAATTTTAATCTCCACCTCGGCAAGCCTTGGTGAGATGGACCCTCAATTCCCTTTTGGGAAAGGGAGAGAAGCGGAATGGGTGATTTTTGATTTTTAGTGAGTTTTATTTTTGTAGGGATGGAGATAAGAACGTTAAATTTTAATTTCAAAATTTAAATTATTCCAAATCATTTCAAATCAAATCTAAATGTCAAAATTTAAAGACCGGATTTTTACTTTAGATTATTGTTAAAAATATGATGCATGAGGTGCGGGAATGATAGATGTGAATTGGGGTTGTGATCATGAGAAGGGTGGATTTAACGCGAATATTGAGCGAATATTGAAAATTTCAGTAGTTTTGGGATAAATAAAATTGCGGAAAAAGTAGATTATGATAAAATACATAAAAGAAGTTTTTTATTAATATTTTAGCAGGGAGGGCTGAAATGGATAAAATGAAAGAAGTTGATTGGGTTTTGTTTTTAATTTTTATCGGGAATATTCCAGCTATTGTTGTTTTGTACTTTTTTGGATTGGAGCCAATTGTCGGAGCTTAAAAGGGTTTCAATGAAAACTTTTTGATTTTAGGTTTTTGCTTGAATGATTCAGTGAAGACCTTTCTTTTTGCAAATTTTGGCTTTATTTAAGGCTAAAATGGTGATTCGGCTAAAATTTTATTGACAAAAATATTTTAATGTGTAATAATTGTTCTTCAATGAAAGTTGTTTGTTGTTTAAATAACTTTTTCTTTGAAAATTAACTGTGAGTAATTTTCTTTTGGAAATTGTTTGCGAAATCATAAAAAAAGGAGGTGCAGAATGTGTAAAGATTTTTTTTCGGGTGGAAACACCCCCAAGAGTTTTAAAAAAAGTTTATTTTTGAATTTGCCTTTGCCCAGGTCCGGCAGTTCGACGATGACATCCAAGGCCATTTTTAATGAATCTTTTGGTATTGATCAAAGCCCAGCCGGATCTTAACAGATCCTGCCTGCCGGTTTTAAATTCTGATTTTCGGCACGTCAGGGGGCGTTGTTGAGAAAATCAGAGAAATTGATTGAAAGGAGGTGATCTTATGCCGATTATAGCAATAGTTTACCTTGTTATGAGGGGCAAATAGCTTTCGATTGATTTAAACCCTTCCTAGCCAAAAAAGTTTGGGCGAATATTGGAGGGGGTATCAAACTTTTTTTGATTTTGTTTGACCTGGTTTGCGGGCCGTTAGATGCTTCTAACGCCTTGCGCGCCGGCCAGCGGGTTTTTCCTTGCTGGACCATTGCTTTTGCCAGGTTGAAGTTTGACCTGTAGTTGATTGTTCTGAGATACAATTATAGGGGGTTTAGACAACAGTCTGAGCCCCTTTTTTCTTTAGGGAGAAATGGGGGAGCGCAAGCGAAGCTTGCGCGGGCGAGAATAGAATGAAATGATTGAAATAATTAAGATTGTTTATATGCAAGCAAGGTTGTTTGAAAATTAAGTCATTTAAAATTGAAAATTGTTTAGAAATTAAAAATTAGAAAATTAAAAATTTGATATTTTTGGCTTTTTTGGAAGGATGTTTTTGGATAATTGGGTTAGAAATGATAAAATAAAAATAAGGATTTGGTTGTCAAAAAGGGCTAAATGGAGTATAATAAAAAGGTATAAATTAATTTTAAATTATGTTAAGTCTCAAGGAGTTATTAGCGGTGAGAAAAAAGCCTTATGATGAAAAGCGGGTAGCTTTTATATCTAAGGCTTATATTTTTGCTGAAAAAGCCCATAAAGGGCAGAAACGAATGACAGGTGAGCCTTATTTTGTGCATTCAGTTGAAACAGCTAAAACTTTGATTCAAATGGGTTTGGGGTCAAATAGTGTGGCGGCAGCTTTACTACATGATGTTCCGGAGGATACGGAAATAACTTTGGAAGAAGTGAGAAAAGAATTTGGGAAAGAGGTGGCTTTTATTGTTAAAGGGGTGACAAAGGTTGGGCAGATTCGATTGCGAGGGGCGACGGATGAGGTTTATTTGGAAAATTTGCGAAAAATGTTTTTGGCGATGGCGGCTGATATTCGGGTGGTTTTGATTAAGATTGCGGATAGGTTGGATAATATGAAAACTTTGTACGTGCATCCGAGGGATAAGCAAATCAGTATTGCTAACGAAACGATGGAGGTTTTTGTGCCGATTGCTAATCGTTTGGGAGTGGGTGAGATTAAAAATCGATTGGAAGATTTAGCTTTTAAATATTTGGAACCGAAAAAGTACGAAGATACAGTGAAGCGTTCGGAAGAGGCGTTGCATATTCGGGCTAAATATACTAAAAGAGCGATTAAGGAATTACAAAAGGCACTTAAGCAAGAAAAAATTGAAATTTTAAATATTGTTGGGCGGGCCAAGCATTATTATCGTTTCTATCAAAAATTGATTAAGCACAATATGCAAGTGGAAGAGGTTTATGATTTGGCGGCAATTCGGATTATTGTGCCAACGGTGGAAGATTGTTATCGAGTTTTGGGGATTGTTCATCAGCGTTATAATCCGATGATTGGGCGGATTAAAGATTATATTTCTTTGCCGAAACCGAATGGTTATCGATCTTTGCATACTACGATTTTTGGGCCGGAGGGGAAAATTTTGGAAGTTCAAATTAGAACTCGTAAAATGGATTATGAGTCTGAGTATGGAATTGCAGCTCATTGGATTTATTCGGGAAAGCGGTCTTTTCGGGATTTGTTATTTCGGAGGAAAAAGGAAGAGTTGGAAAAACAACTGGATTGGGTGAAACAATTGAGGTCTTGGCACGAGGAAACTGGGGGATTGTCAGATGAATTTTGGGCTTCGTTGAAAATTGATTTTTTTAAAAACCACATTTTTGCTTTTACACCGCAGGGTGATGTGATTGATTTGCCAGAAGGGGCGACTCCGGTTGATTTTGCTTATGCTATTCACACTGAGGTTGGGGATACTTTGAGTGGGGCTAAAATTAACAAGAAGATTGTGGCTTTGGACTATGTTATTCAAAATGGAGAAGTGGTCGAGTTGATGACGGAAAAGAATAAAAAAGCACCCAATAAGGATTGGCTAAAATTTGTTAAAACAACTCATGCTAAGTCAAAAATAAAACAAGCATTAAGAAAAAATAGGATCAGTTTTTGAGTTATTGCGTTTGATAATTTTTGTTGACAGAGGCTTATGTTTGTGCAATAATTAAAAGGCTTTATTGAATTTTATCGCGGGGTGGAGCAGTCTGGCAGCTCGTCTGGCTCATAACCAGAAGGTCATCGGTTCAAATCCGATCCCCGCCACAATAATTTAGTTTTTAAATAAAAAAATATAGCTGATTAGTCAGCTGGGTTTTTTATGCTAATTTTTAGAATTTTTTGTTGAAAGCAATCTGTTCTCGAAAATTTTTTTTGGCGAGGTAGCTTAGTTGGTAAAAGCGCGGGACTCATAAGCCCGAGATCGGCGAGTTCAAATCTCCCCCTCGCTACATAAGACATTATTTTAAGGATTATTTTCTGTTGCAACTTTTAATTTTAGTTAAATTTCTGCTTAATGAAAAAACAAAAAATAGGTATTGATATTAGAAGCATCGGTCAAAAAAGAACCGGTGATGAAACTTATACTTTAAATTTAGTTCGGGAACTTTTAAGAATTGATAAAAAAAATCAATATTTTCTTTTGACTGATATTGAAAAAAATGAAAAAATTGAAAGGAAAATTTTTTTTGGGATTAAAAATAAAAATGCTAAAATTATTACCGTTTTACCAAGCTCTAAATTTTTTTGGACTTTTTTTTTATTGCCTAAAATGGCTAAAAAATTAGAATTAGATATTCTGCATGTTCAATATATAGTGCCATTTTGGTTGTCAAAGAAAGTGAAATTAATAACTACGATTGCTGATGTTTCGTTTAAAGTATATCCTGAATTTATAAATAAATTGGATTTATTTTTTTTAAATATTTTAATTCCGTTATCTCTAAAAAGAGCTGACAAAATAATTGCGGTCTCGGAGTTTACTAGAAAAGAAATCATTAAATATTATCAAATTAATTTTGATAAAATTACCACAATTCATAATGGAGAAGCGAACGAGATTTTTTTCTCAAAAAAACAAGAAAACAAGAAACAAATTTTGGATAAATTGGGAATAAAAAAACCGTACTTGTTTTATGTCGGAACCCATCAACCTCGAAAAGATATTCCAACTTTGATCCAAGCTTTTTTGAAATTGAAAATCGAACATTCACAAAAAAAAGAAATTGTGAATCTGCAACTAGTAATCGGAGGAAGAATGAACGCTCATAATTATGATCCTCGAATTGATGAAATTTTGGCGGAGGCAAAAAAAAATTCTGAGCAGAAAACGTTCTTAAAAGATTTGATTTTTACCGGATATATCAAGGAAGATGAATTGCCAGTTCTGTATCAAGAAGCGGATATTTTTGTTTTTCCGTCTTTATACGAAGGTTTTGGTCTGCCATTGTTAGAGGCGATGATTTCAGAGGTGCCAGTGATTTGTAGTAATATTGAATGTTCGAAGGAAATTGGGGGGAGTGCTTCTGAATTTTACAAAGCCAAAGATGCAAAAGACTTAGAAAGAATCTTATTGAAAGTCATAATAAATCCAAAAATAAAAACAAAAATGGTGGAAAAAGGTTTGGAAAATTTAAAAAAATATTCCTGGAAGAAGACTGCATGGAAAACATTACAGGTATTTCTTGAAAAATAATTTTTAATTCACCTTTTTCTTTTTTTATGGTATTATTTTAGAGTTGCGAATTATTTAATTTCATAATTCGTAAATAATTTTAAACTTCAATTCGAAATGTCAATCAAAAAAAATACAAGCAAGGAAAACGATTTTTTCTCAAAAAGTAAGAATAAAGCAAATAATTTAACGGTGAAGAGCAACTCTGATGCTAATCCTAAAAAATTACTGAAAAAGAAAATTTTTTTAACAATCCTGATATTACTAATTGTTTTTTTACTGGGAGGTTGTTTGGTCGCTTATAAAACTGGCTATATTCTTAATAAAATATCCGAATCAGAGAATTCAACTCTGAGTAGTTTTTTCGGCGTTTTGCCTGTCATTGGGAATAAACAGGAAATAAAACAAGACGACCAAGGTCAAACCAACATTCTTTTATTGGGGATGCGAGGAGAAAATATGCCTGGAGGCGGTTTGCTTGCTGACACTATTATGCTTGCAACATTGAAACCAGACCAAACCGAAGGTGGAACTGACGACAAAGTAGGTCTGATATCAATCCCGAGAGATTTGTATGTTCAAATTCCGGGAACTTCCCAACATTCAAAAATTAATTCCGTTTATTATTACGGGGAAGAACGTCAAAATACAACTGGAATCGAAGAAATGAAGGCGATTGTTTCAACGGTGACTGGCTTGGATGTTCATTATGCTGCGGTTATTAATTTTAAAGGTTTTGAAAAATTGATAGATGTGGTTGGTGGCGTTGAGGTTGAATTGGAGACGTCTTTTGAAGAACCTATCCAGTTTCACGAAATGAAGGTTTGTAACGGAGATATCGGAGGATCTTTTACTGTTGACGCGGGGGAATTTGAAAATAAAATAGATGAAAGAGGGAAAATTGTAGCGAGCTATCCTCTTTGTTATAATCCAATCGAAGAATGCGGAGGAATTTTTTCTTTGCCGGCTGGAAAACAAACTTTGGATGGAGTAACAGCTCTTTGTTATGTTCGTTCGAGAGTGACTTCAAGCGATTTTGATCGAGCCAAAAGACAGCAATTAGTTTTGAAAAAACTAAAAGAGAGACTGATTTCTTTGGATACCTTTACTGATTTTTCAAAAATGAATAACATCTTAAACGCCGTTGGAGATAATATCAAAACCGACATGAGTTCTATTGAAATGAAAAAGTTTTATGAGAAATATGTTGAAATGCAAAATACTGCAATTTATCAAAGAGTTCTGGAAAGTTCAGATGAGGGCTTTTTAACCGCTCCGACTGACTATCCAAAAGAAGTCGGGTCTATTTTGATTCCAACGGCTGGACAAGACAATTATATTGATATTCAAAACATGGCTCAGAATATCTTTATTTTACCTGAACAGATAGATATTGACCCAGCTAAGTAGTATTATGATCTTCAGATAGAATAGGTAGGATGAAAGAGAAGAAAGAAAAAGAAAAATTTTAAATAATGAGTATTTCAGTGATAATTCAAAAAAATGAAAACTCCAACGTTATCAATTTTAATAACTTCTTACAAAAATGCTTCGTTGCTCAGACTTTGTGTTGAATCTTTTCGCGAAAATTTAAAAAATTTAAATTATGAAATAATTGTCGCTGACAGTGAAACTACCGAAGAGATCAGGGATTTGATGAAAGAAAAATTTCCTAAAATTGATTTCATCTCCAATAAAAAAAACTTGGGATTTGGTGGCTTATTTAATCAGCTACTAAAAAAGGCTCGAGGTGAATTTTATTTTGTGGTTAATGCTGACATTGTTATTAAAGACAGCACTGTTGATGAACTTCTAAATTGTTTAAAAGCAAACGAAAAAATTGGGATTATTGGCCCAAGACTAATTAATTTTGACAATTCCATTCAGCCTTCATTTTTTAAATTCTACAAAATAACCACCGTGATTTATCGAAGAACTTTTTTAAAAAAAATTCCATGGGCAAAAAGAGAATTGGATCAATTTTTGATGAAAAATACCAAAAAAAACAAACCGTTTGAAGTGGATTGGTTGATGGGTTCGGCTTTGATGTTTCGAGCAACAACGGCCAAAAAAATTGGATTTATGGACAGTCGATTTTTCATGTATTTTGAAGATGTCGATTGGTGTTGGCGAGCTTGGGAAAATGGATTTAAGGTTGTTCACAATCCATTAGTAAGAGTCTACCATTATCATGGAAAACAAAGTGCTAATAAAGGGATTATTAGTGCAATTTTATTTAATAAATATACCAGAATGCATATTCAAAGTGCGCTGAAATTTTTTTGGAAACATAAAACCTTAGGTTGGAAATTGCCTTATTAATTAAAGATTGGTATGAAAAAGAAAATTCTAAATCAGGATGTTGATAGAAAACAAAACATAAAAAAAGCAAATACAATGTCGCAAAAAGTTTTTGGCAATATTTTTAGCAAACACTATAGCTTTTTTTGGTTGGTATTTATTGGAATTTTATTTTTTTATACTGGTTTAGCCTGGGGAAAGAAACAATCCAATTCGAATGACAGTCCGATCGACTCTTTGACTAGTTTTGTTGAAGAATTTTCTAGCCCAAGCAGTTTATTGAAAAATACTGACAAAAATAAACCGGAACAAGTGGACTTCGAAATCTTCTGGAAAGTTTGGGATAAAATTGATAAAAAATACGTTAATAACAAAAATTTAGATTCGCAAGCAATGGTCTATGGTGCGATTAAAGGCATGGTGAAATCGGTTGGTGACCCTTATACTAGTTATATGGATCCAGAAGAAGCGGAAGAATTTACAACTGGAATGGAAGGAAGTTTTCAGGGGATTGGCGCCGAATTAGGATTGCGGGATAATATTCTAACTGTTATTGCCCCAATTAGTGGAATGCCAGCGGAAAAAGCTGGTTTGAAATCGGGTGATAAGATTATTAAAATTAATGATGAAATGGCGTCAGACATCACAATTGACGAAGCGGTTAAAAAAATTCGAGGACCAAAAGGAACAGAAGTTCGTTTGACTGTAATTAGTATTCAGGCTACCAAAACCAAAGAAATAAAAATTATTCGAGATACTATTGATTTACAAAGCGTCAAATATGAACAAAAATGGGGAAATGTCGCTTATGTTCAAATTGCTAGCTTTACTGAAGATACTGCTAATGAATTCAATAAAGAAATAACCAAGGTGATCGCCGACAACAACAAAGGGGTAGTGATTGATCTTCGAAATAATCCAGGGGGATTTCTTAATGTGGCGGTGGAAATTGCCTCTCGCTTTGTTCCTCGAGGCAGTATTGTTGTTCAAGAGCAACATCAAGATGGTAGTATCGATAATTTTAAATCTATTGGCGGAGACGTTTTTTCTGAAATTCCAGTAGTGTTATTGATTAACGAAGGAAGTGCGAGTGCTTCAGAAATTCTAGCTGGAGCATTACGGGATCTAAATGGCAATAAATTAATTGGACAACAAAGCTTCGGAAAAGGTTCAGTCCAACAATTGGAAAATTTTGCCGATGGATCCAGTCTAAAAGTGACAATCGCGAAATGGCTAACCCCATCTGGACAATCAATCAATGAAACTGGTTTAGAAGCTGACATCGAAGTTGAAATCACTGATGCAGACATTGAAAATAAATGGGATCCTCAATTAAACAAGGCCTTGGAAGAGATAGTAAAACAAATCAAAGAGAAGAAATAATTCTTTGAATTTCATTAGAATTAAATTTAGAGGTAGGACTGTTTTTTTAAATGGTCCTATCTTTTTGTGAAGATAAAATAACAATATGCAAAAAAAGAAAGTTGTCACAATCGGAGGGGGGACAGGAAGTTATACGGTTTTGATGGGTTTAAAAAAATACAATCTAGATCTGACAGCAATCGTCTCGATGGCGGATGATGGTGGTTCAACTGGTCGACTTCGAGATGAACTAGGAGTTTTGCCTCCTGGCGATATCAGACAATGCCTGGTGGCACTGAGCAAGGAAACCAAAATTCTTCGAGAGCTATTTAACTATCGCTTTGAATCTGGTCAATTGAAAGGTCACAGCTTGGGAAATCTTTTTCTCTCAGCTTCTGAAAAAAAAGCAGGAAATTTTTCTGAAGGACTCAAAATGGTTGAGAAAATTCTCAATATCAAAGGGCGAGTGTTGCCTGTGACAAACGACGATGTCAAACTTTGCGTTCAACTTTCTAACAATAAAATCCTCAAAGGACAAAATGAAATCAATCACAATTTTAATCTTCAAGAAAAGGGAATTAAAAAAATATACCTTGAGCCAAAAGCCGAACCCAATCCAGAAGCGCTTGAAAAAATAAAAAAAGCCGATTTAATTATAATCGGACCAGGAAATCATTACTGTAGTGTCATTCCCAATTTAATTGTCAAAGGCATTTCAGAAGCCATTTTTGAAAGCCAAGCAGAGGTTGTTTACATTTGCAATCTAGTAAACAAAAAAGGATACACTGAAAATTTAAAACTTCAAAATTATGTTAATTCAATTAATAATTTTTTTGAGAAACCTCGAATCAATACTGTCATTTATAATGAAAAAAAACCCTCCGCAGAACTTTGCGAAAAATATGAAAATCAAGGAGAAGCCTTGATTAAAATGGAAAAAAGCAAAAATAAAAATTACATTATCAAAAAAGTTGATGTTCTCAGCGAAGTCCAAGCAATCTACAGCAAAGCTGATTCAATTTCAAAAATGCGTTCCTTAATTAGACATGATTCAGACAAACTAGCAAGTGAGTTGAATAAAATTATTTCTAAATAAAAATTTTTTAGATTACAAAACAGTTCACTTTATTCAGGCATGTAATAAATAAAAAACCACTAAAAAGTGGTTTTTTATTGTGCGCCTGGCAGGACTTGAACCCACAACCTCCTGGTCCGAAGCCAGGCGCTCTATCCAGTTGAGCTACAAGCGCAAAAAAATAAAATACTTTTGTGGACATAGGATTCAGATTTAGTTTGTTGCAACTTTCGAATCCTGTAGCGTCCTCAAAAAATTCTTGCAGAATTTTTTGGTGGACGCTACAGGATTCGAACCTGTGACCCCTTGGGTGTAAACCAAGTGCTCTGAACCAACTGAGCTAAGCGTCCATATACAAGGGACTGTTTCTAGCTACCCTTTTTACTGCAGTTTTCTACTTTTGGCTAAATTATTTAAAAATTGTTTTGCCTTGACGAACGCCAAAGCTTCAAAAATTTTAAAAAAATTTACCTCAAAATTAGAAAATTTCGTAACAAAACGTTAGCTAAAAACAATCCCAACAAACAAATAAAAGTTTACTATGATTTGGAAAATAAATCAATAGTAATGGTTTGGGGAAGGGAGGTGTTTTGGGATTTTTCAAATCCCTCTGCGCGCACAAAATCAATAAAAACCCCTTTCGGGGTTTTTGATTTTGTGCGCGCAGAGGGATTTGAACCCCCGACCGTCGGCTTAAGAGGCCGCTGCTCTACCAACTGAGCTATGCGCGCTGATGATTGGAATCAATCTTATAACAGCTAAATACAGATTATATACTAAATCAAAATAGTCATTTAGTCAATTTAAATTTTGTCTTTTAATATTATTGGATAAAAATCAATAGGCTATTGTGTTTAAAAAAAATATAAAATCCCTTTAATTCCCCTTTAAAAAAGGGGAAAACTCCTCTTTTTTCTAAATGGAGGTTGGCAGGGTTTTTAATAATTTTTATTTTTGCTCCTATTTTTGTTGTTGTATTCACAATTATTGGGGGGGATTATTATTGGCAACATTTTTTCTGTTTGGTAAAAGTTTTTACTTCGGTCATAATTTTGGGCAAATCCATATTTATTCCATTGAAAATTGGTTTCAAATCAAAAGACCTAAAATTTATTCTTTTCATTTGTTTTTTTATTTTTTGTGGCAAGATATAAAAGTAGTTTATTTATTCATAGTCTTTGTTTTGTTAATTTATCAAAAAAGAGAATGAAATGAGTAAGAAAAAAACTGAATCAACCATCAGGGAAAACCGATCGAGTAATATTGGAAGTGTGGCCTATAGAGTAAAAAATAATAGGGAGCATCAGCAATCTTTGATCTTAGCTGATAAAAAATTATATCTTGGTGGAAACGGATCAATTGTTTTTACCGCCATGGCATAACTGCTTCAACTGGGACATTTGTAATCTAGCGAATGTCCCAGTTTTTTTTATTCTAATGATATTTTCAGAAAAAATCTCGGACTAATTTGGTTTGGGATTTATTTATTAGTAAAACTTTGCTAGAATAAAATTAGGTATTTAAAATAAAATTTTTAAAATGAAAAATAAAGAACAACTTAACGAAATTTTGTGGCACAATATTTCAGTCAAAGAGGTGGCTGGATTTTTAGGCTCTGATAACAAGCAGGGAATTGATGAAAGTGAAGTTGATTTTCGAAAAAAAAGTTATGGTGAAAACAAAATGGCAAAGGCTAAAAAGTTTTCTTTGCTCAAAACATTCTTTAATCAGTTCAACAGTCCTTTAATTTATGTTCTGATTTTAGCGGTTATCGTCACTTATGTAATGGAAGAATATACCGATTCGTTGGTAATTGGTTTGTCAATTTTAGCCAACACAATTTTTGGTTTTTGGGAAGAAGCCAAGGTGTCAAAAGTTTTCGATAAACTTTCTTCAGCGTTAACAACCACTGCGACAGTCATTCGAAGCGGTCAAAAAAAAGAAATTTTGCAAGATGAAGTCGTGGTTGGGGATTTGATTATTTTGAGAGTAGGAGACAAAGTTCCAGCTGACGGTAGAGTAATTAATTCGGAAAATTTGCAAATTTCAGAGGCTATGTTGACTGGAGAATCAGAAGCATCTAAAAAAATTATTCAAAAACTTCCAATTGAAACTTCTTTGGCTGATCGAGAAAATATGGTTTATATGGGAAGTTTCGTGGAAGCTGGAAAAGGTTTCTGTCTAGTGACTGGTGTAGGCGCAACGACTGAAGTTGGTAATATCGCAACTTTATTAAAAGAAACTAAAGAGCTTAAAAGTCCTTTACAGAAAAAAATAGCTAGATTGGGCAGATTTATTGGAGCGATCATTATTGGGTTGGTAGGAGTTTTATTCGTGGGTGGTTTGATGCGAGGAGATGATCTCCTGGAAACTTTTGAAGCAGCAGTGGCGATTGTGGTTGGAGGCGTGCCAGAGTCTTTGCCAATTGTCGTGACAATTATTTTAGCGATTGGAATGGAACGATTGTTGCGGAAAAAAGGGTTAGTTCGAAAAATGAATTCAGTAGAAACTCTAGGCTCGGCTTCAATTATTTGTTTGGATAAAACCAAAACTTTGACTCAAGGGAAAATGAAACTAGAAAAATTGGTAGCCAAAAATAAAAGCTTGGCGATTAAGATTGGAGTTATTTGCAATGAAGCCTATATTGAAAATCCAGAAGAAAATTTTAAAAAATGGGAAGTTAATGGTTCACCAACCGATAAAGCTTTGTTTTTAATGGGAACGGAAAAGAAGGTTTTTCAATCAAATTTTCTTGAGAAATCAAGGGAAATTTTGAAATTTTCCTTTGATTTTCACTACAAATTTCAGGCTAGCTTGATCAGAGAAGAAGGAAAATTATTTATTTATGTCACTGGTGCGCCAGAAAGACTTCTGGAGCATTCTGAAAATAAGACTGGCTGGCAAGAAAAATCAGAAGAATTGGCCGCTCAAGGTTTGCGAGTGGTCGGACTGGCTTATCGTGAAATTAAAAAAGCCCCAGAAAACGCCGAAGAATTATTAGCAGAAATAAAAGATTTGACTTTGGTTGGATTGGCTGGATTGAAAGACCCCTTAAGAGAGGGAATAAAAGACGCCATTGATAAGGCACGGAAAGCCGGAATTGAACCAATCGTAATCACTGGTGATCAAGCCAAAACAGCTTTGTTTATTGCTGAAGAAGCTGGTTTGCAAGTTGGTGCGTATCAAGTTTTGGAAGGCCGAGAATTAGACGGAATGAGCGAAAGTCAACTCAAAAAAACAGTTCATAATTTTAAAATTTATGTTCGAGCTGAGCCTAGGCACAAAATTCGGATTGTTAATGCTTGGCAAGAAAATGGCAAAGTAGTGGCGATGGTGGGCGATGGAGTGAACGATGCACCGGCGATTAAAAAGGCTGATATTGGGATTGCAGTGGGTTCTGGGACAGAAATAGCCAAGGAAGCTGCCGACATTATTTTGCTAAATGATAGTTTTAATATTATTATCGAAGCAGTGGCCGAAGGGCGAACCATTTTGAATAATCTGAGAAAATCAATTGCCTACATTTTAAGTGATTCGTTTGCATCAATCATCGTGGTTGGTTTTTCTAAAGTGGTCTTTGGTTGGCCTTTGCCAATTTTGCCAGTTCAAATTTTGTGGAATAATTTTATTGAAGACGTTTTTCCAACCATTGCTTATGCTTTTGAACCTGCTGAAAAGGGTATTATGAAAAAGAAATCTGAAGACATTGAAACTGGAATATTGACTAAAGAAATGAAAGTTTTGATTTTTGTGGTGGGAACAATTGAACAATTCATTATTTTGTTTGTTTTTTGGCTATTATGGGGCAAATTGGGTTGGGATTTGGCCTATGTTAGAACTTTGATGTTTGGATTTTTTGCTCTCGACACCGCTTTCGTGGTTTATTCTTTCAAGGATCTGAACCGCAATCTTTGGCAAATTGATTTGTTAAATAACAAATTTTTGAACGGTGCTTCTGTCTTTGTCATCTTGGCATTTTTAGCAACAATCTATGTTCCTTTTCTTCAAGTTTTAATAAAAACAGTGTCAATCGACTTGAAAGGCTGGCTAATTTTATTTGGCATCGTCGCAATGAACATTTCTTTAATTGAAATAACTAAATACATCTTCATTGCGAGAAGCCGTCGAAAATAGGGTTTGCAATTTAAGCCCTCAAATTTTGTAGTGGTTTTTAACATCTTGTCATTCCCGCAAAGGCTTTGTTTCGCTGAAGCCCTGCCTGCTGGCAGGCAGGTTCAGCAAAAGCGGGCTTTATCTTCGCCATAGCTTTGCGAAGGTGGGTCAGATCTTAATATCTTTAAAATTAGCAATTGTTTGGGTGAAAAAATATTACGAATAATTAGGCATTAAAAATCAACGTGGTATAATAATAATTAATTTAAAAAGTCCATCTTAAAAGTTTAAATTTAATTTTTAATATAACCCAGTTAAATAGTATTTCAAACTTTGTTTGAAATAATTTAACGGGTCAAGAAAAAATGAAAGAAAAGTTTGTGCACAAAATTAAGAGGGCGAGTAAGTATAGTTTTAACGTGACGATTCCCAAAAAGATTATGGAAAAATATGGCTGGCGGGAGAAAATGAAACTCACTATCAAAGACCTAGGTCGAGGCAAGGTTGAAATTTCGGATTGGAAAAGAAGATAGAGACCCCTGTAGAGGTCTCTATAGTAGTCTCTATAAAATTGTTATTGAATGTGGTATGATAAGTGTGTATTAAAATAAAACAATGAAAAAAGAACAAATTTTTGAAATTTTGGAAAAAATTTTAGCAACAAAGCAGAAATACTTTGATAAAGAGCAAGAAGTAATTTTGCGAAATACTATTTCGGAAGATGCAGAGAATTTTGATAGTGAGCTTTTGAAATTGCTTTTATCTGAGGAAAAATTGAAAGAGCATTTTTTTGTAAAAGTTGATAAAGTTATTGTCTTTGATAAAGATAAGTTTTTAACTTTTGTGAATAATAAAAAGTTTTTGCCGAATTCTTATACTAGATTTACTCAAAATATTGGATTAACTGAAGATAATCATTTTTTGAAATCTTCTGGAAAAGTGGTTTTGAATTGGCCATACAAAGATTGTGTTTTAGAGGGAGGACAAACCAAAGAAGAAAAAGGTAGAAATGAAATATTTTTTAACGAAATTTTAGAAAAAGATGAAATTGATTCTTTGCTTAGACCTAAAGCCTTCAAAAAGTTTAGAAAATATTCAAGGAGTAAAGGAAAATTAAAAACAGAAAATTTAGAGGAATTTGAAAGAGATGAAGAAAGCGTTATAAAAAATAATCTGATTATTAAAGGTAATAATTTATTGGCACTTCATTCTTTGAAAGAAGAATTTGCTGGAAAAGTAAAATTGATTTATATTGATCCGCCTTACAATACCGGAAATGATGGTTTCAAATATAATGATAATTTTAATCATTCGACTTGGCTGACTTTTATGAAAAATCGACTGGAAGTAGCGAGAGATTTGTTGAGGGATGATGGAGTTATTTTTGTAAATATTGATAACAATGAAGATGCTTATTTGAAAATTTTAATGGATGATATTTTTGGTAGAGAAAACTTTTTATCAAATATAATATGGAGACATACTATTCAAGCAAAAAATGATTCTTTAGGAATTTCTTTGCAACATAATTCAACTTTAGTTTTTAAAAAAACAAATTTATTTAAAATTGGGAGAATAGAGAGGACAGAAGATCATAATAAAAATTACGGTAATCCAGATAAGGATCCATTAGGACTTTGGAGAAGCGGAGATGTCAGAAGCCCAAGTTATGCAAAAAGTTTAATTTTTGATATTAAGACACCTGGTGGAAAGATTATTAATTCTCCAAAATTTGGTTGGAGATGGAGTTTAAAAACTATTAATGAAAAAATAAAAACAAGAGAGATCACTTTTAATAAAGACGAAAGTAATATAATCAGAAAAATTTATCTGAAAAATCAAAAAGGTAGAGTGGTAGAATCTTTTTGGAATTCAGGGGATGTGGGTACTTCCAGGGAAGGAACCAATGAGATGAAAATATTATTTGGTGAAAAAACTTTTATGACGCCTAAACCGGAGAAATTATTAAAAAGAATTATTGAAATTTCAACAAAAGAAAACGATATTGTTTTGGATTTTTTTGCAGGAAGTGGAACAACTGGAGCGGTAGCACATAAAATGAATCGGCAATATATTTTGATTGAGCAGATGAATTATATTAATGATTTGCCCGAAGCGAGATTAAAAAAAGTTATTGAAGGTGAACAAGGTGGAATTTCAAAAGCGGTTAATTGGAAAGGCGGAGGAGAATTTGTTTATATGGAGATGAGAGAATTTAATCAAGAGTTTTTGGATCAAATCAAAGAAGCCAAAAGCAAGAAAAAATTAAAAAACATTTTTCAAAAAATGAAAGAAAACGCCTTCTTGTCTTATCGATTTTCCGAAAAAGAATTTGAAGAGAAAGTTGATGAATTTGATAATTTAAGCCTAGATGATCAAAAATTAGTTTTGGATGAGCTTTTAGATAAAAATCAAACGTATTTGCGATATAGTGAAATTAAGGACAGGCTTTATAGTGTTAGTAAAAAAGAAATTAGGATTAATGAAAGTTTTTATAATGAAAAATAAAACATTATGGTTAAGAAAAATAAAAAAGTGTATGTTTTTATAGATGCTTCTAATTTATGGGAAGCGCAGAAAGCGCATGGGATGATGTTTGATTATGAAAAACTTAAATTTTTTTTAAGTAATTATTTTTTGGCGAATAAATTAAAAGTATTTTATTACACTGCTTATCCAAAAAACGGAACTCGTGATTATAGTCTAGAAAGCAAGCATAAATTTTTTACTTATCTTAAGAAAGGATTAGGTTTCGTTGTTAGAAAAAAAGAACTAAAAAGAATAAAAGTCATCACCGAAGGAGGAGAAATTATTGAAGAAAAGGGCAATATGGACGTAGAATTAGCTATTGATGTTATTCATTTTAAAAATAAATATGATACAGCAGTTTTTTTTACTGGCGATGCTGATTTTTTGGCTTTGGTAAGCTATGTTAGAAATGGCGGTAAAAAAGCCTATGTTTTTTCATCGCGAAATAATATTTCAAATGAATTAAGAACTGGTAGTGATGGATATATTGATGTTTTGAAAATAAAAGATGATATTTGGGGTAGAAAATTACAGCACAAAAAAAAATCATCCTTCTCGCGAAGGATGATTCTTGGATGTAATACCCGATCAGTTATGGCTAACTGAAAGATACTAATATTATATACTATATCAAAAAATAATGCAAGTAAAATATCATGCCACAATTTTTATACGAAAAATTTAATACTTTAAGCGAAGCTGGGGTTTTTGGGGAATTTTCAAAAAGAGAAAAATCTTCTAATCCTTTGGTTTATCTTGAGAAAAATTTTGCTCAAAATATCGAGCTTCGAGATTATCAAATTGAGGCTTTTTCTCGTTTTTTCTATTATTACGAAAAATATAATCAAAAAGTTCTGCCAATTCACTTACTTTTTAATATGGCGACTGGCTCCGGAAAGACTTTGATAATGGCGGGACTTATTTTATATCTTTACAAAAAAGGCTATCGAAATTTTTTGTTTTTTGTGGATACGATTAATATTATTGATAAAACCAGAGCTAATTTTTTGAAAGAATTAAATTCTTCAAAATATCTTTTTATAAAAGATATTGCTATCGATGAAAAAAATATAAAAGTTAAGGAGGTAGAGAATTTTAATAATGTTAACAGGGATGATGTAAACATAAAATTTACAACGATTGGGAAATTACACAGCAATTTAACGGAAATAAAAGAAAATTCTATTACTTTTGATGATTTTGAAAATTACAAAGTAGTAATGTTGGCAGATGAGGCTCATCATTTGAATGCGACAACTAGAAATGGTCAAAAATTATTATCTAAGGAATTAGAAAGGCCGTCTTGGGAAAATACGGTAACGGAAATTTTGAGCAAAAATAAAAAAAATATTTTATTAGAATTTACAGCAACGACTGGTGCTGAAAATAATGAATTTATAAAAGAAAAATATCTAGATAAAATTGTTTATAAATATGACTTGAGAGAATTTAGGCGGGCTGGTTTTTCGAAAGAGATAAAAAATATTTCGTTAGATACAAATAAATACGAAAATTTAATGTTGCAAGCAATGATTTTATCGCAATATAGATTGAAATTGGCAGAAAAAAGATTAGGAATATTTTTTAAGCCAGTAATTTTATTTAAAGCCCAAAAAACAATTGCTCAATCGCAGGAGAATTTAGAAATTTTTACTAAATTAGTTGAAAGACTAAAAGGGCAAGACATTGAAAAAATTTATCAGATTTTAGTTTTGAGTAAGGATAAAAAATTAAAAGAGTTGTTTGAAAAAGTTTTTCAATTTTTTGGTATTAAAAAGAGAGATTTTGAAAAATTAGCCAAAGAATTAAAAATAGATTTTGGTTCAGAGAAAATTTTATTTACCAACGAAAAATCGAAAGGAGCAAAATCTTTAGCTAAGAAAGTTAGAGATGATTTGGAACAAACCCAAAAACTCATAAATTCTTTAGAAGATAAAAACAATTTAGTTAGAGCAATATTTACAGTTAATAAATTAAATGAGGGTTGGGATGTATTGAATCTTTTTGATATTGTTAGGCTTTATGACACTAGAGATGAAAAACATGATAATAATAGAAATAGGACAGCAGGGAAAACAACAATTTCTGAAGTGCAACTGATTGGTAGAGGTGCTAGATATAATCCATTTTCTTTGTCGGAAAAATTGTTAGCTCCAAATATTAAAAACAAAACAAGCAAAAGAAAGTTTGACGATTGTGAGGAAAATGAGTTACGAGTTTTAGAGGAGTTTTATTATCATGCTAAATATAATCAGAAATATATTTCAGAGCTGGAAAACGAGCTTGTGTCTCAGCAATTAAAAGACAGAGAACCAAAAACAGAAGTTGTTTTGAAATTGAAAGATTCTTTTTTGAAAACTGATTTGTATAAAAGAGGAAAAGTTTTTATTAATAAAAAAGTCGAAGTTAAAAAGGAAAAAATAGACTCTTTCGAAAAATTGAAATTTGACACAAGAATTAATACTAATTTTTCTAAAAGACAAGATCTTTTGGATGGTAAATATATAGATAATCTTGAAATAATCGAAAAAGAGTTTGTTTTAAAAGATTTTGATAGAAATGTTATTAAAAAAGCATTTTCTAGAAATAATTTTTTTGATTTTAAGAGTGTCAATGCTTATCTCCCAGTTTTGGAATCGATTGAAGATTTAATAGATAATAAGAAATTTTTGTCAGCTTTAGTGATTAATATTAAGTCGACAAAAGAGAATCTGGAAAATTTATCAGGTGAGAATAAATTAGAAATTTTTTCAGATGCTTTAGTTTTTTTGGAGAATAGGATTAAGGAGAATTATTCTGAATATGAGGGTAGTGAAGAATTTGAGCCAAAAGAAGTAAAACAATTATTCAAGAAAGAGCATAAATTTTATATTTCCGGTATCGACAAAGAGAGAATGAAAAAGCAAAAAGACTTTGACAATGGTGTGGATTTGTCTATGAAAGAATGGAATGCCTATGAGGATAATTATGGAACGAGCGAAGAAAAATATTTTGTAGAAGAAATAAATAATATGATAGAGAATTTAAAGGATAAATTTCAAAATATTTATCTTTTGCGAAATGAATTATTTTTTAAAATTTATGATTTTCAAAAAGGCAGGGCTTTTCAGCCTGATTTTGTGTTGTTTATGAAAAACAAAAAAGGGAAAGAAGTTAATTATCAGTTATTTATAGAGCCAAAGGGCAATCATTATTTAGGTAACGATGGAACATTTGTTGGTGGTAGGGAGGGTTGGAAGGAAGAGTTTTTATTGGAAATTGAGGAAAAATTTAAACTAGATAAAATTTGGGAAAGCGAAAATCTGAAAATTGTTGGAATGCCTTTTTATAATGAGGATAATAAAAAAGATGAATTTAGAGAAAAATTTGAAAGTATCCAATAACTAATTTTTATATTAGATTTTTTAAATAAAATAGTAGCCTTTTTAGAGACCTCTATGGAGGTTTCTAAATAAAATAGAAAAAAATGGTTTTTCCGAAGACTAAGTTGATAATAAAAATTATTGCTGGAGCGGTTTTAGTCGGTTGGCTTTTTTTAATGATTGCTTTTCGTCCGTCTCATAATCGGGATTGGGAAGTTGGGCAAGAACAGTTGCCAAGGATTGAAATTGAAAATGAAAAAATTGTTATTGAGAATTTTCGTAATTTCGATTGGAAAAGCGAGGAAGATGTTGATAAAAATTATGAAACCCGAGAATTCAATCTGGAAAAACTGGAAAGAACCGATGTTTTCATTTCTCATTTTGATGATTTTGAGGGACTGGCTCATATTTTTCTGAGCTTTGGTTTTACAGACGGTGAACAAATTGTTATTTCAATGGAAACTCGCCGGGAAAAAGATGAAGAATTTTCGCCTCTCTTGGGAATCTTAAGACAATTTGAATTTCTTTATGTGGTTGGATCAGAAGAAGACGTGGTTGGTTTGCGAACAGATTTGAGAGATGAACGAGTTTATCTTTATTCATCAATTGCAACGCCTGAAATCACTCAGAAATTATTTGTAGAAATTGCCAAAGATGTGAACAGTATTTATGAAAAACCTCAAATGTACAACACCTTAACCAGTAATTGTACTAACGAATTGACTCAAAAAGTAGAACAAGTCGCCAACATCAATTTTCCTCTGACCTGGAAAACAGTTCTGCCCGGTTATTTTGATGAAATCCTTTTTGAAATGGGTTTGCTAGAAACCGATCAAGATTTTATCCAAACCAAAGCATCTAGACTCATCGACAACAACTCAGTCAACCGCTACAATCCTAACTTCAAACAAATTCTAAGGGATTAGGCGGGCATTTATATTTGGAAAACTTCTGTGTTAGATTTTCCGCCATTCTCTCGTCGTATCATTCAATACGACTTGTTCGGTGCTCAAATCTGCCTTGAATTTTCCTCAAATCTAAACGCCCTTGGGTTTTGTGATGGGCTTTATTACCTTGTCATTCCCGCGAAGGCGGGAATCCAGTTTTTTAGAGAAAAGATATTTGAAATATTTCATTAGATCTTATTAATAAAGGTGTTTTACTGAGGTGATAGTTGAGATTAAATGTTTTCATACTCTAGCGTATAAAATTTAATTGTGGCTAAAAATATGATTGAAACTGGTTTTGCCAAAGCTCAACCAGTTTTGCCAGATGTCAGATCCAAGACCTATTTAGCGAGGTTTGGCACCGAGGCAGAGAAAAACAAGCTGGGCGTTTGGAAAGAGTGCGCAGGGAAGCTACCAAAAAGTTTTGCTGGAAGCACCAACGCTGAGCCAACTGATGAAAATTGCCTGATTAAAGGAAATATTTCTAAAATTACTGGCGAATATATCTATTTTTTACCTGAATGTCCTTCTTATTCTCAAACCAGAATTGACCCTTCCAAGAGTGAACGCTATTTTTGCACCGAAGCCGAAGCCAAATCCGCCGGTTTCAAAATTTCCGGCGGTTGCAAAACAATTTTTAGGAAAAAGTAAGAGACGATTACCTCATTAAATATCTTAATATTTTCTTTCTAGTAAATAATTTCCAATTCCGATTAAAAATGATTTTCCTTCTGGCTTATAATTTTGTTTGGCAATAATAGCATTGGCTTTTTTAATTAAACTTTTTGCATATTTAATACAGTAATCAAAAGCACCAGTTTCAATCATTATTTTTTTTATTTTTTCAATATCTTTTTTCGAAATATTTTTATTTCCTAAATTTTTTTTGATAAACAAAGCTTCTTTTTTGGTGGATTTTTCAAGTGTTTTTAATATCACTAATGTTTTTTTACCTTCTTTTAAATCTGATCCCATAGGTTTACCGAATTTTTTCTTTTCTCCAAAAAGTTCTAAAAGATCATCTTGAATATTAAAAGCTATTCCAAGCGGTTCTGCATATTTTTTTATTTTTTTAATTTCTTTTTCGGTAGCTCCTGCTAAAATAGCGCCCATTTTTAAAGGAAGTTCAATACTATAGTTAGCTGTTTTTAATTTGTATATTTTTAAGGTCGTTTTCTCGGAAAAAATATTGTCATATCCAGATCTTACATCAATGATTTGTCCAAAGGTAGTGTTTCTTATGATTTTATTTATTTCATAAATTACTTCATTCTTGTTTGCTATCTTTATTTTAGTTAAAATTGTGTTTGCTAAAGCAGCGCAAAGATCACCAGCAAAAATGGCCATGGCTGTTCCAAAGTGTTTTTTCTCATTGATATCGGTTTCAAATTTAAAATCTTTTTCCCCGATTTCTTCAAAAAATTTATGAGATGTAGGGCCACATCTTCTTAATTCGTCTCTGTCGATAATATCATCGTGTATTAATAAAAAAGATTGAATTAATTCCATTGCGATTGAAACTTTGAGTAAATCCTTGTCATCACTTTTTTTATTTGAAAAACATTTAAATCCATAAAAAATTAAAGCTGCTCTGATTCTTTTACCACCTCTTAGATTAAATTCTTTTAAAAATTTAGTCATTTGGTAAGCACTATTATCTATCTTTTTACTCTCCACTAGTTGTTTTTTAAAGAATGCCTTAAATTCTTTATCCACTAGTTTTTTGTAGCTTTGTAATTTTATTATTGCGCTTTGGTCTGATTCTTGTTTTTTATTCATATTCTTTTTTTACTAAGATAATATTTTTAGCGCCTTCTAAGATGTCAGATTTTTTTCCAGGGAAGTCGTGAATGGCGTTTTGAATAATTTCATAGGAATAGTGAAAATCTTGACCGCGACGAGTTCCAGGATCGTGAGTGATGAATTCTTTTTTATTATTATCGAAGCCTGTAATAACTAAAACGTGATAAAGTGGTCCGGGAACTCGGAAATAGGGGTTTTCTAATTCTTGCCCGGCCATTGGGGCAATGAATAAATTTCCTTTGGATAATTCTTTTTTCATGTATTCAAGATTTTCTTCCCAATTTATTTCTGATTGAACAGTGCCTGTCTTTGTTGTTTCTTCTTCTGATTTAAAGGTGACAGTATCTTTGGCCATTTCAATTTTAGTAGTTTCTTTATTTGTTTTGCTAAGGCTTTCTTCTGGTCTAAATTCAATTAACTGATATTCTTCGCTATAGAATTCTTGAGCTAATTCAATCATTTCTTCGGCTGTTAAATCTTTATGTGAACCAAAATATTCTTTTTGAAATGTCACCATTGCTTGAAGTTCGTCTTCGGTTTCTCGAAGTTCAAGTTTTTCAGTGCCAAGTAAATAGTGATGAGTCATTATCAGTGAAGCTTCTTCACAAGCTTCATCATGCAGGTTGTCCCATTTGGCATAGGGAGCTTGAGAAGTGAAAGCCAAAGTGTTTGAATACTTAGTAGGCAAAACCTCGTCTTTCAACGGTTCGGTGAAGACAGCAATTTCTTCGGGCGATTTTGAAAGTTCTGGATTTTCCATTATTACTGGTTGGCTGGATTTAATAAAATTAACTGGTTGATTTAACTCTTGCCCTTTTTTATTAACCCAGAAAACAGCTAAAATCAAAATAGCTACAGCCAGTGATAGGAACAGATAAGTTTTTTTCATAAATAGTTTTTTTAGTAATTTTATTTTAGCATTTATTTTAATCTTTTCAAATAAGCTTTTTTTGTATAATAGGACTGTTCTCTTCGAGAATAATTTTTTTGGGAGTGATTATGATAAATAAATTTTAAGAAAGAATAATTTTAAAATCCATTTTCGGGAATTGGGACACACTTCGAACTGGGATGGTGAAAAATTGAAAAAAAATAGAAAAATTTTTAGGGAAAGTTAAAAAATTGGTTAATAATTAAAATAAGTTTTTATGTATTTTAAATCTAACCAAAAACCGCTTGAAAACTAATGATTACTTGATTTTTATCGGTTTTTAATTTATACTGAATTAAATTTAATTTATCTAGCTTAATCTTATGTTTAAAAAGTTTTTAGTGGTTTTTACGGTTTTATTGGTAGTAGTTTTGGTGAGTGGGTGTGGAGAAAAAAAAGAAAAAAATCAAGACGCATCTCCAGAAGATCAACAACAAGTTGTTCAAGAAGAAATTGATACTAGTAATTGGAATGTTTATCAAAATGAAGAATTTGGATTTAGAGTAAAATATCCCAAAGAATTTGCCTACAAAGAAAATAATAGAGCCCCTTATCCAAGCAAAGATACAAATCCTCAAAAAGATTATTACAAATTCGGCGTTTTCTTTAATGAAAATAACGACAAAGAATGCTTTCCAATTTATGTTGATATAAAAGAGCTCATAGATCCCAAAATGGATCTTGACGGAATGATTAACGCCAAAAACGAATTTAACGGGGATCTGCTACCAAAATATAAGTTTCAAAATATTAAAAAAATAAAATCAGAAAAACAAATAGAGTTTCTATTTTCTGATAATTCACCAAATTTTTTAAATGCAGTTACAATAAAAGACGGAGATTATTATATTATTTCTACTGGAAGTGACAAGGGAGGAGCTTTTGAGGAAAATTGCAGTAAGATTTATCTAAAAGTTTTAGAATCTTTTGAGTTATTTTAAGTAATTTGATTTAATTCAAAATCATTTTTAGGAATTTATATTAAATTCTTAAAAGTGGTTTTGACTATCAATGTTCTTTGAAATCTGATTATAAAAAAAAGGGGGGTGATTAAAAGAAATATTAAAATATTCTTTGGTTAGTTTTATAATTTTTTAAAAATTGAAAAAGGGAGGTAGATAGTGAATAAAATTAGAAAAATTAAAAATTGGAGTTGGCTATTTTGGATAGTGTTGATTATCGGATTTTGTGATATTTCATTTGCGAATGAACATCCCAATGGTTGGGTTTATCCAGCTGGATCAGCTGATAGAAATTCAACATCTGATACCGGTGATTGGCATGGCTATGAAGGGAATGGTTCAGCTCATGGTTATCATGTCGGCATTGACTATATGAGAGGAGTTAATTTTCCAATTCAAGCTATTTCCCATGGTGTCGTTGTGTCTTATGGGAATAATCTTTCTCTTTACGGTGGCTCAGACGGTAGTGGTGGTGGTGCAATTTTGATTCATCACACCGCTCAAGGTCATGATGGTTTTGCAAGAAGTTTCTATGCCGTTTATGGACATATGTATAAAATTTCCACTTTGAATATTGGTGATATCGTCGAAAAAGGCGATATTATCGGTAGATTGCATTATTATAGTGGTCCATCTGGAGAAAATTGGACGCATCTTCACTTTGGAATCAGACCAGATGAAATAGACCCCATTAATGAATTTAGAGGAATTGCTACCTCAACTGCTAGTGACGACGGCTGGACTCATCCAATGAATTTTTTAGATGATAATTTTCCAGGTTATGCCGAAACCTCTTGCAGTAAATTACAAAGCAAATATCCTGATGAGATGAATGAAATAGGCACCTGTATTAAGGTTTATTACATCCCACCTTATCGATACACTGTTCAATATAGAACTTCAACAGGGGCAAATGGTCAACCAAGTTCTAATGATTATAAAACATTTGGCATTAAAGGAAATGAACCTTTGGCGGTTGCATTAGGTGCACCGTCAAGTGGCTACGGAGGAGGTTTTGATTTTCTTTATGATTATGATGAATTTATTCCTGACAACCCCCACACCCACTCCACCGACATCCACATCACTCACTGCAAAATCCGACCTTACAAGGAAGGTTCTTGGCACGAAGAAGTAGATGTTAATATGGCCGCTGGACAAACTTTTGACATTGAAATGGAGGTTAGAATTGAAAACAGGTCCAATCATGACCTTGAAAACATCGACGTTGATTATCTGGTAGTCAAAGACAAAAAAGATTTTAACCCAGATAAAAGATATCGATTGGAAGATGAAGACGCTGATATTGATGAAGGAGAAAAAGAATCTAAACATTCCGGAAGAATTAGAATCTCTATCGGTGAAGATTTAAAAACTATTACCGTTTCAGGCAAACATTCTTTCACTTTTCCAATAACCGAACAAAACATTAGAGAGAAAGAAATTACTTTCTATTTTTATACCGACATTGAAACTAAAAACAGAAAAGACCGAGATCTTTCAGATGAATTCGATAGTAGCGAACGGGGAAAACTGGAGATTCATCTCAATCTTCCAGCGCCACCTCCCGCTGTTTTGAATTTAATTATTCCTTCTGAACAAGAGTATACCAAAAAAAATATGAAGAGAATTTTTATCAATCATGATTTTAAAA
>Ga0209633_10000350_pt1 | contig 54873 bp, 84 predicted proteins | sample Cruoilmetagenom1_FD_187290 | JGI IMG/M metagenome (GOLD analysis project Ga0209633, IMG submission 187290) | Oil polluted marine microbial communities from Coal Oil Point, Santa Barbara, California, USA - Sample 1 (SPAdes) (version 2) | ecosystem: Environmental > Aquatic > Marine > Oil seeps ... | reverse complement strand
CTTCTTGCCCAATTAGATGCTTTTTGCTTGTCTCCATCAAATCTTGCCATAGCTAAAGTAGTTAATGGATCTGTATTATTTAATTTGGTAACATTATTATTATGCTCATCTTTGCTACCTGTTGAAGTAGAACTTAAAGCATTCATTTGGATAGAAGAAGTACCATCAGAACCCATAGCACCACTAAAGACTGCACCACCTGCTACAATAGCATTAACAGAATTCATATTATTAGCTTGAAGAAATGATTTACCAGATACCCAATTATCAGTATTTACATTTCCATTTGCATCAATTAATCCTGCTTTCATTAAATCGCTATCTACCGCTTTTCCTCTCTTTTCACTTTCACTCCAAGCTTTCCCTCTTATATCGTTAATAGTCCCCTCTTTTTGTGCATCTGTAAGGTTTTGCAGTCCTCCCGTATTTCCTATCAATTGATCTGCTTTAATCTCTGCAGCATCTTTTTGTAACCCTACATAACCACCATTTTTGTATTTTTCGTTTGCTCTATCCACTGATTCCATATCCGAAGCAAACTTACCTTGTGACATATCTTTAGCTAAATCTTTCAATCCATCAACTAAATCTTTACCTGCTTCTTTAATAGCTTGTTCAGTTCCCTCAATACTACCCATTTGTTGCGAAGCTTTAATCTTAGAATCTCTAGCATCGTAATCTACAGCACTATCTATCCCACCTTGAGCTTTTATTTTAGCCTGTGTAGAAGCAGTTTTACTCTTAACACCATATTCTGCATTATCTGCTGTCATATCGAAACCTTTAAGTCCTAAATCTTTATACCCTTTAGCATTACCAACCCTACCTGCTAGTTTCATATCTGCTTCATTAGTAGCCATATCATCATATGTCATACCACTCTGCTTACCTTTTAGGTTGTCTCCAAATCTATTAGATAAAACATTCATAGCATTAACTTGGTCTTTAATAGCACTTAATGTACCTAATCGTGAAGCATTTTTAATTTCATCGCTTTTGTGTTGCTCCAAAGCCTGACTCATACCTTTTGCTTGACCTGCACTTTGAACACCCATTACAACCCCACTATTAATAGCATCACTAGATGTTGCATTAGCCCCAAAAGTTTCAGTAGATGTAGCCATTTGAGATGATTTATTAGCTGTACCACCAAGATAATTGCCATTAAAACCACTACCACCTGCATTTTGAGATTGCATAAAACCATAACCGCCACCTATCTCTTCTAGTCCACGATTTAAATCTTTAGCATATTGAACTTCACTAACTCCAACAGGTGCAGGTGCAAAATTATTCTCTTTGATAAATTTTTGAGCATCTCTTCTTTGTTTTTCTTGAAACTCATCATAAGAATTTTTCTTACTCATATCTTGTGAAGCTTCTAACATCAAAGCCTTTTGCTCAGAACTGCTAATTAGGAAGCTTTTGGCTCTGTAGCCAAATGTAGTTCACACTTTGTCAAGGTTTATAACATTTCCTTTTTTATCAGTATAATAATTATTCTTTCTACACACTCTTTTTTTAGAGTTTTCTAAATCTAAAATATCAATTGCATTTTTGCCATGAATATCAAAAAAGTTAACTTGTGTATCTTTTTGAAATTCAATCAATAGGTCATTCATAAAATCTAATTCAAAATTTGCATTTTCTTCCTCTATATTTCTTTCAAATTTAATTTCTTTTAGTTGTTTATAATAAAATTTTTCTAAATTTCTATCATAACTAATATTAAACATAGAAAGAGTATTAATATTATCTAAAATTTCTTTTTTAAATCGACTTTTTTGTTCTGATTGAGATTTTAAACTTTGCTCTGTAGATATGATTTCAAGTTTTTTACAAATAGTATCAGCGAATTCTCCATTCTTTAATGGTAAATTAGAAATTATGTAGCTTATGGTTGCTTTGGTTTTTGCATATTTTTTAGGAATTGCAATTAATTTTTTATTTATTTCTTTAGGAATTCTTATAGCATAGTTTAAAATATGAAATTTTGCTGTTTTAGAGGGTATTTCAATCATATAATTATTAGAATCTTGATCATAATAATAGTCACCCAATATAGCATGACCTCTTTTTTTTCCTTGAATATCAATTATGAAATCAGTATGTCTTAAATCTTGTAGATATTCTAAAACTAAGTGTACTCCATCTTTGGGAATTTTGTACCCCATCTCTTGAGCTAAATAATACAAATTAGTTTTAATAAAATAACTACCATCTGCTTGTGGTTTAGTTATACCCTTATTGTCAGTAAAGAGAACAGACAATAAATCCCTATGTCTTTGATGTAGCGATCTAGTTACACTTACTTTAAGTTTGCCATTGTCGTAAATTACTTTTTTTCTCTTTAATATACTTGAACCTCTATTTTTTGCAGTAAAAAGATTTTTTCTAAAATAAGTTGCAGGCATATAGCCTTGATTAGCTTTTTTTGATAGATTAGAATATTCTGGCTTAGTCAATTCCATTAATAATTGTTCCATAAAGTACCCCTAAACTGTGGTTGTTAATTAGAAAATACTAACAATAAAAACCTAAAAATACAATTAAATAATACATAAAAGATACATTATTTATAAATATACTGCAATTTTAACCATTAATTTATCTATTATAGTATATTATACTAACATTAATTTAAAAATAATATAGAATTTAATATTTAATACACCTATTATTATTAGGTTCACATATTTAAAAGGTTGGAAATATGGAATATAATCACAATGGATTAGGTTTAGGTGATGGATTACCAAGTGGTGGAAATAATATAAATGAATATAATCATAATGACCCTATGGATAATTATCAAAGAAATGATCATAACGAATATCAGAGACAAGAAGAAAAACAATTATTACCATTTATGATGCCATTTTATTTTTTAAGTGAAAAAGCAGGAATCTATTACCATGTATATAAAGAATACACTAGTGCTCTTGAAAGAATATTTAAAGAAAGAGTATTTACTAATAATAGTGCAATAACTGGTATAACAGAAGCAAAAGTTGATAAATTTCTTTTTGCAGCAGTAAAAAGATACCAAAGAGGAGCATTAATAGTTTTTATATTAAGTTTTGTTTTATCCATAGTTTCCGTTTTAACTTCTAGTATTTTTTTAGTATCAATTTTATCTACATTATTTTTAATATATGTTATAACTTCATCTATCTATATTGATTTGTGGTATCCTTCTAAACATTATACTCATGCAAGTAAAAAATTTGCAGATGAAAGACTTACAATTACCCAAGAATTTTATAATAACTACATATTAAATTTTTCTCTAACTGAAAAAGTATATCACTCTTCTCTAATTATTAGTTGGTGTGTAATAATCTTAACATTTCTTCTAAAAGATACAATTGAGTTTTATATTAAATTTGATACAGGAATTGCCACATCTTTTTCGTGGTATTTATTAGTTGTATTAATGATTATTCCATCATCTTTTTTGATGTTATATTATTTTGAAAAGCAAAAAACAATTAATCAAGCCGATATAAAAAGAGAAGATCTTATAGAAGCAATTTCTAATACTACTAAAACTAATTTTGATATAGCAAGAGAAAAACTAAAAAATTATAAATAAGGACAAACATGAGTGAAGAAAAGAATGATAAAAACATTACAAATGAAGAAGAAAAAGTTAAAAAAGTTGTATGTGTTTTAAACGATAGTGAATTTGAAGCATTTAATAAGACAAAGAAAAAAGAGAAAAAATCTGGACAATTTTTAATTTATATGGCATTAGTGAAATCAGGTTATATATCTTAATAAGAAATAGGGAAACAAATGCGTAATGATATAATTAATTTTTTAGTAGAAGACAGTTTATATAGTATATTGGATAGTAATTTTAATATTGTGAAGTCTTCCTTTAAATATTTAAAAAAAATAGGATGCAAAGAAGAGGAAAGCATTCATAAAGACGAATTTATATTTTTGCGTAATAATCAAAATGAAGTGTTTGAAGAAATACGAAATGCTATGTACAACAACAAGACCTGGAATGGAATTTTAGAAAAAGATACAAGCAACGAAAGAGTAAAATATTTTGAATCTAATATTCGTCCGCTATATGATAAAAATGCTCTAAAGCAAATACTTGTGTATAGAAAAGATATTACGCAATCTGTTTACGACAAGAATCATTGTGCATTAACTAACTTAAGAAATAAGCATAATTTAGTTAAGTATCTAAATGAAAATCTAGAAGAGAAATCACTAATGTTTTTAATTAATATAGATAATTTTAGAGTTATAAATGATGTGTATGGTGGAAAATGTGGAGATTTAATTTTGATGGAATTTGCTAATTTATTGTCAAAATATGATGATTATGATGCCTTTAGGCTAAAAGGCGATGAATTTGTTATGAGAAAAACTTGTTGTCATATTAAAAAAAGTAAAAATATTATTAATAAATTCAAGAAAAGTATAGAAAGGAAATTAAACAAACCAATTGAAGTGTGTAGTGTTGAATTGAAATCTCAAATTAGCGTTATGATAAGAGTTACAATTTCCGTATCAATATCCAAGAACAACAATATACTACAAGAAGTGGATATTGCACATAAAGAAGCGAGATTAAAAAATAAGCATTTTATGAAGTTTAATAGCAGTATGATAGATCTAGTAAAAAAACAAAAACACCTGGAAGTAGTAAAAGACATTCAAACTGGTAATGTTATCATATCTTATCAACCAATTGTGTGCAATAAAAGTTTAAATATTTATAAATATGAAGCATTAGCTAGAATAAAAAACTCAAATGGAAAAATACTTATGCCCTATGAGTTTTTTGATTTATCCCAACAAGTCAAACTATACCATAGTATAACAAGAGCGGTTCTGGCTAATATTTACAAAGACATATTGGAGCATGATATATATGTTTCTTGCAATATAACAATGGCAGATATAGAAAGTATTAAAACATATAATTTTATAATGAATTTACTTAGAGATAAAAAATTCTCAAAAAACATAACTTTTGAAATAGTAGAAACAGTAGATATATCTAGCTATGAAAGATTTAATAAGTTTTCAAGAACGGTAAGAGAACGAGGAGCAAAGATAGCAATAGATGATTTTGGAGTAGGCTATTCAAATTTCTCACATTTGTCAAACATAGAGTTTGATTATTTAAAAATTGATGGGCAATTTATTAAAAATATTTTAATAAGTAAAAAAGATGAAGATATTGTGAAATTAATAGCTGATTTTGCACAAAAACATAATATTAAAACTATTGCAGAATTTGTGGAAGATGATAGCATTTTACAAAAAATAATAGAAAATAAAGTTGATTATTCCCAGGGGTATTATTTTGGAAAGCCTATGCCAATAGAGGAAATTATAAAAAATAGAACATGTCAAAATTAAAATTTAAAATTTCTTTAGAAAGAGAAGTAACTATAGAAATAGATAAAATTGCATTTTTGTTTGCTAATGGAGACAAGAATAAACAGGAGTGTTTTTTGGGTTTTACAAAAGAAAATCAATTAAAATGGTGTAAGAATAATATTAAAGAAAGTGATTTAAAAACTATTAAAAACATCAATAAAGGGGAGTGCTAATGCCTACAAAAATGGAAATAAAAAACAACATAAATTTAGTAATAAAAGAAAAACTATTTTCTGCTATTAGACAAATAATAGTTGAACAACAAAAAGAAAGATATGTTAAAACTTCTGAATATAACTCGTTGGAATATAACAAAAGAAAAGAGCAATTAAATAGCAAATACAGAGAATGGTATAATTCTATCTCAAATTTTTATTTATCTTATTATTCGATTATGGCTCTTCACCCCTTGGTTTTAAGAGAATTAAAAATTAGAGAATTTGTATCTCAAGATGTAATTAGAATTAAGGCAGACTATATCTATAATGAAATAGAGTTTAGCTCTTTTTATCCAACACACTATAGTACATCAATGAGTAAAGAGATAGAAGATTGTATAAGTGATTTAAAAGATCCTAGATATTCTCATGTTGTAGATAATTATAAATCCGCTAAGGATTCAGAAAGAACACCAAAAGAACCTCTTACCACAGCAGAATTAAAGTTTAGCTCTTTTTATCTTTTTAACTTTGAACCAGAGTATGTTACAAAATTAACAAATTATCTATATATTGCAGGGCTAGTAACAAATCCAGAAACAAATGGTTGGAGAATTGATGATCAAATTGTAGAAGATATAATAACGGTATTAAATTCAAAGTTTGATTATGAAAAAATACTACAATACAAAAGGGAATTTAATGATAAAATAATAGATAGAACAACACAAGAGTGCATAAGACCAACAAAAGTAAATCAACATTATTTTCCTAAAGATATTGACAAAACACAAGAGTTTAATTCTATTAATTTTGATGATGAAAGTGAAAAAGCAGATGCGAAGAAAATCTATGAATTTATATTTTACATTACTTTATCTACGCAATTCAAAAATAGTATTTATGACACTTCAACACTAGAAATTGCGGTTGGCTCAAAAATACTAAAAGAACAAGCAAATGTCGTTATCGAGGGGGAAGAAAATTGGGAGACTCTTACAGGTAAAATAATAAGTAGAATATCATCAAATTCGGACAATAACAATAGACAAACGGTAGTTTTGCCAGAGTTGATTCAGGGAACAATATTAAAGCCTCTTGATATATATGCTTATTCTTATCAAAGCAAAAGACCGCCAAGGTTTGGTGTTGGAAGATTTATTACGCAGGTACTTGAAAAAAATGCAATAGGAAGCAATAAAGAGCATGATATTATTATAGCCGAGCTAATAGAATCAAAAGCTATACATAAAGTAAAAACTATGTTGCATCCGCAGGAAAATTCTATTATTCTCATTCAATGGCTAATGGAATACTTGCCATTACTTTTGAATTTTGAATACTTTAGAGAGTTAGAAGACAAAATTGAATTGGTTGCAAACAATGAAATATCAATAGAATCAATTTTAAATGAAATAGATAGGTTAATTGATGAAGCTTTTGAGGAAAGTGGATTCGTTTTAAACGATAGTAAGCCAAGTGCTTCAAAAATAAAACTTCTAAATGGGGTTATCAAAAAATATAATTTACAAATAGATAATTCAATCTATGATAGCAATATAAAAATAGATATGATATTAGCTCAATATCCAATGCCAGAACCTATAAAAATAGGCTCATGCCCTTCGTGTAACTCATTAGTTTTTCAAAAAGAATATATAAATCCAGAAAGTGGGGAATCATTAATTTATTTTGCGTGTGAAAATTTAAGAAAAAATGGGGGATGTAACTTTTCATTGTGGGATAATTATATATATAAATTCTTTTCAGATAAATCGCTAGAACTATTTACTGTAGAGGAAAGAGCAGACGCACTAAAGAAAATACTTTCAAAGAAAAAAGGGTATCAATTTAACGATTTTGTAGCAAAAAACAAAACTACATATAATGCTAGAGTATTCCCTAGTACTTACATGGATAAAAAAAATCAACCGAGATGGGGATTATCTCTAGATTTTGTTCAAAAGAGGAGAAGTAAATAGTGAGACTAGATGAATATTATAAGTTTGGAGCGTATGCAAATAGACCTGATGATTGTTTATGGAATCCAGATAGTAGAGAATCAATTAATCAACATATGTTGCTTTGTGGTGGTTCAGGAGCAGGTAAAACGACACTATTAAAAAAAATAGCAAGGTATCTTACATTTAGAAATAAACATATTTTTATCTTTGATCTTAAAGGCGATATGGTAATTAAAGATGATGATGGAAATATTTTAGGTAATTATATTGAGTTTACAGCATGGGATAGCAAATACGGAATAAATCCATTTGAGTTTGATATGGGGCTACCAGAAGATGAGCTTAAAATATTGATTGAAGAAAAGATTGAATTAAACAAAGAGCAAAAATTTAAAGTTCAAAATTCTGGACCAAGAGTTCAAGTAGAGAGAATCATAGAAATAATAAAGAAGAACTTTTTACCCAATATGGGAGCTAATCAAAAAGATGTATTAATGTACTTATTGTTAGACACATATTCAAGCAAAGGTTTTATATATAATGATATTAATACCTGGTTAAATGAAATTCCAAGCTTAAAAGATACTCTTGATTTAATTAATAGAATAAAATCATTTGCGTACAAAAACCAAAAGGCACAAATTCATGAAAATAGTGTAGATTTTATAATTAATGCACAACAAAAAATTACAGATATTCAATTAATGAAAAAGAATATTAATGAAGAAGATACCGAAGAATCAAAAGATATAGAAAAGAAAATTGATATAAAATCAAAAGAATTAAAAGAGGATTTTGATAAGTATGTTGAATATGGTGTTGAAAATTTTAATCCAGCAGATTCTGTAAGTAATGATGATTGGTTTTCAATACATAATATAGATATAGACAAGTATCTGGCAAAAGCTCAAATGAGAACAGTTGAAAAACTTTCCTCTTATATATCAGCACTTGTAGATGCAGGAGTGTTTCACTCATCAAAGCCACCTGTTAAAAATGGATTAAATGTGGTTAATATAAGTGGTTTAGATGTAAGTATTCAAAGGTTTATTGTCGATGTATGGTTGGGTAAAGTATTTAAGTCATGTAAAATAAGAGGAACTTATTCGGAAAGAGAACACAAGCCAAGAGGTGAGAAATGTGATACTTACGCATTTATAGATGAGAGTAAGTTAATTGCGGGAAATTCAAGAGATAAAAACGATCCCTTTAGTTACTTAAATAGGATTGCAACAGAAGCTAGAGGGTATGGTTTTGGGTTAGTAGTAGCTGCTCAATCAGCAGAACATTTTCCACCAGAATTTCTAAAGAATTTTGATGCTCAGGTTGTATTGAATACAGGTATTGCTGATTTTGATTCAGTAAGAAAGTCTTTTGGTATTGATAAAAAGTTGTTAGAGTTTACTCAATTAGGTTGGGGACATGCTCTTGTTAAAACTGGAAAAATATTTTCTAAAGTTAAAATGGAGCTGTAAGATAAGTAAAAGAGATATAAAATCAATTCTAACTTTTCTTGAAGATGACAAATATATTCATTGCTATGTAGATGACAATAGAGAATGGCATCATCCATTAAGCAAGAAATGCAAAAAGATTAATGCTATCTACTCTAAGAAAACAAGAAAAGTTTACGCAATATAAAAATAAGGACTTAAGATGAAAAACATTCCTAAAATTATAGAATTACTTGATAAAGGTAAAATAATTACAAAAGTATCTCCAGAAGGGATAATAACTTATGCAAATGATAGTTTTTGTATGGCAAGTGGTTTTTCAAAAAACGAATTAATCGGAAGTACTCATAAAATAATGAGTCACCCAGATAATACTAATGACTTCTTTAAAGATTTATGGAATACAGTTTCTAGAAATAAGGATATTTGGAAAGGTAAAATTAAAAACAGAAAGAAAAACGGAACAGATTTAATCTTATTTAGTACAATATACCCTATTATTGAGAATGACAAAATAGTTGAATATTATTGTGTGCGATATGATATTACAGAAGATGAAATGAAAAATAAAAATATTATTAGAAATATTAGAAAAAATATGATGAAAGAGAAAGTTAAGTCTTTTAAACTTGAAAAAGAAAATCAAGACATTAAAAAAAATAAATCATTAGAGACATTAGAAATATCAAATAGTGCATTAAGGGAAAGACTTTCAAAAGAGCAACAAAGGACAAGAGAAACATTACTGCAAATAGATTTATTAGAGAGAGAAAACAAAGAAAAATCAGAAAAAATAGATGAATTAACAACAAGATTAAGGGTTGAAAAGAAAAAACACGATGAACAGATATTAAAATTTAAAAAAGATAAAGAGGTTATTCAATCAGGGTTGTTACAACAACAGCTATTAGATAAAACAAAACAACTCGCAAATATATCAGAAAAAAATAGGGAATTAGAAGAAAATATAAGTCAAAGAGACAGAAAGATTTTACAATTAGAGGGGCAAGTTATGCAATTGAATCCAAAATCAAGGAGAAGAGCATGAATAAAAAATACTACCTTGTACTGTTTATTTGTAGTGTTGGTTTAATTGTTTTTTTAGCTACTCCAAAAAATTCTTCTTTTGATAAAGCAGGAGCTTATGTATCAAGTGCAGTAAATACAAATATAGAAAATAGTAGGGGAGTATCTTTACCTAAAGCACTTCGTTGGAAGTTTTAAAATTTAGAGCATATAATCCCTCATTAAAAAGGGACTATTTCACTACCGTAGCCCTTTTCAAGAGCTACCTCTTTAAATTTTCTTTTGCAAAGATCATAATCAAAACCATGATACTCTGACATTTTTTTAATCTCTTTTATTTGCTCATTCTTATCGCTTATAAAAATTAAAACTCTTTTTACAAATTTTGGTGAAATCTGAATTTTTATATATTCAAAATAATCTACTTTGCATCTATCTGAACAAAAAGCTTTAGTAAGTGATATTTTTTTGCCACAATAAGGACATTCTGCTTTATTTTTAAAGCCTTTTATTTCTTTATTTGTTTTCTCATTTATACCCATTTTTTACTTTTCCTTTAGTGTTATTTTTTTACTATCAAACAACTTGTAAGCTGTTTTAAATATGCTAGAATTAAGAAGTTCATTAAAAGATTTTTCCTCTTTATCAATTAACCCTAATTCTTTTTTGATACCAGTGTAAAACCTATGTAGCAATACATGTATTTTTTTTGCATTTATTAAATATGATGAATTATATTTTTTTGGTAAATATATTTGTATTCCTTGATTGCTTTTAATTGATAACTCGATTAGTTTATCTTTTATTAAGCTGTATTCTTCATCTTGATCAGAAAACAAACTATTTGATTTGATTCTACGCATAGGTATTTTAAAAAAAATATTATTTTCTTTTTTGTAGTCTTCATAATGATATGCAAAAATAACTATTATTTTAGTTTCTTTTTTCAAGTCAAGTTCGCCTAGATCATCATAAAATTTATACATAATTAATTACCTATCTCTTTTGAACTTGATTTTATTTTTCTCTTTTTTAACATCATCAAAATATGCGTAAGCTATAACCAATGTAGTGATTATTAAAAAAAACAATATTCCATTTTCTCCTATAGTTAAAAACAAAACTATTCCTAGCATAAAAATAGCCAATATAATTAAGATAATTTTTTTCATATCAATGCCTTTATCTCTCTTGTTTTAAATACAATCTAGTCATGTATTCTAAATGACTATCAACATTTGAAAGGTTGTTAGTGTTAGATGACAGAAACTCCAGGTATTCATCCATAAGAAGTATCTTGTACTCTTTAGCTTTTTGATTTATTCTTTCTAGCTGCTCTTTTGACCATTTTTCTAAGTTTTTTGTTTGTGATTCTTTATTCATATTTATCCTTTAATAATTCATTTTTTATAATGTTTTCTGTTGGGTTTGTGTATATTGATGTTGTTTGTATTGAGTTATGTCCTAGCAATGATTGAACAACAACAATTGATATGCCTTTATCTAATAACTTCTTTGCGAAGGTGTGTCTAAGTATATGTAGCCCTGTAGCTTTGATATTAGCTTTTTTGTATATGCTATTCATCATTTTACTTAGTTGGGTTCTATCCATAACTTTATTGTTTTGTGTTAAGGCAATAGGTAAGCTAGTTTTTATATTAAAAGTATTTTGTAGTGTTTCTAGCTCATCTTCTAAATAATCTTTATTAATATATGACAATCTTTTTTTATTACCTTTTCCCTTGAAGTTAATTTTATACAGTGCCTCATCAGCAATATCAATATTATCCAAAGATATAGATATTGCTTCACTTGCCCTTAGTCCACCAAATAACATAAGTTTTGCCAAAACAATATTTCTATAATTTGTATAAGTCTCAATTAGCTTCATAGATTCAAGATAGTTTATTAGTTTGACATATTGTTCTTCATCTAATCCTTTTGGTTTTCTCTCTGGTTGGTGAATTTTAATATCTTCAAATATCTTATCAAAATCAAATAATTCATCACTATTCCTCTCAATATGCTTAAAAAGCTTTTTTAAATGAGATACTAAAGAATTTGATGTTGATGTTGATATGTCCCCTTGTTTGTTCATTGTTTCTGATTTGTAACTAATAAAAGCATATATGTCATCTTCTTTTATATTATTAAAAGATAATTGCTTATAATGTTGCTTACAGAACTCCATAAAAGATTTATATGTTCTATTGTATGATTTAATAGTATTAGTTGATTTTTTCTCTATTTTCATCTTTTTTATAAGATTATTTGCGAAAATATCAATATTCATACAAAAACTACCTTTGTCTTTCAAAATAACTCCTTTTTTTAGATTTTACCCTTTATATTGATAATTAGAATAAATCATCTGATAATCAAACAAATATTAAATTTATATATTTCATATAAACTTGATTTATTATAGATTATTGAGCAATAAAAACAATATCTATAAATGTACTACATAATGTATATTATGTAGTACTCCAAATCTTATTTAATAAAATAATAATGTAGTAATCATACATTAACTATTCTTAAATAAAGATAATATTATGTAGTATATAATTATCATAGTATACTAATAATACATTATATTTTATTTATCTTGACTTTATCTAACTTATAATGTATAATTTCAATATTATTCTATTTTGCTCTAAATTTAAAGTAATTAGATGTTAAATCAACAATAAGGGAGGATTGATTGAAAAATAAAGAAATAAAGAGAAAAATCTTAAAAATAAAGCAAGAGTTTAGTATTAAGATTTTAAAATTAAATCTAAAATTAAATAAGAAAAAAAGGTAATATTATGGAAAATATATATAAAAATAGTAAAATTGGTATAGCAATTGAATTAGATGAAGAAAATAAAACATTATCTTCATTTGGTTTAACAGATGATGGGAAAGTTAATTATTCAACAAAAGGTACGCTCATGGAAATAAATATTAGATATGCAAAAGATATTGAGAGTTTCTTTTCTATTGACCTTAAGTCTTGCAATGTTGAAATAGTTGATAATGAAGTTGATATACCATTTGCAGGAGTAGATAATGTCAAGTGATGCAGAGATAACAAAAAATAAAGATATTGAAAGAGTGGTTAAAAGAATCTCTATGAGTTCAGAAACTTATAAAACATTAAAAAAGATAGCAATAGATTTAGAGCTAGATAATGACGCAAAAGTTGGACCAGAAGCACTTGGTTTATGTATTGATAAAGTTATAAATGAATATACTAACAAAAATTAAAAAGGAAAAAGATTATGAATAAAACAGAATTAGTAGAAGCTATTGCTTCAAAATCAGGTTTGACAAAAAAAGATGCAGGATTGGCACTAGATGCTACATTAGAAACTATTACAGAAGTACTAGTAAAAGGTAATTCTATTCAACTTATTGGATTTGGAACATTTAGTACATCAAAAAGAGCTGCAAGAGAAGGTAGAAATCCTTCAACTGGGGCTACTATGAAAATAGCTGAATCAACTGTTGCTAAATTTAAAGTTGGTGCTAAATTAAAAGAAGCAGTAAAATAATATGCGTTTTAATTGGTCATTTGTTCGTTATGCAGCAATAGCTATTTTTTTGGCATTCTTGGTGTATTTTATAGGATATAAATTCTTGCCTATGGTTTTTCATGGATATACACATTCTATATTTGAAGATGCAGCTAACAAACAGTCAAGAAAATGCTTGAAGATATTAGCAACAGATAGCTATAACAAAGATAAATTAAGAAAGTGTCTTGATGAAATGAATCATTTTGAAGAGCTTTCCAAACAAGAGTTAGACAAAATAACTAAAGACTAAAATTCTCTTTTTGAGAGTTTTAGTTGTAATCAGTTTGAATAATTTGAATTTTTTAAGTCCTCTACAAAACAAGGACTTAAAAAACCCAAATGGTAAAACTTATTAAGTTTTGTTTATTGTTTCATAATACAAAATTATTATATTATGAAAACCTATTACTTGGAATTACTACATAGTATTTCAAAAGCAGTTGCTTTATTTAATACTTTAATTTGTTGAGCTGTTAGCTCGTAGTGTAGTCCTAGCATTTTTAAAATAATCATTTTCATTCTCAATCCTTTAGTTTTTGTTTGTGTATAACACCAAATATTTAACGACTTGAAATCGCAAATACTTGATGAAATACACAAAAAACAGGATTTAACAGAAACAGTTTGATAAATCAAACTCTCTTGTTCTGCTAATTGAGTTGCCAAAGAGATGGCAATATTTTTTATTTAAGCTGCATCAAGAAAATCAAAAAGATTAACTTCTTTTATTGTTTTTTTATTCATAAGCTCAAAAGCTTTTTTATAAATATCATCTCCTTTTATGTTAAATACAATTACATCGTCACCTTTAACTTCTAGGTCATTTATGTTGCGATTTAAACTAAGTCTTAGATTAAGATTTTGAGTGATTTCTATACATCCTTTTTTATCAAGAGCTATACTGCCACTAAAACCATCTAAAGAATAGCCTGAACCACCGCCATTACCAATTTCCATATTATTACTTTTGCAATAAGAAAGAAATCTGGATTTAAATGCTTTGTAATCTTTTGATGTGTTGATAACTTCTTTTATAAAGAACTCATCATTATCATAACCGATAATTCTTTTAAAATAATAATTGAGATTCTCTTCAAGTATTTTATCATCACTTATGACTTCTTTATAATCTACTTTGAAAAAATTACGACACCATTCCAGGAACTCTGGAGTATTTATATCGTATTTTGGTAATTTACTTTTGTCATTATCAAATGAACCATAATGATTCATCTCTCTTCCATCAAACCAAAATCTATGAGATATTTTATCTCCCAATTCAAAGCTTGAGTATGAAAGATCTGTAGATATGTACTTCTCTTCAAAATAAGGCACTAAATAAAGTCTTAGTTGAAATTTGATTCTATTCATAAATTCAAAATCACTTAAAGCTCCATCTCTAGTAACCCAATTATATTCATCATCCCACCAATAATCATCAAATCTTCCATAACCTTTTTTGGTTTTTGAAACACTTATTATTGCATTTTTACACATTTCTATAAGTTCATCATTAGTTGGTAGAAGAGGGCGATAATCAATACCTTTATATAAGTAAGCATTGTTCCAATCATTAAATAACTCGAAAAAGCCATATTGTTTCATTAAATTATTTTTATTTATTCTGTTGCAATCATTAAAATATTTACCCCACTTTCCATCACTTGTTGGATTTTCTGGTAATGGTTCTAATTCATTTTCAAGAGTATTGTCTTCCTCAAATAAACTCATTTGCTTAGGTTGAGTTGCGGATTTATCAAAATCTTTTAAAACTTTAATCCAATCCAGAACATCTTTACATACTGATGAAAGAATTTCATTGTCAGTTTTATTGTATCTTCCTGAATCAGAACCATATATTATCTTAAGTTGTAACCATACAGAGTCTTTGATAACAGCATTTCCTGTTTTATCTTTAAGTGTTAATACTCTATATTTATCTTCATTTTTCAACTCAACAACATCAAATTCTTTTTTTAATAAATCAAACTCTTTAATTGATGAATTTGTTTCTTTTTTTATTGTACAACAACTCATTCTAGTTACCTCTACTTGAATAATTTACAGACATTAGTCCATTAGTTATCATAGAACCAGAGTTACTTTTACTTTCATTCATTGTTACATGAGCAAAAACTAAAGTGCTTAAGATTGTTGTTATTAGCATAATTTTTTTCATAATAAGTCTCCTATAGACTAGTTAAGTGCAATGCACTTATTAATAAGCCATAAGAGAGAACTATCCACCATAAGGTAGAAGTTTACCTTATGGCGACAGTTTGTTTTTATTTAATATTTGCTAGATACACAATGACCGTGTGACTATTTGATACATCAAAAAGATTTTTTTGTTTATCTTTTATTAAAGAACTCATATTTAACCCTTAATAATATTCACTAGTAGGTGTTTTAACAACCTTTTGAAAATTATTTTTGCTTGTGTTTTTTTTAGCATTATCTTCATTTTGTTTTTTTGCTTGATTTATGGTCAAGTAAGGAATCCACAATGAAGCAATAGTGCTATTATTTATTGTATTTATCATTTTTTATCCTTTAAGATTTCAGCTTGTTTGCTGTAATTCCCAATAGAATAGACATAGTTCTACCATAGGTAGAATTTTTATGTTCTACCCAACGGTAAGTTAGTCTTATGTTATTTGTTATTGATTAATATTAAAAACATTTGCCATTTTATGTGCAATTAAATGTTCTGGATTTGCTTTTAAATATTTTCTCATTTTTAAGAACTTCATTTTTTCTTTCTTGGTACACCAACAAGCAATAGTGCTAAAATCACTAGAGATTGCCCAATCATTTACATTTGATCCAAGTAGGTTAGATAAAACTTTTTTATCTAACTCTACAGTATCAACACCATTTGTGTAGATTCTGTTTTGGAATAATCTTGAAGTCATTTTCTTTATAATTTGTAATAAAATTTTCATTTTATCTCCTTGTGTATATTAAATTTATTTAAGCAGCCCAAACACCACGCTCTACATTTGTAAAATGTTTTTGTAATATTTGTCTTACTTTTGCTTTGTAATGTTGATTGTTTCATCTTAAAACACCATTTCATTAGTTAAATCTTCTATAAGAATTTTTTCATCAATGAATATATCATTTTCGTAATCTACAATAATGTTATATTCATAAAATTTATAAATATATTGAATATTATTAGTACTAATATAATTTATATTTTCTTCTTTTGATGATTCTATAAGACTAATTGCTATAGATGGTGCGATTGATTCTAATCCATTTTGTATTTCTGTTACTTGAGTAACACCTAGTAATTCTAATAAATTGTTTGCTTTAAACATAATAAGTCCTTTCAAGACTAAGTAGTAGTTGTACTACATGATTTTAAAGCCATTAGACATAAAACTATCCGCCATAGGCGATTAAGTTAAAGCCTATGGCAACAGTTGTTTATTTTGGAAACTAAAATATCCTCTGTAATTAAACAGATAAAATAATTAAAAATAAAAATTAATTTATGTTGATTTTATAAAGATATTTAGTTTATTTGATTTTGTTATTTGATTTTGTGTGATCTAAGACTTTAAGAAAGATAAATGCACATACAATTATTCCACCAAGTAACCAAAGACCACTATTGTTTAATAATTCTTGTATCATCTCTCATCTCCATATCCTAAATTTTTATAAAAAGATTCTTTTAGTCTTCTTCCTATTTTTTTCATCATTATACCGAAAATGAAAACTACTGTCAATTGTACTATTGTAACACCTTGTGGCATAATTACTATAGCAACAGCTGCAACAGAACTAATACTTGGACCCATATCCATTAAAAAATAGATACAAGAAAGAATATTATTCCTGGTATTCATATCAGTTTTAGCCTTTTCAACCAATTGGTTAAGTAGAAACCATATTAAGTAAATAATTGAAACCGTAAAGGTTACAAAAATCACTAAAAACAATAGATATATTAATATAGACATATACTAACTCCTATTGTTTTTTTCTATTTCCAACCCAACCTGAAATAAGTTGAATTTCATTATTGTCACTAAGTGAATATACTATAGTTGACTTTCCGATAGTTATTTCAAAATCTTTGTTTCTCACAATCTTGTCAAGATTATTTGAAACATGAAGATAAAGAGGAACTAATCCACTTAAATCAAATGTTTTTCTTAATCCTTTTACCCAGAAATGTTCTTTAGGAACAATAGGGAAATTTGGAGCTTTTATACTTATATTCATATTTTTTCCTTATTATTCGTATTTAATAAATTGTCCATGTGTTAAATCTAACCCATATACAACAGTTTTATAGCTATCTACTCTCTTTACTGAGTTAACAACTCCTAGATCATTGGTTTGTGCCATCTCTTTAGTAAATTTTGTAGAAGTACCTTTTAATATAACTTCACTACTATCATTAAGTGTTACTTTTTTATTTAAAGCACCACTTGCAATAAGAATTGCAGCTTGTCCCTCATTTGGATGTTCTATTGATCTACTAATCATACTTGCTTGTCTTAGTTCATCAAATAAAATTTTCTTAACTTTTGACTTTTGTAATTGCTCATCAATTTTCCATCTTGGAATATCTATCTCTTTAAACATTTGAGGTTCAGCACCAGTTCTAATAGTGATTTTTTCTATTTCTATGTCACCATCAATATTAATCGGTGATTTAAACAAACTAATGAATTTATCAATAGAAGCTCTAAAATTAGGTAACTGTTTTTTTAATACAATAAAGAATTGACCATATTTTTTATAATCTTCATTCTCTGGATCATAAAAAGAGACAACAGGTTGATAACCTTGAAGTTTTAGCTTATTAGCAATCTCTTCATCTGCTGATGATGGATTAATAACAAGTATTAATGCACCACCTATCGAAGTAGTTAAACCAAATTTCTCTATAAAATCAATTTCTAATCTTGTACCAGAAGCACTTACATCATACGGGGGATTTAAGAAATTAAGTCCTACCCATGTGTTTGATTTTCTAACATTAGTTAATGCATTAGCATTAAGTACTTTGTTGATATTTCTTTTTGTTGCTCTTTTTGCTCTTTTTTGATCAAGTTCACAAGCATAAGTTTTACAACCATACTCTATACCAATCATTTCTATTGCTTCACCCTCTCCTGCACAACAATCCAATGCGTACACTGTTTTATTTTCAGGAAAGGTAATTGTTTTATTAATTACCTTTTTGATAGTTTCTACCGAAGTAGGGTAAAATCCCATTTTTGTTTCACACGCTAATCTAGCCATTTTTATTTCCTTTTGTATGTTTGTTTTTATTAAGCTGCTACATAATCAAACAAACTTGTTTGACCACAATTAAAATCACTATTTAAAGCCATGTTTTCTTGAATAACCTTTTGCTCTTGCAATTTTGATTCAATTCCATTTGCTTTTTCTAATAAAATATTTGCTTCTTGTATAGCTATTATTTGTTCGTTTTTTAATTTCTTAATATCCTCATCCTCTTGAAAATCAAAATAAGCTTTATTAGCTCTCTTTATCTCTTCTCTAAAAAGTTGAACATATTCAAAAAATACCTCTTTAATCGCATCATCTAAATCTTTATAATCACTATATCCACCATAATTATGGTTTGACATAATAGTGTCATAAAACTCACCTAGTCCATCTCTTTGACCACTTAACTCTTCATAAATTGCATAAAACGATTCATTCACACTATCTTCACTAGATACATTTATGTAGCCAATGTTTTCTGATTGTGGCAATGGTTTATCAAATGCAAGTTTATTGAATTTAGCACCTACTAAAAAATACTCTCCATAAAAACCACTTAAATTATAGTGGGCAATAAAGCCACAATGTGTATGAAAATGATTATAAAGATTTTTTTTGAAAGTGGTAAAGCTAAAATGATTATTTAAGAAACTTACAAAATTAATGTAAATTTTCTTTTTTTCTAAATCTGTCATATATTGAGTTGGACTAAAGCAAATAGATTTTGCTTTTATTTTAAATTTTTTTGGTTTTAAAAAATCTCTTTTATTCATAATGAGTCTCCTAAGACTATATAAGGCATAGGAGTACTCCAAGAGGAGTTCCTATAACCATAAATTGATTGAAACTCCTTTTTGGAGTAATACTATTGTTCTATCATAAAATAAATTGCATCTTTTGCACTTCCTGTACATCTACCACCATCATCAGCTTCAAGAGTATCTCCTGAAATAAAGTTATCACTGGATAGATCAAACATATTTATTTCATATCCTTCCTCTGAGCTTTCAAATATTTGGTAAACCATACCTTCATGCTCGAAAACAACCTCGCCTTTTTCTTCAAGTATTTCTACTTTCTCTTCTAGGTAAGATTTTGGTTCTTTTATTTCCCATTCAAATTCTTTACCATTGAAAAATTCTGTACCACTATTATTGATTTGTGTTAGTTCATAATTAATATCATCAACTATTTTATCTATAACATGTGGATCTGGTATTGCACTTGTAGGACAAGTTATTTTAATTTCATGTTGTTGTATTGTTCGTATTAAAATATGATTTTTCATATTACGCTACCTCTTTAATTTGTTTTTTGTTGAACATGTGTCCACAATCTGTACAAGAACAATAATGTGTTTCATCTATTGTTTCATGTATCTCTACTTGTTTACTTGAACACTTACTGCAAATAAACTTATTTCTAAGCTTATCTTTGTGAATTAAATCCCCATTTTGTTTAATAAACATATCATCAAAATGTAAATCTTGTTCAAAACCAAAGCCTTGTGCTGTTGTAGAACCTAATATTTCTGGTGTGTTTATATATCCCCATTCGCTACAATTAGAATCTGATTCATTAACCACATAACCAAAACATTGAGTATGTTCATTTTGGAATTCATCTTCTTCGCAACCTTTATCTGCTTCTACTATATAGTAAGTAAAATTTGGACCAAATAGTTTAAGTCCTACTGGCTTTATTTTTACATCTTCAAGTTCATAAGTTTTTGGCATACTATTAAGCGTGTCATATATTTTTTGGACTTGACCTACTGTTAAGTAGTTAGATTTAGGAAGTGGGGCTTGTTGCTTGATTGGTTTTGCATTAGAATCAATTAGTTTGTTTTCTTTGCAAACTTCTAAAATTATTTCTTGTAAATCGTGATATTCATCTTCAAGTATTGACAAGTCAATTTTGACTGCTTCTATGTTTTTAGAATTAAGAACAATTATCTTATCTCTACTTTCTAATTTAGAATAAATTTTATTTGTAAGTTCTCTAGGAAAAGGTAATGGTTGTGATTTTTCCATCCAAACAGAAAAGGATTTTAATATCTCATCTTGTGTTTCTCCCACTAAGACACTAAAATTAGTATCCATAATTGAAGGAGAATGAAATAGTATTGCATGAGCAATACCATCATCAAGACTTGACATCTTTCTTTTATTTCCTGCTTTGTTAATATCAAAGAACCCTAAGCAAGTTGCATCAACTGAATGATCATTTTGTCTAGTTCTTCCTTGCATTAACACGGATGTGATAGATTTAACCATGTACTCTTGACCTGATAGTTCTAAATATATCAATGTTGATCCATCTTTTATAAAAGTTTCTACATCACAAGTAGCACCTTCATATCTAATTTTATCAACATATTTTCTATGTTCTTGAATTAAATGAGCCATATCTTCTAGGTTTTCATTTTCCCAAGGCAAATCTCCCATTTGTACTTTCAACACATCATTGTTTAATATTACTTTTTTCCAAGAGCCATCAATCATAACTTCATCATTTATTTTTATTGAAGAAGTGTCAATCAAATCATCTTTTGTTTCCTCTTCTTTTAGTGCATTGTATAATTCATTGTATGCTTTAACAACATAATCTTTTGAGCTATTTTTTCCACCTAAAAGAGTTCCGTTTTTAGTAATTCTTTTCATCTGATCTATTGTAAAATATGAACTAGTCAAACTTAGACTGCAACTACGAGCATAGTATTTCATTTTAAACTTCTCATTGAGTTCCTCAAAAATACTTGTCCATATTTCAGCTATGTCTTCATAGTCATATCCTTTTTGTTCTGTAGTTTCAGAAATGCCACCAGAAGTTTTTATATTCCCAGTATTGCAAATTCTTATCATCTCATCTATCATATCTGGTCTTTCATTTCTTGCCCACTCAATATCCTCATTACAATATATGTAAATGTGTTGTTCTTCTAAATCCATAAGTAATTTATTTAATTTAGATTCTTCAAGTAAGTAATTTGAAACCTTTTTTGCGTTTGATTCTGTTTTAAAATATAAGTAAGCACCCATTGTATATCCTTTGTGTATGCTAATAATAAGTGACATAAAATCACTATGAATGTTAAAAGCCACAAAAGAGAACTAGGGTAGCATAAGCTACAAAGTTAATTTTTGTGGCTTATGCCTTGTTTTTGAATTTAAAAATCCCTCTGAACATAGTCAGATTTTAAAAATTAACAATAAGTTAATGTGGGATTTATTTAGTTTGAGTGTTTAAGGTGTGTATCGTTTTACATTTCCTCAAAAATGTTAATATTTTCTACTTTCTCAATAGAAAAACCAAAATTATGCTTATCATTTAACCATTGGTTTTTTCCATTACTGTAAACATCATTTTTAAAGTCTTTATAAAACTTTTCAAATCCATCCATCGCAATTTCTTTAACTTCATCAAATGTTTTATCTGTAAAAATTCCAAATAATACTTTTGAATCATTGCTAAACCATTGATCATATTGATAAAGCATATATACTGATTTAGGTTGAATTTCAGAAGCAAAACTTACAAGAGTATTTCTTGTGTTATGTTCTGCATCTTCTCCAAAAACATCATTGTCCTTGTTGTATTCAAATTCAAGGATATATTTTTCTATTGTTTTATTTATTGTTGTCATAATTTACTCCTTATAGTAAAATTAGAATACACCTATCCATTGGATAGTGACTTTCGTGTATCCAATGGATTGGCTCATCTAGTTAGACTAGTAAGTAACTTTATTGTAATAAGCTTTAAAAGTAAAATTTTATCTAAATAGTATTTCTCCTATATAATTACCTATTAAAGCCGCTATTAATGGAGAGGTTATAAAGACTCCCATAATCAATGTAATTTCTAACATCTTTTTCCTTTTTTAAAATAAACTCAACTGAACACCACTTGATAAACTTTCATCAGGCAAGTAATTCGCAAGATCAGATGAAGAATTAACTTCAATTCTTTTTGCATTTTTCCCTTTACCTTTATAATAAAAGAATGTATTTGTTGTGTCTTTTTCATTTATTAAATTTTCATCATTAGTTATTTCACCAAGAATATCTTTTTTCAATGAAATTTTATTTGTATTAAACCAATTTTTAAAACCATTAAAAGATATAAGTTGATGAGATTTTTTATATTGTTCCCATATAGGTTCAAACTCTAACTCCTCATCGTTAAAATACTTTTTAGATTCTTCTTTTGGATCAATACTTTCATGCTCATCTAGTTGTGCTAAATAATATTTTTCAAAGTTGTCCCAATCTCTGTCGTTACCAAAATTTTTCATTGATGTCATTTTTATCTCTTTTGAAGATGATTCATTATTTAGAATAGCCTTAGCTAGTGCTAATTGAATGTTATCATCATCATCTCCCATACTTGATAAATCATCATCTCCACTTAATCTACCCTCTAAAGAGTTAGCAGCTCCGACTTTAGCACCAATTAGTTCTAAAGCTTTATGTTGTGGAGTATCTTTATAAGCCATAAATATAACTTTAACATTATCCCTTTGTCCTATTCTCCAACTTCTTCTACTCGCTTGTTTTAATGTGAATACATTGTATGTAGTTTCGTAAAAAATAATTGTTGGAAATTGCAATAAATCTAAACCTGTTTTCACAAGTTCTGGATTACAAATTAATACATCACTAGGATTGTTTTCAATCCAAGACTGTCTTTTCTTTGCTGCGATAGTAGGAGGTAAAAATAAATGTTTATATTGAGGTAATTCTTTTTTAAGCATCTCTAATAAATCATTAGCAACACCTTTATTTGAAAAATGAACATATAGTAAAACCTTTCTACCTTGCGATAATTCAGACTTTATTAATTCTAATGCTCTTTTTTCTTTATTTGTGTATCCAAAATCCTCTCTAGTAATAGCAGGTTCATAAAATATTTCATTTTGAGCTGAATGTACTTGAAAAGGCATATCTGGTACTGCAATAGCATCTGTTGCTAAATTTCCTAAGAATCTTTTATCTTTTCTAATTTTAGATGATATTTCCGAAAGGTAATTCATATATGGTTTTCTAATCTCTTCTTCTATATCAACAAGTTCAATAGATTCATCATAATCAGGCAACCCTTGACCATCTTCCATTTTAATCTCATCTAATCTTAAAAATATTGTCATATCTAAAAGTACCGAAAGCAAATAAGGAGAAATTTTTGGTTTTTCTTTAAGTGCGATTCTTCTACCCATTTTTGTAACAATACCCTCACTTGTAATCTCTTTTGCTTCAACAACCTCTTCATGAGCACCATAAGTTTCAACAAAGTTCTTAACTTGATTATAATCATAACCAAGTCGTTTATTCATTAAATTTGGATTTAGTCTATAAAGTATATAAAATAAACTAGAAGCGTAACCGTTAAGTAATGTTCCTGTAAGTCCTACAATCTTTTTTGACATTGCACACATTTGAGCTAAAGCATTTCCTTGACCTGTATTTCCACCTTTGTATTCATGTATCTCATCTACTATAAGAAGATCAATAGCACCTTTAGTCCAATTTCTTTTAATATATTCAGCTACGCTGACTCTACTTTGCATTTTTGGGCTAACTGTTTTATCAACACTTCTAAGTACACAACCACATTCACACTTATGAGGTATTTTAGATGTATCTACAAAATCAACAGTTCCTTCTTCGAGAACAGAATCACAATCAGGACATTTAGCAACTTTTATAAGCTCCTTCATCATCACTGTTTGACCATCTAATTCTTTTTCAGTTGTAATTTGTTGAAGTTTTGTATTTACAGCAACTTGTTTTGGATAACCAAGTTTCGCAGTTTCTCTAGAGAGTAGAAAAAAGTATTTGATACCGTCTTTTCTTAAATCTCTTTTTGAATACTTAACTAAGTCGTTCCATCTAGTAACTTTAACTACTTTGTAATCTTTTGGATTTTTATAGTTTATTTTTATTTCATCTTCCCATTTGTCAACCAAATGTGGTGGACACATAATGAAATTGATATTAAACATTTGCTTTTTAGTAACACCAACAATTGTTGCCATTCCTAATTTAATTGCCATATCAGTTTTACCAGTACCCATTTCACTAGACAAAAGAAGTGATTTATTCTCTTTTTTTGTAATATGTTCAGATGCAGCAGCTATTAACCTTGCTTGTCTAGCAAAACTTTTTCTAGGTGATGTTTCTAATATATTACTAATTATATTTTTATATTTTTCGGGATTGTCTAAACCTGTAAAACTAGGTTGAATAACCTCTTTTAATTCCTTATAAAAGGTATCTTTGTTTTCAGATATTAAATTTTCTAATTTTGATGTAATCATTTTTGACATAATAAGCTCCTAAGCTATGTGATATTTAATCACTTAATTTTTAAGCCTTTAGGTTGTCAAAATATATAATGCACCAAATGGTACAATTTATATTTTGTACCATTTGGCAACAGTTTAATAATTTTTTATTTTTGATATAAATCTAATAGTTGATTTACCATCAACAGCTACTAACATATATTTAGAAGTATAACAAACAGAAATATGTTCAAATCCGTTATACTCTTTTTCGTATTCTGTTTTTGTGATTGTAAAGCTGTTTAGATAAAATTTCCAAACACTATCGTAAGTTCTATATCCATATTTAGTTTTAGTAAATTTAGGATTAACACCTTTTTGAGATAAAAAATATCCAAATACTTTATTTAAATAAGCATTAACTGCTTTATTATGCTGCTCTAGTTTCATCTTGTATTTCCTCTTCGCTTACAACGATAGGCATACAAACTTCTTTGAAATTTGAATCAGCAACTAAAATAATTGGTAGATTTTGTCCGTTAAAACATATTTGAACATTTTCATCATTATAAGACGATAAAAATTCTAGTATATTCTTGGCATTAATTCTAAAATGTATATTTACATTATCTGTATCTATATCTTCTCTTGTTTCGGTGTTGCCTTCCATATCTTTTATTACAATGAGATTATCATTGATTTTGATTTCAATTTCAGGTTGAAACAATGAAGCTTCCGCAATAAGTTCTTGAAGTTTTTTTCTATCTATACTGAAAGTTTGATTATATGCTTCAGGAACGATTCTTTCCCATTGAGGAAAAGTACCATTTACTAGTTTAACAGAGTAACTAATATTTTCAGTAGTGACTGTAAGTTCTGTATCTTGAATATGTGCTGTAATATCATATCCACCAAATAGTTTTATGATACTTTTAATACCATCTTTTGGCACAATAGCTTCAAATTCATTTTCATTTGATTCTGCTGTATAAACACTTAATCTTCTAGTGTCAGTACCAACAAGATTTAAAACACCTTTTTTAGAAGTGATACAAACCCCATTAAGTTCAAACTTTGGATTATTGCTATCTACTGCATGTAAAACTCTCTGTAAAGACTCGTTTAACTTACCAATAGATACAGGAGTACCTATATTGTTCGTTATAACAAACTTATGTAGTTCATTAATTGTTTTGATTTTTACTTTACTTCTTCCAATTTTAATAACAACTTCATCATCTTTGATTTCTAACTTAACAACATCAGACTTAGCAGCTTTTAAAACAGATAGTAATTTCTTACCATCAATCGAAAAAGAATTAAATCCAGATTGTGTTAAATCTTCATTTTGATACTCTATACCATTTAATGCTATTGTTTCAATGTAATTAGTCGAACTAATTGTCATTTTATCTTCTATTGAAGATATAGTAATTTTACCGCTTAAATCAAAGTCACCATTTGATATGTAGTTTGTAGCAGTTGAAACAGTTGAAGTGAAAGCTTGTGTATTTAATATAATTGTAGTCATTGTATTTCTCCATATTATTCAAATAAAAAGAATAATTCTAAGTAGTTGCAAATTACTAACCATCTAGTATAAAAGTGATATTTATATAGGGTGTTCTATTTACATTTGTTACTAAAAAGAATATATTGATTTTAAATGAAAAGTTAATTTTTTTGTAATTAATAAGTAGGTTATTTACAACAACACACTAATCCCAATAGGGAAATGTTGTAAATCTCCCTACTAAAGGTTGTGTTTTATTTTATTTTTTTAAAAAAAATGGCTTATGTTTCCATCCCATTTTAAATCTCTTCCTAGATTATTTGACTCCAAATGAAGCAATAAATCTTTTTTACTAGTGAATTGTAATTCTTCATAAAAATAAGGAATAGCTACTTCAAGAGTAAATAATCCGTTATCTTCCGAAACTAAAATACAATCTGAATTGTTAATAATAAACATATCATATTTCATGTTTAATCCTTTTAATTGAATAATTCATACCATCTGGTTAAAAATGCAAGTTCCGCTTCTTTCATATCCATAGGTTTTCCTATAATTGATAGTGGCAAAGGCTCTGCAATTTCAATCCAATTGTAATTTGTTGTGTTCATAAATCTTAAAGCTTCTGTAACCATTAATCTTTTATCTATCACTTTAACCTCTTTTGGCATAGGTGGAGTTAGACTAAAAAGTTTAGCTGCTTTATCTAGTGCTTTATCTTCTGCTATTCTATAGCTTTCCATCTCTGGAGAGTGTTTAATTGGTGTAGGAACATCCATACCAGTTAATCCTTCAAAAATTTCATGTATCATAGCCCATTTTTTTAACTCTATATCATCAAATAATGATTCCATTACTAAACAATGTTGAGCAACACTATAAAATTCTGATGTTTGACTCCAAAATCTACATACTCTACTTAATGTTTGAGCAATAATTCTAGGATCAAAATCTTCATCTTTTAAGTTGTATGGATCTATCATTTTCCCACTTGCATTCATAACTTTCATTGAATATCCTTTTTAGTTTCTTTATTGTCTTCATTTTGAAGAACTCTGATTCCTTTAACAACAAGTGCTAGTGGTAAAATTGCTGCAAGTTTTACACCTTTATCTAGTGCTTCTCCAACATATATTGGAGTCATTACAGTATGTTTAATAGCTTTTGTTGCCATATTGTCTGTTTGTTTAACAGCACATCCGCTTAGTAAAACTAGTGCAGTAAGTGCTATTGTTAATATTTTTAATTTTCTCATTGATTATCCTTAATCTATTTTATTTACTCTTGTTACTGTTATAAAATTAGTTAAAAATTCATTCATACTTTTAAATGGAGTAGTTCCATTAAGTATTGACTTTCTAACATCATTTAAATCGCCATATTTTTCATCCCAAGTACATACTTCGGGTATCACATCTGCATTTAAACATTTTTGAATATATCCATCATGTTTCGTTTCAAAGAATTTGGCTTTATTTGCATTAAGTCTTTCTCTTTCTAAATGAAGTTGTTCGTATCCCTTTTTGTCTCTTGTGAATTCTTTCCCTTTATTATCTTTATAAAAATCACTTTGAACCAATATGTACCCATAAGTACCTTTTTTTCCTGCTACATCAGGATCTAACATTATTCTTAGTTTTTGACCTTTGAAATAACCAAAGTGTTCCTGTTTAAAACCATGTGTTCCCTCACTCGCAATAAATAGTAAATTTTTACCATTTATTGTTTCTGGACAACACATAGAGTCAGGACCACCCTCAACAATACATTTAATAGCATTGTTATTAGCTACTGTATCGTATGTTAATCCATAAGGTGTTTTACTAAATAAATAGTTATTAGACATCTGTATCTCTTTCATGCTAGAGTCAATCATCCATTTTTCAGGGTGAGTGGGTCTAAACATAAAAGCTGTAACTAGATTAGTTTGGTAGATATGAAATGAAGGGTAAACGATAAGTCCACCTTTTTTTACATACCAAAGTTTAAATTTTAAAGGAGCTTGTTTATGCTCTTTATCATTTAATACTTTTAGTTCAATTAAATCTTCTATATTGAATTTATCAACAAGCTTTTTTGTCAATTCATCAAATTTTTCAACTGGAATAAATCCAACTTCTTTAATCTTAGAATGTTTCATATTGAGTTGTCTTGATTCAAAATAATTTAACTTTTCATCTTGTTGCTGTTGTAACGAATAATTATAGATACAAGTATAAACAACCATCATTTTATCTTTTAGTGATAAATTGTCATACATTTCCATACCTTTTCTAACATTAGCTTTCCGTTTTTTGTTTGGTTCAAAAATAGATAATTCTTTATTTGAATCAACCTTTTGTGTATTAACAATTGGAACTTTAGGTTTTGAAGCACTAAAATTCTTTTTTGTTATAGACCATAATTGCTTTTCGTTTTTAGGCGGTATATATTTAGGATTAGGTTTTTTGAAAACATTAAATGTATCAGATAACCATTTTAACCCCTCATTAAAATTACCTTTATAATGTTCTGCTACTGCAACAACATCACCACTAAAACCACAATCATGACAAGAACAGCAATTATTTTTAATTTTTGATTTTGGTTTGTTCTTTTTTTTATGCTCCATGTGAACGATTTTAGAACCTTTAAGTTCCCAAAGTCCTGTTTGTAGCATTACAGTTTCTATATCAAGAGAATTCATAGTCTCTTTATCATGTATATATTTGATTTTTGTAATATCAAATTCATTATTTTGACACATACGAATCTCCTTTTTTGTGTTTTTTACTCATCCTATCGGTTAAAATAGGACACCAGTGACTTGCATTTTCAGATATACATCTAAAGCTTACGCACTTAGAACACATATCTGGTTTTTTTGAAACAAATTGTTTAGTTCCCATTTTGAACCTCCTTATTTTTTAATTTTTTCTTTTCTTCCATCTGGAAAAACTTTATATAAGCCATCTATATAGCCAATGATTTTGAAATCATTTTCTATAAATAAATTTTTACAATCATTAAAGCTCATAATAAACCTCTTTTTGCATAACTATATCAGCTAAACCATTTATATAGTTTAGATTTTCTTCTTGTTGTAATTCTTCTAATTCTGCTCTAATATCAGCATATATTTCTAAATCATACATTACATAGCTCCCATAGTTAAAGAATTATCAGACCAACCTGAAACAGCAAGTACTAAAGTAATTAAACTAAGAATGAAAAACCATCCTGCACCATCTGTTTGATTATCTGAATCTAAGTATAAGGCGTGTATATATGCGAATGCGAACCATAAAACAGCAGCTACTTGCCATATTGTTAAATAGCCTATTGTTAGAATTGCTAAAAGTGAAGTAATAGCTTTTGTAAAAGATTTAATCTCTTCAAAAATTGTTTTTTGTTTGTTTGTAGTATTTGTCATAATAAGTCTCCTAAGACTAAGTACTGTTTATAAGTACATATATTTTAGGCATAATTATCCACACAAAGGTGGATTTTTTTGCCACCTAAGTGCTAATAATCAAAACTAATTATGTTTTAATTTATTTTTGATAAAATTTAGTAATTTCTAACAAGGTTAAACATTGACTAAATTTTATATATTTTTATATTTTTGTTTTTTTATTCCAGGATCTTATCTGTTAATCACAGCTAAAAATACTGAATCGCTTTATCTTTCCATTTTTACTTTTATATGTGGTTTTGTTTGTGTATATATAACACAAAACAAAGATGATAATAAAGTAAAACACTTAATATCTAAACTATTCTAAGCAGCTTTTCTATTACATAGTAGTTCAAAAGCAGTTGCTTTATTTAATACTTTAATTTGTTGAGCTGTTAGCTCGTAGTGTAGTCCTAGTGCTTTTCTTATTAAATTTCTCATATTCTTTTCCTTTTGTATTAAACTATACCATCTTGTATAGCTTCTTTTATGTTTACAAGTCCACGACCCGTACTTAATTTTTTTGAATAACAAAAAATAAATTTTTCATTATTAACAATAGATTTCTTTGATGGATTGTGAAAATTCCAAAGATACTCTTCTGCAAAATCAAATGTTGTAAAACTCTCTGATTTTTCAGTTTTAAAGTAGAAAGTACCTTTTTTAGATATTACTTTTTTTAGTAATCCTAATTTTTCAAGACCATCTACTATATTTTCTCCGCAACGATTAATACAATTTTTTCTATATACTAACGCTAGTATTGAATTAATTGTATCTGACTGGGAAGATATGTCGTATTTTTTCTTTCTATATCTTTTAGGGTAATAAGTCATGAGTTTTTCTCCTTAAGACTTTTTATACATAGTTATTTAATAAACTCTTAAAACGGTTGACGCTTTCTTTTGTTCACTAAGTTCTTCTGCTATTTGTGGGTATTTACTTCTTATCTCTTGCATAGAAATATATTCCCCACCTTTTCTTTCGCTATATGAAGCAGTTAGACTATCTCCAAGTAACTTTTTTGAACCAGTAGCTTGCATGAAAGATATTAAATTTTCTTTTATGGCTTTTGCATCTGTATTTGCTTTTTTTGCAGTTTCTTGTAACTCTTTATATTGTTCTAAAGCTTCTTGAACATCTTTTGGTATTTGAGTACCATTGGCTCTTAATGTTTCACAAGTTCCTTTAAAGGGACAAAACCCACACAAGTCTCCAACTTCCCCTTTAGGTTCAGTTTTTGTTTGCATTGAGTTCCAAAGAGTATTAGCTCTTGAAATTGCCACATTAAATAATGCGTTATTCCAAATAACATCAAACTCTTCTCGATCACCTGTATTAACATTAATAGCAACTATCTTACCTCTAACACTTCTGTTAGTTTGAGCTTTTAAAAGACCCATTTGTAAAATAGTTTGTAGTATCCAACTTTCTCTTGGTTGATTATTAGGTAAAGAACTACTTATACTTTTACACTCAATAACTAATAACTCTTGTGGAAATTCCACAACAAAATCAATATGAGTTTTTATAAAAGATAAATTACCTTTTCCCTTTACTTCTACTTGTTCTTTAAATTTAATATTCATTGGATTGTTTTTTAATCCTTCTCTAACGATTCCCTCCGCATTGTGTCCTCTCATAAAAATTATAAGTTGTTTAGCTGAAAAAATAACTTTTTGAAACTTACTTAGATAACTTTTTTTAAAGCATTGACCAATATCAGATGAACCGACATATTTACTTCTATCTCCTAGTCCACTATCTACTAATCTTAGTCCTGCTTCTATAAATTGAAGAAGTAATCTTGGTTTTTGTATTATTGACATTACGCACCTCCTGGTACAAAAAAACTATTCCTCTGTCAAGGGAATAGTTATATATTCCCTTGCGGAATTAAGCCTTTTGGCAACTTAGTAAGTGGTATCAAAATAGACTCCCATCTTCTAGCAATGTTTCATTATCGTTACTCTCTTGAGTTACGGTAATTTCTGGCATAGTTTTAATGCAAGCAGCATCAAATTTATCCAATAACATATTTTCAAGATGTGGTTCAAAACCCTCATCTGCTTCTATTCCAAATACAGCAGTAACTGTATATTTTTTCTTAATACCTGTTTTTTCAACAGAATTCATATTGAATCTTTTTGTTTTTTGAATTGTTTTAACATTAGATGGTTGTTGAATTTTATGTTGAGTTGGTTGAACATTAATTGTAGGAGTTTTTGGAATATCAGCTATATTTTGAGCTACAACTTTTGTCATAGACTCTTTTTTAACTTTTAAACGCATCTGCTCTTCTCTCTTTAATTCTGATTGAATCAGATTTAAAAGATTAAATTCATATTTAGATTCATCATTAATCATTAGAAAATGATTAATATGCTCTCTATTTAATGCTACTGTCAAACCATTTTTTAAACAAAAAGAAGATAAAGACAATAATCTTTTCTCTATTTTATCTTGAAAGTTTTTTGCACTTAAAACCCTCTCTTCAATCTCATCTCTTGCTTTTTTACTGATACCTGTTTTTGTTAGGTTAGAAACAATTGCTAAGTCAAAAGGTATCTCTATTTCAAAACCCTCTTTATTGCCATATTTCTTTTCCATTTCATTTTTGTAATCTGTTACCAGATCTAAACATTTCTCTCTTAGTTCATCTTCAAATACTTTTACTTGTGTAAGTAGTTTTTGTTTTGATTCTTCACAAAGTGTAGTTAATTCTTTTGCTTTTGTTTCAAACTCTTTAATAGGTTCAGACATATCTTTAACCTTAGATTTTCTAAGATCATCAATAGTCTTTTTTAATTTATTAATATCAGTTACCATAGATTTAGCAGTTTTTACACTATCCTCATCTACAATTAAATCATATTTCGTAAGTCCATCTACTAATTGAGTTTTAACAATGTTGAAATTATCTGTTATTACAGGTAATTTTATATCTATATTTACATCTAAATTCATTACACATCCTTTATCTTAAAGCGATTAAGTTTTTTGATATTTTACTATCAAGATCTGCTTGTTGATTTTTTAAAGATGTATTTGCTAACACTAATGTAGTTAATACTATTATTGATAATATTAATTTTTTCATAATAAGTTCTCCCTTGAACTAAGCGATAAATCGCTAAATAATTGCTATAGAGAGAACTATCCACCATAAGGTAAAAAGTTTCTACCCTATGGCGACAGTTTTTTTGACAATAAAATATCCTCTGTAATTAAACAGATAAAATACTAACAGTATTAAACTATATGATTTTAGTAACGAGTGTTACGGATATTATTGTGTTACTAGCAGGTGCTAGATTTTATTTTATTTATATATGCTTGATCTTCTTTATCGCTCTTGATAAAATCATACACTATTTTTAAGCAAAACAATGCTGTTGTACCATAAACTAAAAATTCTGATATAGTTATTTCTTGCATATTTTTTCCTTTTCTCTTATTGTTTTTATTATAGCAAACTTTCTAAATATAGTCAATAATAGGGACATAATTACAAATGCAATAGCAATTAATGCACCTTTGATAATAAGTTCCCCAAAAATATCTTTTATTAGTGTATTTACACCTAAAATTGCCATAAACCCTGTTCCAATGATTTTCAAGAATGTAAAATATTTCTCAATAACATCTAAACAAATGTAAATTTCTTTTCTCACATCTTTCATGTATTATCCTTAGAATATATCATTAGGTATATCTAAATCTGAATCATATTGAATTTCAGGAACAGTATTGGTAGTAGGTTTTAAAAACTGTTGAACTTTTAAATTCAAACTATCTTTATCAGATAGAACAGTTTTAATACCTTCTATATTGTTTCTATCTAACTGCAACACTTCCGTAACAAACTTACCAATTTCCTCTTTAGATAAACCATTTTGTTTTAAATAGTCCATTAGTTCATTAACTGGATTAGTTTGTGTTGGTGCAATTGCATCATCATATTGAATAGTCCAAACTTTATTATTGTAAACAAAACCCCAATCTTGAATCATTTTATCTTTACCAAAAGTAGTACCGCTTAAAGTAGCTATACCATTTTTTTTGATAAGTTTTAATCCAAGTTGATTAACCGCATTTTCAATATCTGCTGTAAGTTTTTTAGAACTCATAACATCTACATCAATTAATTGGTCATCATTAAGTTTTTCAAGCTTTTCAAATTGTTCTAATGCTCTATCTCTAGGTACTAAAAATTGTTTGTAAGCTTTTCTAACTGCCTTGTGAGTCCAAGTAGATAAAGACCAACGAGGATCTTTATTTGTTTTTGTAGCTGCTTTTACATAGCTTGAATCAACAAAATATACTTGCTCTCCTAATTCCCCTTTTAAATCTTTAAGAACCACATCATATCCAATGAAGTGCGTATCTAACCATTTAGGGTCAGCTGTATTCAACTTAGATTGTTGAACTCTAGTTAACTCTCTTGATGATGCACACTCTGTTTCACTAAATTTATATACAGGATCTACTGTAAGCATAAAACCACTTTGATAAGCGAGTTGTTGCATACCATTAAAAGGAATAATTGCTTGAGGTAGCATTACTTTTTGGTTGTTTATTTTTGTATCAAAAGGAATAATGTACACTTCATTAGAACTTGGAGCTATATCCAAACCTATTTTAGTTACATTTACCGCAAAACGGATAATTTCCCTTACCTCTATCGTATTTAAAAGATACTCTTGTGAAGCAAACTCAACAAAATTCTTTCTGAATCTATCTTGTTGCTCTGACTCAAGTGTTTGTATAACCGCATTGTTTGCAGTAATTGCTTTAGTTAGTTCAGCTCTTTTATCTTCTAGTATCTGTAGTTGTGTTCTTCTTGTGTTAGTTGACATCTTATCTCCTTTGTTGATTATGTCTAATTAAAGCCACAGTACAAAACAAAGAGAACTAGAGTGCTAATAGCACAAAAGTTTTTTTGTTTCGTGCTATTAGCAACAGTATTAATTTTCAAGCAATAAAATATCCTCTGTAATTAAACAGATAACAATTTAACAGTATAAAACTATTGATTGTTAATAGCGAGTGCTACAGATATTTTTAATTATCGTATTTTATTTTTTTTATCGTATTCGATATGTCCGATATGATACATAACAGCAAACGCTGTAAATAGTACCAATGGTATCATTCCATAAATATTGTCCATTACATATCCTTTCTTTCTAAACTTCCTACTATTAACAAAATTATAGCAAGTACAAACGAGATTGTCAAATTTAAAAAATGATAATCAGTTGTTGTTGTTAATACAAACATTACATTTGCAATAACTCCTGTACCTACACCTATGAAAACACTTGAAAATGTTTCATGTTTTATTTTATAATTAATAAAGAAAATATAAAAGAATAAAGATAAATACTTAATAATTTCTATCATTTTTTATCTCCCAATATAAATAAGTAACTCTTGAAGAGCTACTATAAAAATAGCTCAAAGAGCAACATTATCTACTTGACGTAGATAAAATAAATTAAAAAGGAATTTCATCCTCATCAATCTCAATTTCAGGTGTATTATTTGTAGGTGTTTTCGATTGATTATTGTTAGCATTTGTATCAGCTTTAATTTCAATTGCAAATTGCCCAGTAATGTAACCTAATTTTTTGAATCCATTATTTCCAACAGCTTGAGGTTCTTTTAATTTATGAGTTGTTATAAAAAGTGCATCAGATGAATCTGTAACATCTTTTTGTTTGTCTTTGTCATAATTTGTTAAAAGTCCTAAAGTTGCTTGTGTTAGACCTTCTGCGATAGAACCATCTTGTTTTTTAACAGGAAATGTTTGTCCGATTTTAATAGTTTCTTCACTGTTATATTTAGAAACCATTAGGTCGTAACATCCATCATCTTGTCTTTTTACAAGAGTGATTGACTTAGAGCCAAAGAAACCTACTTTTAAAGAACAAAAAACTGTTCTTGTTTGAGGATTATAAATAATATCTCCTAGACTTCTTTCTTTTCCGTATGATCTTTTTGTTGTAGTATTATTTGACATAATATCTCCTTTTGTAAATCTATTCTGTAAATCAAAAACAATTATCAAATTAATATTCCTTACATGGTACACCTAAAGTAGTACTAATATTAAAATTAAAGATAAATGATTTTGTTAGATACAAAAATAAATTTGTTGTTTTATTGAAGCAAATAAACTCCCATAAAAAGACAAGAAGATATTACGCAGACCACTCCCTGATAAGGAGTAGAAATTATAAAGAATCTCTTATCTCCTTATGGGAGCTTACTTGTAATTGTGTAAAATAAATAGTATTAAATACCCTTATCTAAGGTGTATTCTAAAAATACACTTGATATATAAAACTATTTTGTTTTCCAATATGTTCCTTGAAAATCGTAACTTTTTCAAGCGGAAATCAAATAGTTGCACATGTACAACTATTATATCCAGCCCTATATCTCTATAGGAGTGCGGACCATATCATATATGAAAAAATCAAAAATATAATCTATTGTGAATCAACATAACCCTTTGCTAATTTTTCTTTTAAAAGTTTTTTTATTAACAATCTAGCTTTTTGTTTTGTTGGAAAATAATCATCTATTATTCTTGTTGGCTTACTTTTAGAGCAAGACCCAAAAATCCTAGATACCACATATTCATTAAACAAATTAATATTTAATACAATACGATAATATCTTTCACGATTATTAACACTTCTAGTAAGATAATAATTATCTTCTAAAATTACATTTTTCATTTTTACACATCCCCCTGTTTCGCTCACTTTTTTATCCATTATGTTTTATGCAGCACTTGTTGTTGTTTTTTTAGTTTCTTTTTTTGGTTCAACTTTTGGTACTTTTTTTGTGTCCTCTACGACAGCATCTGTTTTTTGTACATTTTCTGCTAACTCATGATTTTTACAAAAAGAGATGAGTGCATTTTTATCAACTTTAAGTTCTGATGCAATATCTTGGAAAGTCTTACCTGCTTTAAGGTTTTTCTCTATCTCTGTTTTAGAAAGTTCAAACAATTTGTTTCTAACATCTTTTTTTACAGAATTGTATGCTCTCTCATCAATTGAAAAATGTGTATAAACATCTTCTTTTGTTTTACCATCTTTTAACATTTTAGCGATAATGTCAACATTATTTTTTGCAGTTTCATTTCTATAAAACGCAATTTGTCTATTTGTACCATTTCCATTTTTTAATTGTGCGTTAATAATACCACTCAATGTTCCTGTTGCTTCTTCTATAGATTTATTAATCTCTTTCAAGCTCTTTGCCTCAGTAATCATATCATCAATGTCATTCATTTTCATTTTTTCTTCTAGTTTCTCTTGAATTTTTAATATAACACCATCAATATTTTCTGCAACATAAATCATCTTTTCTGCTATCTTACTTTCAGATGTAACAGGTATATTCATTATTCTAGTAAAATCATCTGCATATTTAATTGTATTATATGCTCTATTTAAACTGTTTAATGCATGTCTATCTTCTGATTTATTTAAATCATAACTATTTATTGAACTAATAAGTGCTGTTTTTATTGCTGTTGCATCATCAATTTTTTGTTGGTATCTTTCTTCTCTTGTTGTTTGTTTATTTGTGTTTTTATCTTTTGCCATTTTTTACTTCTTTCTTTAATTGTTTTAATGTGATTTTATTTAGTAATCTAAATAAGACTAATATTTTAAATTTGAAAAGATAATGGATAAATACTAATGTGAGCTACTCTACTAAGTTCTAGGCAAAGCCTACCTGTTCGATGGTCTCTGAACTCTTTTCCTATCTTTTTGACAAAATTAAATTTGAAACAAGTGTTTAATATGTAAAATAAATACTTGAAAAGGAAAATCAGCTGCGTTTAAGGGGTTATCTCTGTTTTTGTCGTTTTTACCATCCGTATCGCATTACCGATACTGCCACCTTACTATATTACTATGTAAGTGCGGTGAACATAGCTATTGCTATGAACGAGGAGCTTACGCTTTTCCTCAGACAAAACCTATTTAAGTGATTTTATTATCACTTAGCATACTTTACGAGCATGAGTATGCATCATGCCTCTTCTATTTAACCGTAGTTAAATATGAGGACTTTCCCGCAATTAAGGGGGTTTAAAAACCGCTAAGTTTAACGGTTTATTTTAGCTTCTTAGCCAATTTATCGAACTGTACACGCAGTTGTAAGAAGAATCGAATAAAATTTGCCCCAAAGGGCTAGGATTTTTTAAAATGTATCATGTAATTAATTTAAAAACCTAAATAATTAGTGTAATCTTATATTATATAAACTTAAATATAGATAAATATATTTTTAATTTCATAGTCGTATTATTTGTAATATCAAAATTATTTTAATTTCTTGCACTAAAATACGATATAAAAAAGAGCATATTGCACTAAAATACGATATTCTTGCCATAAAATACGATATTCTTGCCATAAAATACGATATTCTTGCCATAAAATACGATATGTTGCACTAAAATACGATATAAAAAAGAGCATATTGCACTAAAATACGATATTTAATAGTTATATGTATTAGATTTATCTAATAGTTTTGCGGTGTAGGTAAAAGTGTTACTCTTTTAATTTTAAATTCATGGGTTTTATTCTTTAAGGAAAAGTATATGAGAGATTACTATCCCTTGGTCTTGTTAAATTCTAGCAATTCATCTTGAAGCCTAAAATATTCTCTATATTTACACAATTCATCATTATTTAGTTTCTCTTTTGTTTCTATAGAAAGTAATGCTTCTAAATATTGTCTAGTATATCCTTTTGATGGGATAGAAGTAGGGATTCCATTTATACATTGCCATTTTGACATAGTGTTATAAGGCATATCTATTGCTTTACAAAGCATTGTGATATTTTTTGATTCATATATTTTCATTAACTCTATTATAAGCTCATTATCGGTTAATAATTTGATTTGTTCTTTATTCATATATATCCTCTATTGCTCTTTTATTTTATCTAAAAATCTATGAATTTATCATACTCACAATATCAATTTTACTATTCTATACAAAATCAAAAAGATTTTTTTCTTGTAAATATTGTTCTTTTACCTCTGCAATGTTAGTCTTTTCATGTTTTTGATTGCAATATAAATTAGATCTGTATACTAATATTCTTTGATTTGCTATTTTAGTATCATCATTGGATATTTCACTTGCTTCAAAATTATTAAAATCAAATCCTGCTTTTTCAAAACCAATAATTTCACTTGCTGTACCTGCAAATGGAAAAAACACTTTTTGTTCATGAGGAGATTTTAATAATAATGCTATCTTTTTATTTAAGTCAATAGGTTTTAATGTAGGGTGTTTATTTTCTTCATCTAATCCAAAGTTTCTTTCATTTTTTGAGACTTTAGCATTGTAATGAAGTAAAGATAACTCTTCTTCTAAATATTCTATTTTATGTAATATCTTACTACAGCCACCTTTACTATGTTTTGTCTCTTTTTCATTAGCTATGCAATTGTACTTGTTGAAAGTATTTGAATTTGTAGTATTGTTATTTTTAATTTGACCTTTTTTCATGCCACCGCTTTTTAAAATCCCACTTTGTTGATCTAAATTATTAGCTGCTAAATTAGAACAAAATAGTTGGGAAGGATACCTTCCGTTTTCATGAGGTGTAGATGTCGAATTTTGAATATTCAAGTTGAGCGTGTTTGAGCTATTCATAATATGTCCTAATCTGAAATTATTAAGATATTCTTTATCTTTTACAGGAGTTCTATTGTTGTCAATATTCCATATATTTGGACTTATTGAAATGTCTCCTTTTGAAAATAATATAAAATCGTTAATTAAACTATTTGTTTTAGTAGGCTTTTGGAATACCATAATTGTTTCTAATGATTGTTTTAAAGGAGAAATACTATATTTATATCCTTCATACTTACTTCTTAACTTAGAGCCTGGTATTGTTTCTCTAATATTTCCTAATTTCTTATCTATTTGTTTACTTAAATCAACAGATTTAGGAAAATTTTGAATAAAATACCAGTATAGTGATTGTTGAATTTCTAAACCTGCTGCAACTGCATAATAATTAAATAACATTAATTGTCTATCAATTCCATAAGCAAGAACCCTTCCCCCATGCTTAAGAACTCTATTGCACTCCTTAAAAAACTCTTCCCAAAACTTATGATCAGGCATATCCCACTTATTTTGAAAATCTTTAGCATTTTTAAATTTTGGTTTTCCATCTTTGAGATCTATATATACAGAAGAACCTAAAGCATAAGGGAAATCTCCAAATATGATGTCTTGACTATTATTTTCAAATTTTTTTATTTTTTTTAATGCACATATATTTTCAACCATTTTGTTCTCCAGATGAAGAAGATATAATGTCTATGTACCATTTTGGTTCAACTTTTGCAAGTGAATAATCGTAAGGGTTGTTAATAAGATATTCTTTAATATTCTTTCTTTCCATAATCCATTGATTATTCTCTTCAATAGCTTTCAATTTTTTTAATCTTTTATTATCATAAAAGAAATGTGAATCTACTCCCATTGCTTTAGCAAGTGATTTAAGATTCATCTCTTCACTTCCATCGAGTGCTCTTGATAATCTCATTCTGGTTATTTTAATACCAATAGCAACGAATCCTCTTGTAAATCCATGTTCTCTAAAAATAATCTCTATTTTTTTTGGATTATATTTTCCTATACATTTTTTTAATAATTCATATTCAGGATCAGTCCACTTTTTCTCCCTTGGAGATTTAAAGTTAGTAAACCCTAATTCTATTGCTCTATTTCTAATTGATTTTGTATCAACTTTCATTTCAGCTGCTAATTCTTTTAAAGTGATACCACCTTTTGTTTTTTTCTTTGTGTCAGCATAATCTGGACCATTATAAAATGCAAGAATCTTTTTATCTTCTTCTTTTGTGTATTCTTTACCTTTATTTGTTATTATTGGGATAATATCATTTGTATCAAATTTATCCCCATTAAGATAATAGTCAAATATACCATAGCGATAATTTGTAGTGACTGTTGATAAATTACTTGCAAATGGTTTTGTGGTGTCAAATTTACATAGTATACCAATCCCTTTACCTTTGCAAGAGTAGTATAATACATATCCATTATTATAAATTTTAGATGCAGCTTTTGCAGATTTCACTTTTCTAAATCCACCATTTAAAATAGAAGAGTTTTGTACTTCTGTTGTATCTTTCCAAATATCATCAAAACAATAATCGTAATTTATTGGAGCTTCTTTTTTAAAATTTTTATATATTTCTATTGATATAGGTATAACTTTGTTTAATTCGCAATCTTTACAATAAATATCATATCTACTTAAGAGATAAGAATTGTCTAATATTTTAGTTTTATCCTTTTTTGTGATTTGATCAAATAATTTATTATTGTCAACTACTCCTGTTATCTCTTTTTTTTTAATTTTTTTATGTATCTTCGGTGATGATGTTTTCTTAACTACTTTTTCATCATTAATTTCAATACGAGAATCATCATAAATAGGTATATTTGGAGATTTATTATTTATTGAAATAGTGTGTTTAGGTTGTTCTTTAATAGCAGCTACTGTTTTTACTTTCCTTCTGTTGTTAATTAGCTCTTCAAGTGACAATATTTTTTCTTCTTTTATCTCCTCAAAAAATGCTTTTTTAGGAGCTTTTTTTATTTTCTTATGACCAATTTTTTTTAAATATATTTCAAATAGATTATATTGATTTAATGTAAATTTAGTTGGTGTATAGTTAATATCAAATATTTTAGATATATGTTTTAATTGCTCTACTGTCAAGTTTAAATATTTTAGACTATCTGTGTAGCTTATGTGCAATACTTTTAACTTTTTGGCTTCCATATTATTCCTTATAGGCATATTTGTAGAAGAATTATATACTTAATAAGAAATAATGTCAAGTTTATAATAATATTTATAATCTTATAAGGTGTATTAAATTATAATTTGTGTGCCTATTGAGTATTAATAAAGGAGAATTGATGAAAAAAGATATGAAAACATTACTTATAATTTTAACTCTTATTTTTGGATTTGTGATAAATTTAAATGCTGAAATAAAATATGAAACATTGACATACTCCCCATAGCTAAAGCGAGGGGATTCTAAAATCCTCAAGCTTAAGTGAGATGGATTAAGCTATCAACAAAGTTAGGCTACGGAAGTAGCTCTTACAACTTCTACTGCTAGAGTTGATGCCCCAACTCTTTTTATATTGATACTTGCATTTAAATCTCTATCTGTTTCAAAATTACAAGTATCACATATATATGTTCTGTCTTTTAAATCCAATTCTTTTTTAACTGTTCCGCAATTAGAACAAGTTTTAGAACTAGGAAAAAATCTATCAATTTTGGTTACATTTGCTTTATATTCCAAAATATTAACAAATTCACTAAAAGCTAAATCAGATATTTTTCTTCCCCACATCATTTGCATAGCTTTCATATTTAAATCTTCTATAAAAATATTATCATAGTTTGAAGCTAATTCATTAGAGAGTTTATGAAAATAATCTCTTCTTTGATTAGCTGTTTTAATATGAAGCTTTGCTAATTGTAGTTTAGCTCTTTTTCTACTGCTTCTACCTTTTGCTTTTTTTTACAAAATTCATAACACCAAATTGAGGGTCAATCTCAGCTAAAATATGAATATGGTCTTTATCTGTTTCCATCTCTATTATTTCAACCCTTAGTTCTTTGGCTACTTCATTAACTATCTCTTTTAATCGTATCTCTACATCATCAATGAGTACTTTTCTTCTATATTTTGGACACCAAACTATGTGGTATGTGCAAAGATATACTATATTATTGTTTGTTTTATATTTCATAATAGTATTATATCAAAAGTTTAGATATAATACGCTTATATCCCCATAGTTGAAACTAGGGGCTTTACGCTATTTTTTTGGTAATCTTGTATTAATATTTCTAGTCATTACTGTCAATATTTGGAGCTAATTCTTTTAAGTCACCCCTGAAATCAATATCAGGAATAATAGTTTGTGGCTTAAATACAACTTCATAATGATAAGAACTTACATCTTTCGATTCAAGTTGTTCTGCAAAGTATGTAACATTATCAGATAGACCTAAAAAGTGTTTTTTATAAGCATCACTACCTGTCTTACAAGTAACTTCAAGTTGATGCCCTTGGTCTGCTATAGAACATTTACCTTTAATGGTTAAAATATACTCCCCATTTATACCGTTATAGAATACTATTCTTCTATCTATTTGAAACATATCAGCTTGTTTTGAAAGGTTGTGAGATACTACGTCGGCATCTCTTTGGTTACACCCTGTAAATAATGTTGCTAAAATTGCTAGTGTTAAAAGTAGTTTTTTCATGTTTTCCCTTTATTATTTCATTTATTCAGCTTAACGACCTGATGTCAATAGTAATGTTGTGTAGGCTAAGCTACCTTTTTTTGTTTTATTTGATACATCATATCAAATAAATCTTTTGTTTGAAATTGATTTAACCAACCCATTGTAATATTGCTAGATAAATTTATTATTTCGTTACAAACAAAACTTTTGCTAATATTTCTTAATGCGTATTCCATTGCTTCATCAAGGTCTTTTTCTTCTTTTAAATCTTTCGGTTTTTGGTCTTTGTATCTTGAGAGTTTTAAAACAACTAATTTGTCCTCATATTCTGGTACAGGCTGTGCTTTCATAAAAGTTCTTAATACTTCTTCAATCATCTTCAATCCTTTTCTTTTTATACCCTAATCCTATCAGAATTTTTTTTATTTGTCAAGTATTTTGTAATAATGCAACGATAATTTACAATATTTCTTCAAAAATATCTGTTACAGTTGATAATTCCTCATCATGAAACCCAATCATTGCCTTTGTTTCAGATAATCTCTTGTGAGCCATAATCTTTTGTATGGTATTTAAAACTATCTGACTCCCTTTTGCTCTGTTATTGTATAAATATATAGCTAGAGAAGTTCTTAGCATCTCCGAATCGCTTTCTCTTTTATTAATGCTAGCAAATTTTAATAAATCTTTAATTAGTTGCTCAATATATGATGTTTCTAATTGATTATCTCTCTTATCAAGATTATAGAAGAAAAATCCATCTTTATTCTTTTTCTTAAGCTCTGCGTATAAATTCAGTTGTCTTATAAAATGTTTTCTAGGTAAGGGAAAAGGCTCATCTTTTCCTATACCTTTTCTGTTTTTCATATCTAAATATAGATTTTGTCCTTGAAATACAAACTCATCTCCTAGTTTTAATTCCACAATCTCTTTTGGTTTTAGCCCACAAAACAATATCATTCTGATTATAATAATGTCTCTCGCCTTAGTTATTTCATCCTTATATAGATACTCTGTAATCTTTTTATTAAAGAGTTTAAATTCATCGCTATCCATGGCATCACGAACTTTCTTTCTAGGCTTCTTGATTCTAGCACCTTGATATATAATATCGAAGTTGTGACTAGTTGAGTTTTCTATAAAATTTAACAGCTCTATAGTTACATCTATATCATTCTTTTTTGTATTGGGTTTTCCTATATGTGATTCTCTAAAATCTCTTAATAATCTATCATCTATTTTTTTAATATCCGTAGTGTATTCTACTGCATAAGCATAAAATTTCTTAACCCCATAAAGAGGTTTTTTCAAAGAACCCAATCCGCTATTGATTGCTACATTTGCATTTTTTGATAGCTCATCAATATCTTTAGAATCAGATATGCTATGTTTAATTTCAGTAATATCATCAATATTGTTTTCGATGGAGCTTTCAAATAGAACACTTAGTTTATAATTTATATATTCACTTATCCAAAATAATAAGTCTTTTTTTATATCTTTAAATTGTGATATGTTTTTTTTCATTCTTTTAACACTCTTTATTCGCAATTATATAACAAAAATTTCCATTATTTTGTTTCTGTATAATCTCTTTATTGTCTAAATATTGTAGGACTATATCTTTTTCAAGCCCTGTTTTGTCTATAATATCAATAATAATTCTTTCTTTATCAAAATCACCATTTAGTCTTTCAACTATATTTTTTATTGCTGTATCAATTGACATATAACCTCTTTATATTTGATTTGAATAAAAGTATAACAAAAACTATTTTAAAAGTAAATAATTATTTTACAATAGTGTAACAATAATAAAAATATCCTTACCCAAAATTACTGATTTTTCAATACCTTAGTTTAAGGCATCAACGCTTTTGTAGTTTAAAGCTTTTTGAATCATATCAAATCGTTCTGCTTTATCTTTATACTGCTCTAACTCTTTTTGATGTTTTTCATTTAGCTCTTTAATTTCAATAAACTTATTAAGTAGTATTGAACCTTGTTTGCTACACCCATTATTATCCCAACCATCAAGTGTTTTGTATGGTATCTCCGAATGTTCTGCAAATTGTGTTTTATTCATGTCGTATAACTCTAAGACTTTCTTTAATATTTCCATTAAAATAATCTCCCTTTTAATTGTGCATCAGCACTTAATATATGTTCTTTCACACTTTTTAAAATTGCTTCATGTAGAGGTACTTCAATGCTTTGCCCCACTATCTCACTTTCTATAGTACCACTAACGCAATTAAAGTTAACTTCTTCTATTCCCATCAATGAAACCAATAATTCATTTGATGGAAAATATGCTTTATTTCTTACTTCATCATATATAAATAAGCTATCTTTTGCTTGTCGATTTTGTGATTTAAGTACAGTTGGACTTGATATGCTATCTCTTATAATCAATCTTACTCTTTTAGTTTTTAACCCATCTTGGTATGATTTTGTATTGGTAATATCTCTAAGTTTATTTTCTGCAATTAAAGGTTCTATATACTGTTCCCAAATAGCTACAGTATTTCTTTCTTGCTTAATAGGTTCAATAAACTCTGACTGTAGTTTGGTTGCAAATAAATAATATCTAACTCTTGAAGTTACTCCACTATAATCTCTCGCATCGTAAGTTCCATCATGTATTGTATAGCCAAGTCTTCTTAATCTAGCAATAGTCATTTTTCCAATATCACTTGTTGCGAATCCCTTTACATTCTCTATAAGAACCGTAGGGAAATTAAACTTTTGGATAATATTAATACCATCTATAATCATATCAAGTGTACTTGTGTTATCCTCTAGGCTTTTATCTTTTAGACTTTTTGCTTTGACATTTGAGAAATCATCACATTGGATAGATAAATGAAATAATGTGTGAGTAGAGCTATTTGTAAGAGTAGCAATTTTGTCTATATCTAAATTCATAATATCTTCATTGATTAAATATTTAGGAGCTACATTTGCAATTGCATTTAAAGCTCCTGTTTCACAAAGACTATTTTTATCTCTTTTCTCATGAGGTCTATATTCTAAAAGAGTTTCAATTTTAAACTCACTTTTTTCTAAGCTTACTGCATCTATACCAGAACTACAAGCTAAAAATGTTGATAGTTTGTTCTTATTATTTTTAAAGTCTTTTATGGCTTCTGCTTGTTTGTTTGAAATCGGAGTAATCTCAATTATGCCTTTTTTGAATACTATATGAACTCTTACAGTATCTCTAGGAAATGCTTGATTTAATAACTTTTGACTTCTTATGTCTAACATTGTTTCAAGAGGATTATTTTTTCTGCTCTTGTATTCTCTGCTATATACTTTCTTAGGTTTTAAATCACTAGAGTTAGCTAATCTAATTCTAATACCTTTGTTGGGAGCAATAAGCTCTTCTATCACTTTGGAATCGGCTTCAAACTCAAATAAAGGCAACCAGTTTGTAGATATAACTAATTTTCTTCCTGTATCGCAAGATTGTAGCTTTAGTTGTTTTGTGGCAATTTCTGGAATATTAACATTTAATATATTTTTACACATTTTATGAAGCCTTACTGTTTTTAACTTCTAGTGTCATACTTATTATAACTCTATCTTCTTCTAGCATTCTATCAATTTCCATAAAACCAAATTTATTATAGAATTTAGATAACACTTCAATATCATAAATACCATCAGTAGTTACACAAGCATCAAGATAAAATTCAGTAATATTATTGTTTACCATTGTTTCAATAAATGATTCTAATAGATTTGTTCCGTAACCTTTATTCTTTTCTGCATTATCTAGTTCTATCATACAAATTTCGCAGTAATCTTCATCTGCTTTATATATAACATATCCCTGTTGATTTTCAAAAAGTTCTTGTGATTGCTCCAACCCTTTTAGTCTTTCTTTTGATAAATTTGTCATAATATGCCTTTGTTTCAGATTGTTTATAAAGTATTATACCCTAAATTAAGAACAAATGTCAAGTATAATGTATTAAATTAAGGTATATATTTAAAATTCTATCCTATTTTAAGAATCTTATAATCAATACAACATTACTGCATCACCTCTCTAAAATAAAAGTTCTTTTTTGATAATTTATTTAGAAAATTATGTACTAAAATGGTCAGAAAAAAGGGAAGAAATACAAGGAAAGAAATAGGTCAATTTTAAATAACTTTAGATATAATAATATTTAATTAAGTGTGTTGTTAAACATGTTTAGTTTCCTTTAAATTTTATACTATATATTGAACCATCAGAAGATAAATTGATTATTTTTTCTTCAAAGTCTATATCTTCTAAGATGTATTTCTTTCCTCTTTCTAGCGTCTTAATAGGAATTAAAACAGTATCAGTATTTGGTAGTTTTAAACCATAGTTGTTAGAATCACTTCCTGCTGTAAAAGCTGTTCCTGTAGGAAACCCGAACTCTTTTTTGTTTTTTGGAAAATTAGAATGAGATTCAAGCAACAACATAAAATTATCTCTCTGCCGACTATTTGTTTTCCCCATAAATGCTACAACCCCATTGTGTTTTATTGTTCTTGATATAGTATTTTTTTCACTAATTGAATCTAGTCTACTGCTTGATATAATCTCTTTTGATAGAGAATCTGCAAAATTATAATTAAATAATTTTCCTGATTCATCAAGAGCCATTGGAATTTCTTCTGGTTTTTCAATTATTGTTACTTTAGTATTGGGATTTATCTGTTTTAAATATTCATTGTAAAGCGTTGTCATACCACTATTTGTATATCCCGACTTAATTACACTTTCATTATTTAAACTAAAATTTATAATATCTAATGATTCTTTAGTATAATTCAAATCTTTAAGTTCTGCTCGGATAAGTATACTCCCTTTATTGTTATCTATTTTGGATTTCAATATTTGATAGTTCTTACAATTATATTTATTGGCTATTTTATGTTGAGCCTCAGAGAGAGTAATTTTTTCTTTAAGTTTAAGTTCTTTTGCTTCTAATTTAATATCAGCAAGAGTTATTTTAATTTGCATAGTATGTCCTTTGTCTATGAATAATTCCAATAGTATTTTTTTCTACATTGACTCTCTTGTGTAGCACTATTGCAACTAAATTACAAAGTACCGAAACGATATACAGATTTACCATAGCATAAGCCAGAGTCGGTTGGAGTTTAACTGTTGTCCGAAATAATTATAACTCAATAAAAATAAAAAGTCAATAAAAAGTATATTATTCATCTTTTTATAAAAACTATTAGAATATATATTTCCTTTAGATATGAGGATTCTTTAATTGTTGATTATAAATAGAAATAACCTTGACTAATGGTATTAATTTTAATATAATACAAAAAAATAGTATCAAGGATTTCTTAATATATGAATAATAAAAAAATAGAACCATTCGACAATAAGACACAAAACCTATTATTTTGGATTAAAGAATACCTGCAAAGTAAAATATATTCTTTAAGTCCAGATAGAAACAAAGCAGAAACATATAAAAAAAATCGAGAACTATTCTATAATGTTATTTTAGAAGCTCAGACAATAGATGAATTAAAAGATGCAACTACTCTGGTTATTAATAATGGTCTTACAGGGTTAAGAACTTATACTTCTCCCTTATACCCTTTTTATGATTTCTTTGAGTCAAATAAAAAAATACATTCGTTAAGAGATATTGATACAAACGAGATAAATAGTTATGTAAGTTTGAAATATCAAAAACTAAAACCTAATAGTAAACGAGTTTATTACATTCAACTAAGGTCACTATTTAAATTTATTGATGAAAAATCGTTTGAAGAAGATAATTTCAAGTTTAATATAGGGACACTTAAAGATGGCACAAGAGCCAAAAGTCCAATAAAAACCACATCAACTAAAACCTTTAAGTTTCTAGAGCCAAAAGAATTTGAAAGGTTTGTGGAATCAATAAAGAACTATAAATCAAAAAGGAAAGATATTTTTAATCAAAAATTAATGATTAAAATATTTTGTTTTGGTGGACTAAGGGCAGTAGAAGCAAGATTTATTAAAAAAACAGATTGTAGCATTAAGAAACTAGGAGATGAGAAATATCTACAAATATTAATAAATGGCAAGGGTGGACATCAAAGGCATGTTTATATAAATTATAGATATATAAAAACAGAGTATGAGAAAACACTAGAACTAAATAAAGAATGTGAATACTTATTCTATAGTCGAGACAATAAGCAATATGGAGATAAATCTGTATATAATCTAATAAAAAGATTTTATGCAAATGCAAATATAGAAACGCTAGACACGCATAGTTTAAGACGCTCATGGGCTACTTATCTGCATAGTAAGGGTGTAAAGCTGGATGATATAATTACTTTATTGGGACACTTAGAGGATGATATACATGAATTATATGTTTATTCTGATAAAAAGAATATATCAAATGTACCAAAATTATTCGAAAATCTATAATAAGTAGAATTAACCTTGACAAATGGAACTAATTATTGTACAATACATAACAACAATAAACAAGGGCTTTGGGTTTATAAGTGGAATTAACCCATATAGTCCAATAGTGTTTAAAAATAAAAAAGGAGAAAATATGGATTTAAAAGTATTTAAAGATGCAGTAATAGAGAGTCCTTTTTACAAGTCATACAAAACAGTTCATCAGTCTTTTAGACATGAGGTATCAGGTAATTATGCTCAGTACATCACGAACTGTAACGAATTTGTTCCTAATTTTCAAAGAGATAATGACAAGTGGACTAAAAAGATGCAAGTTTCATTTGTTGAAAACTTTTTAATGGGATTTGAAAGCTCTATCTTCTTATTTTATGCAGGTGAACAAGAGTTTCCAAAGTGGGAAATTTTGGACGGATTACAGAGATTAACTGCACTTAGTTTGTTTCTTGACAATAAACTGAAAATATTGGGAAGATATTATTATAATGATATAAAAACCGAAATTAATGATATGGTGCAACTTCAAATTAGATTATATAGATTTGATACTGAAAAAGATGCTGTAAATTTTTATATTTCTATGAATGAAAATATTTCGCACAGTAAAAAAGATATAAAAAAAGCAAAAGATTATCTAATAAGTTTAGATGAAAAAAATAGGTGCAGTAAGTACCAATAATGTTTAAAAATAAAATTTAGGAGATTAAAATGAGTTTAAATCAAAATAGAAAATATGATGCTAGTTACAAGAGCGAAATAGTTATAGGCGTTGAGTTATCAAAAGAAAGTTTAGTTTTAGTTAAACAGATTATAGTTCTTTGTGAAAGCAATAATAAAAAAGTGGATTTTAGTATTCCTGTAAAAATAGATATAAAAACTCAAAATGAAGTTTTTAGTGTTCTGCATAATTTAGAATCTAAAAATAAATTCTTTCAATTATTAAATGAAGAAAACGAATATTTAGCTGATTTGGATAGCAACTTTGTTTTGGATAATTCAGATAAGTTATTTTGTGAACATCAGGAAGAATTTGCAGATTCAGAAGATGAATTTTTAAATATTCATGATAAAAAATAAGTACCAATAATGGATAAGGAGAAATTATGAATGAAGAAATAATATTTACAGGTTGTGCAGGTATCTCGTGGAACTGCAAATGTGGTCATACAAATATAGTAGAAGATATTCAATTAGATTCTGTTAGTGATGATGACATTCAATGTGAAGCGTGTCAAAAAGAATATACTTTTAATGTTTCAGTAGAGTTAGAAGAAGCTGAATAATATAGTCTATTAATGTTAAATTTAAAAATAAGGGAAAATTATGAAAGATAATCTTAAGTATCCAGAACAAATAGAAAGCAACATCAACACAAAAGTACAATTAAAGGTTGATACTAATTTAAAAATAGAATACGCATATAGTACAAACGAAGAAGACTTTAAAACATCTTGTGAAATTATTGATGATTTAGATGAAAATCCAGATGTAGAAGTCATATATGCAGGAGAAAAAGTATTGTACACTCATCTATCTTTTGTTAGTTCAGATAATTTATTAGAAAATATGGCAAACAATGCTTATGAATATGGAGAATATGCAGAATCATATTCTAGCGAACTTGATTCGCTTGAAAAAGAACATAAAGACAATTTAGATAAATTAATAGCTGAATATTTAGATAATAATTTAGCACAACCAACTTTTTTTACAGTTAAAAATGTAAATAAAATTACAGTTGCAGAATTTAGAAAAGAATTTTGCTAGAACAACAATAGATGCTTTATAAGTACCAATAATACCATTAACGAAAGGTTGAAAATGAGAGATAAAAATAGATTGAATTTTGATTATAATACAAGCAAGGATTATAATAAATTGTATGATTTAATACAGACGCAAAGAATAGTTTGTATAGTAACATATAGCGATAAGCTCTTAAATGACAAAACCATAGAGCTTAGAGATATTTGTTCAAGCGGTGTATTTTTTGATAATGAAAATATAAATATAGGATGCAGAGGAACAGGATTTGTTACCGCTTTTCCTTTTGATGGAAATTCCGCAAAAGAAGAATTTTTAAAACAATGCAAACATTATAAATTAGAATTTATTGATCCTGAAATGGTTAATCAAATTGAAGAATAAATCGGACTCAATATAGTCCAACAATGAAATTAGGAGCAGATGATGGAAGAAAAAATTCCAACTGTTAATTATAGAAAAGCGAACAACGATTTTTTTGAAGAAGCAATCATAGGATTGACAATGAAACACAAAATCGAGCTAGAGTATACTTAAAAAACTAATGCCACTAATGTTAGATTAGTGATTATTATAATTGATCTAATATTTTTAAATTTTTCATCAACTTAAACTTATATTTTTCATTATAAATAGGTGTTTGGGAATGGTATGAAGCAATAGCTTCCCAGGTGTAGCCTTTTTTATCTGTTATACTTTTAACGTAATCACAAGCAAAATAATAGCTGCTATGATATTGAAAGTAATCAATAATAGGAAGTTTGTGAAAGTAACTGTTAATTTGAAATGCACCTAAATCTAGATTAACAATATTGTTACCCCATAAATTTTCTACTATTATTTTGCATTTATCTAAATTTTCACAATCTATAGTTCTTTTGTCTATAAAATATTTAGGAATAACATCTCTTACTTTTTCTGCTTCAACTTTATTATTAAAAGAGATTAAATATTTATATCCAATCTCTTTTTTTGGGTGTCGTTCATTCATTAAAATTATTGTTAGTATTTTATCATCAAAGATACAAATATCTTGAGAATATATATTTGATAATAATGAAATTAGTAATACTAATTTTGTTTGCATATTGTCAAATCTTCATTTATTTTTTCTACAATATTAAATATTGTATTGGTTTTTATATGATCAGATTCATTATTTATAAAATTCTTAATATCCTTATCAATAAAAAGTAACACTTCACTATACAAATTATCATCTTTTATTATTTTATCAAGAGCTGTAGAAAGCAATGCTAAATCTCTAAAAAGTCTAAAAAAAGTATTTTTTATTTTTTGATTACTATGTTCTATTTTGCTTATATTTTGCATAGTCTTTGATATTTTAAATAATAAAAAGATATATCTATTTTCATATGTTTGATAATTTGAGATATTCTTATTTTTCATTATTCGCAGATTCATATTATCAATTTCTAGCTGCTTATGATATTGTTTATTCTTAATATCTAATAGTATTTGAATTGTTAATATAATACATAAGATGAGCACTAAAGCAATTAAAAGATGTGCAATATTAGGCATAATACAATCTTTTAATTTGCACTACAAGAAGATTCATTTTCAATATCAAGTAAGGAGTCTAAATCTTCTTTGCTTGTATTTGTATTGCAATATTGTAAAATATCTTTTGTACTTTTTGGATTAGTGCAGGCTCTTGTTAAATATTTATTTGCTAAAAATTCTTTCTTTGTCTCATTGTAAGAAAAAGCAAGATAAAGTTCTGCTGTTGGATTGCCAATATTTGCATACTTTAATAAATATTCATTAGCTTTATTAAATTCTTTTTTGCTATAAAATACGATACCAAGCATTATTCCATTGTATTCATTCATTTTTAAATCTAATTTTGAAATACCATCTTTAAAGTATTTTTCGCTATTGTAATCTTTATTCTCTTTTACTTCTTTTGCAAAATAATACATACCCAACTTACTACATGCAATAGGGTCTTTATTGACATCATATACTTTTTTGTAAAGCTTAATAGCTTTTTCATTGTCTTTAGGTATCCCTTTTTCTGGAAAGCCAACTTCGTATGCTTGAGCTAATATTAAATTAGAAATAGGGCGATTTGCATTTTCTATTTCAAGCAATTGTCCTTTTGAAATTGATTCTAATGATATGCTGTCAAATTTATTTTGAGCGGCAAATAGCATAGTTGCTACTAGTACTGATAGTGTGATTTTTTTTAACATCTTTTATTTTCCTTATCTTTTAATATTTTTTGTAACTGTTTTTTGTGCTGCTCTTTTCCTAGTTCTATTAATTTATATAAAATACCATTGAATGTTGTTGCTCCTAAAGTATTTTTGTATTTTAAAAGATCCTCTTGATAAGCAGATGTAAATTTCAATCCTATTCTAACAGTTTTTTCATCAGGTGTACCTTTTAAAGTTTTCTTTTTTTTCTTTAAAAAGTTTTCTTTTTTATCTTCATCTTCTAATGTTTGAAAATCAAGATTATCTAAATCATCAAGATTTATATCATTATCTTTTGCCATTAAATTTCCTTTTTAATATAATTTAATAATGTTAAAAAAGGTCCTTTATAAAAACCTGTAAACCATTTTTTATGTTGTTCACTTGTATCAATAAGTTCTTTAATAGTTTTACCTTTTTTTAGTGAATATGCTAACGCTTTTGTTTTAGGTAAATTAAAGTACTTTAAATCTTTAAATCTTTTATTTAAATATTTTCTTATAAGTTTAGCTTCACTTCCCTCTGTTTTTGTTGTAACTACAATAACTTTTTTAGCAATAGGTAAAATTTGTTTTAATGTATGATTTGTTTGTACAAGTGATGAATCATCATAAAATACAGGTACTATAACCAAATCTACACATGCAGCTAACTTTAAAATATAAGCTGCAGCAAATCCACCACAATCATATATAGTATTTTTTTGATAATTTAACTCTTTTGTTAATGTTGTAATATCTCTGTGTGCAACTATTGCAGATACGTCATTAGTTTGAACTTTTAAATTTAAACTTCTTGCTAATGTGTGACTTATAGGTGTTTTACCAACACTACCTTTTCCATTGTAAATCAAAATTGTATTATCTTCCATGTTTTTCCTTTATTACTTTAAATATACATCTATTACTTTAAATATACATCTATTACTTTAAATATACATCTATTACTTTAAATATACATCTATTACTTTAAATATACATCTATTACTTTAAATATACATC
>Ga0209633_10000349_pt1 | contig 55098 bp, 48 predicted proteins | sample Cruoilmetagenom1_FD_187290 | JGI IMG/M metagenome (GOLD analysis project Ga0209633, IMG submission 187290) | Oil polluted marine microbial communities from Coal Oil Point, Santa Barbara, California, USA - Sample 1 (SPAdes) (version 2) | ecosystem: Environmental > Aquatic > Marine > Oil seeps ... | reverse complement strand
GTGGCAAATGTAATTACGTTAACATCAGGTATATCATTCGTAAATCCAATGATAAAACCATTAATAGCAGTATATTTTATTTCATCGAAGTTTCCCCAAATTGAATGAAATATTACTCCTAAAACCGCACCTAAAATCCCTATCTTAATCCCCAAAATAAGAGATGCTTTAAATTCACGAATAATTATTTTTTTCTTCATATAATATTTCACTAATCAGTCTGTGTATATAACGGTTTCGCTTTTCATTATCCATCAAATTTACCCGCCTTAACCATAAGCTGATAAATTTGGTGCGGCTTGTCTGCCTTTGCCAGATTCAATGAATTGTACTTACTTTTTATTTTAAAAGTACTAACTTTTTAGTTGCTACAAATTCATCGGTAATTATTCTGTAGAAATAAATCCCATTTGAAAAGTTTGTTCCATCAAATTTAATTTTGTGTCTCCCAGCTGATTTGTATTTATTTACCATTGTTTTTAATTCATTTCCAAGAGAATTGTACATTACAATTTTTACACCGGATGGTTTTGGTAATTCATACTCAATATTTGTTGTGGGATTAAATGGATTCGGATAATTCTGATAGAGCTTGAAATTTGATGGAGTGTTACTTGGCCGGTTTACCATAGAGGTTAGAAAGTCACTTGCCGGGTAATACGGCTTGTCTATTTTTCCTTCACTACTCAATATAAAGGATAACTGGTTGTCTTGCAGAATATTTGCAACTTTTATTGAATCCCCATTGATGAATGCAGTATTGGAAATTAAACGTACACCATGTGAGTAATCGGCGTATTGTGAAATATGACCATTATAAACTGGTTGGATAGGATTATTCACACTTAAATGCCAGCCGTATATTACAACTCTGTCATAATTTCTATCCGAACTGTATATCTTATTCGAAATGATAATATCTTTCTTATGTCCGGCAATTATGCTGTCGGCTGATCTATTATAAGCAATTTGGGAAATTTGCTGCTTAATTGAATCCGTATGCTGACTGAAGACCGGTACGGTAATCATTTTATCAGATGGCGGAATTGGTTGAGGATCGAGTTTTAAGCCTGATCCGTTGTAAATGACGTCAACAATTTTGCTTGTCGGCAATGAACAATTCAGCCTGTCAGCAAGATATTGCGCAGTTGAAGGTGTCATCGGAACATATAGAAAATCCTCTTCCGATCCAATTGCCATATAGTCGCAAACTGTATAAAATGTCAATTCATAACTATCGGCGCCAATTGTTTTATTGACTCTTAATGGTTTTAATTTACGGGAAAAAGATGGTACGTTTCCCGAAAGTACTTCTTTTACAATAGCCTTTTCCCTATCTTTTAAGCTCAAACCGGTTATTTGATTTACAAAATCTAAACCCTCAATTGCATCATTCGGGCGGATAGGAATGTTTAAATACATTTGTGAATCTTTTATTTGTAATTCCTCTTCAATGTGTATTCCATTTTCTGTGGGTTTAGTTTGAGAAAAAAGCATTACAACGAAAAGAAGATTTATTAAACAAAATATTGTGCTTTTTTTCATAATAGATTCTCTATCCGATGGCAACTACTTTTTTTAATCTTCAGCGATAATTCACAATATAAATTAACATAAATTTCGATGAAATTTATTTATTAAACAGCTTAAATGCAATGGAGCTAACCAGATATTAAAACTTGCCTGCAATTAGCTTGATTTAGCTAGGTAAAAACGGTTTTAATATTGCCACAATTCTTTAATAAGCTGAGATAGCCATACCGGTTAAAAACATTCCACTTGTAATCGCACCAATTATCACATAAACAACTATTGAAACTACAACGACAGTAATAAAGTAGCCCACCATTTTATCTTCCGGAACATCTTTTACAATCCTCAATCCAAAATACATTAACACAAGTGTGTAAATTCCGGCAATAAAGGAAACAAAAGAGAGAAATGGAATTAAATTAAATAAACCACCAACCCACGCAGCTGTAGATGCATAAATTGATACTTTCATAGAAGCGACTAAATCTTTATTTGAACCAAAAGTTGGAGCAAGAGCGTCGATTATAAATCCTACAATATATACACTCACTAGAGATAGAATATACGTAACAATTGCCCAACCAAAACTGGAACCTATTGGAAGTCTGACGCCAAAGCCATATCCAAAAGCACTAAACCCAATTAATCCGGCAATTGCAGGAATAGCAGCCAATATAGCAGCGTATTGAGTAAATAAATCTTGAACAGTGGTTGCTTCACCTTTTACTACTTCCCATTCCTCTTTTGGATTCATAAGAATTTTTTTAACACGCTCAACAATATTCATGCTAAACCTCTTAGTTTTGAAAGGATAGAATAAAATATAAAATTAAATGCGAAGTGCAAATAACTTTTAATTCCTTTTAAATCACTAATGAATAGTTACCTTTTTTTGGGATGAACTTGTTCGAGCTAAGTTTAACTTTTATTATCGGTTGATTTCAATATACTGCAGTATTCGAAACAAAGAATTAATATATACTAATTATTATACTTATAATTATTTTTCTTTCGTGATAAATCGTATAAAAATGAATTGTTATACCTATTTTATAAATGTGCTCTTTTCTAAATTTTTTGTATCAGTTTTTTATCATATCTTATCTTAATCAATCCAATGACAGACACAATTCCACCGATTACTAAAACCATATCTGCAAAGTTAAAAATAGGTTCAAAAATAATGTAATTGTTTCCACCAATGATTGGAAACCAATTTGGGATATGAAATTCAAATAGTTGAAAAGAAAACATATCTATAACTCTTCCATGAAACCATTTATTCGGATAAATTTCCAAAGCATTATTTATTAAAACTCCATAAAATATTCGGTCTATTAAATTCCCCAATGTCCCGGCTAAACATAATGCTAAGCCAAAAATCAATAATTTTGATTCTTTTTTGTTGAGGAGATATAATAGTGCAAATAAAAGTGCAAACAGTGATAATATTTTTATAATTATTTTAGAATAACGATCTAGCTCATTGTTAAAAGGTATTGCAAATGCTGTTCCATCATTTAATTCCAATTGAATCTTAAACCAATCACCTATAATTCTAATTTCTTCATGTAAATCTAAACTGTTGTATACGATAATTTTTATGGTGTGATCTATAATTAAGATCAAAAATATTAACCAAAAGTATCCGACAATATTTTTATCTATCTTAAATAATTCCGATATGTTAATTTTATCTTTCATAGTTATACCGCCTCACACCTCTTTTTCTAAAAGCAGAGATAACCAAAAATTGCATGCCATACTTGTGTGGATTTCGCAAAACTCCGCGAAATCGTTGTTTTAGCATAATAACCGATCATATATGATTTTTATTTATTAATAGTAAACAATAAATTCATTTCAAATGGGCATCTAAAAATTGAATGATTTTTTCTACTACATTTGGATTATTTTTAATCAATCTAGAACTATGTCCATTCTCTACAAGAAATAACTCCGACTCAATATTTCTTTTTTTCATTAAATCATCCAACTTTTCGGCTTCCGATAGTTCAACCAAATGATCGTTTTTCGCATGTAACAATAATGTTGGCGGATATCCCGTTTGAATATGTTTAGTAAGAGTATAATTTTGTAAACGAGCAGTTTCTTTGGAAACATCAAAACCAAAAACCTCCGATAATGCTAATCTGTTTTTAGCTAAATATCGCCACAGTTCCATTCTCGTTGAATAATCACCATATGAGATAATGTTATTTTTCACAATATCATACGGTCCCGGCTGGTTTAGAATTGATTCATCACCTTTTTGAATATTCTCTTTAGAAAAACCGGTTGGTGTTGATATTGCTATTATAGCACTTGGTGGAGGTGTTATACTGTATCCGGTAGATAATGCTAAATAACCACCTGCTGAACCACCCGCCACGGCAATTTTATCTGCATCAATTGGATATTGCTTTGATCCTTTTTCTCGTAGCCAGGTAACAGCATCTCCGACATCAATTAATATCTCGGCTAATTTTGTCTCCGGAGCTAAGCGATAATCCGCCGAAACGATAGCATAATTATGAGTAAGCAGTTTATCTCGTAAAGCATCCGGTAATCCCCCATCCCTATTACCAAAAATGAATCCACCTCCATGAAAGTAAACAATAACCGGAAGTTTTTGCTCGGTGGAAGGTAAAAATATATTTGCTTTAATTTCATGTCCATTTACAATTTTGTAAACAAATACGTGCTTTTCATATGGCCGCTGCTGAGAAAATACAATTCCGAAAAATATTAGATTAAAACAAAATACCGCGATCCATTTCACAGATCTTAAACGTAGATTCATTTTTTCTCCATCTTTTTTATATTGAAATCTTTTCGAACATTTAACGTATTGTTTGTTCTTAATCCAAGCACGTAATGCTTTTGTCCTCTCTACTGAAGGAAGAAGCCTTCCGCCACCAGCGGATTTACGAGGTTACACACTTTATAATATTGCCGAAACATTTTCGTTATTTATTTTGTACTTACTTTTTGAAATAATAGTTGTTGTTATAATTACTAAAACAATAGAAGCTCCAATGGTAATCTCGTTACCAATCAAGGAATTAAATCTTTCAGTCTGAGTTAACGAAACTTTACTTGTCTGATCATAGATGGAGCAACCAAACATTATTGCCATCCAACTAAAATGTAAAGCCCAAGAATATCCAATATGTCCAAACTTTAGAATTAAATTGTTTCTAATTACCCCAACCAAAAATAGTGAAAGAAGTGACATAGAGGATAAAACTCCTTGAGCATCCCCTTGAAAGATCCACCTATAAAATGTATAATGCATCACTGAGAAAACAAGTGCAACTAATAATGATATATAAATAGGATTTTTTCTTTTGAATTTATTCTTCAAAAAAAGTAATACAAGACCTCCAAGAATTAACTCTTCATTTAGAGTGTAGAAACAAATATGAATTAAATTGTAAATATTACCAATTGCGAAACCATAGTTATTCAATTCACTTAAGTAAGAAATAAAAAAGAAAGTGAATATAGAAAATATCATTAGCAACAAGAAGGAATAGAGATATTGTGATAGAGTTTCCAGAATACCTAGTTTTTGTTTGAAGTTTTTTGGCCAGGCCTTATATCCAAATATTATAATAAAAATACTTCCAAGAAATGAAATCCCCCAGCCAAAGACCGGAAGGTAACTTAATCCTAAATAAGAAAATATAACTAAAACTACCCAAATGATATTGTTTTTTTGATTCATACAACCTACAAATGTTTCACCATGTTAATTTTAACTAGGATAAAGGTGAAAACACAACCCAACATGCAAAATGTTGAAAATTCGCAAAATTAGTTTTCGCTAATTTATTTTGTGATAAATATTTTCAGCCTCCTGACTTTCTACTTACTTGTCTACCTCAGCCATAGGCTGATAAATTTGGTAGATTTAAGGGGTTATGTACTCTATTTATTATTTATATAAAATGTAAATCAGATTATGCTCTAATTATTATAAATACAAAAACCAAATTGAAATGATTATTTCATATCCCAAAAATATACATTTAGATATGTAATATCATAAGCTATTTAAAAACCATTATATTTTAAATATCCTTCAATATCCAAGTCAGTCTCTGTTGATTTTATAAGTCTATTTCGCCATGCTAATAATTCACCATCTTTCCAGCAATTCTTTATTAAAAATTCTCCTACATCTTTATTGAAAGCATATTCTTTCCCAAATTTATTGGCTAAGTAATCATGTATCTGCCATGAGATTATGTCGGCAATCAAATAATTTTGTTCATACACCGGATAAGAAACATAGGATAACATAATAAGGTTCGCATTTTTTGAGAAATCTTTGTTAATTAAAAGATATTTTTTATAAAGTTCGTTTTTAATCTCAATTGCGCTTTTTTTTGGATTTTTATATAATTCTATTTCATATAAGCTACGAATTAATTCCAGCCTTAACCAAATAGGAGCTATTTCTTTTCTTAATTGAATCAAACTATCTATTTGACTTTCCGAATAGCCATTTTTTTGCAACCAATAACTATTTTGTGAAAATTTGCCAATAGTCTCAGCCATGGCTTCAGAATATGTGTCTGCTGAATTACCTGTTGACCATTCGTATCCTTTCAAGATTGGTGATTTTGTTTTAACATTTGTCAAATGTAATCCATGTCCAATTTCATGAAGGACGTATCTAAAACTTAAATCTTGTTTAACAACAGCTCTGAAATCAGATGGAATATCAATACAGTTACCAAAACCACCAATACCAGGAGGTAAATCTGCAATTTGAAATTGAATGGGCATTTTGTTTATATCCAGCCCAATATTTTTTAGAGTTATTTCCAATAATACTTCCATTTTATCTTTATCTATATTTGGGAAATCGTTTAGCTGATATGATTTAATTATATAGTCCCGAATATCTGTATATTCAATTGAATCCGTATCTTTCTTTTCCTTTATGGTTTGAACAAATTCATTGTATTTTGGAAGAGTAACATTATCAATAACATCGATTAATTTTTCAAACCAAAGTGTATCAATTCCTGTATTTTGTAAAATCATGTACGCATAATTACTATATCCTAATGCTTTTGCTTTATTATTTCTTAATGAAATAAGCTCCTTTATTTTAATTTCAATTTCTTCTTTTGTATGTTTTTCCGATGGATATTCTGCAATTTGAGTTTCCAGGTTATCTTGTAGTTCTATTATTTTAGAGTCAAAATCTACTTGAGCACAAGTGATTATATTTTGCCATAATTCAATCCTTTTCTTTACAGTATCATTCTCTATTTTATCTAAATTTTTTGACCATAGTGAAATATTATGTATTAAAGTATCATCTTTGTAGAACTGATAAAATTTTTGTTTGTAATTGCTCATACTGTTATGAGTTGTATCGGAATAAAACTTCCAAACTTCCAATCCGGCTTCTTTACATATCAATTCATACTCAACTTCCTTATTGTCAAGATATTGCTTTATTTCCCGCTCATTTTTGTTCTGATAATTACAAGATATTGTTATCAAAATGGAAACAACAATTATTATGGCATTTTTTAATTTTTTCATTTTCCCCTTCATTCTAATGAATAACAGTAATCCGATTTAAGAATATCCTAAATAATATTTGATCAGATTATTTTATTTGATTGTGAAACTACTTATATACCGTTAACGAATAATCTTTTAGATTATTGTAAAATATTTATTTGATAACAGATTACAATTTAAAATCCTCAGATTTTAATTTTTCTATAATATCACTAATCGTTTTTTTAAGATTGGCAACAGCATATTCGATAAAAATATTTTTAAAACGTCATTATATCGATATTATTTCAGTAATTAATCATTCTCTTATTTAACACTTTTACGTAATTTAAAGTCATTTTAGCTTATTCAATCCCATTTTTTTCTTTTTGCTAGACTATCTTGAATGTTTATTATATTAAGTGTTTTTCAACGTAACAGCCAATTTAAAAATGATTATCAGTAACAATATTATTTACAATAATAAACTTTTCAACCTAAAAATATTTTTTAATCTTTAATTATATTATTCTAACCGTATTAATATGCTTGCTCTCTTTTTCAACCCAAAATCTTTATTAAATTATTCAATTGTGTACACCAGATTGTTATATTTTATGTTATTATTAATACTATAATTTTTGGAAACTCGTTTTTACCGGAGAGATATGGCAAGCAAAGAAGATTTACAAATGTTGAAAGAAATGGTTAGAGATTTTACTGATACTGAGATTAGACCATTGGCGGATTCTATTGATAAAAACGAAGAAATCCCGCGAGAACTCATAACAAAATTAGCTGAAGTTGGTTTACTGGGAACTGCATTTTCCGAAGAATTTGGCGGAGGAGGTTTTGGGGAATATGGTCTTTGTTTGGCACAAGAAGAAGTAACAAAAGCATGCGGCTCAACGGCAGCATTTATTGGAGCACATCAGTCGATAGGAACCAACGCAATTTATTTAGGCGGATCAGAAGAATTAAAACAAAAATATTTGTTCGATCTAACCGCGGGTAAAAAAATTGCGGCATTTGCATTAACCGAACCGGAAGCAGGATCAGATGCTTTTAATTTGCAAACAAATGCAAAATTAGACGGAAATAAATGGATTTTAAATGGACAGAAAATTTGGATAACAAACGGCGCCTTAGCAGATATTTTTTCTATTTTTGCAAGAACTGAAAAAGGAATAACCGGCTTTGTTGTTGAAAAAGATTTTCCCGGGGTAATAATTGGTCCAAATGAGAAAAAGCTTGGCATTAAAGGTAGTGCAACAAATACACTTACTTTTGAAGACGTTGAAATTCCTTTAGAAAACATAATTGGAACTGACGGCAGAGGTTTTGCAATTGCCATGAAAACTTTGGATGCCGGCAGAATTGGAATTGGAGCAGCCAGTGTGGGAGCATCAAAAGAGATGCTCCGCCTTTCAGTGGATTATGCCAAACAAAGAAAGCAGTTTGATCAGCCAATTTCCAAATTCCAGGGTATTCAATTCATGTTATCGGATATGACAACAAAAATTTACGCTATGGAAAGTATGCTGTATAGAGCTGCAGAAAAATACGACCAAGGAAAGGATGTTATGCAAGAGGCGGCAATGGTAAAACTATTTTGTTCAGAGGCAGTATCTGAGGTTGCTGATATGGCACTGCAAATTCATGGTGGAATGGGCTTTTCAAAAGAGCTTTCAGTCGAAAGATTTTACCGCGATGCTCGTATTCTTCGTATATTTGAAGGAACAAGTGAAATTCAAAAACTTGTAATAAGCAGAAAAACATTAAAAAATAATGGCGATTGGAAAATCTAAATGCAAAAGATTTTGGTAATTCCTTCACTGGATATTAAAGATAGAAAAACCGTCAGGGTTGTTCAAGGGATACCTGAACTTGACTGTAACTCGTACGGTGATGACCCGGTTGAGATGGCTATGATTTGGAGAGCCGAAAATGCTAAAGTAATCCATGTTGTTGATTTTGATTTATCGCATGAACATTCTCATAAAAATTTCGACCTGCTAGGTGAAATATGTGAATCGGTTATTATTCCCGTAGAATTTGGAGGTGGAATTACAACGTACGAAGATGCTGAGGAAGCTTTAAATTTAGGGGCATTTCGTTTGGTAATAGGTTCGCTGGCATACACAAATCCGGAAGAGTTTAAAAAAATATTGGAAAAATTCGGACCCCAGCAAATTTCAGCCGCTATAGATGTAATTGACGAAGAATTGGTAGTTCATGGCAGAAAAAAACAAACCGGAATAAAGGCTGTTGATTTTTCCAAAAAACTAGCTGAAATTGGTGTCAATAGATTGGTTGTTACAGATGTTGCAAGAAATGGAATGTTGGATGGACCCAATATCGACTTATGCAAAAAAGTTGCAAAAGCCAGCAAAACCAAGGTTACACTTTCCGGTGGAATTAGTAACTATAAGGACCTAATCGAAGTACAAAAAAACTGTGAAAGTGGTATCGACTCTGTTATTATTGGAAGAGCATTATACGAAAATAAATTTTCTTGTCAGAAAATTTGGAGAGTTGCAGAGTCCGGAATATTTGACTAAGAATTAATATTTTCTTACAATATATTACATTTTTCAGAATGTAGGAGATCACATGATGGATACTATAAAAAAAATTTTAGTGCCGATTGACTTTTCCAACTATTCCAAAAATGCCCTTCGTTATGCAGTAAACTTTGCTAAAAAATTCGATTCAACCATTTATTTGGTTTATGTTGTGGAGCCTGTAATCTACCCATCCGATTTCAGTATGGGGCAAGTAACATTCCCTGTCGCCGACTTGGAAATGAATGAAAGAGCAACCGGAGAATTGAAGAATTTAGCAGTAACGGAAATTGGTATTGAAATTAATGTAGAAACGGTTATCAAAACCGGAAAACCATTTGTCGAAATTAATGAAACTGCAAGTGAATTGGATATTGATTTAATTATTATAGCTACACACGGACATACCGGAATGGAGCACCTCCTTTTCGGAAGCACTGCTGAAAAAGTTGTTAGAAAAGCACCTTGTCCCGTACTAACTTTACGAGAACCAATTAAAGGATTTAAATTTGCTCAAGAGACCCAATAAATTAGTCGACTTATTTTCGACAAAAATATTTTTAATACTTTTTCTATTCATAATCTCATGCACCTCAACTAAAATTGAATTTAGTGAATGGGAACTTGTTGCTGATGGGCAGCTTTTTCCGGAAGGCATTACATGGGATAATAACGGGAGCTTGTATTCATCTAATTGCCATGGAGACTGGATAACAAAAATATCCGGTGAAATAGTTGATACGTTTTTACTGGCGACTGATTCTACTTTTTCCAAAACCAACGGTATGATTGCTCTAAAAGATGGTTCTTTAATTGCATGCGATTATGGAAACGGAACAATCATAAAAATTACCAAGGAAGGAAAAGTAGAAAAAATAATAACCGGATATTTAGAAATTCCGTTTAACAGACCAAACGATCTTACAATTGATAAAAAAGGTAATATTTATTTTACCGATCCTAAAAGTTATAGCTCCGATAAACTTGATGGCAGAGTGTTTTATTATAATTCGGAATTAAAAAATGTTATGCTTGTTCAAGATAGTTTAGCATTTCCAAATGGAATAGGAATCTCTCCTGTTGATGGAAAACTTTATGTTTGTGAATCGGCAAAAAATAGAATTCTAAGTTTTAATATTGGCAGCGATGGAACAATTTCGCATAAGAATGTTTTTATCGAATTACCAGGCGGAGATCCGGACGGATTTAATTTTGATGTAAACGGAAATATGTATGTAGCACATTTTGGTTCAGGTACTTTGTTTATAATAAATCCTAATGGAAAAATATTAAATAAAATTAAAACCCCAGGCAAAAAGCCCAGCAATGTTGAATTTGCCGGAATGGATAGAAAAACTCTTTACCTAACGGAAGATGAAACAAATTCAATCTATAAAATGAAAGTAAATATTTCCGGACACAGTTTTTAGTGATTGTAAATTAAAATTATAAATTTTATTTCTTTTGGATGACAAATTATTTTACGATAAAATAAAGCTACTTTCCACTGATAATAGATCAGGCAGTAATGAATTGCTTGAGCAGCTTAATGATATATTCGTTTCGGAATTTTAAAAAATACAATTCAACCAATCTCTCTTTTTTTTTATAAAGCAAGAATTTCAGGCTTTTAGTGCAATCACAAATTATATAAATCAGTTGGAAGCAATAATAAAACGAAATGATGAAAAAAAATTATTCGAATTTTTCGATAAATTTTCTGAGAATCAGCTCTCCAAGTATGAACGACTTTACAAAAATCTTCATCCTTATCTAAAAAATGATATCAATATTATCACAATTTCCAATAGTGATACAATCCGGAATATCTTTTTAAAAATTCATTCTGAGTTCAAAATTAATTCTGTTTTTGTTTCTGAATCGAGACCGCAGTTTGAGGGCAGAGAAATAGCAAAATTTTTTTCAGAAAATAATATCAATACCCACATTGTTTTAGAGGCAGCCATTCCCCGCTATATTAATCAATCCGATATATGTTTAATTGGTGCGGATAAAATATTATCTAATGGCAATGTAATTAATAAGGTTGGAAGCAATCTTCTTGCTCTAAATTGCAAATATTTTAATATACCGTTTCTTGTATTAGCAGATAGCAGCAAATTCAGTGATGAAACAATTTTTAATGAAAAGAAAAAATCTGTTTCTGAAATATGGGCAGAAGCTCCAAAGAATATTATTATTGATAATTTCTATTTCGAAGAAATCAATAAAGAACTTATCACAAAATTAATTTCCGACTAATTTAAAATTTGTTGATTTTCAGGTAATATGTCTATTTAGAACTTAATCTTTCCAATGATTTCTTAGCCATATCCGACATTTTTGTATTCGGATGATTTGCCAATAAATCTTCCCATTGTTTTTGAGCTGCTTGAATATCACCTATTCTAACTTTAACAACACCAAGATTATATTGTGCTTCCGTGTTACTAGGATCTAAAGCTAATATTCTTTCTATGTACTGGTCGGCTTTTAAAAAATCATTTTTGTTATAATAAAGGATTGAAAGTTTTGAAAGAATATCTACTCTATTATTATCTTTTTTCAAAATATTATCGAAAAGTTCAATGGCTTTATCTGCGTTGTGTGCAGAGACAAGCATATCAGCATATTCTCTGGTTTTAGCCGTATCATTAGGATTTGAAGCTACATATTTTTCAAGTTCATCTAATTTTGTTTTTATTTCCGATGTAACATTAGCACCTGAAGGATTGGAGCTATTATTTTGAAAAGATTCATGAATTTCATCTTTAGGCATTTGCTTACTATCTACAGCTGCCTCCGTTTTGGTATCATTTTCGGAATTAGATAAACTAATAAGTGTAATCAGCACGACACAAAATAAAATCGAATAAATATATATTGGTTTTAGTTTCATTACAACCCCAATTTTGGTATTACAATAAATATTTATATATAATTTACAAATTTTTCACTTGAATAGGATGATCTATCTTTTTAATATTCGCAAAATCAATAATCAAATAAAGGAGTATCAAATGCAAAAAATTAAAATGCTTTTTCTAACAGCCTTCCTTCTTTTTACAGCTTCTGCTCTATTAGCCCAGGTTGAAAATACAGTAAAAGAAACAAAAGTAAAAGTAGAAAAGAGTGTTGACAAAACTTCAAAAAAGGCCGGCGACATAAAAGAAATGGTTTCTAAGAAAGAATCAAAAATGAAAAAAGGCTGCAGCGCAGACTGTGAAAAAGAATGTTGCAGTTCTAAAGATAAAGTTAAGGAAGCTAAAATGTCGCACAAAAAACATAGTGCAGACTGCAAATGTGACGGTTGCGTATCTACCGCAGCTATAGAAAAAGGTGAGAAAACTATGAAAAAGGCTCATCCGGCCGGTTGTGATTGCGATGGTTGCAAAACTGCTGCAGCAGAAATGAAAAAGCATAAAGAACATCCCAAAGATTGTTCGTGTGATAGTTGCGCAAAAGCTTAATAAAAAGTTTATATTCGCAAAAGCCGTACACATTGTGTACGGCTTTTATATTATAAGAGATAACCTTGAATCACTCAAAACTACATTACTTTAATCGAGTACCTTGGTTAATAATCCCATTACTCACTCATCGGCTTACCATTTCACAAACTCTAAAATAATGTGAATAAACTTAGTAATCGTTCCTCCTTATAAATACTTATTAGTGAAACCTCTGAAAAATTAGTTTTGAATTTTCAATGTCATTCTTGACTGCCTTCGGCATGTTCGAGCGAAGGAAGAAATCTCTGTTTTTAGCTTTTATTAAAAAGATTACCTTTGGTGAGCTCGCAAGCCAACCGCAGGCATATAAACTCGGTTCTTACACCTGCATGCTGGTAGACAAGTCGCTCTGCTCTCAGATTTGTCTGACAAATCGGAATGAAGTGTGTTTATAATTTTACAGAAGTTTCATTTGTCAATTACAATTAAATAATAATTTTTAAGGTGTGTTTATTAATTTGAGTAAGCAAATTACATGCTCTTTAAAATTCAAATAATCATAAAGAAAATTTCACACTATTTTATTTTACTTTTGCTTTTACTATTTTTATTAAATAATTGAATAACCATGGGTAACTCAATGAACGACTTTGAAAAACTAGGTGCTTTTTACTTAGGCAAAAACTATGATCTAAACAATAAATCTATCACCGATGAATTAGTTCTATATGATTCCAAGGATTTAACTACACATGCCGTTTGTGTTGGAATGACAGGCAGCGGGAAAACCGGATTATGTATTGATTTGCTTGAAGAAGCAGCAATTGATAGCGTCCCCTCTATCGTAATTGATCCAAAAGGTGATATTACAAATTTAATGTTGACATTCCCTGAATTAAAAGGTGAAAATTTTCTTCCTTGGATAAATAAGTCTGATGCCAAAAGAAAAAATATGAGTGAACAGGAATTTGCCGACGCTCAGGCTGCTTTATGGAAAAAGGGACTTAAAGAATGGGGCCAGGATGGTAAAAGAATAGAGATGCTAAAAAGTAATGCCGAATTCAATATTTTCACTCCGGGAAGTAATGCCGGTATTTCAGTATCTATACTTGATTCTTTTAAAGCACCGTCGTTTGGGATTATTGATGATGGAGATGCTTTTAGTGATAAAATATCTTCAACCGCTTCTAGTTTATTAGGCCTGCTTGGTATTGATGCAGATCCGTTAAAAAGTAAAGAACATATTTTATTATCAAATATCCTCCAACATTTCTGGGCAAAAAGTGAAGATTTGGACCTGCCCAAAATTATTCAAAGTGTTCAAACTCCTCCTTTTAATAAAATCGGTGTATTCGAGCTAGAATCGTTTTATCCGGAAAAGGAACGATTTTCTTTAGCAATGCAATTAAATAATATTCTTTCTGCTCCCGGATTTCAATCATGGTTAAAAGGTGAACCGCTGGATGTTGATAAGTTACTTTACAATGAAACCGGGAAACCGAAAATTTCAATTTTTTATACTGCTCACTTATCTGATACCGAAAGAATGTTTTTCACTTCCCTACTATTAAATCAATTACTTAGTTGGATGAGGATGCAGTCCGGTACAACTAGCTTGAGGGCACTATTATATGTAGATGAAATATTTGGTTACCTTCCACCGGTATCCAACCCACCTTCCAAAAAGCCTTTCCTTACTCTATTAAAACAAGCCAGAGCTTTTGGACTAGGATTAGTTTTAGCAACACAAAATCCGGTTGACTTGGACTACAAAAGTTTGTCAAATGCAGGCACTTGGTTTTTAGGCAGACTGCAAACTGATCGTGATAAAAAAAGAATTTTAGATGGCCTTGAAGGTGCAAGTTTAGAAGGAGGAGGGAAATTTAATAAGAGCGAAATAGAGAAATTATTATCCAATATTGATAAACGTGTGTTCTTACTACATAATGTCCATGAAGATCACCCTCAGGTATTCTACACCCGTTGGGCAATGTCATATTTACGTGGACCATTAACTCGAACTCAAATAAAATCATTGGTTAAACCAAACAAAAAGGAATCGGTAATATCGGAGAAAAGGATAGAAACAACAAAAATGACCGTATCCAAAGTTTCTCTACCACAAGGAATAAAGCCAGTATATCTAAAGAGAGATTTACCTCCAGAAGATTTTAACTCATATTCGTACAAACCATATATAACAACAGTTGCAGATGTTAGATTTTATGATAGGACGAAAAAAATAGATCTTAATAAAAAAGTTAACTTTATAGTTCCAATCACTGATGATGTTATTTCCGTCAATTGGAATGAAGCAATAGAAATTGTTACAAACGAAAATATCTATAAAAAGCAATCACCAGCAAAAATTAGTTATAATGATGTTCCTAATGCCGGAACAAATCCCAAAAATTATACGTCATGGGAAAGATTGTTTAAGGACCATTTAATTAATAATTATTCTATAGAGGTATTCCACTGCACTGATCTTAAAAAAACATCTAATCCTTTTGAATCTGCTAGAGATTTTAAAATTAGATTAGCTCAATTAACTCGTGAACAAAGAGATGAGGCAGTCACAAAATTAAAAAATAAATATGCCCGCAGAATGCAAACAATACAAGGAAGAATACAAAGAGCTGAAGAAAGAATAGAGAGAGAAAAATCTCAATCGTCTCAACAAAAATTGTCAACTGCTATATCCATTGGATCTACAATTTTAGGAGCACTTTTTGGTAGAAAAACATTAAGTACTTCCACAATTAGTAAAGCAGGTACGGCAATGAAATCTGCCGGTAAAATGATGAAAGAATCAAATGATATTAACAGGGCAAAAGAAAACTTAACTAGACTTAATAACCAACTGATTGAGCTTCAAGACAAACTCCAGGATGATTTGAATCTTCTAGAAGATAAATTTGATCTAACTATTGAACAGATAGAAGTAGTTAAAATAAGACCTAGAAAAACAAATATTTCTATTAAACTATTCAGTTTTTTATGGATACCAATGACTAATGAATCCGTAGAAGATATCGGAGAGATAGAATTGGTTTAATAATTAATAGTTAGTTATATTTCGAAAGTGGAAATCAAATTGTGATTTAAATCACAATTCTAAAAATATAAATTTTAAATCAAGATAAAGGGAAAGTTCATGAAAAAAATTATTCTTCTACTGATTCTCATTTTTACTACACCATTTTTTGCAGAAGATGATCCACCTCCCCCGCCACAAAAAACATGGATTCCATCAGGCATTGCAGGATTAAATTTAAGTCAATTGGCATTAGAAAATTGGACTCAAGGCGGCGAAGATGCATTAGCATTTACCCTTTATACAGCTTTTGGCCTTGATTATTTTGATGGGCCTTGGGCCTTTACGAACAAACTTAAACTATCTTATGGCCGAACAAAATTAGGATCTGATGATTTCAGAACAACGGATAATGAATTATTTTTGGAAAACCTATTGACGCATGATGTGGGATGGTTTGCTAATCCATACATAAGTAACGCTGTAAGAACAGTTATTACTAAGGGTTATGACTATTCCGGAGATGAGGCTGTTCAAATAGCCGACTTTTTTGATCCTGGTTATTTAAATCAAGCGATTGGGCTTGCATATAAAGCATCAGAAATTTTTACTACACGTTTGGGTGTTGGATTTCAAGAGACTTTCACAAATACATACACTAAATATTCAGATGATCCCGATACACCAAATGAAATAGAAGATTTTAAATTTGATACCGGTATAGAATCTGTTTCTAACCTAAATATTAAATTTGATGATGATTTATTATATACTTCCGAATTGAGACTTTTTGGAACCTTTGATCAAATTGACGTTTGGGATGTTCGTTGGGATAATATTGTTACAGCGCAGGTAACAAAATTGGTAAACGTTAACCTAAATATTCTCTTAATTTATGATGTTGACCAAACGGCAAAGACTCAGCTAAAAGAAGCATTACAAATTGGTATTACTTACAATTTGTTTTAACATCAAAACATAATCTAAGGAGATTACAATGGGAATGATGAAAGAATTTAAAGAATTTGCAATGCGTGGAAACGTTGTGGATATGGCCGTCGGTATCGTAATTGGTGCGGCATTTGGTAAAATTGTTAAATCATTGGTTGCAGATGTTGTAATGCCCCCAATTGGAGTATTGCTGGGAGACGTTGATTTTTCCGAAATGGGTATTGTTGTAAAAGAAGCAACAGAAGCAGCTGAAGCGGTAATGATTAAGTACGGTCTTTTTATTAATACTATTATTGAATTTCTGATTGTCGCATTTGCAATATTTATGGTGATAAAAGGTATAAATAAAATGAAAAAGAAAGAAGAGGAAAAACCGGCTCCACCACCAGCTCCAAGTAAAGAAGAAGTTCTTTTATCAGAAATCAGAGACTTACTTAAAAAATAAATCATAGGTAAATAGAATGTGCAAAAAAGTTGTCTTTTTAGCATTAGTAGTTTTGTTAGCAGTTTCATCAAATTCTTCAGTTGCTCAACTTAATGATTATAAAGTTAAGGGCGGCGTCCAGGGCTTTGCTTTATTGCCCATTGTTGATTTTCCGAACGAGGACATCCAACCTTCATATCTTGGTAGAGCTTTCGCGCGAATAAAGGTTATAGATTTATTTGATGCAGAACTTGGATTAGGATATGGAGTACTGGCCGGAGATGACCCTTCACCGGAGGAATGGGAAACTTCTATACTGCCAATTGATGTACGCCTGTTGTTTAGTCCGTTCGATGCTAAAACAGTTAATCCTTACGGTTATGCCGGAATTGGATATATTTTCTGGGAAGTGAAAGATAAACCGGACCAAATCAATTATTCCAGCCCTTATCCCAATATAAAAGAAGATGGAAATCAATTTTTCATTCCTATTGGTTTAGGATTGGAAGTAAAACTATCAAATTCACTTTTACTTGATATTTCCGGCGGATATAATCATGTTTTTTCCGATGATATAGAATTTTACAATACTATTGATTCTCCTATTAAAGGAGATAATGATGGATATTGGCAAGCCGGTTTAGGACTCGTATTTACAGGTGAAGCTGGGAGTTCGGATTATGACCATGATGGTTTAACACTGGACCAGGAGAATTCAATAGGAACAAATCCTGAAGTACCTGATTCCGATAATGACGGCTTGATTGATGGGCTTGAATTTAATCAGTACAAAACAGATCCTTTAAAATCCGATAGTGATGATGATGGCTTATCGGATGGAGAGGAAATAAAAAATTATACCACTAATCCAATAGTGTCGGATACGGATAATGATGGAATCAATGATGGTGAGGAAATATCAAAACATGATACCGATCCGTTAAGATCGGATTCGGATTTTGATGGAATTTCCGATAACGATGAAATTTCAAAAACCGGTACGGACCCAACAAAGTCGGATACCGATAGTGACGGCTTGAAAGATGGGGACGAAAAAAATAAATATAAAACATCCCCTACGAAAAAGGACTCGGATGGTGACGGCATTGCCGATGGGGATGAAATATTAAAATACAATACCAACCCTTCCAAGAAAGATACGGATGGAGGAACTACTGCCGATAATATTGAAATTGAACGTGGTTCGAATCCGTTAAACCCTGAGGATGATATAATTCTTGATATCGAAGCACCTATTGTTTTAGATGGAGTAACTTTTGCTTCCGGTAGTTCTGAACTTACTCCGGAAAGCGAAAAAATGCTTTTAAGAGTACTGAATACTCTTAATGCCTATCCTACAATGAAAGTAGAAATTATAGGCTATACGGATAATGTAGGAAAAGCTTCAAATAATTTAAGATTATCGCAAAAAAGAGCAAACGCCGTTCGCTATTGGGTGCTAAATAAAGGAGTTAGTCCTGATCGTGTAGTAGCAAAGGGCTATGGAGAACAAAATCCTATAGCAGATAATAAAACGAAAGAAGGAAAAAGATTAAACAGACGAATTGAATTCGTAAAAATAAATTAAATAAATTAATAGCCTCCATCGATAATGATGGAGGTTTTTATTTTAAATAATTTTTCCTTCACTTTTATGAAATCTTTGATACTCATAACTATTTTTATACTATCTTTTGTACCCTCAAACTTATTTTCGCAATTTCATGACTATTCCGTAAAGTATGGTATTCAGGCTCATTTATTACAGCCAAGTACTGAGTTTGATAGTGATTCTTACCGGCTATCTTTACTTGGAAGAGGTTTGATTAGGGTTGAACTAAATGATTTTCTTGAAACAGAAATTGGCATTGGAATTGGTGAGTTAAACGGAAAAGATTTTAACAATGAAAACTGGAGTACTCTGGTTTTTCCAACTGATTTAAGATTGATTTTTAGCCCTCTTTCCTCAGTCAGTTCAAGTCCATATTTTTATACAGGAATAGGATTATTAAAATGGAATCTGTCTGATCTTCCTTCATCAATTTCGCCTAAAGAAACAGATGATATTGGTTGGGATATTTATTTGCCGGTCGGTTTAGGAATTGAAATTAAGTTGGATGAAGAAATATTATTCGATATAAGTGGGGGTTATACTTTTTCCACCACAGATGATCTTAACTATTATAATAATCCAAATTCTGATGATGGTTATTTTGATTTGGGATTTGGGCTGACATTTGTCATGGGTGGCGGACAAACTGATGAAGACGGAGATGGATTAACTCAGATTTTTGAAAATAAAATTGGAACTGATCCTTTAAACAATGATACAGATGGTGATAAAATAGTAGACGGAGATGAAGTAAAAAAGTATAAAACTAATCCAAAATCAACAGATAGTGACCTTGATGGCTTAAATGATTTTGATGAAATAAATAAATATTCATCCGATCCAAATTCAACAGATACGGACGGTGATGATGTTTCTGATTTTGATGAAGTGAAAAATTACGGTAGTAATCCCATTCTAAAGGATACTGATAATGATAATTTGGCAGACGGATATGAAGTGAATATTTATTCAACAAATCCTTCGAATAATGATACCGATAGTGATAAATTATTTGACAATGATGAATTAAGAAAATATAATACCGATCCGAATAATCCTGATACGGATGGTGATGGATTATCAGATGGAGAAGAAATAATTAAATTTGGAACAAATCCTTTAATAAAAGATGCAGATAAAGTTCATCGCACAACAGATGACAAATCATTTCAAATTAATGCTAATACTCCACTCATATTAATCGGAATTACTTTTGAACTAAACAAAGCAGAAATAACAAGTGAATCAGAAGAAACCTTAAATAAAACATTTCTCGCACTAATTAAAAATTCCTCCATGCAAATAGAAATTAGAGGATATACCGATAACAAGGGTGATAAAGATTTTAATCAGAAACTTTCCGAACAACGGGCCCAAGCTGTAAAAATTTGGTTCGTAAAAAAAGGTGTGGACGCATTAAAAATTACAGCCAAAGGTTATGGCGAACAAAATCCAATCGCAGATAACTCTACCCTCCAAGGAAGAATCAAAAACAGAAGAATTGAAATAATAGAAATTAAATAGTAACTTCGTCGTTATATCATGTATTTCAAATAACAACTCTAAAAAAGGAGGAGCTGTATGGGAAACATTATTAACGATATTACTCAATTAATTGGTAATTATGTACCTAATTTATTAGGTGCCATAGCTATATTAGTTATTGGGTGGATTGTTGCTTCAATTCTATCGGGCATTGTAAAAAGTCTGTTAAAAAGAACAGATCTTGATAATAAAATCGCGCAGAAATTTACAGCAGATACAGGTACAAAGCCATTTGAGCTAGAACGCTCAATTTCAAGGGGAGTTTTCTGGTTTTTAATGCTATTCGTATTAGTTGCATTTTTCCAAGCTTTGCAGTTAACAATTATTACAGAACCTCTAAATAATTTACTTGATCAGGTTTTGAGTTATTTACCTCAAGTACTTGGAGCAGGAGCATTATTTTTAATTGCTTGGCTGCTAGCCACAATTTTAAAAAAAATAATTGTTACAGGCTTACAAACCTTAAAGATTGATGAGAAGGTTGGCGAAAAAGCAGATTCGCAAAATGTATCAATTTCAAAATCACTTGGAGATATTGCTTATTGGTTAGTTTTCCTCGTATTTCTGCCCGGAATACTGGGTGCTCTAAACTTAGGCGGACTATTAGAACCTGTTCAGGGAATGTTGAATAAAATATTGGATTTCTTACCCAATATCCTAACCGCTGTAATAATTTTATTAGTCGGATGGTTTGTTGCAAAAATAGTACGACAGATTGTATCAAGTTTATTAAATGCCGTTGGTCTTGATAGATTGAGTGAAAAAATTGGAGTGAGTAATGCGTTAGGCAATCAGAGTCTTTCATCACTTGTTGGCTTAGTCATTTACATAATTATATTAATACCGATTATTGTAGCAAGTTTAAACGCACTGCAGTTAGAAGCAATTACTACTCCTGCAAGTAATATGCTTAATCAATTTTTGGAAACAATACCTAATATTTTTGCAGCTTCTGTAATTTTGGGCATCTCATACGTAATTGCTAAAGTGCTTTCCGGATTTGTGGATAACTTATTGAGCGGAATTGGATTTAATAATCTATTTGTAAAATTGGGGCTACAAAAAGTTGCAGCTGAAGATTCAAATGCTCCATCGGCAATAGTTGGATTTTTGGTGTTGGTTACTATGATGTTATTTGCATTTATTGAGGCATTTAATACTTTAGGATTTTTAACACTATCCGATATCATCTCACAGATAACAATTCTTGGTGGCCATATATTATTTGGATTAGTAATATTGGGATTGGGTCTATATTTTGCAAACCTGGCAAACGATACCCTCAAGGATAGTAACTTATCAAATGCTACAACTATAGCATTTATAGCAAGGTTGGCAATAATTATTTTAGCTGGTGCAATGGCATTAAGACATATGGGGCTTGCAAACGAAATAATTAATATGGCTTTTGGACTAATTTTAGGTGCCTTTGCTGTAGCAGCAGCAATTGCTTTCGGAATTGGCGGCAAAGAAATAGCGGCTAAAAAGTTAAATGAATGGAATAATTCAATTACATAACTTTTAATTGAGACACTGGGAAACTAGTGTCCTGAATTATTTGAAAATAATCTAGACTTTGAATAAACTTCAGAATTATAAATTCAATTTATAAGTTGAAAAAATAAAAAATGGCGTTAGATATCAATTTTCTTATAATCTAACGCCATAGAGGACCCATGAGGAACTTATTGCTCACTTATTGCTCTAAGCTTATTTAACTATCGGTAGCCTGCATGAATAGTTTAGCTTATATCATGGATTATTATAATAGAAAAATCTTATATTCATTCAATATTACTATTTTCAACGTAAGTAGCATAATTTATTATATGCAATTAGTATATTAAATGATTCTTGATAAGCCAATTGGTTGGTTTTATTTAATCTCTAAACTTCTTTCGACTCATAAAATGGCCTGTCAATTCTATTATCATTTCCATGAATCTTGGATTTAATAACTCAATCTCCTAACTGTTGCTAATATTAGGAGTAAAGTTATATTTACTATATTATTAGAGTAGTTTATAATTGTTTTAATATTTTTTATTTCGTTAATTCCATATAATACAACATTTTATATAGGTTTAGCTAATGTTTATTTTATCTATTAGATAATTATCAAAACCACCATTTTCATAATTTACTCAATTCATTTTTGGTTTTATTACTTTTTCAGAAGTCACAATAAATTACCTGTGAATTACCTCTAATTAACATTTAATCAGAAAATTTATTGTTGCTTTATTATAAATGAATGCGTACTAATTTGAAAATTCGTACTCACAATTTTTTTGTACAATGATATCCAATTATTATACTAACTATTCGAATTGTGATTGCTTATTAAAAAAACTTAATTTATTTTTTTATTCGTAATGCAAACAGAAATTACTTTTATACTGAACCACCAAATTATCCGCACAAAATTAAATCCAGCCACTGTATTATTGGATTTTATAAGAAAAAAAGAATCTCTAACAGGAACAAAAGAAGTCTGCAAAGAAGGTGACTGCGGAGCTTGTGCTGTTTTATTAGGTGCGATAATAGACAATAGGATTGAATACAAAACAATAAATTCATGTTTATTTCCTATTGAAAAAGTAAATGGAAAACATGTTGTAACTATTGAGGGACTAAATAGCAAAGATTTAAATCCAATCCAAAAATCGTTTTTAGATGAAGGTGCTTCTCAATGCGGATTTTGTACACCAGGTTTTATCATTTCATTTACCGGGTATTTATTAAACAGCCAAGAATTTAATTTAGAAAAGGCCATAAACGCTGTTGCCGGAAACATCTGCCGCTGTACAGGTTACCATTCCATAATTAGATCTCTAAAAAAAGTTGGTGATGAATTTGGAAAAATCGATACCGAAATGTTAATTAATTTGGGAATTGTACCAAAATATTTTCTTAACATACCAAAAGACTTGAAAGGATTAAATCAGCAGAAATCTCATATAACCAATGAAAATTTTAATCAAATAATTGCCGGTGGCACTGACCTATTCGTGCAAAGACCTGATGAATTATTGCACAAGAAAAATATATTTTCTGAAAATCTAATTCCCCCGGGAATAAAAATTGAATCAAGCCAGATAGTAATAAGCGGTTCTGCGACAGTAAGTGATTTACAAATATTTTTGGAGTCTCAATCGCATATAATTGAACTAAATAAACTTTTTAAATTATTTGCCTCCCTCCCTATTAGAAATTCAGCTACAATTGCAGGCAATCTAATTAACGCATCACCAATTGCCGATTTAACGATTACCCTGTTGGCCTTCGATTCAGAGTTATTGCTTAGAAACAGAGCAGGAAATAATAAATCCATTCAATTAAAAAATTTCTACAAAGGTTATAAAACTTTAGCAAAAGAAGAAAATGAGTATATAAAAGAAATTAAATTCGACCTTCCAAAAAAATACTCTAAAATAAATTTTGAAAAAGTATCAAAACGCACACATTTAGATATTGCCAGTGTAAATACTGCAATTTATTTAGATATAAATTCCTCAACTATTATTGACGCTCATTTATCTGCTGGTGGAGTTGCACCAATTCCACTTTTACTACATAAAACCTCAGAGTTCCTTATCGGCAAAACGGTTTCGAACGATTTAATTCAAAAATCAGTAAAAATTGCAGGAAGTGAAATTTCACCTATAAGTGATATTCGAGGAAGTGCAAAATACAAATCCTTGTTATTACAACAACTTATAAAATCTCATTTTATGGAACTCTTTCCACAGCTAGTAACTCCAGAGGTATTGGCATGAGCAATTCTGATGTTGTAAAACATATTAAGGGTGAATCTTTATTTATAGATGATTTTCCAACACCGGAAGGAACCCTTTTTGCTTCTGTCTTAGCATCATCATGTGCTCATGGAAAAATTAAGTCAATAGATTTTTCCAAAGCGAAAGAAATGGAAGGTGTAGTTAAAATATGTACTAGCAAAGATATTCCCGGCGAGAACCAAGTTGGAGGAATAATTAAAGATGAAACTTTATTGGCTGAGGAAACAGTTCATTTTATAGGCGAGCCGATTGTTTTAATAATTGCTAAGAGTTTAGAAATTGCCAAACAAGCCAGAGATTTAATTTCAGTTGAATTCATTGAATTAGAAGTAATTACAGATCCTCGCAAAGCTTATGCTACAAATTCGCTAATTATGCCTCCAAAAACATTTGAGAATGGAGATTACGAGAATGCTTTTACTGCCTGTGACATTATCGTTGAAGGAGCTGTTGAAAGCGGCGGACAGGAACATCTTTACTTGGAAACCCAAGGTGCAATTGCTCAGCCAAAAGAAAGTAGTTCATTAAAAATTATATCTTCTACACAAAGCCCGACTGCTGTTCAAAGAACTGTTGCAAGGATATTAGATCTTCCAATGAACAATATTGAGGTAGATGTTTTACGTTTAGGAGGAGCATTTGGCGGTAAAGAAGATCAAGCCACCCATTGGGCGGTTTTAGCTGCTTTGGGAGCACACATATGTAAAAAAACCGTAAAATTAGTTCTTTCAAGAAAAGAAGATCTTTTCATGACCGGCAAACGACACCCTTATTCATCAGATTTTAAAATAGGGTTGTCCGAAAATTTAAAAATAATGGCATACGAAGCTACTTATTATCAGGATGCTGGAGCAGTTGCAGATTTATCCCCTGCTATTTTAGAAAGGACCCTGTTCCATGCCACAAATGCATATTTTATTCCAAATGTGAAAGCGACGGCCATAAGTTGTAAAACAAATCTGCCTCCGAATACCGCGTTCAGAGGATTTGGAGGACCTCAAGGAAAGTTTGTAATTGAAGCTGCAATACATAAAGCAGCAGAAAAACTAAACATCGAGGCTTCTGAAATACAAAGAAAAAATTTAATTAAAAATTCTGATCATTTTTATTACGGACAAAAAGCGGAAGATTCAAAAGCTATTATTAGCTGGAATACTGCAGAAAATAAGTTCAACTTTTCAGAATTAAAAAAAGAGACAGATCTTTTCAATAAGAATAATAAGCTTTTGAAAAAAGGGATTGCCGCTATGCCAATTTGTTTCGGCATTTCTTTTACCAGCTCATTTCTTAACCAAGCTAGTGCATTAGTCCATGTTTATTCCGATGGCAGCATTGGAGTTAGTACAGCAGCAATTGAGATGGGCCAAGGAGTAAATGAGAAAATTAAAATTGCGGTTGCTAATGAATTTTCCGTAACTGTTGATAGAATTATCATTGAATCAACAAATACAACCAGAATAGCAAATACTTCAGCTACAGCCGCAAGCAGTGGTGCAGACTTGAATGGAAATGCTGCAATTAAAGCTTCAAAAAATATTAAAGAAAGATTATTAAAATTTGCAGCTTCATTTTTGGAAATCGAAGAAAATGAGATAATCACCATTAAAAATGAAAATATTTACTTGAATGGCCAAAAATCCAAAATTAGGTGGAATGAATTAATCAGTAATGCTTATTTGAACAGAATTAATTTATCTTCTCATGCTTTCTATTCCACACCAGATATTTATTTCGACAGAAAAATTAATAAAGGAAATCCTTTTGCGTACCACGTATATGGAACTTCAATAACAGGCGTAACATTAGATTGTGTAAGAGGTATTTATCAAATTGATTACGTTAAAGCCGTTCATGATTTTGGGAAAAGTATCGATTATAAAATCGACCTTGGACAGGCTGAGGGTGGCATTGTTCAAGGAATTGGATGGCTAACTTTGGAAGAAGTTAAATATTCGGAAATTGGAAAGCTGCTTTCAAGTTCGTTATCAACATATAAGGTGCCGGATATTTATTCAGTTCCGAAAATTTTAGAAGTTAAATTTTTATCGGACTCTGAAAATAGGTTTGGGCCGTTAAAAAGTAAAGCTATTGGTGAGCCACCACTTATGTATGGAATTGGAGCGTACTTTGCAATTTTAAATGCTATGAGAGCTTTTAAACCGGAACGGGATTTCAAGATCGATGCGCCAATAACTCCAGAAAAGGTTCTACTGGGATTATATGGAAATTAATATTACACTAACAAAATTTTAACAAATAAAATCATTATGAAAGAAATTGACCTTTGGATATTTATTTACAATAAGATTAACAGAAATATTAAAGTTAATTTATTAATTGTTGCCGATTCCAGTTTATCTTCACCTGGTAAATCCGGATTTAAAATGGCGGTCTCGGAAGACGTTGAAACATACGGTTCTATTGGTGGCGGAATCATGGAATATGATATTCTGAATGAAATTAGAGGAACATTAAGCCGGCCGGAACCTGTAAGTTTCATAAGAAAATTACAGCATAGTAAAACGAAAGAAGGAACATCATCCGGATTAATTTGTGGCGGTACGCAAACGCTAATTGTTAAAACATTTACAATTGATTACAGAGATATTGTAAAAAAAATAATTGATTGCTTAGCACTACAAGAAAATGGGGTAATGCAAATTACCTCAACAAACTTTGATTATATCCCGAAAAAAGAAAATACGGATGATATTAAACTTAACTATGTATCAGATGAAGACTGGTTATATGAAGAAAACATTGGACTTTTACATACTGTTTATATTATTGGTGGCGGTCATGTCGGGCTTGCTGTTTCAAGAATTATGTCAACATTGGATTTTTATGTAGTAACTTTTGATCAAAGAGAAGATATAATTACAATGAAGCAAAATACTTTTTCTCACAAAAAAATAATTACGGAATATTCAAAAGTTAATGATCATATAAGAGAAACAAATAAATCATATGCAATTATTGTCACTCCAAATCATGATGGAGATAAAGAAGCTTTAAAATCAATAATTGGAAAGAACCTTAAATATATTGGTATGATGGGAAGTTCTAAAAAATCACAAAGTATTTTTAAACACTTAACAGATGAAGGTATTGATCCAAGCTTATTTGATAAGGTTGAAACACCTGTAGGAATCGAAATAGAAGCTGAATCACCGGAAGAAATTGCAATTAGTATTGCAGCTGAAATAATTAAGGTAAAAAATTCCAGTTAAAATTCTTGCTCTGTTGTAAGATCAAAATCTATTTGTTAATTATTGTTTCATTTTCAAATCGGAATTTATATAACTGTTTTTCTTGATTTTCAAAAGTAATTTCAAACGGATTCGGCTTTGCATCATCCATATTGGGAATCCACTTTTTTTTCGTGTGATCAATTATGATAAATAGTCCACCTTCATCCCCCACTGCACAAAAGATATTATCTTCACAATCATATTTCTCAAGCTTATAATTTCTGTTCAATTGGCTGTATATATTCTGCACATCTACCGTTGGCACTCCAATTTCACTTACTGATATAAAATTGTTTTTAGAAAATTCAGATTTCGAATTAATGTTTAAATTTTTCCTTGCAATAAATTCTACAATATTTTTACTCCCATCATAAAAGTAAATAGCATTGGCATTCCAATTCGGGAATTTCACAATTTCATCTCCATTAAATTTTTGAATCTCCACTTTTTGCTCTAGCCAGTCGGCTCCTTCGGCAATTTTATTTGAAGGAATATTAATTGCAAAATGATAATTGTACGACACATTACTTTCCATAAAGGTTAATTTTGTACTTCCAATTGATAAGGTGAACGAATCAATATTCTCATTCAATAATTTCAATCCGATTACTGAAGTGTAAAATTCTTTTTGCTCTCTTAGTTTATTTGTGTAAAGGCTGAGCTCTTTTATTTTCATGAAAGTTCTTTCTTTTTTAGTATAAATTAGATTATTCACTAAACTATCTTAAAGTTTATTAAATCTCAAGCATTTCTAAATCGGTAAAATCTTACTGCTACTTACACTTATTTTTAATAATTTCCAGTAGTTCTTAATAATTATTATATTTCTGATAGACATGAGTGACAAATTTTACAGAATTTCAATTGAACGTCTCTACAATTGGATGATTACCGAAGAGAAAGAAGGAAGATTATTTGGTATATATAAAGATCTTCTTTTCACTCCTAAGGAAACGGATCCCTTCAAAATGCAGCGCTACGGTCAATTATTAGAAACTCCATTAGGAGTTGCTGCTGGCCCGCATACACAAATGGCACATAATATAATATCTTCATGGTTAGTTGGAGCACGCTATCTTGAGTTAAAAACTGTTCAAACCCTTGATGAACTTGAAGTAACTAAACCTTGCATAGATATGGAAGATGAAGGTTACAATTGTGAATGGTCGCAGGAATTAAAAATTAAAGACTCTTACGATGAATATTTAAATGCCTGGATTCTGATTCACTTGCTAAAACATAAATTTGGATGGGAAAAATCTGACACAGGATTTATTTTTAATCTTAGTGTCGGTTATAATCTTGAAGGAATATTAAAACCCAATGTTCAATGGTTTTTTGACAAAATGGATAATTGTAAAACGGAGAAGGAAGAAAAGCTTGAGGCGCTTTCAAAATATTATCCGGAGATAATTAACATAAAAATCCCTAATCAAATGTCTAACAACATCACACTTTCAACAATGCATGGATGTCCATCCGATGAGATTGAAAAAATTGGTAAATATTTAATTGAGGATAGAAAACTCCATACTACAATTAAATTAAACCCAACTCTGCTAGGGCCGGAAAGACTTCGATTTATTTTAAATGATAAACTTGGATATAAAGTAAACGTACCTGATGAAGCATTTGATCATGATCTAAAATATGATGATGCTATTTTAATGATAAACTCACTTCAAGAATGTGCAAGTGAAAATAATGTTGAATTCGGATTAAAATTAACTAACACTTTGGAGTCTCTAAATACAACAAATTGGCTGCCAGAAAAAGAGGGAATGGTTTATACCAGCGGACGTGCATTACATCCAATTAGTATTAACCTAGCTGAAAAATTGCAAAGTGATTTTGAGGGAAATTTAGATATTTCGTTTTCAGCAGGTGTGGATGCTTTTAATGTTTCGGATACATTAGCATGTAATCTAAAGCCAATAACTGTTTGTTCGGATTTATTAAAGCCTGGTGGTTATCTAAGGATGCTTCAATATTTTGAAGAGTTGGAGAAAAACTTTAACAGCTTCGACGCAAAATCTATTCATGAATTTATAACAAAAGTTGCAGATAAAGATGATTTAAATAAGGCCGGACTAACAAATCTAAGGAAATATTCCGCCGCTGTTCTTGATAGAAAAGAATATCACAAATCAGCATTTCCGTATGAAAATATTAAGACTAATAGAGAATTAACAGTTTACGATTGTATACACGCTCCCTGTGTTGAAGCTTGTGCCGTTGCTCAAAATGTCCCGGATTATATGTATCATACTGCAAATGGTGATTTTGAAAAGGCATTTAAAGTTATCTTGGAGGATAATCCTTTACCTAATATAACAGGAAATGTATGCGATCATTTGTGCCAAACTAAATGCACGAAAATGAACTACGATGACTCCCTATTAATAAGGGGAATAAAAAGATTTAATTCGGAAAAATTTGATGGAAAACTTGAGTTAATAGTCAAAGAAAAAAATGGAATTCAAGTATCCGTGCTTGGAGCCGGACCTTCCGGATTATCATGCGCCTACTTTCTAGCGTTAGAAGGCTACGATGTTCATGTTTATGAATCGAAATCATTCGCTGGTGGTATGGCATCAGACTCTATTCCCTATTTTAGGATAACCGATGAACAAATCAATGCTGATATTGATATTATAAAATCCTTGGGAGTAAAATTCCATTTTAATCAGCATGTTAACAAAGAATTATTTACCGAACTTAAAGAAAAAAGCTCGTTCCTTTATATTGGTATCGGTGCACAAAAAGGGAAAAAACTAAATATTGAAGGAGAACAATTAAATAATGTTTATGATCAATTATCATTTTTATCCGATGTTAGAAGAAACGGGAAAGTTGAATTAGGCAAAAAAGTTGCAATAATCGGTGGTGGTAATTCAGCAGTTGACGCTGCACGAACTTCGAAAAGATTAGTTGGCAAAGATGGAAATGTTGCCGTAATCTACAGAAGAACTATTAAGGAAATGCCTGCAGATCCTGAAGAAATTAAAGCTTTGGTTGAGGAAGGAATATACATATTTGAATTAGCCGCTCCCCTATCCATTCAGAATTCTAAGAACGAATTGGAATTAGCTTGTGTAAAAATGAGGTTGGGTGAACCTGATGACAGCGGCAGAAGAAGACCAATTCAAATAAATGATTCAGAGTTTTCTATGAAATTTGATTCAATAATTACTGCAATTGGACAAGATACTGTGCTTGATTTTCTTGAAAATGAAAAGCTTATTATTAGTAAAGAAGGTGAAACTCAATTTAAAAACGTATTTGCCGGTGGTGATGCTACAAGAGGAGCCGATTCATTAATCAATGCAATTGGTGATGGCAAAGATGCTGCCTTTTTAATAATGAATAAAATAGAGAAAGAAATTAAACAACTGGAGAATTCGACTGAATATAAATTATCTCTGATGGAGTTCCAGAAAAAACAGGCTTACAGAAGATATGGAACTAGTATGCCGGAAATAGGTTTGAACGAGAGAGATAATTTCAATTTAGTTCATCCTAATTTGGCAGATGAAGAGGCCATTGCTGAAGCAGAAAGATGTTTATACTGTAATGATATTTGTAATATTTGTATTGGTGTGTGTCCAAATTTTGCAAATGTCTCATTTGAATCTAAGAAAGCTAACATCCCAATTTATTCAATCAGTAATAATGGAGAAGTTAGATATATAATTACCGATTATTTGAATATTGAACAAACGAATCAAATTTTTAACATTGGCGATTTCTGTAATGAATGCGGAAATTGCAATACATTCTGTCCTACAAACGGAGCACCATATATTACCAAACCAAAATTTTACCTTACTGAAGACAGCTTTAATAATGAAGATAACTGTTATTATATCGAAAAAGATTTTATCCAATATAAATCAAATGGAAAATTAGAATCGATGATTATAAAAGATTCCAAGATGATATATGAATCAGAAAAACTAAAAGTTGAATTTGAATCGTTTAATTATGAGATTTCCTCAATCGATATAAAAGAAAAAAATGTTGTTAATTTCACGCTTGACAAAGCAGCTGAAATGATTTATTTATTGTCTAATCTTAATGATTTTTCTGTTTTTTCAAAAATTAACCAATAAAACCTATTATGAATTTTAAACTAAATGGAATTAAAAAAGAATATACCGGAAATCCCGATCTGTCTCTCTTAAGATATTTACGAGATTTTGAAGGAATAACCTCGCCAAAAGATGGATGTGCTCCTCAGGCGTCCTGTGGTGCATGTACCGTCGAGTTTAATGGGAAAGCGATTCTATCTTGTGTTACCCCAATGAAAAAAATCGAGGATGGAAAAATTACTACAATTGAAGGAATCGGTGAATATAAAAAGGGCATCTTTGCAAATGCATTTGTAGAAAAAGGCGGAACTCAATGTGGCTTCTGTACACCTGGCATTGTAATGCAATCGAAGGTACTTATTGACAATAATTCAAGTCCAACAGATGAAGAAATTAAAAAAGCATTAACTCCAAATTTATGCAGATGTACAGGATATACTAAAATTATTGATTCTGTAAAATACGCTGCGGAAGCAATCCGGGAAAATAAAGAAATACCTAAACCTGTTAGCGAAGGGAAAGTAGGTAAACGACATCCAAAATATGATGCTGATAAACTTACTTTGGGACAAGCTAATTTTGTAGATGATATGAAATTTGAGGGTATGATTTATGGAGCACTTAAATTTAGTGATCACCCCAGAGCAATAATAAAAAATATTAATATCGAAGAAGCACTAGCTACTAAAGGTGTTATCAGAGTTATTACATCAAAAGATATTCCCGGTAATAAGAATACAGGTTTAATAGTAAATGATTGGCCAATGTTTATCGGTATTGGTGAAGAAACAAGATATGTTGGAGATGCCATTGCAATTGTTTTAGCCAATAGCCAGGAGCTGGCAAGAAATGCAACAAAACTAATTGAAGTAGAGTATGATGTATTAGAACCGCTAATCGATATGGAAAAAGCATTACTACCATCTTCCCCTATGATTCATTCTAAAGGCAATTTGCTTTCCGGAACAATTATCGACAGAGGCAATTTAAATGAGGCGAGGGAAAATTCGTCCTTTATATCATCAGGTACCTATCATACTCAAATGATCGAGCATGCTTATATGGAACCGGAGGCTGCAATTGCACTTCCCGAAAATGAAGGGATTACAGTTTATTCACAGGGACAAGGCGTTTATGAAGACCGTAAACAAATTGCAAAAGTGCTAAATCTTCCGGAAGAAAAAGTACGAGTTATTCTCGTACCAAATGGCGGCGGATTTGGCGGTAAAGAAGATCTTTCTGTTCAGCATCATGCGGCGTTATGTTCTTATCTGACAAATAAACCAGTAAAAATAACCCTAACCCGGGACGAGTCAATACTGATGACGCCAAAACGTCACCCTCTCAGAATGAAATATGAAGTTGGCTGCGATAATAAAGGTAAATTTACTTTTCTGGAAGCTGATATTCTTGGCGATACGGGAGCTTATGCTTCAGTTGGGATGAAAGTTCTTGAAAGAGCTGCCGGCCATTCGACCGGAGCATATACAATTCCTAATGTGAAAGTAGAAAGTAAAGCTGTTTACACAAATAATATTCCTTGCGGTGCAATGAGAGGATTTGGGGTCAATCAAGTTACATTTGCAATTGAAAGCTGTATAGATGAATTATGCGAAAAAGGTGGCTTCGATAGATGGCAATTTAGGTACGATAATGCCATAAGTAATGGTGATGAAACTTCAACAGGCCAGATTATCCACAAAGGAGCCGGAGCTCGAGAAACATTATTGGCAGTAAAAGATTTATTTAATAATGCTAAATATGCCGGAATTGCCTGTGGTATTAAAAACACAGGTATCGGTAATGGAATGCCCGATGACGGCATAATTAAAATAGAAATAAAGTCCCTCAACAAAATTGTGTTAAATCATGGTTGGACAGAAATGGGACAAGGCGTAAACACAATGGCCGTTCAGTTCTTAGCTGATGAAACCGGCATTGATCCAAATATTATAGAAGTTGTTGTCGATACTTCAAAAGAAGCGAGATCCGGAATGACTACTGCTTCCAGAGCCACGTCAATAATTGGAAATTCTATAAGAGAAACATGTAAAGACTTTAAAAAGGATCTCTCGACTCATGAGTTAAGCGATCTTGTTGGTAAAACATATACGGGTCAATGGATTTGTGATTGGACAACTAAACCAGGTACTGAAGTTAAAGAGGTTATAACTCACTATTCATATAGTTATGCAACACAAGTAGTAATTTTAGATAATGATGGAAATATAATAAAAGTAGTTGCCGCTCATGATGCCGGCAAGATAATTAACCCAACATTATTTGAAGGTCAAATTGAAGGTTCTGTGCATATGGGATTAGGATATGCAATCTCTGAAGATGTCGAACTAGAAAATGGTCGACCAAAAAGCACAAAATTGAGAAAACTAGGAGTGTTAAGAGCAAAGGAAACCCCTAAAATTGAAGTAATTGGGATTGAAGTTAGGGATCCTAATGGTCCGCATGGTGCTAAAGGCGTTGGTGAAATCGGACTTGTTCCAACAGCCGGTGCGGTAGCAAATGCTTTTTACCAATACGATAAAAATAGATACTACAGATTACCTATTAAAGAAAGAATTAAAGAAAGAATTAAGGAAAGAATTAAGGAAAGCAAAAATTAATATATGAAAGATGAGCTAACAAATTTTATAAATCACTTGCCTAAAGCGGAACTTCATTTACATATCGAAGGTTCTTTCGAGCCGGAACTAATGTTTAAGATTGCTGATCGGAATAAAATTAAACTGAAATACCCCTCAGTAGAAAAACTTAAAGCAGCATACGAATTTAATAACCTACAAGAATTTCTTGATATTTACTATGCCGGTGCTAATGCACTTCAACAAGAAGAGGATTTCTACGATTTAGCAATGGCATATTTTGAAAAGATCAATACACAAAATGTATTACATACGGAAATCATGTTTGATCCCCAAACCCATACTGATAGAAATATTAAATTCTATACTGTTTTGACCGGACTTATTGAGGCTCAAAAGAAAGCAAAAGAAGAATACGGAATTTCTTCAAAATTGATTCTTAATTTTCTTAGACATTTAAGCGAAAAATCTGCATTTGATACTTTAGAACAAGCAAAACACTATAAGCATTTAATTTCTGCAATCGGTTTAGATTCCTCAGAACTTGGTAACCCCCCTTCTAAATTTGAACAAGTATTTAAACAAGCAAGAGATTATGGATTTACCGTTATAGCTCATGCAGGCGAAGAAGCCCCGGCTAAATACATTTGGGAGGCAGTTAATTTATTAAAAGTATCGCGTATAGATCATGGGATAAGATCTATTGATGATGAAAAATTAATACAAGAATTGGTGAAAGAAAAAACCCCTCTTACTGTCTGCCCTCTCTCAAATGTTAAACTTAAAAATGTAGAAACAATCGAAAAACATCCTATAAAAAAAATGTTGGATTTTGGCTTAAATGTTAATGTAAATTCAGATGATCCAGCTTATTTTGGCGGTTACATGAACGAAAATTATGATGCAATTACTAAAGCCTTAAATTTGACAAAAAAAGACTTGTATAACCTAACCAAAAATTCGTTTAACGCTTCTTTCTTAAACATTGATGAGAAATCCGATTTATTGAATAAACTTGATGAGTATTATAAACTTAATAACTCCTAAAATGTACTGATATTTAATAAAATACCTATAACGAAAAATAAATTACAGAGAATGAATATGTCTAATCCTGATTTTTTGCTAACTCTCTCTACACAGTCTTTCATTGAATTTTTACAAAAAAATAATATTAAACGATTTTATTTTGTTTACGATCCGGGAAAAAAGAAAGTTCTTATTTCACATGATAAATTAATCCCAATAGCTGAATTTATTGAAAATGATAAAAGGGATTTCTCAAATCATGAAGGACTATTTTTTGAAGTGGATAATGAATATGATGTAATTCATAGCGCAGCTATTCATAGAACAAATCGCGGTCAGGCAGCAGGCGGCGTAAGATTTTGGGAATATACTTCGGTTGAAGAATTTATTCGAGATGGAATGAGACTCGGGAAAGGAATGACTCATAAAAATGCTCTGGCCGGATTGTGGTGGGGTGGCGGAAAAGGTGTAATTGCTCGTTCCAAAGAATTAGATAAGAATAATCCTGCAATCAGAAAAACTATTTACAGCAATTTTGGAAAGTTTATTACTTCACTAAACGGATGTTATGTAACAGCAGAAGACGTTGGCACAAATGTATCTGATATGGTAAATGTTTATGCCAATACAAGATTTACAACCTGTATCCCCTATTCGGTTGGAGGAAGTGGAAATCCATCTGTCCCTACTGCAAAAGGAGTAGTTTCCGGAATTGAAGCCGGATTAAATTTCCTTGGAATGGGCACACTACAAAACAAAAGCGTTGCTGTACAAGGTTTAGGAAATGTTGCATTACCGCTTATAAAGTTTTTATTCGAAAAAAATGTTAAAAGTATAATTGGATGTGATATATTTAAAGAAAATGTTGAAAAAGCGAAGCATGAATTTTCCAATTATAATTTTGAAGCATACGTAGCAGAAAAAGATGATTATTCAATCCTATATAAAAATTGTGATATAGTTGCTCCGTGTGCAACGGGAGCAATTCTAAATTCAAACACAATTCCTAATATTACGGCCAATATTGTTTGCGGAGCAGCAAATAATCAACTAGCTGATCCGGGAAAAGACGATCAACTGATTTTTGACAATGGAATACTTTATGTCCCGGATTTTTTGACTAATAGAATGGGAATAGTTAATTGCGCTAATGAGCAATATGGTTACATTGATGATGACCCAATTATTAACAGACATTACGATAAAAACTGGGAACATTCCATTTACAATGTGGCAACAGAAGTCTTAAAAAATTCAAAAAATCAAACCCAACCGACTGGTAAAATTGCTTTAAAAATAGCTGAAGAACTTTCATTTATTGACCATCCAATTTTTGGTCATAGAAGTCAGAAAATAATTAATTCACTTGTAAATTCAGATTGGGTCGATAAATAATTTGTTTCTTTTCGTAGTGATGGTTTTCATGAAAAAATCTAGATAATTTGAATTCTGTAATAACATGTACAAAGATCTCTCCTCATTTCATTCGTTCGAGATGACGGTTTGTCATTTCGAAGGAGAATGTTTTTCGACTGGGAAATCTTTTTTTATTGAACACTTTGTAAATAATATTTATGAGAAATGACAAAATATTTTCACTAAAGAAAGACATTACATATGAGTAAAATTCTTATTACCGGAGCATCCGGACTGATTGGCAGAACTTTATCTGATTTCCTTAGTTTGAATAATTATGAAATTATTCATGTTTCCAGGAATAAGAAAACTAATAAGTACCAATCATTCGAGTGGAATTTAAAGGATGGATATTTGGAAAGTGGTGCTCTCAATAATGTGGGTTATATTATCCATTTAGCCGGAGCCGGAATTGCCGATAAAAGATGGAGCAATGACAGAAAAAATGAAATTATAAAAAGCAGGATTAAATCAACCGAACTTCTTTTTAACGAAGTATCAAAGTTAGAAATCAAACCAAAGGCTTTTATTTCAGCTTCCGCAATTGGTTTTTATGGAGCAAAAACAACGGAAAATATTTATGCGGAAAACGATCCGGCCGGGAATGATTTCCTTTCGGGGGTATGCAAATTATGGGAAGAATCTTCAAAAAAATTTAATGATTTAAATATTCGCAATATTCAAATGAGACTGAGTGTTGTTCTTTCTGCAGAAGGAGGAGCATTAAAAAAAATGATTTTACCAACTAAACTTGGTATAGGATCCGCAATTGGTTCCGGGAAACAATATATTCCCTGGATTCATATATTTGATTTAATGAAAATTATATTGAAATTTATAGAAAATGATAAACTTGAGGGTGCATATAACTTAACTTCCCCCACTCACACTAATTATAATAATTTTGCTAAATCCCTTGCAAAAATATTGAAAAAACCATTCTTTATGCCCAATGTACCAAGCTTTGTTCTTCAATTAATATTTGGTGAAATGTCAAAAATGATACTTGAGGGAAGCCGAATTTCTTGTGAAAAAATAATTAATGACGGATATACATTTGAATACTCCGAACTCGAAGATGCTCTTCACAATTTACTTATCCAAAAACAAACTTCTTAAATGTCTTGAACGCTTAATTCAAATTTATCGAGATTATATCCGTTATCTTCTAATATCTTATAACAATCATCTAAGTCTTTTTTATCCATTTGAGGCGATCGACTTAGAATCCAACCATATTTCCGAGAAGGAGTTCCGATTACTGCATATCTATAATCTTTCTCTAATCCTAATATCCAATAATCACCCCAAAATATATTCCAACCTAAAATACTTACGAAACTGACTTCTAATTTTGCGTTTGATTGCTTATCAACTACCTTTGCAATTCCATCAGCGACATCAATTTCATTCTCATAATCTATACATTTGTTAATAACAATAATATCCCCGTCTTCATCAATTTGATATTCTGCTGTCGCATTTTTTTCACATTGATCTTGAAATCTATTCGGTATTTTGGAAATTTCATACCACAATCCGGAATATAGTTTTATGTCTACTGAGTCAACGGTTTTAATAATGTTTTGTTGCGCGTATAACGAAGTTGATAAAAAGAGTACAAATAGTAATTTTCTTATCATATTATTCCTGACTGAGAATATTATTTAAATCATGTGGAGTATCAATATCAGTAAATATTTCTTCGTAATTACAATCCCAATATTTCTTTCTTATTCTATTTGATTTTGAAATTTCTCTTAAATTCGACTCATTTGAAGCTTTTTTGATTTCATTTGACACCTTAGAATTAAATAAAATTGGATGACCGTTCTTTTTATTGTAGGATGGTTGAACCCAGTTTAAATTAGGTTCAATTTGTTTTAAGAATTCTATATAATAATTTTGAGGCAAATTTGGTTGATCAATCATATGATATAATATCCAATCAGATTGCTTAATCTCGTTTATACCACTTTTGATAGATGAAAACATTCCGTTTTCGTAATCTATGTTACATACTAAATCGATTTTAGTTTCAATATTTTTTTTATTTTTTTTTATATGATTGGAAATTTCTGAAGATTTATAACCGGTCACCACAACTATCCTGTTACAAACTTTATCTAGTTTTTCTAAAATATTAATTAAAAATGATTTATCGTTAAACTTAAGTAACGGTTTGAAAAATCCCATCCTGCTTGATAATCCGGCAGCAATAATTAATCCCGTAACATGCATGCTGTCATTTCGATGGAGATTAGAGTAACTCATTTTTCCAAATGTCACATGACTTTATTTTAGGAGGTGCGTTCCATTGCTCAAGTGAAGATACATCTTTAAGTCCGTTCCCTGTTATCATTAACATTGAATCATGCAAATCGTGCGTATCCGTTTTGCGGAATTTTAAGAAACCTGCCAGAGTTGCAGACGCAGCAGGCTCGGTAAGTATTCCGTTTTTAGCAAGTGATTTCTGAGCTATTATTATTTCATCATCAGTAACCCTCACTCCCCTGCCGTTTGTTTTCATAATTGCTTCAGCTGCCATATAAAGATTTCTCGGAGCGCCGGCACAAATGCTATCAGCTACAGTACATGCCGGTAAATATTCAAACCTGTTGGTTTCCAGATATCTAATTAAAGCATCACTGTATTCCGCTTGTACACCGATTAATTTAGGTATTTTTTTTATCCAACCCATTTCCAACAACTCTTTCAGTCCTTTATATATCCCGGAAATTATTACACCGTCTCCAGCAGAAACAAAAATATAATTTGGCAGCTTCCCTTTTAATTCTATGAACATATCAAAAACAGATGATTTTTTACCTTCTATAGTTAAAGGATTATAAGCCGTGTTTCTATTGTACCATTTTTTCTTTTTAGACACATCAAGGCAAAGATCAAATGCTTCATCATAATCACCATCTACAACGTAAATATTTGCACCGAATGATTGTATCTGTACTCTTTTACCCTGAGGAATACTTTTAGGAACAAAAATGTGACATTTTATTCCTAATCGTGCACAAATTCCCGCAAGTGAAGAACCTGCATTACCTGTGGAGGCTGCTGAGATTTCATTAATGCCTAGCTGCATTGCTTTTATTGCTACCAGAATGGATGCCCTATCTTTATAAGAAAGAGTAATGTTTTTTGAATCATCAAAAATTTTAAATTGATTCTTTTCAATTTTTACATCTATAATATTATTTGTATTGAGAGTAAGTTTACTTAACTGATTTGCTGAAATCTTAGTAAGTCTGTTTTCGTCATAATCTATCGGCCATAAATACGGATACGTCCAAAACTTTCCCGGTTGTTGCTGCAAAAATGAACTAACACTAACCTCCTCTTTGATACTACTATAATCATAGACTATTTCTAAAATTCCTCTTAAGGGCTGATTTTTATCCGCAACCGCACATTTCGGACAGAGATAGATTAAATTCTCTTCAATATATTTAGAAGAATATTTTTCTTTACAATTAAAACATAAATAGGAATAATTTTTCATTTAAATCGTCAGTTTATCTGTGGGAATTTTAAGTATACATAATAGATTGAGGTAATAATTTGTTTCATTGCAGAAAAAGAATAAACCTTTTTATCTTTGCAATAACCTCTTGTTTTTTTATTTTTATATCTAGTTTACCCAATAAGCGAGCAATAATTTAAGCTATATATGCAATAAACGCAATGCGTTTATTAGGGCTTTAGCGGTCATTGGAAAATAAAAAAATCCGACAAACATATGAATGATATAAAAAAAACAATGGTAGAATGTCAAATGATGATAAGGAAGCCTGTTTCGGCAGTCTTTCAGGCATTTATTGATCCGAGAATAACTACCAAATTTTGGTTCACCAAGTCGAGTGGAAAACTTGAAAAAGACAAAACTGTTACTTGGGAATGGGAAATGTATGGTGTAGCTGACGAAATAAAAGTAAATGAAATTGTACCTAATAAGATAATAACTATTGAATGGGATAATCCAGCAACAACGGTGGATTTTGAATTTACAGAATTAACCGAAGAAACGACCTATGTGGTAATCAAAAATCATGGGTTCAACCAAACAGGAGGTGACCTAATTGAAGCAATTAAAAACAACACAGGTGGGTTCACAACGGTATTGGACGGCTTAAAGGTATACCTTGAGTATGGCATCGAAATGAATTTTGTTGGAGATAAATTTCCTCAAATCAAACAAAAATGATAAAATAAAAAAAACGATCCGCTAACAATATCTATGACGTTCATTGCCAGTAAAAGCCGGCAATGCCGCATACACGAGACCGTTATATTCCTCTTCACCAATCCCCTTCTGCAAGAAACTGGATTCCATTTTGTGAAATTTTATTTAACTCTAACTTTGAAATAGATTTAAGAAGCAACTTCAAAAAAAACAAATAACTTTTGATGATTTAACTATCATAATTTTAAATTGTTTCTTATATCTTTCTGTCATTTCTTGTTTTTTCGTACTTTTATAAATATTTTTACCCAATAAACGAATGATAAATTCAACTTATATATTCCTAATAAACGCATTGCGTTTATTAGGTTGTTAGCCACAAGCATAAAAGACAAAAAAATGGAAAAAAGTAAAACTAAGGCTTAAAATAATTTTATTATTGCATAATTATTAACGAAAGGAATTTAATAATGGAAATTATCAAAATCGTAACACTATCAATTTCAGGTCTTTTATTAATATACGGAGGGACATCAAGAGTAATTAATCCAATAAAATATTACTTAAAGAATACTGGAATTAAGCTCGAAAACGAAGTAAACCTATTAAGTGAAGCTAGGGGAATGAGCTCCGTTATGATGTTTGGTGGAATTATTATTGTATCGGGCATTTTTATCCCCGAATTGACTATTACTTCATTTGCTGTTGCAATCTTACTTTTTCTTGGATATGGATTTGGGAGATCACTTAGTATTTTTTTAGATGGAAAACCAAATAAATTGTTAATTCAAGGGTTTATTAGCGAAATAGTTTTGGGTTCAGCAAATATTTTTTGTTTAATCAATACCTTGGTTTAGAAATTTAAATCAAGTAATAATTGATGTACCATGCTGAAAATTAATTAAGCCAGTGGCTAACAATGTGTATATTGCATAGCTACCCTGCGGGATAGCTACGACACCATACACGGAACGTTATGCACAATCGAATTCAGTGTACTTACCAGAAATACTTTTCTCAAAGTGAATATTGTAGCCTACAATAAATATTAGAAAAAATGTAACCAATAATAAATCCAAACAGTCTAAATAAGTATTAATCAATAAAAAAGAATAATATGAAAAATATTTATATTGCATCTGTTATCTCATTAGTACTTATCCAATTATTTTCATCTGAAATTATTGCCCAAGAGTCAAAGAAAATAACTGTGGTTAAAGAGAATTGGGTTTCGCCCTATAAATCACAAGATGAAACGTCTCTATGTGCTGTTTTTAGCGACATATCTTTTCTTGAATCAGAGTTGCATCGCTTAGGAAGAGAGGATATTGAACTCTCAACAATGTATGTGGCTTACAATCTATATATTGAAAAAACCCTTAGACGTATTCGATTACGGGGACGTGTAGATTTTGATTTTGACGGATATTTCAATTACGATGCTTTTGAAATGATTAAGAAATATGGAATTGTTCCTTCATCTGATTATACAGGGCTTTTAAACTCAGAAAAAGTGCATAATCATTACAAATTTTATAAAGAAATGTATGAATATATAGAAAAGATTGAAAAATATGGAAGGGAAGGCAAACTTACCAGTAAATGGAAGGACGGTGAATTAATAAGCCCTTGGTTAAATAATTTCAAAAAAATACTTGATAAAAATATGGGGGAGTTGCCTGCAAGTACTGAGTATAATGATAAAGTAATGACACCCATTGAATTTTCAGAAAACATTCTTAATATTCCGTTTAATGATTATATTAAAATCACATCTTATTCATATTTGGAGTTTGACAAACCGGGTGAATTATTAGTTAATGGTAACTGGTTGCATAAAAAAGATTTTTACAACATTAAACTGGACGAATATATCAAACTTATTGATTACGCTATCAATAACGGGTTTACTTTAACTGGAGATTTCCATATAACTGAAGAATCATATAGAGGTAATCTGGGTTATGCTGATTTTGAAATAGACAGCAACAATACAATAATTGACCAAGATACTCGTGATAATCTTTATGAAAACTGGAAGACAACTGATGTTCATAATGTGCAAATTATTGGTATAGCTAAGGATAAAGCCGGAAAAAAATATTATAAGATTAAGGATTCAAGCTATAAAAAGCACTTCCCAAATTCACCTATATATTTTTCAGAAAATTATTTTCGTGCAAGGGTTTTATCGGTTTTGCTGCATAAAGCTGGTATACCTTCTAATATTAGAGAAATATTGAAAATTAAATAACATAAGATGACATTATGTATTAACACCTAAATTGGCGAATTAAATTCTAATAATAACAATAAAAATGTATGTAAAATCATTAGGTGTTGAAAATAGTAATTGGAATTCAATTTTAGAAGAATATTTAGCAATAATTGAAACTAAGACAAAGTGCATAACAATGTATAAAAATAATAGCGGCTTTAGTGCTTAAATCAAAGTGAGTATCTTTGTATAAGTTCAGTAATAAATTAAAAGGTAAGTGCCTTGAAATCCCATACTATTCTTATACTAACCGTTAGCAATTATTTAAATAAAACAATATGAACAGAAGGTATTATTTCTTATCAATAATTGGACTAGCTTTTGTTTTGCAAAGCTGTAATCCTATTAACTCAAAAAATTCCTATTTAGGTCAAGAACTACCTGGTATCACACCTAAAGTATTTGCCCCATCAATAGTTAATACAGATGATATAGAAATTAATACGGTGTTTAATTCTTCTTTTACTGAAGTGTTTTTTACGAGAATTATTGATGGAAGCTTTGTTATACATCATTCTGAATTAGTTAATGGTAATTGGACTGTACCACAACCAATTCAAATGCATTCTGACCAAGATGTTAATTCCGTAGCTATTGATCCATCAATTACTAAAGATGGCAATACAATGTATTTTCTCGGAATAAGCCCTGAAGATCGTTCTAATAATTCTAAACCAGACATTTATAGAAGTCTAAAAATTGGAGGTAAATGGCAAATAGCCTCAAAGGTTGGATACCCAATATCAACAGAAAAGTATGCAGAATCATATCCTGTAGTTGTTGACGATGGAAGCATATACTTTACGTCTGATCGTCCAGATGGTTTTGGTAAACGAGATATTTATAGAGCTCAATATTTAGGAAACGGGAAATTTGATACACCAGTAAATATTGGTTCAGAAGTAAATTCAGAAAAAAATGAACGTAGTACTTATGTTTCACCAGATGAAAGCTTTTTGATTACTGCAAACACGTATACAGACGAAAAGGGGTTTGCTGTATCATTTAAAGAAAATAACAAATGGCAACCACCAATTTACTTTAATCTAGGAGAACCGTTAATTAAAGATTGGATATATTTCTGTCCTTACATGTCGCCAGACAACAAGTATTTTTTCTTTTCAAGAAGATACAGTAATCCTCCAGAGAGTGGGTGGAAAGGGGTTACCAAAGGAGAAGTGTATTGGGTAAATGCTAGTGGTATTTTTAATCTTAAAAAAAATAAACAATAGCTAACATTGTATAACCGTTATGTTTCACATTAAAAAATATTATGATTTTACGACTGAATAAATATATAATAATAACTGCATTACTTTTTTTTAACATTTCCTGTACAAAAAGAGAGCAAAATTCTTTCTCCTTTGTTCAATTATGCGATACTCAGTTGGGAATGGGAGGTTACGAGCATGATTCAAGAACATTCAAACAGGCTGTTGAACAAATAAATGAACTTAATTCTGATTTTGCTGTAATATGTGGGGACCTTGTTCATGAAGCCAATGATAGTTCATATTCTGATTTTATAAACATTATGAAAGGGTTTAAGATACCTTGTTATGTTGCTTCAGGAAATCATGACGTAGGTAATATTCCAAATGATACTACACTTAGTTATTACCGAAAAACTATGGGAAAAGATTATTACGAATTCCAAAACAAAGAATATTCATTTATAGTGACTAACACTCAATTATGGAAAATCAATGTTGAGAATGAATCAGAAAAACATGATAATTGGTTTAAGAAAACACTAAAGGATAAAAGTGTTAGCGATAATCCAGTATTTGTGATTGGACATTATCCTTTATATGTAGAAACATTAGACGAAGAAGAAACCTATCACAATTTACCTATAACAAAAAGGAAAGAGATATTAAACTTATTTAAGCAAAATAATGTTATTGCATACTTATCTGGTCATACTCATAAGTTAGTGATTAACAATTATGGAAACATTAAACTGGTAAGTGGTGAAACAACCAGTAAGAATTTTGACGGCAGACCTTTCGGATATAGAGTTTGGCAAGTTTCATCAGACACTATAAAACATCATTTTGTTTCTTTACAGTCTACAATCATTGAGCAAAATGAAATAGAGAACAATTAGTTATTTCAAAAATAAAATACGAAAGCATAACAAAGGCTCGTACACAATAAGGGCTTAAGTGGGTTGTTGGAGCGCATCACATGTAGCGGACACCACCAAATCTTTGATTTGGCATTAAAATAAAAGATATAGGGAAGTTAAAGATTTGGCTCAGTGCAAGATTGAAAGTTTTGTGCTTTTAATCCCTTACTGTGCATAGCCGAGCCGTTAACCTTAATTATGATCAATTAATAAACTAATGATTAAATTTTTAAAAAAAATTAAACAAAACCTACTTTCAGAAGGCAAAACCGGAAAGTATCTCAAATATGCAATCGGAGAAATTATTCTTGTAGTTATAGGAATTTTGATTGCATTACAGATTAATAATTGGAATGAAAAACGAAAAGAAGCTATTCAAGAACAAAAAATTCTTGGAGAACTAAAATCAGATTTTTTATATAACAAGCGAGAATTAAACAGAAATATAAAAAAGGCTACTGCATTGGTCAATAGATGTGACAGCTTAATTGTTCTTTTTGGTTTACCTAAGGAATCCGTAAATTTAAATAACGTTGTTCGCTTTACTAGACTATTGAGTGCATATTCAACTTTTGACCCTTCCAATGGCGCTTTGAATAGTTTAATAAGCTCCGGAAATTTAAACATAATAAAAAACGATTCCCTTAAAATGCGACTTTCAAGATGGTTTGGATAACTACAAGATGTAAAAGAAGATGAAAAACGACTTATTGATTTTGGAGATACACAGCTAAATCCTTTGAGATTTGAGTACTTAAATTATAATCCAAAATCCAAACTTGTTAAAAATAGTTTAGAACTTCTTGAAAATCGAAAATTCGAAAACATGGTCGTATATATATCAGGAAATGCAAATTACATTGTAGAAAATTATAAAACGCTTGATTTCGAAATAGATAGAGTATTAGATAATATAAATAATGCGCTGAAATCCAACTAAAAATAAGAAAAGGGTGACAACGGTTATAATTATAAGAATAAATTATTAATTTATTCCTAATAAACGTAATGCATTTATTAGAGTGAATTCATTCTGATAGAATAAACCAACAAGCTAAAATTTGAATTTGTTAGAATATTAATAATGAAATAGATTGGCTGAATGAGAAAGATACTATTTTTGATATCACTATTGGTATTGAGTTCTTGTAATAAAGAGAATGATATTATAAATCCGGACATTCCTGATTCAATTATTCCTGAGCCAGGGGTTGATGTAGTCTACCTTCCTGTTGTTGTTCATGTAATTCATAATGGTGAAGCCATTGGAGATGGACCTAACATATCAAGAGAACGTTTAATAAGACAAATAGAAATACTTAACGAAGATTTCAGGAGAAAAGAAGGCACAAGAGGTTATAACGACCATCCGAGTGGTCGAGACTCCAAAATCGAATTTGTACTGGCAAAACAAAACCCTGATGGAGAACTTACAGATGGCATAAACAGAATAGATGCTTCATTAGTGCAAGTGCCAAACTTAGGTTATAATCAAAATCATTTTGCTCAATATGGCTATTGGGATCCCAGCGCTTACATTAATATTTGGACTACACCATTACCCAGTTCATCTGAATGTCTTGCATTAGGAGTTGCTACAGGACCGGACACAGACCTCCCCGGAACTGAATTTTTGCCACTGCCCGGCCCTGAAGATTCGGAAGGTATTTTAATCAACTGGATTCATTTTGGTGAGTCGGATATTGATTGCCATGCAAGATTTGGTCGAACTTTAACTCACGAAATGGGACACTATTTGGGTTTGTTACATACTTGGGGAAGCAAGGATTGTGAGTCAAACGATTATTGCGATGATACGCCTGCCGTTGATGTCGAAGTCTTTGGCAGAAACGCTTTTATTGGTTGTGAAGGAGATACCGTTATGATAGCAAACTACATGAATTACACTGAGGATGAAGTGATGAATATTTTTACCAAAGATCAAATAGCAAGGATGCATTATGTATTGAAGAATCATAAGGGGCGTAATGCCTTACTCAATAGTTCTGGGCTTGATAAACCATAACGAAACTTAATTAATCCTGGTTGGGAAATTTACTTTCAAGACAGTTTACTAATTACTAATTTCGGAAAAGGAAAATAAAGTACATGAAAAAAATAAACACCAATGAAGTAAGTCACTTAAGACGTAGAGAAATTCAGGCTCCAATTGTATCAGAAATAATAAATGGTTTTATTGAAGAATTGGGAAGAGAAAAAACCATTGAAATAATTTCAAAAGTAATAGAAAAGGACGCAATAAATTCAGGTCGCTTATTAGCAAATAAATTTAAAGGTAATAGTTTAAGTGAATTGTCAAAACTTATCAGAGAAATATGGTGCGAAGAAGAAGCTATGATAATTGATGTTCTCAAAGAGAATAAGAATGAATTTCACTTCAATGTTACCAAATGCAGATATGCAGAAGTTTATAAGAAATTGGGAATACCTGAACTAGGTAAACACTTATCGTGTGATAGAGATTTTTCATTTAATGATGGATTCAACCCTAAAATAAAACTGGAAAGGACTCAAACAATAATGGAAGGTGCTGATCATTGTGATTTTAGATATTTCCATAAATAAAGAAGTATTAGTTAGAAACACGCTACAAGAAAAAGAAACACCATAAAACAGATATTTAATTAATTAATAACTTGAATTTATTATAAAATGAAACCAACAATAATATCAATAAAAAAAATAGGTTTACTATTCAGTATAGTAATACTACTCTTCAGCTGCCAAAGCGAAAAGAAAGATTTATCTAACCAAGACCAGAAAGAACCAATTGAGTCAACTCCTGCAAGATTTGTAAAGGGTAACACTCTAATTTCAAAAGAACTTCCCGAGATTCAAATTAAAGTAGACGAGGAATTCAATTTTATTGGAAAATTCTACTTTGAAATAATTGCGTCTTCAGAGGAGTATGCCCCTGAAATGCGTGGAAAACCGATTGCCGCGGGAGATAGATACGTCTTTGTTTCAGCTGACGAAAATCAAGTAGTAAACAAACTTTTTATAGTTCAACTTGAGGGATTTTTAAAAGAAAATGACCTGATTTTTAATTATAACTTTGACAAATCGGATTTTATTGGGGAAAATAAGTACCGACATAATACCTGGTTCTATGATAGTAAAATGTTAGCTAAAGAAAATCCGAATAATGAGGGTGCAAAAACAAGAAGATTTTTACAAGAAAAAGGTTTTGTATTAGAGGATCAATTCATGATGTCCAGGTTTGTTGGTTTAGCCAGTGAGGATAGGAAAAATGAGATTATAATATTCTACATTGAAATGCTTAAAAAAACAACCGGTTATTCTTTAGAAAAATATAAAAATTCAGTAAATAAAGAAGAAGCCCAATTAATCCAAGATGATTTTGTTGAACGATCTAAAAACAGTTTTGATATTATAAAAGGCTGATCAGAGCAATATGCAACAATGGTTTTAATTATTTTACTTTTACTAATTAACGAAATCATAGACTAACAGTTAGCGGTAATAAAAAAAAATGAAATTAAAAACCGAATATAATATTGAAAAAGATAAACTGGAAATCGACAAACTAACAAGCCGATTCTTTGACTTATTTACCAATAAAGACAATAAAATTCCGAATGTTAAAGACATAAAAACCATTTTCATAAAAGAAGGAATGATAATTAATAACACAAATGGAAAACCATTAATATACGATTTAGAAAGCTTCATCAAACCAAGAGAAGAAATGTTGAGTAATGGAACTTTAACTGATTTCAGCGAAAGTGAAGTTTCTAATGAAACTCAAATATTTGGAAATGTTGCACAAAGATTTTGTCATTATGAAAAATCAGGAAAACTAAATAATGAATATTTTGAATCTGAAGGAAAAAAAACTATCCAATTCATTAAAATTAACGAAGAATGGAAAATGACTTATGTAGCTTGGAGTGATAAGAAATAAAACTATGACGAACGAAATAAAATAACAATATAAGCTGAATAGCCATTGTGCCCTTAGCAAACTGTTCGCAACAACTACCATCCTCCCCGAATTCATAACTAAAATCAATAAATTATTTTTTTTATTTTTTAAAAAAATATTTGCGTAACCGAATAATTACATATATATTTGTAACCATTCAGTTACTTAAAATCGTAAAAATATGAGAAGAGATGTTTTTCAAGCAATAGCTGACCCCGTTAGGAGAGATATTATAGGGTTATTGGCAAATGAAACATTAACAGTAAATACAGTTGCCGAAAATTTTAAAATTAGCCGCCCTGCCATTTCGAAGCATATAAAAATTCTAAATGAATGCGGTATAATTAAAATCAATCAAAAAGGAAGAGAACGTTATTGCAAAATTCAACCACAAAACTTAACTCCAGTTTCCGATTGGATAGAACAATATAGAAAACTGTGGGAGGGAAAACTGGACTCTTTCGAGAATTATTTAATTAAATTACAAACAAAAGGAAAAAAACATGAATAAAACGAACGAAATAAACGATAGAACTTTATCATTAAAAAGAACTTTTGATGCACCACTAAAATTAGTATGGGAAGCCTGGACTCAGCCTGAACATATAGCCCTATGGTGGGGACCAAAAGGAATGGATATAGAAGTTATCGAACACGACTTTAGAGTTGGCGGGAAATGGGAGTATGTTATGCCAATGCCGAACGGAAATAAATTCACTTCTGAAGGTATATATTCTGCAATTGTTGAGCTTGAAAAAATTTTCTCATCGGCAAACTTCAAACCAATGACTGAGGGTGTTGAAATACAAGCATTTTTTGAAGAAAATGGAGATAAAACTAATTTTACTTTTAATTGTGTTCATCCTACGGAAGAGTACTGCAAACAACAAGAGGAAATGGGCTTTTATAATGGTTGGGGTTCCGCTTTTGATAGATTGGAAAATTACGTAAACTCTTTAATAAAATAATTTTTTTAAAACAATGTATAAAACGACACTAGTCCCCTATCTGGTGGCTACTGCGTTTTTACGAGACCGTATAAAAAATTAAATAATTTGGAAGGGCAAAAATGAAAAAATTAGTAATAAAGGCATTAATAGTTTCTGCTGTCGTATTATTATATTCTTGCGGGAATCAGGCAAAAGAAAGCCACGGACATTCAAAAACTGAAGAAGTAAAAAAATCTGAAAAAAATAATCATACTGAAAACAGATTGAGTTTGGATAATGGAAAACTCTGGACTGCAAATCCGGAAACAACAACCGGAGTTAATAACATGATTGAGTTGGTGAATTCTTTTTCAGACAAAGACAATGTTAATTCTTACCACAATTTGACAAAAAATCTTAAATTGGAATTTTCAATGATTTTTCAAAAATGTACAATGACCGGAGAAGCACATAATCAATTACATAATTTTTTAGTTCCTATAAAAACCTTATTTGACGGACTTAGCTCTTCAGACTTAAATACCTGTAAAGAAAGTTATGGAACATTAAAGAAACATTTAGCAGAATACAGTAATTATTTTGAATAACAAGTATAGCAGAGCACGGTACATTAAATAATAGTGAGGTAATATGGAACAAAGAACTAAACATAAAAACAAGGTTAGCGTAAAACTGAATAATTGGTGATTATAAAATCACTTTTGTATTTATACGAGATCAGTTATATAACAATACTTTTCTGAAGTTTCATATTGGCATATATCCATGTTAACCCATTACCCTTTTAAATACCGATTTAACAACACCCTCGTACTTTTTAACTACTAAAACAGAAGTCGGTGAATAACGTGCAACTTTTTCCGGTATTTCCCCGAAAAGCATTTTTTTGAAAAAAGGTTCTTTTGCTGCACCAATAACAACCAAATTATATTCCTTACTTGCTTTTGCTATGCCACCCGCAATTGAATTTGATTCAATAATTTTTTTATTACTGATTACTTGAGAATCCATTTGAGCAAGTGTCTCATCCATTCTACTATATGCCTCATTTTTCGTCGATTGATCCGACCCTTCCGGTACTATATAACCTGCTGTAACTGAAATACAATTGGCTTTAGCAAATGCTCCAATGGCTGAAGATGCTAATTTTGCACTTGGACCGCCTGAAGTCGGTAGGAAACAATTCTTAACGATATTTTTATTCCCGATTTTATAAAGGAATAAATCACAGGGAGCATGCCGTATAACTTTGTCCGCAATTTCCCCAAATATTCTATCGCGAGCATTTGTAAAACCTTTCCACCCCATTACCAAAGCTCTCGCGTTTTGTTTTTCAGCAGACGCAAATATTCCATCTGATGTTTTATGAGCAATAACCAAATCCGTAAATATTTCAACCCCATACTTTTTGGCTATTCGGTTTGTCTTATTTAATAAATTCTCTTTATGATGAGAAAATCTTAATCCTTCATGAATTGGAACTTGAGTTGGAACAAGTACAATGCTCATTGCAACCAGCCGTAAATTTCTTTGCTTGGCAATTGGCATTCCTAACTGAATCAATGTTTCAATATTATCGGGATTATGAATAGCAATTAAAACACATGGTTCTTTTTCAGTTTCAATTGATGGTAAATCTCTCAATAAAACTTTTGGTTCAACTTCCGATGCTCTTTTTTCAAACACGGCATAATATAAAAACAACCCAAGTAATACCCAGCCAATTGTTATATACCAAGCAAGGGGTTGAAAATTAAATTGATAAACAGCAAGAAATATATTTATTAAAAATCCCAAAATTGGAATAACAGGATATAACGGAACTTTATACTTTCTAGGGATCTCCGGATATTTTCTTCGAAGAACTATAACGGATAAATTGACTAAAGAAAAAGTTAGCAGAAAAATTAAACTTGCTGCAGAACCTACAGCTTCGATCGGCAAAGTAAGAGCCATAGCAAGTAAAACAATTCCGGTTAAAATTATCGCTACATGCGGTGTCCTTCTTTTTTCATGAATCTTCGATACACTTTTTGGCAACCATAAATCTCTTCCCATAGAAAAAGCAACCCTTGAAGCTGCCATAATGGTTGCATTTAGGGCAGAGGTTGTAGATAACAAACCACCAAATACAATGAGTGCAACGCCAAAAGCCGGCATAAAAGCCTCGGCAGCTCTAACAATTGCTGTTTCTTTAAACTTTCCAAGAAACTCCCAGGATGCCATGCCCTCAGGAGAAATAGCTGTAAGTGAAACAAAAAGAATTAATAAATAAATGGTAACGGCTACACCCAATGAAATAAATGTGGCCAGCGGAATATTTTTTTCAGGATTTTTAATTTCCTCGGCAACAGTTGCAATTAAATCATATCCTTCAAAAGCTATAAATGTTAATCCCATCGCTACCAAAACTCCACCCATTCCTTTTGGAAGAAAAGGAGTAAAACTTTCGGCAACAGGTGCGGAATTATCAAATATTTCGACAAAACCGAAAAATATGAATATGCCAAGTACAATAATTTTTGAAAGGGTCAGGATATTTTCCGCTTTTCCGGTAACGGCTGCTCCTCTTATATTAAGTACAATAAAAATCAGAGCTATAATTGAAGTAATTATTAATGCAGCTGAATGTTCACCAATTGAGTTAAAGATAATTAAGGCAAACCGATTCGTATACTTTTCTAAGAATTCCCAAAAATAACCGGCAAAACCAAGTGCATATAAACCGCAAGCAACCGTATATGCAAACCAGAGCATCCATCCGGCAATGAAGCCAGTTGCTCCCGGGAAGGCCATTCTAACAAACGAATATCCTCCTCCTGCTCTTGGAATAGCTGATGCAAGCTCGGCGTATGCAAAAGCCGTAAGTAGTGTAACAACTCCATTTAGTGTGAATGAGAGTATTGATGCAGGCCCGGCCTCGCCGGAAGCTAAACCTGTAAGCACAAATATTCCTGCCCCAATCATTGCTCCAACACCAATCATTGTAGCATCAAAAAGTCCGAGGTCTCGGGCAAATGTAGTTTTACTGACTTCGTTTACCCTATTTTTGGTCATACCAATTTCCAATTTACAGATTTAATATTCAAATCAGAATTTCCAGCATCATTAAATGTTTTAATTAGAAAATTGATTTTGTTTTCGTTGTAAAAGCGAGAAAGATAAAGTGGTTTAAATAATTGTCGGGGGAAACTAATCATGTTCAAGAAAAATGTAATCTTAGAATAATTTTCTTATCAATTGAATTTAATTATTATATTATAAAATTTATTAGATAATTACAAACCCTCTCCTTTCTTTAAATATAGTGAATAACTATTTTCTTAAATCTCAAATAATAATTAAGATACCTTCCGGATTTTCAATATTGAGTTAGTAAAAAGTAATTTCTACTTTGCATTTTAATTTATAATAAGATATTTTATCCATCACTAAACTATTACAGAGAAAAGAATGGAATACACAAACGAAATAAAAATTAATCTTCCTCTTCAAAAAGTAGTTGAATTATTTGATAATCCTGATAATTTGTCAAAGTGGCAGCCAGAGTTAATAAGTTTTGAACCGGTAAGTGGCGAACCGGGGAAAGATGGTGCAAAGGCAAAACTAAAATATAAAATGGGAAAAAGAGAAATAGAAATGGTAGAAACAATAACTAAAAATAATCTACCCAAAGAGTTTAACGGCACTTATGAAACTAAAGGAGTTTACAATGAAATTTCCAATCGATTTGAATCTATTGATGAGAATACAACAAGATGGGTATCACATAACGTTTTTAAGTTATCCGGATTTATGAAAATAATTGGGTTCTTAATGCCCGGATCTTTCAGTAAACAATCATGTAAATACATGGAACAATTCAAAGAATTTGCTGAACAAAACTAGAGGAGAAAACATGAGTAAAACAAAAGTAAATCCTTATCTGGCCTTCCCGGGAAATTGCAGAGAAGCTATGAATTTTTATAAGAATTCGTTAGAAGGTGAATTAGAAATTCTGGAATTTGAGGATTCACCGATGGAAGTGCCTGAACAACATAAAAATAAAATTCTTCATTCGAAATTAGAATTTGGAGAATCAATCATTATGGCTTCCGATATAATGCCGGGCCAAAATGTAAATTTTGGAGATTCAATGTCAATTGCTGTCTCTGCTGAATCTGAAGAAAATGGAGAGAAATATTTTAGTAAGCTGTCTGAAGGTGGGAAAGTAATTATGCCGTTTGAAGATGCTTTTTGGGGAGCCAAATTTGGTATGCTTCAAGATAAATTTGGTGTACGTTGGATGGTTGATTGTACAAAAACAGACTCTGCTTCCGAATAAGTTATAACATAACCGTATTACCACTTTTACTATTGATGGCTGTCTTACAAATGTCATGCTGAATTTATTTCAGCATCTATTTAGATTCCGGATCAAGCCCGGAATGACAGTTTTAGGACAGTCACCAAAATAAGAGAATACTAGTCTTACATTGTTAATGACATTATAGCTTTTGCAGTGTGAAGTCTATTTTCTGCTTCATCAAATACTTTTTATATTGTTAAATTTTCAACTTATCCGCCGGGCTTTTAATTTTATTAATTGAATAAGACGAAACGTGGGTATAAATCTGAGTTGTTTCAAGTCGCTTATGACCCAACAATTGTTGGATATATCGAATATCTGTTCCATCATCAAGCAAATGAGTTGCAAAACTGTGTCTTAATGAATGAACCGTTGCTTTTTTTCTTATACCA
>Ga0209633_10000348_pt1 | contig 55242 bp, 54 predicted proteins | sample Cruoilmetagenom1_FD_187290 | JGI IMG/M metagenome (GOLD analysis project Ga0209633, IMG submission 187290) | Oil polluted marine microbial communities from Coal Oil Point, Santa Barbara, California, USA - Sample 1 (SPAdes) (version 2) | ecosystem: Environmental > Aquatic > Marine > Oil seeps ... | reverse complement strand
CGTTGGTAATTGCTGTTCACTCTATTGTATCTACTGATTTCTCGGCAGGTATTTTACCCGGATGGCACGAAACTATTTTTCCCCCTTTCTTTGTTGTAGGTGCTATATTCTCTGGATTTAGTATGGTGGTTACTTTGATGGTGATTATTCGAAAAGCTTTCAAGTTACAAGATTATGTTACCGATGACCATTTTGATGCCATTGCACGGATTATTACATTTGTGAGTTTGATTATGGGATCGGCTTATTTGATTGAATTATTTATAGCTTGGTATTCCGGAAATACTTATGAAAGTTATGTATTTACCGAGAATTATTTTAAAGGACATTATTGGCTTCCTTATTGGTTAATGATAATATTTAACGCATTCTTACCACAATTATTTTGGTTTAAAAAGATTAGAAGAAATTTAAAAGCTATTTTTATCATTACAATATTCGTTAACGTGGGTATGTGGTTAGAAAGATACAACATAGTTGTGCCACCGGCAGCAGAAGATTTCTTACCGGCTAACTGGTTCCATTATTCGTCAACTATTATTGACAAATGGGTTTATTTAGGAACTATTGGATTATTTGGTGTGGGTGTATTGTTATTCATACGATTTGTGCCAATGTTGGCAATGAACGAACTAAAACAGCAGGCAAAACGCCAAACAGAATTGGTACCTACTGAAGAAGAAAAAGAATCATTTAAAAAATTTTTGAACAATGAGTAGATTAATAGCTGTCTATAACGACGATAATAAATTAATGGATGCTGCTGACCAATTGGTTCAGATGAATGCACCTGTGGAAGAGGTCATTACGCCTTTTGTCATCGAAGAATTGTTGGCAAAGTTTCATGTTAAATCAAATATTCCATTATTGGCATTCTTTTATGGCGTGATGGGAATTACAAGTGTTTTTGCTGCATTGTACTATACTTTTGTGGTAGATTATCCTTTAAATATTGGTGGAAAACCGAGTTTGAGTTTAACTTTTCCGATCTTGATGTTTGTAGGAACCGTTTTGGTAACGGTATTATCTACTGTGGTAACATTCTTTTATCAAGATAGTTTAAAACCCGGTAAAGTATTGGATTTTGAATATCCTGGAATGAATGATGATAAGATGATTGTCTTGATTGATAAATCTAAGATAAACGCTGATATGGAAACCAAACTTCGCGATATGTTTGCAAAAACCGGTGCGGAAAAAGTAGAGGTAGTTGAATAAGAATGATAAAATTTTATAAAATGAAAAAATATATTATAATAATATTAATAGGTTTAGGATTCATGACTTCCTGTAACCACCAACAAGAAAATACCAGTTGGGATTATATGGGTGATTTTGATATGTATTATTCAAAAGCATATGAATCTTATAGTCCAGATAAGCATTTTAAAAATGGTATGACACTTCAAAAACCTATTGTAGGAACGGTAGCAAGAGAATGGACGGATTACGAACCCTATCCATTTACAGATAAATTTGGTGATAAATTAAAAGCCGGACGTGTATTGCATAATCCGCTCACTAATTCTAAAAAGAATATTGCAACGGGTAAATTGAAATACAATATATATTGTGCGCTTTGTCACGGTTTTGAAGGTAAATCAGATGGATCCATTACAAAAGTTAAAAATGCGAAGGGAAATAAGGTTTATCCGGTACCGCCTGCAGATTTGACAACTGATTTGATCCAAAATAAACCGGATGGTGAAATTTATCATGTAATTACAATGGGATCAGCAGTAATGGGATCACACACTTCTCAAATTAGCCCTGAAGATCGATGGAAAATTATTCTTTATATTAAGAATGGTTTAAAAAAATAATTTAAAACTACGACAATGGAAAAAAAGTTTATATTTTCAAAAAAATTAAAAACGATTAGTTTTGTTTTGATATTGATAGGGATTGTTACTGGTGTGTTAGCCTTTATGCATGATGGAAATCGGTTTTGGGCAAATATTTTATTTAGCAATTATTTCTTTTTGATTTTAACATTGGGGGCACTTTTTTGGTTGGCACTTCAATATATTGCGGAAGCCGGATGGTCAGCTGCTTTTAAAAAAGTACCGCAATCAATGGGTGCTTATTTAATGCCGGCTATGTTGGTGATGCTTGCATTGGTATTTTTTGGTTTAAAATATGTTTATCCTTGGTCTAATCCTGAAGGACATATTGATGATTATAGTAAATATCCTGAGTTTAAAAAGATTTTGGATATAAAAGCGCCTTATTTAAATGATACTTTCTTTATTATTAGGACCATTATTTACTTTTTGGTTTGGTGTGGTACAGCAGCTCTTTTGAGAAGATTTGCTAAGAAGGAGGATGCTGATAAATCACAAGCCTTAAAATGGTTTGAAAAAAGTAGATTTTACTCTAAAGTCTATATTTTTGCATTTGCTTTGACTTTTATTTTTGCAGGTTTTGATTATTTGATGTCACTTGAACCTTTTTGGTACAGTACTTTATTTAGTATTAAAGAGTTGATTTCAGGTTTATTTCACAGTTCTGCATTGATCATTATTATTCTGTTCTATTTGTATAAAAAGGGTTATTTTCCTTTTATGAATTCTTCGCATTGGCATGATTTTTCCAAATATGTTTTTATGGGATCAATTCTTTTTGCCTATGCTTGGTATTTCCAATATATGCTAATTTGGTTTGGAAATATTCCGGAAGAGGGCGAATATTATTTTTTAAGAAGATTTCATTTTTCTCAAAATCTATTTACTTTGAATATTATCATTAATTTCTTTTTGCCTTTTATTATTTTATTACCCAATAAATTGGCAAAGAATCCCAAAGTATTGGTTTCTGTTTCATTTTTAATATTGGTAGGCCTTTTCTTAGATGTTTACCTTTCTGTATTCCCTCCTTTGGTTCATTCATTTGTGGGTATGGAACACACACATCCTGTATTTGGCTTGTATGAAATAGGTATATTCTTAGGATTTTTAGGTATTTTCTTATTTGTTGTATTCAATAAATTATCAAAAGAGAAAACTATTTTACCTGTTAACCATCCTTATTTAGAGGAGAGTGTATTACATCACAATGTGCATTAATAGGTTGTAAAAAAATATTTAAAAGGATGTTGGTAATATTATCAACATCCTTTTTTATGTTTGGCATAATTATTTCTGTAAGTATTTTAAATTTTTGTATTTTTGATTTTTAATAAGTTTTTATGATGAAGTATTTTTTATTAGTATTATTATCTGTTTCTTTTGGTTTTGGTGCTATGGCGCAGGTTCAAAAAGAAAATAGATTTGTGGTTAACTCTAAGGTTAATTCTCTACTACAAAAGCGTTATGACTGTTTGCAATTGCATAAAATTACGCAGAAATATTATCATGTTCAATTATATAATGGACAGCAAATAGGAAATGCCAGATCTATAAAAAATGAATTTTCTGCTAATTTCCCTGATATTAGTGTAAGTATTGAATGGGAATCTCCAGAATACAAAGTTTGGGCAGGTGATTTTGATACGAAACTCGCTGCTGATCAAGCGCTTCTGCAAATTAAACAAGCTTATTCCAATGCTTTTATTGTGAATCCTAAGAAATAAATAATATATTATTTATTCTATCAAAGCTTTTCGTAAAATACTTGCCGGATGTTCACTGTGTTTGTGTACACCATCTGTTATCTGATGTCTGCAACTGGTGCCTGAAGCTGCAATTGCTGTAGTATTTTTTGTTTTTCGAAGGCTTGGGAATAAGCGTAATTCTCCTATTTTCATACTCAAATCGTAGTGTTCTTTTTCATAGCCAAAACTTCCTGCCATACCGCAACAACCTGCATCTAACAAATTGACTTTATAATTTTTGGGAATTCTTAGAACAAAAGCACTATCTTCAGCTTTGCCCAGTGCTTTTTGATGACAATGTACATGAAGATCTATTTTTTTTGATTCTTCTGTAAAATCGGTAGCGCTAATATTTCCTTTTTCAAACTCCTTTTTGATAAATTCCTCAAACATATAAGTGTTTTTTGCGATTTTATTGGCTGAATCTTTTAGTTTTGGATTCTTGATAAGTTGGATATATTCATCTCTAAACATTAAGATAGCGGAAGGTTCAATACCGATAAGTGGGGTTTCATCGCTGATTATATCTTTGTAAATATTAACATTTTTGAAAGCAAGTGCTTGTGCTTGTTCTAAAAAGCCTTTGGAAATATAAGCACGTCCACTTTCAGCACTTTTAATAGTTTTTATTTCGTAACCTAAATGACTTAATACATAAATAAGATCTTTCCCGGGTTGTACATCCATATAATCAATAAATTCATCTATGAATACATAAACTGTTTGTTTGATATTTTTTTTGGCTTTGAGTGCCTCAGGATGTTTTTTTATCCAAGCAGAAAGACTTTGCTTTTCTAGAGGAGGCAAGGCTCGTTCTTTAGCAATTCCAGACATTTTTTTAAAAATATTTGCAAACCAATTTTGTTGAATAAAGAAATTATAAATTTGGGGAATTTGGCTAAAAAAAGCATTTATTTTTCCACTGTATGCAAACATTTTATTGCGAATGCTAAAACCATTGGCTTTTTGATATTGATACAAAAACTCTGATTTTAGTGCTGCCATATCTACCGTTGAAGGGCATTCAGATTTACAAGCTTTGCACGACAGACATAGCGATAAAGTTTCATAGAGTTCTTCATAATCAAATTTATTAATCTTGTTTGAATTGGTTAAGAATTCTCTTAAAGCATTGGCTCTGGCGCGTGTGGTATTTTTTTCGTCTAAAGTCGCTTGGTAACTTGGGCACATTACGCCACCGGCTTCCGGCGGTTTTCGACAATCTCCTGAGCCATTACATTTTTCGGTAGCGCGTAGTATGCCACCATCTTTTGTAAAATCAAATAAACTGGGAATTTCGGGTTCTTTTCTGTCAGGTACATAACGCAAATTTTCGTCCATTGGAAATGGATCGACAATTTTGTGGGCATTAAAGATATTTTCAGAATCAAATAATGTTTTGATTTCTTTCATTAATTGATAATTCTTTTCACCTACAATTATGGGAATAAATTCTGCCCGTACAATACCACTACCGTGCTCGCCGCTGATAGAGCCTTTGTATTTATGGGCTAAATCGGCAACTTCTGTTACCAGTTCTCTGTAAATACGAACATCGACAGATTTTTTTAAATTTAGAATGGGTCGTAGATGTATTTCACCGGCACCTGCGTGGGCATAATAAACCGGTTCTTTATCTTTCTGAAGCATTATTTGAGAGAAATCTTCAATATATTCGGGTAAATCGGTAATACGTACAGCTGTATCTTCTATACCGGCAATTGCTTTATCATCACCGGGTAAGTTGCCCAAAAGTCCTAGTCCGGCCTTGCGTAGTTCTTCAGCTTTTGCAGCTTCTTCTTCTCTTAATTTTGGAAATGCATAGCCTAAATTCCTACTTTGTAAATCTGTAATTAAATCGCCTGCTTGTTTTTCTAATAATTCGGGATCTTCGCCACGCAATTCCAACATTAATATGGCTTTGGGATCTCCTATTAAGAAATCGCGATAAGAACTGTATTTTGGGCTTTCTTTTGTGATGTTTAGGATGATATCATCCATTAATTCACATTGATATAAGTTGTGTTGCATAGCTGGCGAAACCGCTTTCATGCTTTGGTCAATATTTTTAAAATGTGCGGTAACCATTAACCTGTGTGAAGGAGGAAGTGGATCTAAATGCAGTTTGATTTCGGTCATAAATACCAAAGTGCCTTCTGATCCTGCTAAAATTTTGGCAAGGTTAAAATCATTTTGTTGATTGCCAAAAACATTGTTATTTAACAAACTATCAAGGGCATAGCCATTATTTCTACGGTGAATTTCCGGATAAGGCATGTTTTCTTCAATCTCTTTTACAACAGATTTGTCGGTGTATTTATCTCGAAAAAAACGATATATTTTGCCTTCTAAATCTGTTTGTTGTACTTTTTTATCAAAATCTGATTTGTTTAGATTGCCAAAAATTATGTTTTCACCATTGCTTAATAGTCCTTTTATTTCAAGTGCTTTATCACGTGAAACACCATATTTTATTGAAGTAGATCCACTGGAGTTGTTTCCAATCATACCGCCTAACATACACCTACTGGAAGTGGAAGTATTGGGCGCAAACCATAAATTGTATTCTTCTAAAAAGCGATTGAGATCATCTCTAATAACACCGGGTTGAATACGAATCCATTTTTCTTTTTCATTAAATTCTAAAATTTTAGTGAAATGTTTTGACACATCTACGATAATACCTTCTCCTACAACTTGTCCGGCAAGCGAGGTTCCAGCTGTTCTTGGAATAAGAGTCGTATGATTTTCAATGGCATAGTCGATTAATATTTTGAGATCACTTTCGTTTTTTGGGTATGCCACAGCCTGTGGTAACATCCTGTATATAGAGGCATCTGTAGCATAAATGGCTTTGTGTAAATCATCGTAAAAGAGCTCGCCTTGCAGTTTGTTTTTTAGTGCTTGTAGTTTATGGTTAATTTTCATTTGAATATTATTTGTGCTATTTTTAAGCTAGGAGTTTGTTAAAAAAGAATACCAAATATACATTTTTTTCATTAAAAAGAGCTGTCTTTAATTCGTATTATTTATGAATTTTGGGTGTGTCGTTATAAGGTAATTGAATCGATGCCATTTCGACCGTTCAAACCATATTTGCTGGATATTTTGGATTAATAAACAGATGAACGTTGTCATTGTAGAGATGCCCAAATTGGGCGTCTCTACGGGACGTGGAATTTGTATTTAAAAACATTAAATTAATAAATTTGTAATCAAAAATTATTTTTGCTAGTTGAAACTACCCTTTTTATAATTTTAAATTGATTTCTTTACATCTGATGTAAAAAGTGTATTTTTGAAAAATAAATAAATTTTATGCAAGAAATAGAACGAAAATTTTTGATTAAGAATGAACATTATAAATTAGAAGCGAGTAGTTTTCATCATATTATTCAGGGATATTTATGTCGTGATCCGCAACGAACAGTACGTGTACGCATCAAAGACGCTTTTGCATATTTAACCATTAAAGGTGCTTCAAATGAATCTGGCACGACGCGTTATGAATGGGAGAAAGAAATTGAATTAGAGTCGGCACAAGCTTTAATGCAGTTGGCATTGCCGGGAATTATAGAAAAAGTACGCTATATCGTTCCAACTGAAAACAATTTGCAATGGGAAGTAGATGAATTTTTAGGGGAACACGAAGGTTTGCTTTTAGCAGAAATTGAATTGCCAACCGAAGATGCCTTTTTTATAAAACCCGGTTGGATAGGTGCGGAGGTAACTGGGAATCCGGCTTATTACAATGCTTCTTTGAGTAAGGGCAACGAATAGTGTATGTTTTTTTAAAGTGGAAAACTAATCCTCTTTTTTTTGAGAATTTTTTATCATTTCTTCTAAACTTGGAATGTCCGTATTTTTATAAACGATTTTGTTTTCTTCATTTTCTTCCTCTGTTTCTTTGGGATTGTCATAAGCCCAATTTTTGGTAGATTTCATAAAACTATATAACAAAACTATCAAAAGTGTTAGTAAGAGCCAAATATTTTGTTGCTTATCTGGTAATGTTTTGATATAAAAAATACTGCCTCCTGATAGAAACATCAGGAGGAAGAATAAAAATTGTGTTCTTTTGGGCTTGTTAGAAGTTTTCTTGCTCATATTCGGCAATTGATTTTTTGATGATATCCAAAGCTTCCCTTAGTTGCTCTTCGTTGATGACCAAAGGAGGTGCAAATCTAATAATATTGCCATGGGTAGGTTTTGCCAGTAATCCGTTGTCAGCCAATTTTAGGCAGATATTCCAGGCTGTTTCGCTTTCTTCGGTGTCGTTAATTAGAACGGCATTGAGCAATCCTTTTCCTCTTACTTGTTTGACAAATTTAGAATTATCAACTATTTTTTGTATTTCCTCACGGAAAATTTTACCCATTTTATCCGCATTTTCGGCTAATTTTTCATCTTTAACAACACTTAAAGCAGCCATAGCAACATTTGCAGCTATGGGATTTCCACCAAAAGTTGAGCCGTGTTGTCCGGGTTTAATCGATAGCATAATGTCATCATTTGCCAAAACGGCAGATATGGGATATACACCGCCACTCATCGCTTTTCCAAGTATAAGCACATCGGGTTTTACATTTTCATGATCCACTGCCAACAATTTTCCAGTTCGGGCAATGCCGCTTTGTACTTCATCTGCAATAAATAAGGCACCATATTTTTCACAAATAGCTTTAGCGCCTTTTAAATAACCTTCATCGGGCACAAAAACACCGGCTTCTCCTTGAATAGGTTCTACTAAAAATGCAATAGTATTTGGTGTGTTTTTCATAGCATCTTCCAATGCATCTAAGTCGTTGTAAGGTATTTTGCTAAATCCAGGTGTGTAGGGTCCGAAATTATCACGCGCTTCAGGATCGTTTGAAAAAGAAATAATGGTGGTTGTTCTACCATGAAAATTTCCTTCTGCTACTATAATATTAGCTTTGTTTTCAGGAATACCTTTTTTTTCATAAGCCCATTTTCTTGCCAATTTAATAGCGGTTTCTACGGCTTCTGCTCCTGTATTCATCGGTAATAATTTGTCAAATCCAAAATATTCTGTGGCAAATTTTTCATAAGGACCTAATTTGTCATTGTAAAAAGCCCTTGAAGTCAATGCCAACTGCTCTGCTTGCTCTTTGAGCGCAGCAATAATTTTTGGATGACTATGTCCTTGGTTAATAGCTGAATAAGCTGATAAAAAATCGAAATACTTTTTATTGTCAACATCCCAAACATAAATGCCTTTTCCCTTGCTTAACACTACAGGAAGTGGATGATAGTTATGAGCGCCATATTTGTTTTCGTAAGCAATAGCTTGCGTTTTTGAAATAGAATTATTTATAGTTGTTCCCATGAATATATTTTTTAATTTTCGCTAACAAAAGTAGTAAAAAGAAATGTATGAATTAGGTTGTTAACATTTTTTTTACTATTGATTTGAGACGGTGTATCTCTAAGAAACAAAATATAAATATATTCCTTCAAATTATTTAATAATCAGATAATTGTATTAAAATAATAATTATAGAATTCTATTTTTTTAGTGATTCAAAGAATTTGGTTAGATCTCCTTTTTCTTTTTCTTCTGCAATTTTTTTGTGCATTTCGTGGTCACAGTTGCCTTCGTAATCTTCGCGGGTTCTTCCGCAAAAAGAGCAAGGTTTATTGTCGGGATTGGTTTCCGGATTTAAACTGGCACAAGTACCTTCAATTCGCCCATCTTTTTTTAGTAGAATTTTTACGGCAATACCCATAACGGCAAAGGATAAAAGAAGGAGTGTGAGGAATATTAATTTGATGTACATATATAGTAAATTTATATTTGCAAAGTTAAACATTTGTGAATAAATAAAACAAAATAATTATAAATTTTTCTTATGCCTTTTTTATTATTTTTTTATAGATTCACCTGTGATTGATAGATTGTAAAATTATTTGCAAGCCCAACATTATTTGTTAAATTTGTAAAAAAAATAAAGTGTATTTGTATGGGTAAAAGTATTGTTTACGGTATTGATGATATAGAAAATGCTGCCAAATTTATAATGGACAATATGGTTTCAAATATTTTATTATTTGAAGGAGATATGGGAAGTGGTAAAACTACTTTAATTAAAGAATTGTCTAAATTATTGGGTGCGCAAGACGAAGTAAGTTCGCCCACTTTTTCGCTCGTAAATGAATATTTTATAACCGATCAAAAAAAGATATATCACTTTGATTTATATAGACTTAATGATGAGTTTGAAGCTTTAGATTTTGGATTTGAGGAATATTTAGATCAACCAATGTCTTATGTGTTTATCGAGTGGCCTGATTTAATTATGGATTTATTGCCCAAAAATTCACAAAAAATTCGTATTATTGTTAAAGATTTTCAAACACGTGAATTGCAAATAATTTAATATATGTTACAGCCCTTTTCCAAAGATATTCTTATCCCGCAAGAAGAAAGATTGGCTATTCAATTTAGAAAAAGTGAATTGCATATTGGTATTCCCAAAGAAATCAGATTTCAAGAAAAACGTATCTGTTTAACGCCAGATGCAGTAGGAACTTTGGTGGCGCATGGTCATAAAATATTAATAGAAAGCGGTGCCGGAGAAGGTGCTAATTTTTCAGATCAAGATTATGCAGCTGTGGGTGCAGAAATTACTTATGATACTCAAAAAATTTTTAAAAGCAATATTGTTTTAAAGGTTGAACCACCCAATCTCGAAGAAGTAAGTTGGATGGAAACCAATAGTATTGTTATTTCTGCGTTGCAGATTAAAACACAAAAAAAGGATTTAATAGAGCAATTTATTGAAAAAAAAATAACCAGTATTGCTTATGAATTTTTGAGAGATGAGCAAGGCTTATTTCCTATTGTGAGGGCACAAAGCGAAATTGCCGGTATGGCCTCTATGCTTATTGCTGCTGAATTGTTGACCAAACCGCTTATTGGAAAAAATTTGTTGCTCGGCAATATTAGTGGGGTGCCACCTGCAAATGTTGTTATTATTGGTGCAGGAACCGTTGGTGAGTTTGCTACAAAAACAGCTATGGGACTGGGATGCTCGGTCAAGGTTTTTGATAATTCTGTAACACGTTTGCGTCGCCTAAAAAATATGGTTGATAAACAGGTATATACTTCTACTATACAACCCAGTGTTATTTTAGATGCACTGCAAAGAGCTGATGTGGTTGTAGGCGCTATTAAAGGTAAATCACGTACGCCAATTATTATTACCGAACCAATGGTGCAGATGATGCAACAAGGATCTGTATTGATTGATGTAAGTATTGATCGAGGCGGTATCAGTGAAACTTCAGAAGTTACGACTCATTCCAATCCGGTTGTGGTAAAACACGGAGTTGTACATTATGGTGTACCCAATATTCCGGCACGTTATGCGCGTTCTGCCAGTTATTCCTTAAGCAATATTTTTCTGCCGTATATTCTGGGAATAGGTGAAAAAGGAGGAATTGATGGTGCAGCCCGGGTTAACAAAGGATTGCGTAATGGCATCTATATCTATAAAGGTATTTTGACTAATAAATCCGTAGGAAAATGGTATGCGCTGCCTTATAAGGATATTAATTTATTCTTTATCTAAAAAAGTTTATGAGGGAAATTGTTTTTATTAGGAAGAATAAGGAAAAATGGCAGCGTTATGAAAAAATATTGTTTTCAAATGCGTATTTAGCACCTGATGATTTAACTGGGATTTATATCGATTTGACCGACGATTTAGCTTATGCAAATACCTATTATCCGAGTAGTAAAACGACCGCTTTTCTCAATGAACTTGCCGGATCTGCGCATCGAAAAATTTATAAAACCAAAAAAGCAAGCGGCAATGCGATAAAACGTTTTTATTTATATGATTTTCCTTTAATGTTTTATAAATATAGAAAATTTCTTTACCTGTCATTTTTTGTGTTTTTAGTTTTTGCAGTTATTGGTGCTTTTTCTGCTGCTTCTGATGCAGATTATGTTCGTTTGATTATGGGAGATAATTATGTGGATAAAACCCTTCAGTATATAAATGATAATGATCCAATGGCGGTGTATAAACAAGCCAATGAGATAGATATGTTTTTGGGTATTACCATCAATAATATTAAAGTAGCACTTTTTACTTTTATGTTTGGTGCTTTTCTTGGGATTGGCACTTTTGTTATGTTGATGCGCAATGCAATTATGTTAGGCGCTTTTCAATACTTTTTTTATGAGCACGGACTTTTGTGGCAGTCGGCTAGAACCATTTGGATACACGGAACGATAGAAATTTCGGTAATTATTGTAGCAGGTGCTGCTGGATTTGTTATGGCAAGTGGTATTTTATATCCCGGTACTTTTACCCGTACACAAGCATTTATTCGTAAATCTAGAGATGGATTAAAAGTGATGCTTAGCACTTTGCCTTTTTTTATTGTAGCTGGTTTTTTTGAAGGATTTGTAACACGACATACAGAAATGCCTGATTTTTTGGCGATTTTAATAATTCTAACATCGCTTTCGTTAATTATCTATTATTATTTGTGGTTGCCAAAGATTAGACATCACGAATATATTAGCCAAGATGAAATAAAAACACTTTCAAAAAAATATAACGATTAATATTATTGATTAAAAGAAATAGTGAAGCATGAAAAAATATATAAGATTTAGAAAAGAAAGGAGTTTAGATAAAAATATAGAAACAAGTTTTTATTTTTTTAGAAAGCATTTTAAACCTATGATGCGAATTTTGTGGAAATATAATTCGGTTATTATCGTAGCCTTTTTGGCGAGTTATTTTTTATATTATTTTTATTATTTTGGTGCATTTGATGGTTTAATAGATTTTAAGGGTTCAGGAAACAGTAATTCAGCTATTTTAAAAATGTTTTCCAATACTCAATTCTTATTGGTGGCGTTGGTTTTAATGCTTACTTCTTTTATTTTCTTTCCAAGGTTTTATGCTTCTATTATGGGTTATATGCGGGTGTATATGGAAAATGAAGGCGAAGTTAAAGATGCGCAAGTAAAAAACTATATAGATGAAAAATTTTGGGGTTTTATCGGTCTTGTATTATTGGCAATTGTTTTAGGAGGTATTATTGTTGGTTTAAGTGCCTTTCTTTTTATATCTGCAGCGGGTAATTCAGGTATAATTATTTTGTTGGCTCTCTTGCTATTTTTGTTTTTTGCGTATGTAATGATACCATATTCTATTTCGTTTTATGTGTATTTTTTTGAAGACAAAGGACCGATTGAAGCACTTAGCATGGCTTTTAAATATGTAAAAAGCAGGTGGTGGTATTCTTTTGGTATTTTATTAGTAATGGGAATTATTGTCGGTTTAATCAGTGCTATTTTTCAAGCGCCCTTGTCTATTTATATTATTGTTAAGACTGTTTTAGTAGGGCAATCTGGATCGGTTGCGGACACTTCATCTTTACAAGGTGATATTTTGGGTGCTAGTATATCGGTCTTCGCAATTGCAGGTGGTTATTTAGTAAAGATATTGACTATTTTATCCACAGCAATTCTCTATTTTTCTATTAAAGAATATCATACACAAGAAGGCATTTTAGATAGGATTGATCAAATTGGAAAGGAAGATGACCCAGCATAAAATATTATTAATTTTCTGCTTATTTTTAAGTGTCTTTTTTACAAAGATGCAAGCGCAGCACAACTTTAAAACAAAGGATAATAGTGCGATAGAAAAAGTAGAAATTTCCAAGAATAATATTCAAAAATACAAGCAAGATAAAGATTTTAATTATCAGATTGCAGTTGAGAAAGAAAATATATTTACCCGCATTTACCATTGGGTGACGCGTTTGTTACATAAAGTGTTTTTGAAAGTATTGAGTTGGTTTATGAGTGTTGATAAAGCAGCTTCTTTTATCGCGAAAATTGTTAAAATTTTGCCTTATTTATTAATTCCGGTATTTATTTATATTATTTTTAGATTTTTGTTAGGAATAGATTTGTTAAAGCTTAACAAAAAGAAAAATGCAAAATTTCCACAAGTAGATTTGTCTGATGAAGCACGCATAATTAAGGAAGAAAATCTGCAACAATTAATAAAAAATGCTATCAAAGATAAAAATTATAGATTGGCTGTACGGTATTATTATTTAAGTGTTTTAAAAGAACTTATCGATTATGATTTGATTGAATGGCAACCCGATAAAACCAATAAAGATTATGTTTTGGCGATTAAGAATCAAGATTTTTATGGAGAATTTAGAAACTTGACCTTTATTTATGATTACGTTTGGTATGGAAATTTTTCGCCCAATCAAAAGGATTTTGCTGATATAGAAAAAGATTTCAAAAATTTCAAAACACAATAATAAAAAGCTTAAAATTTGAAGCTATATTAAGGATGCGCAAATTATAGAGAATAGTTTATCTTTGCCCAAAATTATGAAGCATGGATTTTGAAATTTTACAGAAAGATAGGGAAACAAAGGCAAGAGCTGGTACTATAACACTGGCGCATGGAAAGGTAGAGACGCCAATTTTTATGCCGGTAGGTACGGTTGGAACTGTAAAAAGTGTGCATCAAAGAGAATTGAAAGAGGATATTAATCCGGATATTATTTTAGGAAATACATATCATTTATATCTTCGACCCGGAACGGAGATTTTGGAGCAAGCTGGTGGTTTGCATAAATTTATGGGTTGGGATCGAAATATACTCACAGATAGTGGTGGTTTTCAAGTGTATTCTTTGTCGGGGCGTCGCAAGATTGAAGAAGCAGGTGTGAAATTTAAATCGCATATTGATGGTTCTTATCATTTTTTTTCACCCGAACGCGTAATGGAAATTCAGCGTAGTATCGGTGCAGATATTATTATGGCATTTGACGAATGTACTGATTATCCAGTCGAATATAAATATGCCAAAGAATCTATGCAAATGACCAATCGTTGGTTGGATAGGTGTTTTACGCATTTGGATAAAGTACCACCAAAATATGGTTATGAGCAAAGTCTTTTTCCAATTGTACAAGGCAGTACATTTAAAGATTTGCGTGTTCAATCTGCCGAATATATTGCTTCAAAAGGTGCAGATGGAAATGCAATTGGGGGATTATCTGTTGGAGAGCCTACTGAAAAAATGTATGAAATGACCGAATTGGTTTGTGATATACTACCTGCGGATAAACCGCGTTATCTTATGGGTGTTGGTACGCCAATTAATATTTTAGAAAATATTGCTTTGGGTGTTGATATGTTTGATTGCGTGATGCCTACAAGAAATGCCAGAAACGGTATGTTATTTACCGCTTATGGTACTATAAATATTAAAAATGCAAAGTGGAAAAATGATTTTAGCCCGATTGATCCAATGGGCATTACCTATGTAGATACGGAGTATAGCAAAGCTTATTTGCGTCATTTGTTTGCAGCAAAAGAGTATCTTGGCAAGCAAATTGCTTCCATTCATAATTTAGGTTTTTACCTGTGGTTGGTTAGAGAAGCACGAAAACATATCATGGATGGGGATTTTAAAATGTGGAAGGAAAAAATGGTCAGACAAATGTCCGTTAGATTGTAAATTTTGTAAAATAATATGAAAGTCATAGATAAATATATATTAAAGCGATATTTCGGCACATTTTTGGGCATGATGTTGTTGTTTATACCTATTTCTATGATTTTAGATTTGTCAGAACGAATTGATAAATTTATTGAGCATAAAGTTCCTTTAGGGGAAATTATGGGTTATTACGGTAATTTTTTACTTTATTTTTTTAATATTCTATTTCCTATATTCCTCTTTTTATCGGTTATTTGGTTTACCTCTCGATTGGCACAAAATACAGAGATTGTTGCGATGCTCAATACAGGAATGCCTTTTAGACGTTTGTTGCGACCTTATTTGATAGGTGCTACTATCATTGCCATAACAGTTTTATTACTCAATATGTCTATTATTCCTAAAGCACGTATTGGGTATAATGAATTTTGGGTAAAATATGTACGTAGTAGTTATTACAAAACGAGACAAACAAATGACGTTTATCGTAAAATTGATTCTACACACTATATTTTTGCTAGCAATATGAATCATGCCAATAAAACGGCTTATAATTTTGTTATGGAAGAGGTGGAGAATGAACAATTAAAATCTAAATTATTTTCTGATAGAATTGTTTGGAAACCCAAAAAGAAAAAATACGAACTCTATAATGTGCGTATTCGTAAGTATTTAAAAGACCGAGAAAAAATTATTACAAATAAAAAAATGGATACTGTTTTTTCTTTTACATTAGACGAATTAACACCCGTAAAATATATTGCGGAAGGATTGAATTATAGTGATTTAACCAAATTTATTGAAAAGGAAAAACTTCGCGGTTCTAAGAATATTAAAAAGTTTGAGCTCGAAAAATATAAGCGTATGAGCTTGCCTATTTCTGCTTTTATTCTTACCTTTATTGCCGTAGCTATGGCATCTCAAAAGAAGCGAAATGGCATTGGTGCCAATCTAGCGTTTGGAATTGTGGTATCCATGCTGTATATTTTATTTGACCGGATTTTTGGTGTTATGGTAATCAATACAGGTTTTAGTCCATTTTTAGCAGCTTGGATTCCAAATATTATTTTTGGCGTTTTGGCAATTTTTTTGGTGCTAAGAGCACAGAAGTAATTTTTTATTATAAAATCATTTTGCAATGTATGCACTCGTAGATGGAAACAATTTTTATGCTTCTTGCGAGCGGGTTTTTAAACCTTCGTTACGCGATAAACCCATTGTCGTTTTGTCTAACAACGATGGCGTAATTGTAGCGCGTTCCAATGAGGCAAAAGCATTGGGCATAAAAATGGGCACTCCGATTTTTGAGATAAATAAGTTGGTTGCACAAGGAAAAATTTTGGTATTTTCTTCTAATTATCCGCTTTATGGCGATATGTCACATCGGATGATGCAAATATTTTCTGAATTTTCTCCTGATATGGAAGTGTATTCTATCGACGAAGCATTTTTAGATTTTTCTACGTTTGGGAATATCGACTTTAAGAAAAAGGGAATTGATATTAAGGCTAAAGTACAAAAGAATATTGGTGTTCCAGTGAGTGTTGGTTTTGGACAGACAAAAACCTTGGCTAAAATTGCCAATAGAATTGCTAAAAAATTTATGACCAATACGGGTGTAGCGGTTATAGATACGCCGAAAAAAATAGAGAAAGCACTTAAAATGACCGAAATTGAAGATGTTTGGGGTATTGGACGCAGATACAGTCATTTTTTGAAACAAAAAGGGGTTAAAACAGCTTGGGATTTTACACAATTATCCGATACTTTTATCAAAAAAAACATGTCGGTTGTGGGTTTGCGTACCAAGGAGGAACTATTAGGAATTTCTTGTATTCCAATGGAATTTGTGCCACCTACACGAAAATCTATTCGTACGGCACGAACTTTTGTAGCGGCAACAAATTCTTATGATTTTGTAGCAGAAGCGGTAGCAAATTTTGCAGCCTCTTGCGGACAAAAACTGCGTAGTCAACAATCGGTAGCACATTTGTTAACGGTTTTTTTACGGACAAATCCTTTTGATAAAAAAAATCCATATTATGCCAATAGTTTCACCATACAAATAACTGAAGCAAGCAGCAGTTCTATAGACTTAATCCAGCATGCACACAAAGCCTTGCAAATTATTTTTAAAAAGAAATATAAATACAAAAAAGCAGGCGTAATGGTGTCGGGTTTGCAACCTGATAAACATCGTCAATTGACACTTTTTGATGACGGTCATTACCAGAAACATACCAAAGTTATGCGTGTGATGGACAAGTTAAATGCTGAAAATGGTTATGAATTGGTAAAAATAGGTGCGCAAGGCGCTTCAAGGGCGAAACTTTTAAAGCAGGAACAACGTTCATCGCGTTATACCACACGTTGGGATGAACTTTTGGTTATAAAGTGTTAACCACCAATTTTTTTAACTTTATATCCTTCTTTTTTTAAAATTCCCACAATTTTTTCACGATTGTTTCCTTGAATAATGATTTCGCCGTCTTTAACACTGCCGCCAACGCCTAATTTGTTTTTAAGCATTTTACCCAATTCTTTTAATGCTTCTTCACTGCCTTCAAATCCTTTGATAATACTTACAATTTTGCCGCCTCGACCTTTTTTAGAAAAATGTGCTTCGAGATATTGTTCTTGTGGTAACAATTCGTCTTCGGGTTCTTGATCTGACACCGGTTTAAAATCAGGATTGGTAGAGTAGGCAAAGCTACCCAAATCGGATAAACTTGAAAACTTTTTTTTCTTTTTGCTCATTATTTAAGTTGTTTTTTTGTCAATTTGCTTATTTACGTATTACCAATTCCAGTTCTTGAATGGGTACACTTGCCGTAAATTTTCCATAGTTTAGAAGGGCTTTGTTTTTTTCTAAACGTTCTATGATACCATTGGCATTGCTTCCTTTTAGGCGGACTTGGTCGCCTAATTGTGGTACAAAATTCATCGTGATGATTTCTATTTTTTCCAGTTCTTTGGCAACATCTTTCTGTTTTAATTCTTTAGAAACTTCCTTTTTTAGAATATTTTTTTGTTCTTGATTTTTTTTGGTTTCCTTTTTTTCAGACTTACTTTGTTTTTTGGTTTTGTCGAGTTTTGGAAATTTCTTGTTTTTTTCAATTTCAGCCCATTTGAAGACTTGTGTGGTTAAGCGTTTGGGATTTTGATGTTTAAAATAGTCGGTAAATAATTTGTCTATTTTTTCGCCCGATTTTAAGATGTCATTTTCAAGTTGATACAGTTTGTTAAACCTATTGAGTTTTTGTAATAAAGATTTGTTGAGTTTTGTTTGGTCTTTTTGTGATTGTTCCAAACTTTCTTTTTCTGCTTGATATTTTGCTTGCAGCTCTTTCATCTGCTTGATTTCTTTTTGCATTTTTACCAAAGTTTGATCAAATTTCACCTTGCTATGACTAACCTTTTTTTTGGCACGATTGATAATGCTATATGGAATGCCAATTTTTTGTGCTACTTCAAATGTAAAAGAGCTTCCTGCTTGCCCGATGTTGAGTGCATAGGTAGGTTGTAAATTTCGAACGTCAAATTCCATATGCGCATTGACAATTTCCGGAAATTGATCCGCAATTAGTTTAAGGTTGTTGTAGTGCGTGGTAATGATGCCAAATGCATTTTTTTTGTAAAAATCTTCTAAAAAAGCTTCTGCCAAAGCACCCCCTAATTCGGGGTCTGAGCCAGTGCCAAATTCATCGATTAGAAAAAGACTATCGCCGTTTATTTTTCGTAAAAAATATCGCATGTTTTTTAGGCGATAACTATAGGTAGATAGTTGATCTTCAATAGATTGATTATCGCCAATATCGGTTAAGATATTTTTAAAAACAGGTAAAAGTGTATTTTCATTTACTGGAATTAAAATACCGCTTTGCGCCATAATTTGCAACAGTCCAAGGGTTTTTAAGCTGATGCTTTTTCCACCTGCATTTGGACCGGAAATAATAATGATGCGTTGTGAATTGTCTAGTGAAATGTTTTGTGACACAACTGGTAAGCCCAATTTGTCGTTGGTGAGTTTAAGTAAAGGGTGGTAGGCTTTGACTAATTTTAAGTGTTTTTCTTTGGTAAAATTCGGACGAATGGCATCGAGTTGCAAAGCAAATCGTGCTTTGGCGGCAATCATTTCCAAATCGATTAGATAATCGTTGTATTGATGTAAAGTTAGATAAAAAGGACGTAAACTATTGGTTAATTCTTTTAGGATTTTGACAATTTCTTGTTTTTCATCATATTTGAGTCCAAATAATTGTTTTTGAAGTTGGTTGATGGCTTCGGGCTCAATAAATACAATACTTCCTGTTTTGCTGGTGCCCAAAAGACTACCTTTTACTTTTTTTCGATAGGCAGCTTGTACAGCAAGTACATTTCGATCATCGACAATACTTTCTTTGATATCTGATAAATAACCCAATTTGGAATACTTTTGTTTTTCTTGTCCAAATAAACTTAAAATTTCTTGATTAAGATGACTGATTTGCTTGCGGAAACTTTTTAATTCACTTGAAGCATTGTCTTTGACTTCGGCATATTGATTTATTTTTTGGTGTATCAGTTTGGCAATTTCAGGATGTTGTTTTAAAGTATCAATTTGTTCTAATAAACTCGGAAAATAAGTGTCAAATTTGTTAAAAAATCTTTTAAGACTAATGATAATATCTACTGCTTGTGCAATAATAAGCAGGTCTTTTGGCTCGATAAAAGTGTTTTCTACATTAAGTTTTTTGAGTGCATTGGCAAAAGGTTGGATAAGATGGTTTGGTAGCGGATTATCGCTTTCAAATGAACGAAGATATTCATTACTAACATCCAATTTTTTATTGATAATTTCCAATTCTATCTCCGGTTGTATGGATGATATTTTGTTTTTAGCTTCGTCGGAATGTGCAAAAACGGCTATTTTGCTCAAAACTTCGTCAAATTCTAAATCTTGAAGTGCTTTTGAATGTATAGAATGGAATTTTCTCATTAAATTTGTTTCCTATTAAATGCAAATGTACTAAAATGAATGTAAATATTGAAGCATCGTGGCAAGGGGTTTTACAAGAAACTTTTTCTGAAGATTATTTTATAAAATTAACCGAATTTGTGAAAGAGGAATATGCGCATCATGTTTGTTTGCCCAAGGGAAATGAGATTTTTAATGCTTTTAAATATACGCCTTTTGATGACGTAAAAGTGGTTATTATTGGGCAGGATCCTTATCCAAATCCCGGCCATGCGCATGGTTTGTGTTTTTCGGTTCAGAAGCATGTAAAGCCATTTCCACCCTCTTTAAAAAATATTTTTGCAGAAATAAAACAAGATATTGGAATTGATTTTCCAAAAGATGGCAATTTGACTAGTTGGGCATCGCAAGGCATTTTGTTGTTAAATGCGGTGTTGACTGTGCGAAGTGGATTGTCGCGTTCGCATCAAGGAAAAGGATGGGAGCGATTTACCAATACCGTTATCAAAACAATTTCGGATAGAAAAGAAAATGTTGTTTTTCTGCTTTGGGGCGGCGATGCCAAAAAGAATGAGAAATTGATCGATGCTTCAAAACACTTGATTTTAAAATCGGGGCATCCATCACCTTTGAGTGCCAATAGAGGCTATTGGTTTGGCAATAGGCATTTTTCTGAAACCAATAACTATCTGAAAGCACATCATTTAGATGAAATTGTCTGGTAATGAGATAGGGATTTATCCTTTAAAATTCACATCGTATTTAAGTCCTCTATATTCCATCAAACTGGCTTTAAGCGAACCTACCATTAGTTTGGCTTTTATGAGTAATGGCATTTTGTTTTGATCATCGCTGATCCAAACGGTTAAACTTTCGTCTTCTTTAAAAATTCTGCCGGATTGTACGAAAGGTCTGAATTTTAGACTGTGAATTTTTCCCAACTTTGTTTTGGTAATATCCTTACCCAAGAATTTGAGTCTAAAGGGATAAATTTCATTGTCCAAAAACATATTTACTTTTATTTCATCGCCTTTTTTTAATTTAGAAGTATCTATGTTTCGTAGATAGTAAAAGGCAGAAAGCATATCAAATATTTTTTTACCGGTATTAAAATATTTTTGCGAATTTTTTTTGTAATCATTGACCAATACTTGGTGTTTTTGATGGTTAAAATGCAATTCTCTATTCATTGTATAACCGCCTTCATCTACTTTTCGTATAAATTTATAAGGCTTGGCTTGCGTATCGAAATAACTTTCATATAAGTCATCTACATCCATAAACCAACTGGATATTCCGGTTGTCCATCCTTTTCCGGTGGCGTGAAATAAATTTTTGTTTTTAAAAGTACTTTTTTTTAAATCAAGTGTGGCATAACCGGCATTAAAAAATCCGTAGTGAATTTTAAATTTAAAAAATTCTCCTGCTTGAAAAACAGCTTCTTGGGCGTAAATATTTAAAGTAAAAGTTAATATGGCAACAAATAGTATTTTTTTCATGGATTGATGTATTTTAAATCATAATTATATTGTATAAAACAAACACTGTTCCAAAATTAAAAATTATATCCAAATGTAAAAGAAAAGGCATTTTTATGAAGGCGTGGTAATGCGCCAAAATTTAGTTTTATAGGTCCTAAAAACGAATTGAAACCGTAACCAATACTATAGCCGTAAATGTTTTTTGGTTGCAAGGCAATTAATGCGTCACTTGTGTCGTAATATAAAGCATGTCCTCCAAAAAATATGTGGTGATTTTTAATGGGTTCTATGTCGAGAATTACTTCTGGTAAAAAGTATTTTGTGGCACTAAACGATAAAACGGGTGCCGGTTTGTAATCGATGATGTTGTCAAAATTCAAATATTGGTTTGCACCACCCAAGTAAAATATATTTTCTACATTGTGGTGTTTAGCATCGTGCAATCCTGTTTTTATCTTTGTATGCAAATAGGTGTGCGAAAAAAGTTTTTGTGTGTAAGATAAATCAAAAATATATTGTGAAAAAGTTTTGAAATCTTGATAAAAATCAGTAGAAAAAGGTGTGTAATTCCATTTTAGTTTTAAATAAACACCTTTAGTAGGAAAAACAAAATTATCACGACTGTCTAAATGTATGGAGGCAAAACCACCAAAATAATGATTGTTACCAAAGTAGTAAGCATTTTGTTCTTGTTGTTGTCCTGAAAAAACATAAGTATATAAACGTTTAAATTCTTGTTGTGCGCCAATTCTTATATATAAAAAATGACTTAAATTGCCTTGAAAATATATTTTATTTGTTATTTTCAAATAATTAAAATCCAGTTTATTAACGCTAAAATGTTCGTTTGGAAAAATATCATTAGATATTACTTGATGTGAAATTTGATGTAAACTACTATGTAAACCCAAACTCAGTTTAAATCCGTTGTCTATAATATAATCTAAATTATATCTAAATTGATTGCCACCAATGATATCTGACGAGAGTAAATCATTTTTGAAGAGAACGTGTCGGTTTTCCAGATTGGCAATGACATTAATTTTGTACAAATCGTTGTAGTGAAAACCCAAATTCATGGAAGCTTTGTATCTATGTTCCTTAATATTTAAATACAGTTTCAATTTGCTGTTTTCATTTCTAAAACGATAGTGTACTTTTTCAAAATTTTCGGTACCATATAGATTGTTGATGCCGTCAATAAAGTCTTTATAACTAATTTTCTGATTGATTTTTATATCTATTTTACCCAAAATATATTCGCGTTTAAAACGATTTTGACCATTGATAATAATTTCGTTAAAAGAAAGACTATCGGGTTTTTGATAATGCAAATGGTTTATAGGTTTGTCAGATTGTAATGTTTGTAGATTTTTAATTTTTTTGAGTTTGTTTTCCATTGCTATTTCACCACGATGGATAATTGTATCAATTTTATCGAAATCGGTTATGCCAATTCCTTTAATATTTGGGTGTAAATATATGTCAGTCAACGCTTTTTTGATGGGCATTTTTTTGTACATATTAAAACTGACAATTTGATCCATAATAGCTGGTAAATCTGTAATTTGATGTTTTTGTAGAATACTTCCTTGTACATCTGAACCGATAACGATGTCTGCGCCTAAATCTTTAACTTCTTTTACGGGATAATTATTGACGATGCCACCATCCATAAGTAATTTTCCATTTACTTCAATGGGATTGTAAACACTTGGTAATAAGGCACTTGATATAATAGATTCGGCAAGATATCCGTGATTAAATAAAACTTGTTTGCCATTAACAATATCCGTAGCCATGCAGATAAAAGGTGTTTGAAGATTGTTGAAATCTTCAATATTACTTACCGGCAATAATCCATCTGCCAATGCCATAAAAAACTGTTGCGAATCGTTTAATCCACGCGGCAATTCGGCACTCATTTTATGTGTAGAAAAAGGTAAACTAATAATGTATTTTTTTCCGTGTTCTTTGCTAAAAAAATATTTATATTTTCTATCAAATCGGTTATACATAATATCATCAAAAGACAATTTTCTAAAAATTGAATCTATTTGCGAGGCTGAATATCCAGCCGCATAATAACCGCCTACTATGGCGCCCATACTTGTGCCGGCAATATAATCGGGACGAATATGATGTTTTTCTAAGACCTTTAAAACACCGATATGTGCCAATCCTTTAGCACCGCCACCACTCAGTACCAAACCTATTTTTGGTCGTACTAAAGAATCGTTTTGTTGGGCATTTGTCGAAATAATAAATAATAAAAATCCTAAAAAAATTAGTCTTTTTTTCATATTATAAAGTTACAATAATTTTTAAAATAAATTAACTAAATTTTACTTAATTAATAAAAATATAGCAAAAAACTTATAAAAACATAAAATAATTTGTTTTTTGTAATCTTTTTAGATTGTTATTATACTTTTTTACGCAGTTTATTGCTTTTTTTTCCTTTTTTGTCGAAATATTTTTCAATTATTTTTAATAAAACATAAGATGTTTAAAATGTATGTATTTTAGTTTTATTGTCAGTTTTTTACAAATTACTATTTATCATCTGTAAAATTGTCAGTTTGTCAATGTATATTTTGCAATAAAACATAAAATTTTCTTAATAATCATATTTTTATAATTGTCTTAACAGAATTTGGCATGTTTTTGTTGTAAAATTGCATTGTAAAAATATTAAGATATGGAACAAAACAGTAATATTAACGAAATTAATGAAATTGTCGTAAAAGAAAGTGCTTTTATTGACGTATTAAAATTTGAAATCAATAAAACGATTGTAGGTCAAGAAAAAATGATTGACAGATTGTTAATTGGCTTACTGGGCAAAGGGCATATTTTGTTGGAAGGTGTTCCCGGATTGGCAAAGACGCTTGCCATTAATACCTTGGCAAAAGCCACAAGTGCCGATTTTAGCAGAATACAATTTACTCCAGATTTGTTGCCGGCAGATGTTATCGGTACGATGATTTATAATATGCAAGAGAATAAATTTGAAGTGCGTAAAGGGCCTATTTTTGCCAATTTGGTTTTGGCTGATGAAATAAATCGTGCACCTGCAAAAGTGCAATCCGCTTTACTTGAAGCTATGCAAGAACGACAAGTTACCATTGGTGAAGAAACTTTTAAATTAGCAGAACCATTTTTGGTAATGGCTACACAAAACCCTGTAGAACAGGAAGGTACTTATCCCTTGCCTGAAGCACAAGTAGATCGTTTTATGCTTAAAACCATTATTGATTATCCTTCGCAAAAAGATGAATTAGAAATTATGCGTCGAAATTTGAATGGTAATATGAATAATATTCAGGCGGTTACCACGATTAAACAAATATTGGATGCTCGTGAAGTCGTTAAAAAAATATATTTGGATCCCAAATTAGAACAATATATTTTGGATATTGTTTTTGCGACTCGTTATCCCGAAAAATATGAATTAAATGAGTTAAAACCTTTGATTAATTTTGGTGCTTCACCGCGTGCCAGTATCAATTTAGCAACCGCTTCTAAGGCTTATGCTTTTATCAATAAACGCGGTTTTGTAATTCCTGAAGATGTGCGTGCAATGGTACACGATGTATTGCGTCATCGTATTGGATTAACCTACGAAGCCGAAGCAGAAAATGTTACTACCGAAGACATTATTAACAAAATAGTGAACACGATTGATGTGCCTTAACAGTTTATATGATGTAGTAAAATATTGTATTTGTCGAGGCAAATATATAAATGAAGCAATTTTTTTCAATATGTTTGGAAGTATTATTAAATGAATTACATAGATGACCACAAAAGAGATATTAAAAAAGGTTAGAAAGATTGAGATTAAAACCAAGCGTTTGTCCGATGATATTTTTGGTGGCGAGTACCACAGTTCGTTTAAGGGACGCGGTATGACATTTTCAGAGGTGCGTCCTTATGCTTTTGGCGATGATGTGCGTAATATTGACTGGAATGTAACGGCGCGTTATAGAACACCTTTTGTTAAAGTTTTTGAGGAAGAACGAGAGCTGACAATGTTATTGGCAGTAGATATCAGCCAATCGGAAATGTTTGGAACACGTCATCAGTTAAAACACGAAATGATTACCGAAATAGTAGCAACATTGGCTTTTTCGGCAACTCAAAACAATGATAAAATCGGATTGGTATTGTTTTCGGACGAAATAGAATTGTTTATTCCACCACAAAAAGGACGTTCGCATGTTTTACGTATTATTCGTGAATTGGTTGATTTTCAGCCCAAACATAAAAAAACGGATATTTCAAAAACATTAAAATTTATCTATAATGTTGTGAAAAAGAAAGCAATTGTATTTCTAATTTCCGATTTTATGGATGAGAATTATCAAGATAATTTACAAATTCTTGGAAAAAAACACGATTTGACCGGTATAAAAATTTATGATCAAGTAGAAAAAGATATGCCAAATATTGGTTTGGTTTTGGTCGATGACTTAGAAACCGGAAAAAGAACTTATGTCGATACAAGTAATAAAATGATAAGGCGTACGCATAATGCACATTTTGTTAGAATGCATGGCCAGTTTAAAAAGGCTTTTCAAAAAGCGGGAAGTGGTACTATTGAAATTTCAACGCGTGAATCCTATATTAAAAAAATGTTACAGTATTTTAAAGCAAGAGGATAGAAACATAATATTGAGGTAATATTTTAAACAATAAATAATTTACTTTTTTGTTGTTTTTGTTAGTAAAAAATAATTATAAACGAATGAAAAGATTTTTATATATAATTTTAATAAGTATAAACATTGCGGTTTATGGACAAACTTTGCCCAAGCTTTCGGCAATCCTTGATTCTTTGCAAATGCGTATTGGAGAGCAAATTGAATTAAAAGTTACAGCCCAAACCGATACGCTCTCTTTTGTTGATTTTCCTGAATTGTCTGAACTCGGCGACTGGGAAATTGTAAAATCTTCTAATGTTGATACTTTGTTGAATAAACCTTCCCGTACTTTACAAAAAACATATTTTTTGACACAATGGGATAGTGGTCATTATGTAGTGCCGCCTTTGAATGTAAAGATTAACGATAGTATTTTACACACCGATAGTTTACGCGTGCAAGTGCAAACGGTCAAAGTGGATACAAGCAAACAAGCCTTGTATGATTACAAAGAATTGGTTGATATAGAAGGAAACGCTGCACAAAAAGAAGTAAAAAGCAATTCAAAATGGTGGTGGTTGGTAAGTTTGTTGTTATTGATTCCATTAGCTTGGTATTTGTTAAAGAAAAGAAGAGAATATATAGAAAAAAACAAACCACCAACAGCTTACGAGCAAGTGCGTTTGGCTTTTGACAAATTACTAAAACAAAGATTATGGGATAAAGATAAGGTAGATGAGCACTACTTGCATTTAACTGATACATTAAAAAATTATTTAGAAAAAGAACTTCATTTATCTGCCAAAGAAAAAATTTCGAGTCAATTATGGCAAGATTTAAAACAATATAAATTTGAAAATAATAAATATTTGTCCGAAGAATTATTGGAAAGATTGCATGCCGTTTTTCAAAGAGCAGATTTAGCCAAATTTGCCAAGTTAAAACCAATTGATGAAGATATTGATTATGATTTTCATACAATTGAAGATTTGGTAAATGACGCCCACAAAAATATCCAGGAAATTTTGGAAGCAAAGGCTGCAGAACGTGCTGAAAAATTAGCTAAAAAGAAACGAAAAAAAAGAGTTTTATACATTTCTTTGGCAAGTGTTTTATTAATCTTACTGTCTATTGGCGGTGTTGGTTATTATTTTTTGAATAAATCTGGAATGACTAAAAACGTAGTAGAAAATATTTCAAAAGCAGCGTGGGCTTACAGCGAATATGGTGCAGCGCCTGCCATTGGATTAACTACACCTCATATTTTACATGCTTATGATGCGGAAGAAGTATTGTCAGAAAGTAACCCGGAAATTCAAAAATTACGACAACAACTCGTAGATGAGTTTAGTATATATACCGATGTAAATGTTGTAAAACAATATATGCTTTTAAATATGAATATTAATTTTAAGCAGCCGATTGATTCCAGTAAAATTGAAAGTGTAAATCAGTTTGTTTTGCAAGGAATGTTACAACAAATCAAAGCTGAAAATGTAAAAATTGAACAACAAAATACAGAAGAAGGTATGCGATATTACGGTAGTTTTGACGCCATTGTGCCTGCCATCAACAAGAAAGAACATATTGCATTTGACAGTTATTTCTTTGATGATAAAGAGTATCTAAGAATGGTCTTTGGTACTTATATTTCTGGAAATGAAAAAAATAAAGAATTGATAAGCCGTGCCTTATCATCAGCAGAATTGATAAAAGATTAAGAGATGGAAGAATTATTTAAACATTTTGAATTTTATACGCCTTATGCATTGGTTTTGCTTTTACTTATGCCTTTTTTGGCGGTGTGGTTGTACAAAACACGCTATAAACAAACAGCCGTTTTTAAATACTCTAATGTAAATAGTTTTGGCGGATTTAATAGTCTTAAAAATAAACTTTTACCTGTTTTAGCCGGTTTATTGATTTTAGCTACCGGACTTATTTCAGTGGGTATTGCCCGTCCACGTTCGGTTGATGTTAGTTCAAAATCAAAAAAAATGAAGGGTATTGATATAATGTTAGCCGTTGATGTTTCGGCAAGTATGTTGGCAGAGGATTTAAAACCCAATAGGTTAAAAGCACTTCAAAAAACAGCTATTAATTTTATTAAAGGACGTCCAAATGACCGTTTTGGCGTGGTGTTATATGCCGGTGAGGCTTTTACACAAGTGCCCATTACTTCTGATCAACGCATTGTAATGAATGATATTAGAAAGATAAATTTTGCGCAATTATTTAAGCAATTAGACCAAGGAACTGCTATTGGTATGGGTTTGGCAACTGCTGTAAATCGTTTGAAAGATAGTAAAGCCAAGAGTAAAGTCATTATTTTGATGACCGATGGGGTCAATAATACGGGAGAAATAGATCCTAATACAGCATTGGAACTCGCCAAGCAATTTGGTATTAAAGTTTATACCATTGGATTGGGAACGAATGGTTTAGCGCGAACACCGGTAGCAGTAGATCAATCGGGACGTTTTCAATATGGAAACGCTAAAGTCGAGATTGATGAAGTACTTTTAAAAAAAATTGCCAAGGAAACAAGCGGTCGATATTTTAGGGCGACAAATAATCAAAAATTGAAGAAGATTTATAAAGAAATTGACAAATTGGAAAAAACCGAAATTAAAGAAACCAAATATTATAATTATAAGGAATTGTATCGCAATTGGACGCTATGGGCACTCGGATTGATATTTATCGTCGGATTGCTGCGATATACTTGGTTAAAAAGTTTTGTGTAATAGATTTATAATTTAATAACATTCATATAAAAGATGTATCAAATAGAAGAACCCAAATATTTCATTTTAATCGTATTAATACCGATACTTTGGTTGGCGTATTTTTATATGCGCTTGTGGCAACAACGCAAACAAAAACAATTTGCAGAAGCAGATTTGTTGGATAAAATTGTTGTTAAGAAATCAAGATTCAAGCCATTTGTCAAACTTATTTCATTGTCATTGGCAATTCTTTTTTTGACGATTGCTTTGGCAAATCCAAAAATGGGTACCAAGTTAGAAACCGTAAAACGTAGGGGCGTAGATATTGTATTTGCCATAGATGTGTCCAAAAGTATGGATGCAGAAGATGTAGCACCTTCCAGATTAAAAAAATCTAAACGTTTGGTTTCTAAAGTGATAGATAATTTGGTTTCTGACAGAATAGGGATTATTGCGTATGCAGGTGAGGCATATCCTTTATTGCCTATTACAACTGATTATGCCGCTGGAAAAATATTTTTGCAAAGTATGGACAGCAATTTGGTTCCTTCGCAAGGAACAGCCATTGATGATGCTATTGATTTGGCAACAACTTATTTTGACGATGAGGACACCAACAAAATTTTGATTATTCTTTCCGATGGTGAAGACCATTCAGAAAAAGCCGTTGAAGCTGCTAAGATTGCTACTAATCAAGGTGTTACTATTTTTGCAATTGGTGTGGGTACCCAAAAAGGATCGGTTATTCCTATCAAAAAAAATGGTAGTTTATACGGGTATAAAAAAGATAAACAAGGGCAAACGGTTATAACGCATCTCAACGATAAAATTTTAAGAGAAATAGCCCAAGTTAGCCATGGTAAATATATAGATGGAAAAAGTACTAAGAATGTAGTGGATTACATCTCTGATGCCTTAAAAAAAATGGATAAGCGAGAATTTGAAACCACAAAGTTTTCAGAATATAAAGATCAATTTCAGTGGTTTTTAGCTGGAGGATTGCTATTCTTGGTTTTGTATATGTTGGTTTTAGAACGCGAAACCCAATGGTTAAGAAAGTTAAATTTGTTTAACGAATTAGAAAAATAATAAATATGAAAAGAATACTATATATATTATTGCTTGTTAATTTTTCGCTTTTTGCACAAGAAAAAATACGTCAAAACAATTCAAAAGTTGATGGCCTGATTAAAGAAGGTATTAATAATTATAACAAATCGGAATATATGGATGCCGATAAAGATTTTAGAAAAGCTTTGTCTATAGATCCAACGAATGGAGTATCTTCATATAATTTAGGGGTAACACAGATTGCTGAAGAAAAACCATTAGAAGCGGTACATTATTTTAGCAAAGCATCAAAAATGCTTGTTGATAAAAGTTTGAAAAATAAAGCATATTTTAATGAAGGAAATATATGGTTTCATAAAAAGAAATATGAAAAAGCGGTTGAAGCCTATAAAAATGCTTTGCGTAATATGCCTGAAGATGAGGAAGCGCGGTATAACTTGGCTTTGGCAAAGGAGCTGTTAAAAAAGCAAAATAAAAATAATAAGAAGAATAACAAAAAGAACAAGAAAGACCAAAAGAAAGACAAAAAGAAAAACGATAAGAAAAAAAATAAAGATAAGAAAAACGATAAAAAAGACGACAAAAAAAAGAATCAAAACAAAAAAGATAAGAATAAAGAAGGAAAGGACAAAAAAGAACAACAAAAACAGGATCAAAAAAAGGGCGACAAAGGCAAAAAGAAATCGGAGAAACAACAACCTAAAAAAATGAAGTTGACCCCACAACAGGTAAAACAATTGTTGGTTGGTCTTAAGAATAAAGAACAAAAAACACAGAAAAAAATAAAAGCCCGTCGTCTAAAAGGTACTGGTAAAAAGAAAAAACAAGATAAGGATTGGTAGGTAATAACATTTGACTAAAAAAACAAGAAGCTTTAAGAAAATTTTTTAGTGTTTTTTTTAAACCACTAAAAATCGCTGAAAAATATTAGCCAAGTTGATGTTTTTTTGGAATAATTCAGTTATTTATGAAAAATTTCAGTGTGAGGTTTGTCAATACAGTAATTGAATGTTTTATTGGATATAATTTTGATTATTTCAATAGTAAGTAACTTTATTATGTACTTATGAAGTCTAAACAGATTGTTTAGTTTAAGTAATTATTGGAATTTTTATTCTTTTGGATGATATAAATATAAGCGTTATAAACAAATCCTATTTTTGTATCTCAATCACAGATAAATTTTTGATTTCTCCTTGTATCAATTCAAATCGCAGCATTGTTCGCACTTTATGAAATCCTTTAATGCCTGCTGCTCCAGGATTCATATGCAGTAAACCATGTTTTTTATCATACATAACTTTTAATATGTGTGAATGTCCTGAAATAAATAATTTTGGTGGATTTTTTTGAATAATTTCCCTAATGTTTTTGACATATCTGCCTGGATATCCGCCAATATGTGTCATCAACACATCGACATTTTCAAGCGTAAATCTTTCAATTTCATTAAATTCTTTGCGAAGTTCGCCACCATCAATATTACCGTAAACAGCGCGTAATTTTGCATATTTTTTTATGACATCCGTTACTTGTACGGTTCCAACATCTCCTGCATGCCATACTTCATCAGCTTGTTTGATGTGTTTGAGCATAAATTCGTCCATTTGCCCATGCGTATCGGATAGAAGTAAGATTTTTTTCATTAGTTTTGTATATCAAAAAAACAAAAATACAATTAATTGAGATACTTTTTGGAACTTTCTTATAGCGGTACAAAATACCACGGATGGCAAAGCCAACCCAATGCTGAAACGGTGCAAGACAACATCGAAAAAGCATTGTCTATATTGTTAAAATATCCAACAAAAATAATAGGCGCTGGACGTACAGATACAGGCGTGCATGCCAAGCAAATGTTTGCGCATTTTGATTCGGACAGCAAAATTTCTTGTGCAAGTTTGCAACAAAAGCTCAATGCTTTTTTAGCAAAGGATATTGCTATTTTTAAAATCCATCCAGTTGTAGAAACAGCCCATGCGCGTTTTGATGCAGTAGCAAGAAGTTATACATATTATATTCATCAACAAAAAGATCCTTTTCAGCAAGATTTTTCTTGGTTATTGTATAAAGAATTAGATATTCCATTGATGCAATCGGCGGCAAAATCGCTATTGTTTTTTGAAGATTTTAAGAGTTTTTCAAAAACGCACACCGATGTAAAAACCTATCTTTGTGATATTCAGAAGATAGAGTGGGTGGAAAAAAACAAGGCTTTGCAATTTAATATCACAGCCGATCGTTTTTTGCGCAATATGGTACGAGCCATTGTGGGCACGCTGATTAATGTCGGTTTGCATAAGATAACTTTAGATGAATTTATAGAGATTGTTAAAGCACGTGACAGACAAAAAGCAGGATTTTCGGTGCCAGCGCATGCTTTGTTTTTAACCAAAATTGATTATCCAAAAAACATATTTATATAATGGAAATTTTAAAAAGTGGCTTATTCGGGTTTGTTACAGGAATTGCTTTATTAGCAGTTATTGTATTGATTTTTAGAAGGCAAGAAGATAAACGAAGGGCGAAAAGAGAAAAGGAATCACAAGAAGAAAACAAAAATAAATAGGGGTTAAGGTGTCTTTTTTTGAATTTATTTTCTGTTTTTATAATGAAAAAGTATTTTGATTAATTTGATTTTAAGAATCTATTTGCAATTAATTTTTATTGCTTTGTTTAAACAAAAAGGTTTTTTCGGATTCGGTTAAACTTTCATATCCTGATCGATTGATTTTGTCGAGTAATAAATCAATGCGTTGTTTGCGTCTCGTTGGTTTTTTGTCAAATATTTGTGTGTTTTTAAAATCTTTTTTAGGAAGTAATTTATTGTCCACAATATAAAAGATAAATCCAACTGCCAATCCGCCTAAATGGGCAAAATAGCCACCCGGATTACCCAAAGGAATTTGTAGCAAATTAAACACGATAAAAAATAGCAGTAAGTGAATCAATTTAAAATCGCCTAAAAAACGTATTTTTATTTGATAATGTGGCATTAGCATTGAGATGTAAGTCATAATAGCCATAATACCGGCAGAAGCGCCAATCAAATAATTTTTGCTGATATACATCTCTGGAAACCACTGATAGCTACCGATAAATAACAATCCGCCACCCAAAATCCCCAATATAAATAACTGATAAAATTTTTTCGGCGAAGCAAAATCTAAAAATATACGTCCAAAATAATATAATAGAACAATATTGAGAAACAAATCAATAAGACTTTGATGAAAAAAACCATAACTAAATAAAGTCCAAAAGTGTTGAAAAGCGATGGAACTGTTAAATGAAAGCGCAACCCATTTTAATGAAAATAAGCGAAACGACACCAAAATACTACTAAAAAGAAACAGCAAAATCAGTAACAAAATACTAATTTCCAACGCATCTGCTTTTTTAATTCTTTTGATGATTTTTTCTTTTTGCATTTTATTCAATTTTGTGCTAATACCATCGTTTATGCCGATATTTTCCCCACATTTTCACCAAAATAAAACCGGTTACGGCACCGCCTACGTGTGCAAAATGTGCAATATTGGAATGATCAAAACTGGTGATGCCAAAAAATAAATCACCTAATACCAACACACTGACTAAGTATTTGGCTTTGACCGGAATAGGTGGAAAGAGCAACATCAATTCAACATTGGGAAAGAGCATTGCAAAAGCAACTTCAATTCCCATAATGGCACCCGATGCACCGAGCATGGCACTATGATAAATACCGGTATTTGGATAATTATTAAAATATTGTCCCGAATTAAGTATGTCAAAAATTTCTTCTTTAGGATAGCCTGTTGCCATTAACTGGTTGACGGCATCTGAAAACTGAAAATATTGGATGCCACTATAAAGTAAAAATGAACCAAAACCGGCAATAAAATAAAAAATGATAAAACGTTTTTTGCCCCAGATTTCTTCAATAGGTGTGCCAAACATCCATAAAATCAGCATGTTAAATCCAATGTGTGTAAGATTTGCATGCATAAACATATGCGTTATTACTTGCCAAGGCTTAAAAAGCGGATTTAATGCAAAATGCATATCAAATAAATTGTGCATTTTATCAGGCATAGCCATTGTGGCTACAAACATGATAACATTAATAATGATTAAATGCTTAACGGTTTCTGAAATTTTGTTCATCGATCTGTTTTATTTTTTGCAAAGATAAAAAAATAGCTTTTAATTGTTGCTTTTAGTTTTATAAGCGCTTTTTTTTTCGGATATTTGCCGAGAATTTTATAAGAAAAGCGCACGATTAGTCTTTAAACATATAATGAGGAATTTGTAGCTTTTTTGTCATTAAATAGTATAATCTTAATAATATGAAATTGAAAATGTATAGCCTAATAGGTAAATTATGGATGGTCTTGATAATTGTTTCCTTTATTTCTTGTCAAAACACGACTAAAACCAAATCGCAAGTAGCGCCAACTAAAATCCAAGAAAAACCAGTTGAGAAAATATTTTCATATATCAAAGGCGATTATATTATTCAGCAAGATACCGTTAGAAAATTTGATACTTTTGGTAAAATAATGGGTAAATATCACTTGCCTTATGCTGCTGTTTATAAAATCACCAATAAAATTAAAGATAGTTTTGATATAAAGCGAATAAAATTGGGTAAAGCCTATACAATTTTGAGTCAAAAAGATACCTTAGATAGTTTGGCACGTCCCAAAGTGTTTATTTATCAGCACAATTCTATCGATTATACGATTGTTGATTTTCAAGATAGTATTAAAGTAAATCATATTAAAAAACCTGTAAAATTAGTAAAGAAGACAGCTAAAGTTGTAGTTGAAAATTCGTTATATCAAGATATTTCTAACCATAATTTAAGTCCGAAATTAGCGATGGAATTAAGCAATATTTATGCTTGGACAGTTGATTTCTTTCATTTGAATAAAAGCGATAGTTTTAAAGCTATTTATGACGATCGATATATTGATGATAGTATTTATTCCGGAGTAGGTACGATACATGCCGCAAAATTTGTTTATGGCGGTCATAAATTTTATGCTTTTAGGTATCCTGTGGATAGTCTTGGAAATAATTTTGCTTATTACGATGATGAAGGAGCTACTTTGCGCAAACAATTTTTAAAAGCACCTATTAGATTTGGTCATATTAGTTCGAGATACAATCCGCATCGTTTTATTAAATTATACGGTAGGGTAAAACCACATTTGGGGACTGATTTTGCAGCGCCTGTTGGCACACCTATTATGTCTACAGCCAATGGTATTGTTATCAAAAGAGCCTATACTTCAGGTAACGGAAATTATGTTAAAGTCAAGCACAATGCTACTTACAGTACACAGTATTTGCATATGAGTAAATTTGCAAAAGGGATTCATGTGGGCAGTGTCGTAAAACAAGGAGATGTTATTGGATATATTGGAATGACCGGTCATACTTCAGGACCACATGTTTGTTATAGATTTTGGAAAAATGGCAAACAAGTGGATGCACTTAAAGAAAAAATGCCACCCGCAAAACCGATTGATCCAGCTATTAAAGAACGCTATTTAAAAGATATTGCCAAGCTAAAAAAAGAATTGGATAGTCTTTAAGGAAAAATTGATTAGAAATATCACTGAATGTTGGTTTTAGGATATAGATATGACAAACATAAAATATATAAATAATAGATAATGAAATTAGAAGGACAAGCATTGTTAGCGTATCTGAATCATAAAATTATTTCCAATTCTTTGTTGGAAACACTTGATATTCATTTTGTAAAAGCCGAAGGCCAAACGCTTACAGCAAGTATGCCCGTGAATGAAAAGGTGTACCAACCTATGGGTTTGTTGCATGGTGGTGCAACAGCAGCTTTGGCGGAGAGTGTAGGGAGTACAGCTTCACATATTTTTGTCGATATTGAGACGCAAGAAATAAGAGGTATTGAATTATCTATCAACCATTTAAAAAGTAAAAAAGAAGGAATGGTTTATGCGACAGCCATTCCCATTCATATTGGTAAAACCACACATTTATGGGAGATTATTATTCTAGATGAAAAGGATAAAATGATAGCTCATGCCAAATTGACCAATATTGTTTTGCAAAAAAAATAGTCAAGGCTTATGCAATTAGAAAAACTTGTCGATTTTCGTAAACCATTTGTTGTTTTTAAAGCACCAAATGCAAGTAAATTGCAGGTTGTACAACAAAAAAATGATACATTATATAAAAATGATGGCTTTGAGAAGGCAGGGTTTTATTTTGCACCATTTGACATGCAAGCGCATCCTACTATTATTTTTCCGGATGAATATTCTGTAAAAGAATCTTATTTAATTAGGGATTTTACATCTCAAAAAAATCCATATTTGTTGGATGTTGTATCCGATTCATTTGTAGCTTCACAGCATATTAACAAGGTGCAAAAAGCCATTAGGCTTATAGAAGAGAAGGTATTAGAAAAAATTGTGATTTCTCGAAAACAAGTTGTTATAATAAAGCAATGGTCATTGTTTGATGCGTTATTGAATTTAATGAATACTTATGAAGATTCTTGGGTGTATTTATGGCATCATCCGGTAGTTGGAACTTGGATGGGTGCATCGCCTGAATTATTGCTTTCTTATAAGGATAAAATACTACATACAATGGCACTTGCCGGAACTTTGCCTGTAGAATTTAATAAACCTGTTGAATGGTCGCAAAAAGAAATAAAGGAACAACAAATTGTAACCGATGATATTGTAAATAAGCTAAAACAATCATTTTCTGATATACAAGTATCCTTGCCACGAACAATTTATCAAGGAAAAATTGCCCATATTCAAACCCAAATAGCTGTAAAAACAGAAGTTGATAAAATTCCTGAAATTATTGGTAAGTTACATCCAACGCCTGCAATTTGCGGAATGCCTACAAATATTGCCAAGCAAAAAATAAAAGAAATTGAACAATATGATCGTAAATATTATACCGGTTTTTTAGGTTATAAAAATGAATTATCAGCTAATTTTTTTGTTAATTTAAGATGCATGGAAATTATTGATAACCAATTAAATTTATATATTGGTGGTGGAATAGTGGCAGATAGTATAGCTGAAAAGGAATTTAAAGAAACCCAATATAAATCTAATATTCTTTTAGATGGTTTAGGTTAATAAAATGGTATTTTTTTAGTAAATTTGTGTTTTAATAAAAACAACAATTTGAACAAATTTTATCATTTAATATCACAGTTTATAAAAGAATTGGTTGTAAAATCATCGCCGCGTTGGTTGGTTTTGTTTATCGATATTTTTTTGGTGCTAAATGCGCTGGTGCTTTCATATATTATAAGATTCAATTTTAGTTTTAGCTTTGGTTCGCATGACTTGATCATGCAAATGCCATTAATTGTATTGCTTGCACTGGTCAGCTTTTTATTTACTGGTTCTTATAAAGGTGTTGTGCGACACACTGGTTATAAAGATTTGTTAAGTGTGGTTTTATCTGCTACAATTATGACTATTTTATTATTAATTGTTGTGTTTTTAGTAAGGAAAACAGGTTATTTTAAAGTATTTAATATGCCTTTGTCTGTTATTGGAATTAATTATTTTGTTTCTATTTTTTTATTGGTTATTAGCCGAATTGCTTATAAAGGTTTTTATTATTTAATAACAAATAATATTAAAAAAACTAAAAGAGTTTTAATTCATGGTGTCAATTCGGGTATTTCGGTATATGAAGCTATTCAATCTGATGAAAATTATAAATATGAAGTAATGGGTTTTGTAGATGATAGAAGCCATTTTCAAAATAAATTTATTCATAGAATTAAAGTTTTTAAACCTCAAAAAATTACAGGCAAACTAATAGAAGCTAAGCAGATAGAAGAAGTTATTATCAGCAAACCTGAGGCTACTCCTTTAGAATTATTAGAAATTGCAAATATTTATCTACAGCATCATATTAAAGTTAAAACAGTTCCTTATATCAATGATTGGATTAATGGTAATATTGAAGCGGAGCAAATAAAAGAATTAAATATTGAGGGGTTGTTAAATCGATCGCCTATTGAGATGAATAACCCCAAATTAGCCAATAAAATCAGTAAAAGTGTGGTGATGGTTACCGGAGCAGCTGGTTCAATTGGTTCTGAAATATCTTTGCAAGTACTGCAGCATCATCCTAAAAATATCATTCTAATCGATATGGCAGAATCTGCTTTGTATGATTTGCAGCAAGATTTTATCAGAAGAAATTTTAAAGGAAATTTTGTGGCAATTGTTGGAGATATAAGAGATACTGAAAAAATTGATGCTTATCTCAACAAATATAAACCGGATATGATTTTTCATGCGGCAGCCTATAAACACGTGCCTTTGATGGAGGACAATCCTTATGAAGCAATTAAGGTAAATGTTTTGGGAACCAAGACGTTAATGGATTTAGCGGTAAAACATCAAGTAGGCAAATTTGTGATGATTTCGACAGATAAAGCGGTTAACCCAACCAATGTAATGGGTGCCACCAAACGCGCAGCAGAAATTTATGCAACTGGTTTGCAAAAATCAAGTATTTACACCAAATTTATTATTACGCGTTTTGGCAACGTGCTGGGCTCTAATGGTTCGGTGATTCAACTTTTTAAAAAGCAAATTAAACAAGGTGGACCGCTTACAGTAACACATAAAGAAATTAATCGATTTTTTATGACCATTCCCGAAGCTTGCCAATTGGTATTAGAAGCCGGAATTATGGGAAAAGGTGGCGAAATTTTTGTATTTGATATGGGTGAACCCGTAAAGATTTACGATTTGGCTGTTAAGATGATTCAACTATCCGGTTTGCGTTTTCCTGATGATATCGATATTAAAATTACAGGTTTGCGTCCCGGTGAAAAATTATACGAAGAGGTTTTAGGACAGCAGGAGAGCAATATGCCTACTTATCATAAAAAAGTGAAAATTGCACAAGTAGCTGAAGTTGAGATGAATAAAATAAGAGAATCTTTTAATTTATTGATTGATATTCAAGAATTATCCAATGACGAATTGGTTGCTATTTTAAAAAATTTAATTCCTGAATATATATCAAATAATTCTATCTTTGAAAAACTAGATAATTAATAAAAAAAATAAATAATTATGGAAGCTAAAAAAATATTTAACAATACCGTTTTGACTTTTGGTGCAATGTATGGCATTTTGGCTATTCTTTTTACCTTTGTAAATTCGCCAACAGATGATCCTAAAACAACTTCAAAAATGATTATTGGAATTGTTTCACTGATTATTTTTATCAGTATTTCTATTTTTGCGGTTAGATATTACAAGAATCAAGGATTTGATGTTACACTTGGAAAATCTATTAAATTAGGTGTATTGTTAGGCTTGTTTGGTGGTTTAATTGTTGGTGTTTATAGTTATTTTTACTTTGCGTATGTCAATCCTGAAGCAATTGATCAAGTGATTGAAATGTCTAAAAAAATTATTGAAGATAACGATAAATTTACGCCCGAAATGGTAGAAAAGCAACAAGAAATCACCCGAAAAATGTTTTTGCCGATGCAATTGGTTGGCAATATTTTTGGTGGACTTATTTATGGTTTAATAGGTGGTTTATTGGGTGGACTGTTTTATAAAACACCTACACAAGATTACTAAGCTATGCAAATATCTGTTGTCATACCTTTTTTAAATGAAGCCGCTTCACTGCCCGAACTTTACAGATGGATAACTGATGTAATGCAAAAGAATAAATTTTCGTATGAAATTATTTTTATAGATGATGGAAGCACGGATGATTCTTGGCAAATTGTTAGAGATTTGGCATTGGATGATGTGCATATTAAAGCATTAAAATTTAGAAAAAATTATGGAAAATCTCAAGCATTGCATATTGGTTTTAAAAAAGCGCTCGGCGATGTAGTCATTACAATGGATTCTGATTTACAGGATAATCCGGAAGAAATTCCCGAATTGTATAACATGATTATAAATGATAATTTTGACTTGGTTTCCGGTTGGAAAAAAGTGCGTCACGATTCTAAAATAAAAAAGAATATTCCTTCAAAATTGTTTAATTGGGCTGCTCGAAAAGTTTCTGGTATATTTTTGCATGATTTTAATTGCGGACTTAAAGCTTATAAAAATCAAGTCGTTAAAGATGTAAATGTGTATGGCGAAATGCATCGTTATATTCCTATTTTAGCTAAGAATGAAGGCTATACCAAAATAGGAGAAAAGGTGGTAAAACATCAAGCGCGTAAATATGGTGAGACCAAATTTGGTTCAGATCGTTTTATTAAAGGCGTGTTGGATTTGATTACACTTTGGTTTTTAATGCGTTTTGCCAAGCGTCCCATGCATTTATTTGGTGCTTTGGGTATTTTGATGTTTTTAATTGGTGGATTGGCAACTTTGGGTATTTTGGTCTTAAAAGCTTATCGATTGTGGCAACACATTCCCACACATTTGGTAACCGACAGACCTTGGTTTTATATTGCTTTGGCAGCTATGATTTTGGGAAGTCAGTTCTTTTTGGCAGGATTCCTTGGTGAAATGATTTTAAAAAATAATCAAAAAGCACAGTATTATAAAGTTGACGAAGAAGTGAATTTATAGTTTTTTCTTATTTGCTTAGCAAATCAATTGCAACATTTCCATTGGCATCTATTTCTGTTAATTTTACTTTTTGGATGCTGTTAATCATTTCTTTTTTATAAGGGTAGCTCACTTTGACGTAATTATCTGTAAATCCGAACATTAAATCTTCTTTTTTGGCTTTTTCAAATAAAACAGGTTTTGTTTTACCCAATTGTGTTTCATAAAATGCAACCAATTTTTTTGCAGACAATCCGCGTAGCATTTTACTGCGTTTATTTCTGATATTTTTGGGGACAACGCCATCCATTAATATGGCTTCAGTATTGGAACGCTCAGAATAGGTAAAAACGTGAAGATAGGCAATATTTAATTCGTTTAAAAATTGATACGTCTCTAAAAACAATTCGTCGGTTTCGCCCGGAAATCCAATAATTACATCTACACCGATAGAAGCATCCGGCATTAGCAATTTAATTTTGGTTACTTTTTCGGTATATAATTCACGTGTATATCTACGTTTCATTTGTCTGAGCAAGTGATTGCTACCACTTTGTAAGGGAATATGAAAATGTGGTACAAATTTGTCTGATTGTGCCACAAATTCAATAATTTCATTTGTCAGTAAATTAGGCTCAATAGAAGAGATACGGAAGCGGGCAATACCTTCAACTTTATCAAGTGCTTGTATCAAATCGTAAAAAGTTCTTTTTGATCCATTGGAATAATCTATAAAAGTACCAATATTTACGCCTGTAATGACAATCTCTTTAATGCCTTTTTTAGCAATTTCTGAAGCATTTTTTACAACTTCTTCTACACTGCCATTTCTGCTTTTGCCACGTGCCAATGGAATAGTGCAATAGGTGCAAGGATAATCACAACCATCTTGAATTTTTAAGAAAGATCTCGTTCGGTCACCAGCAGAATAGGCACTAAAAAATGCCGTACTTTCAGCCACTTCACAAGAATGGATTTCTGCTTTTTCTTTTTTAGCCAAATTGCCCAAATATTGTGGTAAACTAAATTTTTCTTCAATACCGAGAACCAAATCAACACCATTAATATCAGCTAATTCAGCAGGTTTTAGCTGTGCATAGCAACCAATTGCGACTACCATTGCATCGGGGTTGTGTTTTAAAGCTTGCTTGACGTATTGTTTAAACTTTTTGTCGGCATTATCAGTTACCGTACAGGTGTTGATGACATAAACATCTGCTTTTTGATTAAAATCTGTTTTAAGAAATCCTTGTGCTTCTACTTTTCTCGAAATAATTGAAGTTTCAGAAAAATTGAGTTTGCATCCTAATGTGGTAAAAGCAACTTTTTTTGGGTTTGACATGAAGATAAAAAATTTTAGCAAATATAGAAAAATGTATCGAGATGAAGTGCGTAATTATTGGGCGCTTATTATTTTGAGAGAATGATGTGAAATCTATTTGAAAGATATAAAAATGACCATTTTGTTATAATAGACAACAAGTAAGCTGTTTTTACATATTATTTTATTTTTTTAAGGTGTAAGCAATTAATAAAGAAACCATTTCGTTGTAAGATTTAATGCCTGATTTTTGCTTGTTTAATTTTAAATAGGCATCATAACTCGATGAGAAATCAATAGGAAACTGGTGTGCTTTCATAAAATCTCCTGCTTCCGTATAGTTTTTAAGAATACCTTTGTGGATTAACTTCAAATCTTTTTTAAACAAATCTTTGTCGGCTTTTCGCAACTCCATCAAACAGTAATAAAGTGCGTCGATGTTGCCTGAATACTTAAAATAAGGGTCGGGATGATGGGATGCAGTTAAATATCCTAAAAAATTTGCTTCGTCTTCGGGTGCGTAACCCAATTGGTGGGCAACTTCGTGTGAACCTATCGAGGGAATGAATATTTTTGGATAGATATTGTTTACGTGTGCTTCTCCAGAAAACGGATTGAGGTAACCACTTACGCCCATATATGAAATCTGTTTGCTATAGATAGAAGATTTGATACAAGGAATTGTGTATTTTTGGTGAATAATATCTTCAATGGCTTTATATCCTTCGGGGACTTTTGAAAGAATGCGGCTTCTGCTGTAGGGAATTTCTACGGCAATACTGTCGTTTTGGGTTAATTCTAATTGTAGCGTATTGGATTTGTCAATTAATTGAAGACTAACCTCTTGTAGTTGTTCTAAAGTGTATTTTTCCTCGGATAAAGAAAGCGAAGTAGCAAGTGGTTCTCTAAAATAATTAAAGCCCCAAGAGAGGTAAAATATCCAAATAATTTTGAGTAAATAATTAGATAGTTTTACCAAATGCTGCATAGGACTTTTAATATGTTTGAGCAGTTTTAAAAACAGAAATAATAGGTAAGCCAATCCAAAAAAATAAATAACATCACCTACAGAGAAGCTAAAAAAGTGCATACCCCAACGATTTACAATAGCGATAATTGGATATAGATTTTGGGCATAAACTATTTCGACATATTTTGGAAAATAGCCAATAGCGGCAATGGATAGAATAGTCAAAGACCATTTGGTAAGTATCGACAATAAACTTTTTGCATTGTTGTTCATGTCTGACATATATTTACAAGAAATTGATGATAATAGGTTGATCTTTTTTGAGTCCCAATAAAGTTTTTGCATCTCCGCTGTTCATATTGCTTTGGTAAGAAAATATTTCTAAGTAACCAAAATCGTTGAAGCGCGCATATACATTTCCGGCATATGTTATTAAATCGCGTTTGGTGTCAAAACTACTATATCCATCTATTATTGTTTTAATATTAAAAAAGTCTATTTTTATTTGTACTTTTCTGCCTTCACGCCATTTGTCAAAATCATCTTTTTTTAGATTAAAGATGGCATTTCCATAGCGGTCGTTAAAAATTACTTTTGGCGCAATCATACTGACTCGTTGATTATTACCTTCGTATTTGATGCTGGGAATAGGTAATTTTAGCGTTTTGAAATTATCTGTTTTATTTGCAAATTTTTCAATAGGTGTACCGTTTAATAAATCTCGGATTGCTTTGATATGAGTTTGCATAAAATTATCAAAATTTGTGTGTGATAATTTGTAAACGCTGAACGAGCTGTCTGACAAAGCTGTGGCGATTAAACCGTTGTTATTTCCAAAATAATATTGATTGTTTGACACAAACAACATAGGTGTATTTTGCTCTGAAGTTTCACTTTCAATAGCGATTAAATGTATTGTTTTTTCGGGGAATGATGACAAGGCATTTTTGATGGTATAAACACTCTCTTCTTTGCAAAAAGGCATAATGTCGTGCGTGAGATCAACTAAATTTGCTTGTGGAATTTGTCGCAAGATTAATCCTTTAAGATGCCCAATATCAGGATCTTTATAACCAAAATCAGAAGTAAGCGTAATGATTGACATTATTTTTGGATTAATTGATGAAAAATGATTAATTTTGAAAAACAAAGATAGATAATTTATCGCTATCAATGTTCCTATATTTTTAATAATTTATCGATATAAAATACTAGATGACAGAAAGAATTATAGCATTAAACGGCGTTGAACCTGTGGTTTTTGCAGGTGTAAAAAATCAGAATTTAGATTTTATCAAGCAACACTTTTCCAAGATAAAAATTATTTATAGAGAAAATAAATTAAAAATTTTAGGAGAAGCAGATATTTTGGATGTTCTAGAACAAAAAATCGAACTCATTTTACAACATATTTATAAGTATGATAGGTTGGATAAGGAGGCGATTGAACAGATTTTGTTAAGCAATCCCAATGAATATAGAGATTTTGTGACCAATGATGATGTAATTGTGCATGGTGTTAGTGGGAGATTAATCAAACCGCAAACGCCTAATCAACGTAAAATTATGATTTCGGAGCGCAAACACGATATGATTTTTTTGGTAGGGCCTGCTGGTACCGGCAAGACATTTGTTAGTATTGCTTTGGCGGTAAGAGCTTTAAAAAATAAGGAAGTTAAACGTATTATATTGACACGTCCTGCCGTAGAAGCTGGTGAAAATCTTGGTTTTTTACCTGGAGATCTCAAGGAAAAACTCGATCCATATCTACAACCTTTGTACGATGCGTTGCGCACGATGATTCCCAGTGAAAGATTGGAGACTTATTTTGAAAAAGGTATTATTCAAATTGCACCTTTGGCATTTATGAGAGGGCGTACGCTTGACAATGCTTTTGTTATTTTGGATGAAGCACAAAATACCACGCATAATCAGATGAAAATGTTTTTAACCCGAATGGGTAAAAATGCCAAATTTATCATTACTGGTGATCCCGGACAAATAGATTTGCCGCACAAACAAGTCTCCGGACTAAAAGAGGCTTTGGGTATTTTAAAAAGTGTCAAAGGAATAGATGTAATACATCTTACCGAGAAAGATGTTGTCAGACACCGATTGGTAAAAAAAATCATAGATGCTTATAAGTCATTGGATTAATAATAACCTGTTGTAGAAAAAAACAATAAATATTTTGTTTTATTTATTTTTCAAATACCAGTTCGTCGTAAGGCAATCTGAATCTTTTGCCACGCAAGCCTTTGGACGTACCCTTTCCTACGGCTATTGCCATATTTATTTGAGCAGTTTTTGGTAAATCTAAATATTTTTTCATCCTGATGGCATCTAAACCTTCCATAGGTAAGCTGTCAAAACCTTCTGCTACAATGCTTAACATAAAAGTTTGAGCTGCCAAAGCACAACTCTTTTGGGCAACAATATCGATATGTTTATAATAAATATCTGTCATAAATGGTGCTTTTCGTCTTTTTTTATAGATGTATAACCACTTAAAAAAATTTCTAAATAATGGAAATGAGCGTTTGTAAAACATAGGAATTACTTTGGTGAAATAACGCAATTCACTATTGCCAAACAATTTATTTTTGTCATTTTTTGTTTCAAGGTTTTTAAGTCTTTTTAAGTGTGCTGTTTGTCGTTTTTGCCATAAATCAGGGCGGGCTACAAAAATTACAATTTCAGATGCGCTAATGGCACTGGGCTGGTTAAGGCATAATTCGGCAACTTTTTTCTTGGCTTTTTCAGATTTGATTCGATAAAATTCCCACAATTGCATATTGCTGCTACTGGGTGATTTGATGGCGTTTTCCAAACTGTTTCTGACCACGTATTCGGGTAACTCAAAATTGGGTTCAAAAGCACGATACGCCCTTCTTTTGTCAACTATTTCTTTAAATGATTTTGATAACATAGATTTGTTTGTTTGATGTCAAAAATACTAAAATATTTGAGGCTAAGTTAGTTTAAAAATAGTTTTTATACCAAACCGCTACCAAATTGATAATTTAGAAAATAAATTATTCTTATTATTTTGAGAATAATTGTATGAATATATCAATGATTTTTTTGCAAAGTACTTCGTTACTTAGATTATTCATTGTCAAACTAATTTCTTATTTTTGCCTAAAATTAATATATATGGCACAGGGAAATTCTAAAATAGCAATATTTGCAGCAATAACAGCAAATTTAAGTATCGCAATCATGAAGTTTATAGCTTCATTTTTTACCGGTAGCTCTGCTATGTTGTCTGAAGGGATACATTCATTAGTAGATACAAGTAATGGATTATTACTTCTTTTTGGTATTAAAAAAAGTAAAGAGGCAGCCAGTAAAGCGCATCCATTTGGACACGGTAAGGAAATCTATTTTTGGTCATTTATTGTAGCAATATTAATTTTTTCTTTGGGTGGTGGTGTTGCTTTGTATGAAGGCTTTAAGCATTTATTTGCGACTCATGAGCCTATCGATTATTCTGCTAAAATGATGTATTGGAATTACGGTGTATTAATAAGTGCTGTATTTTTTGAAGGCACCAGTTTATGGATTGCTTGGAAGGGATTTAGAAAAGAAAATCCAAAAGGTTTTGTTTCAGCCATTAGAGAGAGCAAAGATGCTTCGGCAATGGCTATAATTATTGAAGATACTACTGCTGTTTTAGGCTTATTGATCGCTATGATTGGGATTAGTTTAATGTATTATTTTAACAATCCTATTTTTGATGCACTTTCCTCTATTTTTATTGGATTTTTATTGATTTTTGTAGCTATATTTATGGCAAATGAAACCAAGCGATTATTGATAGGAGAAGCTGCTATTGATAAAGAAATTAAAGAGATAGAAGATATTTTGTCTTCTTATAAAGAATTGGAAGGCTATGGCAATATTAAAACAATGCATCTTGGTCCTAATGATATAATGTTAGGTGCAAATGTAAATTTTAAAGACAATTTAAATGTAAAAGATGTAGAGTCTATTATTGCTGATATGAAAAAAAGAATTGTGTCAACAAATCCAGATATTCAGCACATATTTATCGAAACAAATAGTATAAACTAAGATGTTTAAAAAATTAACAAACTTTATTGGAAAAATCTATTTCCATCCTATTTTTTATTATATCTGGGCAATTATTGTTTTGATTTTATTTGTAGGTTACTGGAATCGTTTTTTGTTTGTGTTGGGTAAATATGTTTTTATTGCTTTTGCTGCAGCCAGTTTTTTTGATTTTGTTTTTTTGTTTATGGGCGGTAGTATTTCAGCAAAAAGAAAGTTGCCAGAAAAATTATCAAACGGTGATCAAAATGCTATTTTAATCAACTTAAAAAGTAATTTTTCTTTACCGATACATATAAATATTATAGATGAATTGCCAAAGCAATTTCAAAAAAGAGATTTTGGTTTATATTTCATATTAAAACCACAACAACAACTCATAAAAAAATATTTGTTACGTCCTGTTAAACGAGGTATATATCAATTTGGAAAATTAAATATTTTTATTTCATCCCCGATTAAATTGGCAATGTTGCGTTTGCAATTTTCTGATAATAAAGAAGTTAGTGTGTATCCAAGTTTTGTGCAGATGCATAAATATGAATTGATTGCATTGGCAAATAAAGCCCAATTAGGCGTTAAAAGAGTTAGACGATTGGGTCATACTATGGAATTTGAGCAAATAAAGGAATATAGTAAGGGTGATGATTATCGCACGATTAATTGGAAAGCAACTGCCAAGCATACCAAGTTGATGGTAAATCAATATCAAGATGAAAAGTCCCAAAACATTTATTCGATAATCGATATGGGTAGAACGATGAAAATGCCTTTTAATGGTATGACATTATTGGATTATGCCATTAATTCTACTTTGACTTTTTCAAATATTGTAATGAAGAAAAAAGACAAAGCCGGTTTAATTAGTTTTGAAAAATATATCCATAGTTATATAAAACCCGATAGCAATCGTCAGCATTTGCAAAATATTTTTGAGTCTTTGTATGCTATTGATACACAGTTTAATGAATCTGATTTTGAACGTTTATATACCTTTGTGCGTCATCGTATTCCAACCCGTAGCATGCTGATGCTTTATACAAATTTTGAACATATCAATTCAATGCGACGCCAGTTGCCTTTCTTAATAAAATTATCGAAGAAACATTTATTAGTCGTTATTATTTTTGAGAATACAGAACTGCGAAAATTACTTAATACACAACCAGTTGATAATCAATCATTGTATCATAAAATTGTGGCAACAGATTTCGATATTCAAAAGAAAATGATGGTAAAAGAATTGAATGTTTATAATATTCAAAGCATTCTTACTTCACCACAAAATTTAACAACTGCAACCATTAACAAATATTTGCAATTAAAAGCTCGAGGACTTATTTAGTTGAAGAGTAGGGGAATTTCAAATTTAAAATTAACGGGATAATCTCTATAAATTGCTGGTTTTACTTTGGGTAATAAATAGGTTATTTTTTTAAAAATAGCAATTTGCGAATTTTTTGGTAAACTGTCTGAAGATAATTTTAATCGTAAAAAATGAATTTTGCCAATGGTGTCAATATTAAAACTAACCCAAGCGGTATCTTTGAATAATTGAAGTTCTTTTTGATAATGATTTTTTAAGGAATAGGATAGGAATAAGGAAAACTTTTTTTGAAAACAAGATAATTGTGCTGTTTTTTCAAAATTGTTATTACAGCCCGGAAATTGAGGATACAAATCTACTCGATCCAATTGTACAATTTTATATTTTTGTGTAATTGGTTTATCTTTGTGTTGTTTACAAGATAGTATTGATAAAGAAAGAAAAAATAATCCTATGTAAAGAAATCTGTTCATTGTGTTGCTTGAAATATCAAAAAAATATTTTTATAAAAATACTAAAAAATTCTGTTTTAAGCTGATTATTGTTTTAAATTTGCCAACATCAAAAAAAAACGATTGATTTGAAAATTTTGCACAGTTTAGCGGAATACGATCATAATTTGTCTACTACTGTAACCATAGGGGCTTTTGATGGTGTACATATTGGTCATCAATTGGTTTTGGATCAATTGAAACAAACAGCAAAGACTTTTCAAACCAACAGCCTTGTCATTACATTTGTGCCACACCCACGCATTTTTTTCAGTTCGGATACTGATTTACGTTTGTTAAACAGTTTACAGGAAAAAATTGAATTGCTAGCAAAACAAGGAATTGATTATCTAGTTTTACAAAGTTTTGATGCACAATTTGCGTCGCAATCCCCCGATATTTTTGTAAAAAATATGACAAATTATTTACATATGAAGCACTTGCTTATGGGATATGACCATCATTTTGGCAAGCAACAAAGCGGTGATTTTTCTGCGATAAAATCATTGGAAAAAAAGTATAATTTTGAGGTGCATCAAATCGATGTGTTGGCGGTTGAAAATGTAAATATTAGTTCGTCAATCATTAGAAACTTGCTCAATGAAGGTAAAATTAAATTGGCAAATGAGTATTTGTCTTATCCATATATGATCGAAGGAAGTGTGGTAGCAGGGAACCATTTGGGACGAACGATTAATTTTCCAACGGCAAATGTTGCAGTAGATGATCCTTATAAATTAGTACCTAAAAAAGGGGTGTATATTGTAAAAGCGCAGGTCGTTGGTCAAGAAATTTATGGAATGATGAATATTGGTAAGCGTCCTACTGTGGATGGCAAAAATCAAACAATTGAAGTGTATTTGCTTGATTTTAAACAAGATATTTATGGAGAATCCATTCAAATCTCATTTTTAGAACGACTTAGAGATGAGCAAAAATTTTCTTCCTTAGAAGCTTTAAAACAACAGTTACTTCGAGATAAAGAAGTACTAAAAAATTACGTATCAAATATCAAATTTTAGACGAATTGTTGGTATAAGAAATGAAAGAGAACATTTTTATATCTAATTGATATTACTTTTATAATTGGCTTCTTATTACTGATTTTTTTGTGTATTTTTGCCTTAGAAAAATTAGAATTATGCACAAGAATATAAAATTAGTAATTGCTGCCATTATTTTAGGCCTATCGGTTTGGCAATTTACCGAATCTAACATCGGAAATGGTATCGCATTGATATTTTTAAGTTTATTAGTCGTCTTTTTTTATGTAAGGAATGAGTACATTCTGCTCGCATTTTTAAGACTGCGAAAAGAAGATATGGATGGCGCTGAAAAATGGCTTAACAAAATAAAAAATCCTAAAGCACAGTTGATTAAATCGCAACAAGCTTATTATAATTTATTGAAAGGCACACTGTTGCAACGTTCAAACATTGGGCAATCTGAAAAATATTTTAGACAAGCATTGAGCTTGGGTTTGATGATGGATCACGATAAAGCGATGGCAAAACTTAATTTGGCAGGTGTTGCTATTGCCAAGAAACGCAATCGAGAAGCTATTAATTTACTTCGTGAAGCCAAAGCTTTGGACAAAAAGAAAATGTTTGTTGATCAAATCAAAGAATTGCAACATCGTATTGATCCCACAACTACGAGAGGTAACAAATTTGTAGCCAAAAAGAAAAAACGCAAGTAGGTTTAGGTTTTTATCTATTAAAATGTGTATTTTTACGTGTTTTGATATTTTATAAGTTTATATTTTCTTGGTTATGTATTCATTTACGGTTATTTTACAACATGTCTTAATTGGTTTTTCCATGGCATTCTTGGGTCTATTGTCTCCTGGATTGTTAACGATGACAACTTTAAGTACTGCTGCCGAAAGAGGTGTAAAAGCAGGAATATATTTTGCATTTGGTGCTATTTTTCCTATTATTATTCAGGCGCATATCGCCCTTCTTGGGGCAGAATATCTAAAAATACATCCAGAGATTATCAAATCATTTACCGATGTAGCTGTTTTTGTGTTTTTAATTTTGGCTATTGTCTTTTATTATCAATACAATAATCGAAATAAGTCTTCGTCAACGCGTTTAAATATTCACAATTCTTTTGTTTTTGGTGTGATTATCTCCTTGATAAATCCAATGGCAATTCCTTTTTATTTTACGTATAGTACCTTGCTAGAAATGCAAGATTTATTGATACTAAAACAACCTTTGGTTAGTTTCTTTGTTGCCGGTGCTATTTTGGGTGCTTTTTTGGCACTTTCAATTTATGCAGCCAATGCCAGAAAATTATTTGGTAGATTTCAATTATTTGCCAAACACTTTAAATTGTTATTAGCCATTCTTATGTTTATACTTTCTTTGTTGTCTTTGTATAAATCTATCCAATAAAATTGAAAGCGTATTAGAATTTAAAGTGGTACGAAACAGAAGGTATAAATTTGAATAAAGTTACCCTGTAAGCATTAATTTTTTCCGTTTCTTCGTCATATTTGAATTTGACCATATAGGTATTGTCCCTGGCATAGGCATTGTATAGAGAAAAATTCCACGACGATTGATTTTTTCTTTTAACTTTTTGATTATCAACAACTTTGTAATCTTTATTGTGTAAAGTGAATGACAAATCGAGACGATGATAATTGGGCAATCTATTGGCATTTCTATGAGAGAAAAACAAAATAATTTGTTCTTGCGCTTCGTATGTGCCGGCAGGATAGGTGATAGGTCTTCCGTTATAAAACACCCATAACGCTGATAATTCGGCTCTCTTGCTAAATTTATAAACGCCGGTTATACTAATATCATTGGGGTGATCTTCAGCAGCCGGATACCAATTGCCGTTGTTTATTTCTTCATTGAATTTTTTTTCGGTTTTTGATAAGGTATAAGCCAGTGAACCGGTGAATTTTCCAAGTGATTTTTTTAACAGAAATTCCAAGCCATAAGCACGACCAATGCCTTGTAATAAATCTTTTTCAATAGTGGCATTTAGCGTTAATGTCGTTCCTATTTTATAATCTGTAATATCTTGAATATCACGATAATATCCGCCAATACTAAAAAAGAATTGGTTGCCAAAGGTTTTGTTGATTTCCAAGCTATATTGGTCAGAACTTTGCGGTTTTAAATTAATACCCGATGGAATCCATAAATCGGTTGGAGTGGTGGTGGCATCGTTGATGAGATAGTGCAAAAATTGATAGGTTTTGTCATAGCTCATTTTGAGTGCCATATCGGTTCGTAATTTGATATTAAGAGCGACCCGAGGGGCAAATTCTGTGTAATTTTTCACAGATTTATATTTTTCGGCATAAATTGTGTCTATGGTTTCGCCTAATTCGTTGAATTTGTAAAATGTTTCAGGTCCCATCCTTGAAAAAATAGAAGTGCGAAGTCCATAAGATAATTTAATTCGTTTACCCAATCGTGTTTGATGTTGTGCATAAATACCTGTTTCGAGTGCGTGTCGTTCCGGAATACTTATCAAATTATTATCTTCGCTACGATTGTTTTTTATGGTGCCGGGTTTAATGCTGTGATAAAACAAATCGATGCCAAAATTTATCTTGTTTTTTCGATTTATTTGATAAGTAAAATCTTGTTTGATATTTGGATTGCTTAAAGCCACACCGAGATCAAAATCGTAATCTTGATGATCTACATTGTCTTGTAAACTGATGTCGTAGTCGTATTTACTATAAATTACATGCGTACTTGAGCGAAAATTTTTGTTAAACCGATGATTAAAGCGAACAGCACCTATTTCGTTTCCATAATTCATATCAAATTTTGAATTGGGAATATATACGTCTCTTCCTTTGTAGCCTGTAATTGATAAATCTGAATTTTTTGATAAATCAAAATGTAATTTCATGTTTAGGTCGTAAAAATTGATTTGTGCCTTGTTAATATCTTCATTTTTGAGCAATGGCGTAAACAAATCGGCGTAGGTACGCCGAGCAGCTATTATAAATGAGGCTTTATCTTTTTTGATAGGACCTTCGGCAAATAATTGCGCGGAGATTAAACCAATACTACCGCCAAAATGGTATTCTTTTTGGTCTCCATTTCGACCCTTTACATCCAAAATAGAAGCAAGTCTGTTGCCAAAAGCAGGCGGAATAGAACTTTTATGTAAACGTAAATCTTTGATAATATCGGGTGTAAAAACAGAAAAGAAACCAAATAAATGCGAAGGGTGATAAATGGGTGCGCCATCGAGTAAAATCAAGTTTTGATCATTGCTACCACCATGCACCGAAAAACCGGATGAACCTTCTGAAGTGCCTTTGACACCGGGTAACAATTGTACGGCTTTAAGAATGTCTCGCTCACCAAATATCATTGGTATTTGTTTGATTTTCTGTATTTTAATATGAGAAGTGCCAATAAGTTCATACAGTTTTTTCTTAGATGTTTCTTTAACAGTTAAAACAATTTCATTTAAGGCTGTATTTTGTTTTTTTAAAACAATTGTTAAGTAGGTATTTTTTTGAATATCTATGGGGATTTCTTGTGTGGCAAAGCCTATATATTGAACGATTAATCGATACTTTTTCGGCGCTATTTCTAAATGAAAAAATCCGTTTTTATCGGTAGAAGATCCAATATTGGGATAATTTTTTACCCCAATATTAACAGCTTCTAAAGCTTGTTTGTTGTTTCCTAAAACAATTCCCTCAATTTGATATTTTTCTTGTGCGAAAGCACCAAAATATACAAGTGTTAATAGTAAAAATATTTTATTCATTTGGCTGTTGTTAAAAATTCAATTAGCTATTTTTTTGTGGCTAAACCAAGACTAATCTTAATTGGTATTTGCTATTGTCAAAAGTATGATTTTTTTTTGCTAATACCAAACTAAGACCGTTGCAAAAGATGATGGTAGATTCAACCAGCAAATGCAGCTTTACGATTTACAAATTTATAGAATAATTTAAAAGGTTTTTCATAATTTAGATTTTTTCTTGGTCTATTATTAATTTTGAATAGTTTATTACACGAGATGTGTATAATTTGTTTTACAAAGCGGGATAAATTGAGAGAAATTCTCTTTGTCAGATTATTTCTTAGCTTAGGTTATTCAATTAACAATTATTTATTTTTAAAAAATTTAATATTTTAATTTTGATATACATTTTACGCTTTTGACTCACAATTGTAGACTATTTGGCTCAAATAAACAATCAAAATGAGCTAATTTTTTATTTGATGTAATACACCTAATATTAGCATAATACAGCCATTAACTATATAAATTATTACCTGCTGGCTTTATTCATTTCATCTGCTATTTCATTTATTATTTCATTCCAATATTCTTTCATTTCTGCTCTTTGTTCAGAGTTCAATAATTTTTCTTGGTGAATTGCAATAGTTGTCTTTTCTTGATTTCCAATTACTCGAATTTGAATAGTTGACATATTTTTCCAATTTTTCAGTTTCCAATTCAGTCGAATATGTGAATTTGGTTTATAAACTCGAACAAGTCCTTTTGTTCCATTTTCTGTTTCGTATTCTTTATTAATTTCAAGTTCACTTTTCAATTTACCCAACCAAATATTTATTCCATTTTTGGAAAATAAAAAATCCCAAACCCTTTCAGTTGAAACAGAAAAAGTTTTTCTTATTCCGAATTGAAATCCTACGTCTTTTGTTTGTCCAACCATATTAATTTTTAGATTTTTGTTGAATTATTCCGATAATTAACCCGCCAATAATTCCTATATCTAATATTGGACTGTATGCTTTTGTTATTATCGCATCAGGAAGACTTAATAAAAGTCCTATTAATAAGCCTTTGAGCCATCCTTTTACAGGGAAATCAACTGTGAAAATAAATAATCCAATTGCAAACCTATTTATAAATGCTCCAATAATGGCTGAATTTCTTTCGTCAAATTCATCCATAAAAAACATTGGAATAATATCAACAATTCCAAATACTAATCCAGCTATTAGTCCGCTTTTTAATGATTTTTTCATAATAACCCTTTTAAGTCCTATGCACTTTTAAGCCAATTTAAAAGTTCTTTGTCAATGTCAATTGTTGAGTTTATTTTTACAACGTGTTTGTATCTATTTTTTGAAATTTGTTCAATTTTCTCAAATCGTTCATTATCTATTGGTTCTGTCAAATGAGAGTGTAATAGAATATATTTTTTCCCAGTATAAACTCCTGCGAACCCATATTTATTAATCAAATGAATTGACGAATTATTGGGACTTTCCTTTATTTCCCCAAACATTCTTAATTCGGTCAACAATTTATCATAAGTCAATAATATGCTTTCTTGCTAGTTTTCAAAATGTTGTTCTACTGTATTCATTTTGCCTTAGTAGGTTAACTATGTCTAATGGCAGTTTCCCGAAAAGTCGGGACAAGTTGTCTAAAAATGCCCATTATTTTAGTTAACTTTTCAAAAATAGGAAAAATTTCTTAAAGTATTTTGGAAACAGCAATTATTTACAAAATTAGTAAA
>Ga0209633_10000346_pt1 | contig 55416 bp, 59 predicted proteins | sample Cruoilmetagenom1_FD_187290 | JGI IMG/M metagenome (GOLD analysis project Ga0209633, IMG submission 187290) | Oil polluted marine microbial communities from Coal Oil Point, Santa Barbara, California, USA - Sample 1 (SPAdes) (version 2) | ecosystem: Environmental > Aquatic > Marine > Oil seeps ... | reverse complement strand
CCTGTGCGACAACATCCAGTGGTCGCCGATGGATGCCACCCGCACCGAACATGATTATCTGTGCCGTGTGGTCGAGATTGCCATCAAGGCTGGCGCCACCACCATCAACATCCCCGACACGGTGGGTTATACCGCGCCCGTTGAGAGCGCCGATCTGATCCGCATGTTACTGGAACGGGTGCCGGGTGCCGGAGATGTGGTTTTCTCGACCCATTGCCACAACGATCTGGGCATGGCGACCGCCAATTCACTGGCCGCTGTAGACGCAGGTGCCCGCCAGATTGAATGCACCATCAACGGTCTGGGCGAACGCGCAGGCAACACCGCACTCGAAGAGGTGGTGATGGCGATGAAAGTGCGCAATGACATCATGCCCTATCGCACCCGGATCGACACCACCAAGATCATGAACCTGTCGCGTATGGTCGCCACAGTGTCCGGTTTTCCGGTGCAGTACAACAAGGCTATCGTCGGCAAGAACGCCTTTGCCCACGAAAGCGGTATCCATCAGGACGGCATGTTGAAAAACGCCGAGACCTTTGAAATCATGCGCCCCGAGGATGTGGGCCTGTCGGAAACCAATCTGGTGATGGGCAAGCATTCGGGCCGTGCTGCGTTGCGCGCAAAACTGAAAGATCTGGGCCACGAGTTGGCGGATAACCAGTTGAAGGACGTGTTCGTGCGCTTCAAGGCACTGGCGGATCGCAAGAAGGAAATATTCGAGGATGATTTGCTGGCGCTGATGCGTGATAGTTCATCCGATGCGGTGCACGACCATATCCAGTTGAAACACTTACGCGTTGTCTGCGGCACCGAGGGGCCGCAAACCGCCGATATGACATTGATGATTGATGGCGTTGAGCACGAGATTTCAACCTCGGGTGACGGCCCTGTTGATGCGGCGTTCAACGCGGTAAAGGCGCTGTTCCCGCATGAGGCCCGTTTACAACTTTATCAGGTGCATGCCGTGACAGAAGGAACAGATGCCCAAGCAACAGTTAGCGTGCGCATGGAAGAAGACGGCAAAATTGCTATGGGGCAGTCGGCAGATACCGATACGGTTGTGGCCTCGGCCAAGGCCTATATCAACGCACTGAACAAACTATTGGTGCGTCGTCAAAAGACCAAACCCGCATAAGGGCTCTGCGCTTTGGCCCGAAAGTTTTTTGGCTATTACCGGGGTAAATGCAAATTGTGACATTCGAACATTTCACGTCGTATTTACCCCGACCTACCCAACACGATTGGTAATTTTCAACATTTTCCCCGCCTTTGGGATTTGAAAATTTCCGCCCGCACTGCCCCCGAAGGCAAAAAGGTGCTGACATCCAACCCAGCCCCCTTTACCGCCCCTATCTGCCACGACTATAAGGGCCCTTGGCCTCCATTCCTAAGAATCGCGGGTCTAACTGTTGACTTAATTGGGAAGCGTAAGACATGTCTATTCTATCAGGCCTATTCTCCTCCGACATGGCAATTGATTTGGGTACAGCAAACACGCTGGTCTATGTCAAAGGCAAAGGCGTGGTTTTGAACGAACCAAGCGTTGTGGCCTACCACGTCAAGGATGGCATCAAAAAGGTGCTGGCCGTTGGGGAAGATGCCAAGCTGATGTTGGGGCGCACACCGGGCAGCATCGAGGCGATCCGTCCGATGCGCGAAGGGGTGATTGCCGACTTTGATACCGCCGAAGAAATGATCAAATATTTCATCCGCAAGGTTCACAAACGCAGCACATTTTCCAAACCCAAGATTATCGTCTGCGTGCCGCACGGCGCGACACCGGTTGAAAAACGCGCGATCCGCCAGTCGGTTCTGTCGGCAGGCGCACGACGCGCTGGGCTGATTGCCGAGCCGATTGCGGCGGCCATTGGGGCTGGTATGCCGATCACCGATCCAACCGGTAACATGGTTGTCGACATCGGTGGCGGGACCACCGAGGTGGCTGTTCTTTCGCTGGGTGATATCGTTTACGCGCGCTCGGTGCGTGTCGGTGGGGACCGCATGGACGAGGCCATCATCAGTTATCTGCGGCGTCAGCATAACCTGCTGGTCGGCGAGAGTACGGCAGAGCGGATCAAGACCAGCATCGGCACCGCACGGATGCCGGATGACGGGCGTGGATCGTCGATGCAAATTCGCGGTCGCGATTTGCTGAATGGTGTACCCAAAGAAACCGAAGTCAATCAGGCACAAATCGCCGAAGCCTTGGCCGAACCCGTGCAGCAAATCTGCGAAGCCGTAATGACCGCGCTTGAAGCAACCCCGCCCGATCTGGCCGCTGATATTGTCGACCACGGTGTGATGCTGACAGGTGGCGGCGCGCTGTTGGGCGAGTTGGATTTGGCCCTGCGCGAACAAACCGGTCTGGCCGTTTCCATCGCGGATGAGAGCCTGAATTGTGTGGCATTGGGCACCGGCAAGGCACTAGAGTATGAGAAACAGCTGCGTCACGTAATTGACTACGACAGCTAGGCCATATTTGGCACAGAGTTTGACACAGGGAACGGGAACGCGAACGGGAGCCTCCCTTGGCAAGAGATCGAAACACACATGCACATTATGTCCGCCCGATCCGGCGTATTCTGGTCGGGTTGCTGGTGTTTGTGTTGCTCGCTATTTTCCTGTTGTGGCGCATCGACAGCCCACGCGTTGAACGGTTCCGCGCCGCATTAGTGGATCGCGTGGTGCCCAATTTTGAATGGGCCTTGGTGCCGGTCACGGCCGCCTCGGGCATGATCGAGGATTTCAGATCATACCAAAGGATATACCAGCAAAACCAAGAATTACGCCGCGACCTTCAGAAATTGAAATCCTGGAAAGAGGCCGCCGTTCAACTGGAACAACAAAATGCCAAGTTGTTGGCGCTGAATTCGGTTCGACTGGACCCGAAGCTGACATCGGTTTCCGGCGTGGTATTGGCCGACAGCGGATCGCCCTTTCGCCAATCTGTTTTGTTGAACATCGGGCGGCGCGACGGGATCATGGATGGCTGGGCCACCATGGATGGAATCGGGTTGGTTGGGCGCATTTCTGGTGTTGGCAAAAACACTGCACGGGTGATCTTGCTGACGGATTCCAACAGCCGCATTCCCGTAACGATCCAACCCTCCGGCCAGCGCGCTTTGCTGGTGGGTGATAATTCATCGCGTCCTCCGGTCGAATTTTTGGAGAAACCCGAGCAAGTGCGCCCCGGCGATCGCGTGGTCACCTCGGGCGATGGCGGCGTGTTTCCGGCTGGATTGTTGGTGGGGCAAGTCGCCAAAGACACTGACCGGCGTCTGCGGGTTCAACTGACCGCCGACTATGAGCGGCTGGATTTTCTGCGGGTTTTGCGCAGCCGCAGCTATGAGGCCATCACTGACGCAGGCGCATTGCTGGTTGGGCCGCAACCAGATTTGCTCCAAACCGATACGACAGAAGCGCCCGAGGCTGCAAATGAGTGATGCCAGCCCCAGCAGCAAATGGGCCTATCGGCTGCTATTCGTCCTGTTGGTGGTGTTTATCATCTTTGTGCGGCTGATCCCGTTGCAAACAACCCCGGCCGTTTGGGCGATGCCCGATCTGTTGATTTGTATCGTCTTTGCCTGGGTGTTGCGCCGCCCTGACTATGTGCCGATTTTGTTGATCGCGGGCGTTGTGCTGACGCTTGATTTTTTGTTTCTGCGCCCCCCCGGCTTGATGGCGGCGCTGGTTGTGTTGGGGGCCGAATTTTTACGCGCCCGCATTCACACCGTGCGTGAACTACCGTTTTCCTTGGAATGGGGCATGGTCGCTGGCGTCATAACCGGCATCATGATCGCCAACCGCATTGTCTTGATTTTGGTGATGTCGCCACGCCCGCCATTGGGGTTGTCGCTGTTTCAACTGTTTGCGACTTTGGCGGCCTATCCGTTGGTGGTGGCGTTTTCGCGCTACGCGCTGGGCATCCGCAAATTCTCGCCTGGTGAAACGGATGCATTGGGGCACCGGATATGAGGCGGCCAGTTAAAGACACCGCGCAAAGCCAGCGCAAGATCACCCGCCGAGCCTTGTTTTTAGGGGCTTCGCAGTTGGCTTTTGTCGGCGCGCTTGGCGCACGGATGCAATATCTGCAGCTGGATCAATCCGACCAATACCGCCTGTTGGCCGATGAAAACCGGATCAACATTCGCCTGCTGCCACCGGCGCGCGGGCTGATTTATGATCGCAACGGCATTCCGCTTGCCACCAACAAACCTGTTTACCGGATCACCATGATCCGCGAAGACGCCGGCGACGTTGATGCGGTGGTGGCGCGATTGAAGGCTCTGGCCCCCATTGACCCCGAAGAACTGACCCGTGCTTTGGAGGAGTTAAAACGGCGCAGCCCCTTTGTGCCCGTCACCATCGCCGACAATGTCACATGGGACGATATCGCAGAAGTCGCTGTAAACGCCCCTGCCCTGCCTGGTGTGACCCCGGAGGTCGGGCTGACCCGTCTTTATCCGCTAGACAATGATTTTGCCCATATCGTCGGTTATGTCGGCGCCGTGAACGAAGCCGATTTGAATCGTGCCAACGACCGTGATCCTCTGCTGCAAATTCCGCGCTTTCAGATTGGTAAAATCGGTGTCGAGGCCAAGCTGGAAAAAACTCTACGTGGCAAAGCCGGCACCAAACGTATTGAAGTCAATGCAGTGGGCCGCGTGATGCGCGAATTGGGCCGCGAAGAAGGTATCGCCGGTGCCAATCTACAGTTGACCATAGACAGTGCATTGCAGAATTATGTGCAGGCACGGCTTGCGGGCGAAAGCGCGGCAGCTGTGGTGATGGATGTGGTGACGGGCGACCTGTTGGCCATCGGCTCAACCCCGGCGTTTGATCCAAACAAATTTGTGAACGGCATTTCGCAGACCGACTACACTGCCTTGCTTGAAAACAAATATCGCCCGTTGCCCAACAAAGCGATGCAGGGGATTTATCCACCCGGCTCGACCTTCAAGATGATCACTGCACTGGCGGCCCTTGAAGCTGGCGAGACAACGTCCGAAGACACCGTAAAATGCAAAGGTCACGTAGAAGTTGGCGGGCGGCGGTTCCATTGCTGGAAGCGGTCTGGCCACGGCAATATGGACTTGATGAACAGCCTCAAAAACTCGTGCGATGTGTATTATTACGAGATGGCCCAACGCGCCGGAATTGAGAAAATATCCGCGATGGCCAAACGGTTTGGCTTTGGCACTAAATTTGACATCCCGATGTCATCGGTGGCCAAAGGACTGGCCCCGACCAAAGCATGGAAACGCGAGAACCGTGACGCTGATTGGGTGATCGGGGATTCGTTGAATGCTTCTATCGGGCAAGGTTTCGTCTTGTCCTCACCACTGCAACAGGCCGTGATGACCGCCCGTCTTGCCACCGGCAAAGCTGTGCGGCCACGTCTGGTTAAATCCATAAATGGCATTGAGGAGCCGCTGCAGGGCGGCGCTGATATCGGGGTGAACGAAAATCATTTACGACTGGTGCGCAAAGGCATGTTCGCGGTCACCAACGCCAGTGGCGGCACGGCTTACCGATCGCGCATTTTGGGCGACGAATACCAGATGGCAGGCAAAACCGGCACCAGTCAAGTGGGCAACAAAGTCGTGCGCAACGCAGACGTGATATGGGAAAAACGTGACCATGCCCTTTTCGTGTCCTATGCCCCCTACGACAATCCGCGCATCGCGGTTTCAGTCATCGTCGAGCATGGCGGTGGGGGCTCCAAAGCCGCCGCTCCAATCGCGCGTGACATAACATTGCAAGCACTCTACGGCGGGCTTCCACCGCTATCGGCCTATCCCAAGGCCGACCGCTGGCGCATCCAAAAAGAACAACGCGCCCTGCCTTTGCGCGACCCCAAAACTGCGGTCGAAAAGAGCGATCAGGCATGAGCTACCTTGAGCATAACGTCAAAACCGTGCCTTCGGGCCTGCACAAAATCCTGCATCTGAATTGGGCGGTGATCCTATTGCTCTGCTCGGTCTGTGGCATTGGGTTCTTGATGCTTTACTCGGTTGCGGGCGGGTCCATGTCACCCTGGGTCGAGCCACAAATGAAACGCTTTGCGCTTGGCATGGGGTTGCTGTTTTTCATCGCGATGGTGCCGATCTGGTTTTGGCGTAACATGTCTGTATTGGCCTATGGCGCAGCTGTGATCTTGCTGTTGGGGGTGGAATTTTTCGGTACACAGCACATGGGCGCCAAACGCTGGATCAACCTTGGCTTTATGGAACTACAACCCTCCGAACTGGCCAAAATCTCGTTGATTATGGTGCTTGCGGCCTATTACGACTGGCTGGACCTTAGGAAAACATCGCGGCCCCTTTGGGTCATAATTCCGCTGATAATCATTCTGGTGCCGACCGCTTTGGTGTTGAAACAACCCGACCTTGGCACCGCTATTTTGTTGGTGGCCGGTGGCGGTATCATCATGTTTTTGGCCGGTGTCAGCTGGTTCTATTTCGGAGCGGTTGCCGGAGCGGTTGCCGCGGCCATCACGGCCGTGTTCCAGTTTCGCGGCACCACATGGCAGTTCCTAAAGGACTACCAATACCGTCGCATCGACACGTTTCTGGATCCGGCGTCGGACCCTCTGGGGGCGGGGTATCACATTACCCAATCCAAAATCGCACTGGGATCTGGCGGCTGGACAGGACGCGGATTTATGCAAGGCACACAGGCGCGGTTGAACTTTTTGCCGGAAAAACACACCGATTTCATTTTCACCACCTTGGCCGAGGAATTCGGCTTTCTGGGCGCGTTTTCCTTGCTGGGTCTTTACACGTTGATCATCATCTTTTGCGTGATCTCGGCGCTCAAAAACAAGGACCGGTTTTCATCGCTGATCATCCTTGGGGTGGCGGCCACGTTGTTCTTGTTTTTTGCCGTCAACATGTCGATGGTCATGGGGCTGGCCCCTGTGGTTGGGGTGCCGTTGCCGCTGGTGTCCTATGGTGGATCGGCCATGTTGGTGCTGTTAATAGCCTTTGGATTGATGCAAAGCGCCCATGTCCACAGACCGCGCTAAACAGGAGTAAACCATGTCTGTCTTCCATCTTGCCTTTAACGTCACTGATCTTGATCAGACTCGCGCTTTTTATGGTGATCTTTTGGGGTGTGCAGAGGGACGCAGCACCGAAACATGGGTGGATTACAACTTCTTTGGCCATCAATTATCCCTGCACCTTGGCACCCCATTTGAAACCCGCGCCACGGGTAAAGTCGGCGATCACATGGTGCTGATGCCACATCTTGGCGTGGTGTTGCCGATGAATGAATGGCAAGCCTTGGCAGACCGTTTAACGGCAGCAGATGTCGCCTTCACCATCCCCCCAACCCTGCGGTTTGCGGGCCAAGCTGGCGAGCAAAGCACGATGTTCTTTTGCGATCCGTCCGGCAACCCGATCGAGATCAAGGGCTTTGCCGATATGGCCGGAGTATTCGCCAAATGATCAATATTCTATTCGCCGCCAAGCCCGCCAATTGGGTCAGTTACGAGGCCCCGTTGCGCCGCGCTCTGGATGACACTGGTCTTGCCTACAACCTGTGCAGAGAAACCACTGCCCCTGCAAGTATCGACTATTTAGTCTATGCCCCCACTGGACCCGTTAACGACTTCACCCCCTTCACCAACGCCAAGGCTGTGCTGGGATTATGGGCCGGTGTTGAAGGCATCACAGGCAATGAAACGCTGACTGTTCCGTTGACACGCATGGTTGATGAAGGGCTGACCGAGGGCATGGTGGAATGGGTCGGGGGCCATACGTTGAGACACCACTTGGGCATAGATCGACACATTTTGGGCCAAGACGGGGAATGGCGTGATTATGTGCCACCGCTGGCGCGGGACCGCACCGTTGCAGTGTTGGGGCTTGGTGAGTTGGGCCGCGCGTGCGCGACCGCCTTGAGCGCACTGAACTTCAATGTTCTGGGCTGGAGCCGCCGTGAGAAATCCATCAAGGGTGTCACCTGCCACTTTGGCGATGACGGACTGGAGCAGATCCTGTCGCAGGCCGAAATCGTCATCACCTTGTTGCCGCTGACCGCTGGCACCGAAAACCTGCTGAACGCCCAACGCCTGTCCAAAATGCCGCGTGGCGCTTGCATCATCAACCCCGGTCGCGGCCCGTTGATAGATGACGACGCCCTGCTAAAAGCCCTCGACACCGGCCAGATCAGCCACGCCACGCTGGACGTGTTTCGCGTCGAGCCCTTACCCAAAGACCACCCTTATTGGGCACATCCACAGGTCACGGTCACCCCGCATATCGCGTCGGAAACCCGCCCCGCCAGTTCGTCTCGCGTTATAGCCGAAAACATCCGCCGCAGCGTGTCAGGCGAACCGTTGCTGCATCTGGTGGATCGCAAAGCCGGCTACTAACGTCCCCCTCATTGTTCCCTAAATATCTCCCGCGCGGAGCGCATAGAATCTTCTCAGCGCAAGATAGGTGGATTGTTCGGATCACGCCCTGGCGCCGCTGGGGCATGGTCCTCGGCCGCAGGTTTTGGCAGCTCGAACCGCAAGCCAACTTTGGCCAAAGTTGCGCAAACAGGCTCGGTTGCTGCAAAAAACGCCACGTCTAACCCGTCGTCATTTTCATCACCAAACATCACCACTTCGCCAACTGCCTTGGCCAACGCCCCTTGGGCGGCAGGCAGCGCATCAATGATCGCCAGCATCAATCCGCACCGATCCTCATATCGGGCGTTCACCAGATAGGCGGCGTCAGCCAATCCAGCGGCGGTTGCGAGCTTGGTGTCAATCGCTGCGAGCAAATCCTGCGAAACCCCGACTGGGGCTTCCACGGAGACCGGCCGTGCCATCACCTCGTCCGGTGCGTTTTCCAACATATCGGCCAACCAGTCCATCGCCTCGGTGGGCAGCAAAATGGACGAGGGCGCAACGCCGAGGTTTAGCCCCAACCCGATCTCTTGCCCCGCCAACATTTTGGCGATCACACGTCCGGACAGGGCCGCATGATGGGCGCTGCCCTCTGCGAATTCGGACAGGCGTTCCTCGCGGTCAAATGCCAAAATGTACTTTTGGGCGTCGATTTCGTACATTTCAGGCAAAAGACTGTCGCCAGTCGCCTCGCCTTGCAACAACAAGAACAATTCGCTGTCAGCCAGTCGCTCGAAAAACCGCAACCGCGGGGTCGCGTCATCCGGTGTGGCCTCCATCGCGGCATGAGCAGCATCAAGCGGGGTTGGGTCAGTCATTTAGCACCTCATTTACCACGGCGCGCAAGCTCGGGATCAGCTCAGCCTCAAACCACGGGTTTTTCTTGATCCAGCCTGTATTGCGCCACGACGGGTGGGGCAAGGCGAATACGTCGGGCGCATGGTCGCGCCAGTTTTGGACCGTGCGGGTCACACCGCCCTTCGCCGCAACCCCTAGATGCCATTTCTGGGCGTAGCCACCGACCAGTATGGTCAGACGCACCTCGCTTAGGCTCTGCAAAACATCGCTGCGCCACTCATCTGCACAACATTTGGGCGGCGGCAGGTCAGACCCTTTGGCGTCATACCCCGGAAAGCAAAATGCCATTGGTACGATGGCCAGCCTTGAGAGATCATAGAACGTCGCCTCATCCACCCCCATCCATTCGCGTAACCTGTCACCTGACGGGTCGGTGAACGGTTTGCCGGACTCATGTACCCGCGCGCCCGGCGCTTGACCGGCGACCAGGATTCTTGCCGTGGAGTCGAACCACACCACAGGGCGCGGCTGATGTGCCGTTTTTGTGGCCGCGAAACGTTCAGCACAAATAGTGCAGGCCCGCAAACGATCTGCAAGGCTGTGGTTTTCATCAATCATCCTGCTGATTTAACCCAGAAAAACCCGCGTGGCAAATCAAGGCTTGCTTTCATTTCTATAATTCTAGTAATATCGAATCATGGGGCAAGAACACCGCATAGATTTGAGCGTCGAGCAAGCTGCATCGACATTTGCGGCCCTCGGGTCAGAACAACGCCTCTCGGTATTGCGCATTCTGGTGCGTGCTGGTGGCGTGGGCATTCCGATTGGAGAACTTGGCGCGCGCTGTGGCATCACGGGGTCAACCCTGACCCACCACGTCAAAATCCTGACCCAAGCCGGCTTGGTGCAACAAACCAAGCAGGGCCGCTCGATCATCTGCGCCGCCGTTGCCTATGACCAAATCTATGCCCTATCGCAGTTTTTGCTGTCCGAATGCTGTGCCGATTGCGCACAACCCCATAAGGAACACCACCATGTCTGATCACGCCCATAGCCACGATCCCGTCGGCCCCAACACGCCGATTTGGAAACGCTTGGACAAAGCCGTTGTGGTCATCCTGCTGATCCCTTTCCTGTTGGCGATTTTCGATCTGCCGCAATTGCTACCAACCGTAATTTTCGCAGGTAATGCAATCCTGCACACAGGCGTTTTTATCATCTTTGCGGTGTTGGCGGTCGGCTATCTGAAGGCCTCGGGCGCGGAAACTATTTTGGCCAAGGCGTTTGAGGGTCGCGAGATGCGGATGATCGTGATGGCTGCGTTGCTGGGCGGCATGTCGCCGTTTTGCTCTTGCGAAGTGATCCCGTTTATCGCCGCGTTGTTGGCACTGGGCACGCCCCTCTCTGCCGTGATGGCGTTTTGGTTGGCGTCCCCTCTGATGGATCCGGCTATGTTTTTTATCACCTCAGGCACCTTGGGCATTGATTTCGCCGTTGCCAAAATGCTGGCGGCAATCGGCGTGGGTTTGTTGGGCGGCTTTACCGTCAAAGTGTTCGCCACAAGCCCCATTTTCGCCGACCCGCTGCGCCCTAAGGCACCGGCCTCTGGTTGCGGCGACAGCTGTGGTCCTTCAGCATTTTCCGGCAAGCCCGAGTGGGCGTTCTGGCACAGCACTGAGCGGCGCGACGTATTTCGCGACACGGTGATCGAGAACGCGCTGTTCTTGGGCAAATGGTTGCTGCTGGCCTATTTGTTTGAGGCAATGATGATTCATTATGTCCCCGCCGAGATGGTCGCCTCGGTATTGGGGGGCGAAGGCATCAAGCCAATCTTGCTGGGCGCATTGGTTGGTGGCCCCGCTTACCTGAACGGATATGCGGCTGTGCCATTGGTGGAGGCGCTGTTAATACAGGGCATGAGCAACGGGGCGGCGATGTCGTTTATGATTGCCGGTGGCGTCAGCTGCATCCCCGCCGCCATCGCCGTTTGGGCTCTGGTTAAGCCGCGCGTGTTCGCAGCTTACATCGGCATTGCGATGACGGGTGCAGTTTTTGCCGGAATGTTGTGGAATATTGCCGCCTAAGGATTGCACCCTCGCGCTGCCTAGCCTATTTGTAACGTAACTAGGGCTACGTGAAAGCGGCCCAGAACGCGAACAGGGGGCACGAAAATGCGCAGCATTGCGATTGTGATAGTTTTATTCGCTCTGTGGCTGCTGTTGTCGGGCATTTACACCACGATGATTGTCGGTCTTGGCTTTGCCTCGTCGCTGTTGGTTTTGATTATTATCAACAGGATGGACACGCGGGATGGAGACAGTGTTGAAATCCGTTTTTCACCCTTTCGATTCGCCAAATACATAGTCTGGTTGATGGTTGAAATCGCCCGCGCAAATTGGGCTGTTACCAAAACTATCCTGTCGCGTAATATGAGTATCCGCCAACATTTGTTCACCGTCCCTTACACGCAAAAAACCGATGTTGCGCAGGTTATGTTTGCCAACTCGATCACCTTGACGCCCGGCACCATCACCGTTGAAACCGAGGACGGCCAGTTTTTGGTCCACGCCGTTTCTTATAGTGACGATGATCCCGCTGCGATTGCCGATATGGATGCGCGTATCACGGCCTGCGAAATAGGAGGTGCCTGAATGTTCGTCATCGCCATATTCGCGCTGTTTATCGCCATGATTTTGGTGCTGATACGTCTATATGCTGGGCCAACGCTGTATGATCGCGTGTTGGCGGTCAATTCCTTTGGCACCCACACGGTGTTGTTCATCGGGGTTTTGGGGTTCCTGACAGAGCGGCCCGAGTTTTTGGACATTGCGTTGCTTTATGCCCTGATCAATTTTGTCGGTACCATCGCGATTTTGAAATACTTCCGGTATCGCGGCATTGGGGATATTCACCAGATGCCCACCGATCAGGAGATAGGCGAATGAGCGGGCTGGCGTTGATCACTGAAGTGATGAGCTGGATCTTGATCGTTTCAGGCTCGATCTTTGTTGTCATCGGGGCCGTCGGCACGCTGCGGTTCCCTGATTTTTGGTCACGGCTTCACGCCGCCTCGATCACCGATTCCGCCGGTATGATTTTACTGGTCGCCGGCATGTGTTTGCAGGCAGGGCCGACACTGATTACTGTCAAGCTACTGATCATCGGCATTTTTCTGTTTATCACTGGCCCGACATCCACCCATGCGGTTGCCAATGCAGCCTTGGTCACTGGGTTGCGCCCTGTTGAGGGGAAAGGGTTGGTCGGGGACGAACCGACGCCATTGGCAGCAGAGGGGGAAAGCGATGCTTGAGACCTTCATCAATTTGGGCCTGTTCGTCATGTTGGTCGCCACGGCTGTTGCGATCACCCGAATGCGACGCCTGTTTGGTGTGACGATGATGGCGAGCGTGTTCAGCCTGCTGTCGGCCATGCTGTTTGTCACGCTTGACGCTGTTGACGTCGCCTTTACCGAGGCCGCAGTGGGGGCTGGCATTTCAACCGTGTTGATGCTGTCCACTTTGACGCTGACTTCGCGGATTGAAAAACCGACAACGCGCTCGCCTTTGGTTCCGTTGGTTGTGACCGCCATCACGGGGGCCGCGATCATTTACGGCACGCTGGATATGCCGAACTTTGGCGATGCGCATTCACCCGCGCAGGTTGGTGTTGCGGCACGCTACATGGCGGAAAGCCCTACGGATATAGACATTCCCAACGTGGTGACCGTGGTTTTGGCCAGCTACCGTGGCTTTGACACCATGGGCGAAACGGCGGTGGTTTTCACAGCGGGGGCTGGTGTTTTGATGTTGATCTCGGGTCTGCGTAGACGTCGCCGCAAGGGCGATGACAAGAAGGAGGAGACCAGCTGATGCGTCACCACCTTATCTTGCGGGTTGTTACAAAACTGTTGATCGGCCCGATCATCCTGTTCGCGCTATATGTTCAATTTCACGGTGACTTTTCGCCGGGTGGTGGATTTCAGGCCGGCGTCATCATGGCGGTGGCGTTCATTCTGTATGGCATCGTTTTCGGGCTTGAGGCTGTGCAGCATGTGTTCCCGTCCTGGCTAGTGCATAAACTGATGGCGCTGGGTGTGTTGATTTTCGCAGGCACCGGCGTTGCGTCGCTGTTCTTGGGGTATGATTTTCTGGATTACGGCGCCTTTAGCCCGCATCATCCGTCGCATGGCCAGCACTGGGGCATTTTGGCGGTCGAGTTCGGCGTTTTGGTCACCGTGACCGGCGTAATGGTGGCGATTTACTATGCCTTTGCCATGCGCCGCCCCGCCATCAGCGACGAGGAGTGGTGATGCCGGATATTGAATACATTCTCGGGCACATGAATTACTGGCTGTTCACGGTTTTGATGATGACCGGGCTGTACATCGTTGTGGCCAAGGGCAATCTGATTAAGAAAATCGTCGGGCTGAACCTGTTTCAAACGGCTGTTTTCATGTTCTATATTTCGCTTGGCAAAGTCACGGGCGGCACGGCCCCGATTTTCCCTGTCGATATGGAGATCGACCCAAGCGTGGCCTATTCCAACCCGTTGCCGCATGTTTTGATCCTGACCGCGATTGTGGTTGGTATTGCCACCACGTCGCTGGGTCTGGCGCTGATTGTACGCATCCGCGAAGAATATGAGACCATCGAGGAAGACGAAATACTGAAGATCGAAACCGATCTGGTGCACGTCGAGAACAAGATATTAGGCGAAGCCATGGGGGGACGCGCCTGATGGCCACTGAACACGTCCATGTCGCGCGCACTCTGATGGATCATCTGCCTGTTTTGGTGGTGTTGGTGCCGTTTTTGGCAGCGCCGCTGACGGTGCTTTTGGGATCACAACGGTTGGCATGGCCAATTGCCTTTGTGTCCAGTTTGGTGTCGTTCCTGATTTCGATCAAGCTGCTTATGCAGGTCATAGATGGCGGCGTGATCTCCTATCACATTGGTGGCTGGGCGCCGCCCTTGGGCATTGAATACCGCATTGATGCGGCCAATGCGTTTGTGTTACTGCTGGTGTCCGCGATTGGCACGATCGTGATGCCCTACACGGTGCAAAGTATCAAATCTGAAATATCCGAGCGTCATCACACACTATTCTACACCATGTATTTGCTGTGCTTCACAGGCCTTTTGGGCGTTGTGGCCACAGGGGACGCGTTCAACGTGTTTGTGTTCCTCGAAATTAGTTCTTTGTCCACTTATGTGCTGGTGGCAATGGGGGCAAAAGCCGACAAACGGGCGCTGACAGCCGCCTATGATTACCTGATCATGGGCACCATCGGGGCGACGTTCTTTGTGATCGGGATCGGTTTTCTTTACGCGGGCACCGGTACGTTGAACATGGCCGATATCGCGGCACATATTTCAACGAATGGCGCAGACCGCACGATTGAAACAGCGTTTGCCTTTATCGTGGTTGGCATGGGTCTTAAGGTGGCGATTTACCCGCTGCACCTGTGGTTGCCCAACGCCTATACCTATGCGCCCTCGGCCGTGACATCGTTTTTGGCTGCTACGGCAACAAAGGTCGCGATTTATGTATTGCTGCGCTTCATGTTCTCGGTGTTTCAGCCTGATTTCTTATTCGAAATAAACGCGTTACGGTGGATCATGATTCCGCTGGCGTTGGTGGCTATGTTCGCGGCCTCGCTGATTGCGGTGTTCCAGTCTGATCTGAAACGTATGTTGGCCTATTCCAGCATCGCGCAGATTGGGTATATCCTGCTAGGCATCGGCTTGCTGTCGGCAACCGGACTTTCTGGCGCGATTGTTCACCTGTTCAACCACGGCATCACCAAGGCCGCGCTGTTCATGGGCGTTGGTGCGTTGGTGCTGCGCTCGGGCAGTTCGTTCTATGCGCGGATTGAGGGTATGGGCAAAGTGATGCCCTGGACCAGTTTCGCCATTGTGATAGCGGGACTGTCGTTGATCGGGGTGCCTGGCACTGCCGGGTTCATCAGCAAATGGGTGTTGGTACAGGCCGCTCTTGAGCAAGGCTGGTGGCCGATTGCGCTGGCCGTGGTGGCGTCGTCCCTATTGGCGATCATCTATGTCTGGCGCGTTATCGAGGTACTTTACATGGCGCAACCTGCTGATCCGACGCGCCGCGAGGCACCTCTGTCAATGTTGATTCCACTGTGGATTATGGCGCTGTCGACCATTTGGTTTGGTTTGGACACGGATATGACCATGTCCGCCGCCCGCGCCGCCGCAGACGGGCTGTTGAACGGATTTTCAATTGGAGGCACTTCAGTTGGACACTAACACCGCAATCCTATTAACTATGGTGATCCCTGCCGCGGCCTCCGTTGGCAACCTTTTGTTGCGCAACCACGCCAATCTGCGCGACGGCATGACGCTGGGCGCGGCTGTTGCGACTTTCCTGACGGTATTGGTGATCTTGTCCAATGTTGGCAATGGCACAACCGCACCGTTGGTGTTGTTCGAAGTCTTCCCCGGCCTTGATATCGCTTTCAACGTCGAGCCCTTGGGCCTGATGTTCGCCATCATCGCTTCGGGCCTGTGGATACTGACGCATATCTACGGCGTCGGCTATATGCGCGGCAACAACGAGGACAACCATACACGGTTCTTTGCCAGCTTCGCACTGGCAATCGCCGCTGTCATGGGTTTGGCATTCTCGGCCAATATGTTCACCCTATTCCTGTTTTACGAAATGCTGACCCTGTCGACTTATCCGCTGGTCGCCCACAAAGGCACGCCCGAGGCCATCTCAGGCGCGCGCACTTATTTGGGCATTCTGATGGGTACCTCGATCGCATTATTGTTGGTCGCGGTGATCTGGACCTACACGATTGCGGGCACGTTGGACTTTACCACAGGCGGCATATTACGTGGCCATATCGCTGGGCCGATGGTGGCCTTGTTGTTGGGTCTATACGCGTTTGGCATTGGTAAGGCGGCCCTGATGCCGTTCCACCGCTGGCTGCCCGCCGCTATGGTCGCGCCGACACCCGTGAGCGCGTTGCTGCACGCCGTGGCCGTTGTGAAGGCAGGTGTGTTCACCATGCTCAAGGTCGGCATTTACATCTTTGGCATTGATTTCTTGGCCGAAACCGGCGCGTCGGAATGGCTGATGTGGTTGGCGGCCTACAGCATTATCGCGGCCTCGATCGTGGCGATGACCAAGGATAACCTAAAGGCCCGGCTGGCCTATTCCACCATCAGCCAGCTCAGCTACATTACGCTGGGCATGGCCCTCGCCACGTCAATGGGCGCACTTGGTGGCGGCTTGCATATTGCGATGCACGCGATGGGCAAGATTACGTTGTTCATGTGCGCGGGCTCAATCTACGTCGCGACCCACAAGACCAATATCAGCCAGATGAACGGGTTGGGGCGGATCATGCCGATCACCTATGGTGCGTTCCTGATCGGGGCGCTGTCGATCATCGGTTTGCCACCACTGGGTGGTTCATGGAGCAAGTGGCTGTTGATGGTCGGGGCAGCAGATGCGGGCCAACAGGTGATGATCGCGGTGCTGATGCTCAGCTCGCTGTTGAACGTGGCCTATCTGTTGTCCATCGTTGGGCGGGGGTTCTTTTGGCCCGCCGCGTCTGACGCTGAACCTGTCAAAATCGCCGAGTCCCCTGTGTTGGTTTGGCTGCCGCCTGCCCTGACCGCATTTGGCTGCTTGGTTTTGTTTTTCTATGCCACAGACATCAGGGATTTCCTGATGCCCATTGTTGGAGGCACCCCATGAGCGATCACATGACTGACGCGCCTGATGTGGGCGAAAGCAAAACAGCCTACGGCAAGCGGTTGCAAAAAGAAGGCCAGCGCGAGCTGTACATTCGCAAAGCGTTGCGGGAACATTTTGACTTGAGCATTGATGAGACTATCCGCCAATGCAAGGCATTGCCCAAAGCCCGTTTGTTAGAATTGAAAGAACTGCGTAAACGGTTTCCCGATTTGAATGAAAATCGACTGGCGTGGAAAATATCCAAGTCCCTGACGATCCCCAAAGAAGATGCGCTGAAGTGGGCGCAAACCCTGACCGCAAAAGAAGGGAACGCCTAGCCATGTCAAAACATGAAACCGATCCAGCCAAACTGCCTGCCCTTGGGCGGATGTTTTTATGGACGGGCAACAAATCCAGTGTCGATCGACTTGTTTACGGGATTTACGGGGTTTGCGCTCTGCTGTTTCTTGCGGACTTCTTCTATGAAAAACACGTTTATTTGGCCATCGAAGAGGTCCCCGGCTTTTATGCACTCTACGGCTTTTTCATGTGCGCGGCTCTGGTGGTTTGCGCCCGGTTCATGCGCATTTTCCTGAAACGGGACGAAGATTACTACGCCCCCTATGACGTCGAATCTGAAGATTACCCAGAAGACCAGCTCGACAAGGCGACACATGATGGTTGATATCATCCCGACAGCATTTTTGTTCTTTCTGGCGGCAATGGTTGCTCCATTTGTCCCCGTGGTCCTGCGCAGCGTCTTGCTGGTGGCACTGCCTATACTGGCAGGCTTTCAGATTTGGTATCTGCCAGAAGGTATGTTGTTGCAGGTCGGGTTTTTCGGGTTTGAATTGGAATTGATGCGCGTTGACCCAATGGCAAGAATTTTCGGGTTGGTGTTCAGCCTGGCCGCGTTTCTTGGCAACCTCTATGCATGGCACGTGCGCGATACAGTCCAACAGGTCGCAGCACTCTTGTATGCAGGTTCTGCGATCGGGGCTGTTTTCGCGGGCGATCTCATCACCCTGTTCTTTTATTGGGAAGGCACCGCTATTGCCTCGGTCTTTCTAATCTGGGCGCGGCGCACCGAAGGGGCATATCACACTGGTATCCGCTACCTTGTCGTGCAAATTGGCTCGGGCGTGATATTGATCGCGGGTGCGGCGCTGTTCTACCGTGAAACGGGCTCTATTGCCTTTGAAAACATGACATTAGGTAGCCTCGCCACCTGGCTGATCTTCCTCAGCTTTGGCATTAAATGCGCCTTTCCCTTGATGCACAACTGGTTGCAAGACGCCTATCCTGCCGCCACCGTCACCGGTACAGTGATCCTGTCCGCCTTCACAACAAAACTCGCTGTATACGCGTTAGCCCGTGGATTTGCGGGCACCGAAATCCTGATCTATATCGGGGCAATCATGACGCTGTTCCCGATCTTTTATGCGGTCATCGAAAACGATCTGCGTCGGGTTTTGGCCTATTCCCTGAACAACCAGCTCGGATTTATGGTGGTTGGTATTGGCATCGGCACCGAACTGGCGCTCAACGGCACAGTGGCCCACGCTTTTGCCCATATCCTCTATAAGGCCCTGCTGTTCATGTCCGTCGGCGCAGTCCTGTTTCGAACCGGCACAGCCAAAGGCTCCGAGCTCGGCGGCCTTTATAGAACCATGCCGCTCACAATGATCTTTTGTGTTATTGGGGCCGCCTCAATCAGCGCATTTCCGCTGTTTTCCGGCTTTGTAACCAAGTCCCTGATCCTCTCTGCCTCCGCCAAGGAGCATTACTACTATATCTGGGCAATCCTTCTGTTTGCCTCGGCCGGTGTGTTCCACCACTCTGGCATCAAAATCCCGTATTTCGCATTTTTTGCCCATGACAGCGGCTTGCGCCCAAAAGAGGCGCCGCCCCATATGCTCATCGCGATGGGCATCGCATCGTTCTTTTGCATCGCCGTCGGGGTTTACCCCCAACCGCTCTATGCACTGTTGCCCTACGAGGTGGAATACATCTCCTATACCACCACCCACGTCATCACCCAGATGCAACTTTTGATGTTCTCGGCACTTGCCTTTACTGTGCTGATGCGCACCGGCATCTATCCGCCCGAGCTTAGGTCAGTGAACCTCGATTCAGATTGGTCTTACCGCTGGTTGCTGCCGCGCATGATCCGCAAAATCGCGACTGTGGTGGCGGCGATCTGGAATGGCATTTTGTCGTTCCTGACCCAGCGATTGAAGAACATCATCGCAGGGCTTTATCATTCACATGGCCCCGAAGGACGCATGGCAAGCACATGGCCAACCGGTGCAATGGTGATCTGGATATCGGTGTTGTTGGGCGCGACGTTGATCGTCAGTTTCTTTGGGTAATTGCCCAATACTTGGAAACAATTTGAACCAATCAGCGGAAATTAGCCGCCATTGTTCACATATTTGATGCAATTGGGCTGTTTTTGCCAAACATTTATGGAGTCTCGGAGGAATCTGAGACATAATATTGCCGTAAAGCCAAAATACAGTGGCTGTTAACCAAAACCCGTTAAGGGTAACGGCAACAAGAGGCAGCGCCGGGGCGAATATGCTCGAGTTTGTAAATGTAAGTAAGTCTTTTTGGACAGGTACGCAGCGCAAGGTGATCCTTGATCGCGCCTCTTTTCGCGTGGAACTGGGCAATTCTATCGGCATTCTGGCAAAAAACGGCACTGGCAAAACCACGATCATCAATATGATGGCCGGTTTGGAAAAACCGGATGAGGGTCAGATCACCAAAACCTGTCGGGTTTCATTCCCGCTTGGATTTATGGGCGGTGTGATCAACAAATTGTCAGCGATGGAAAACTCGCGCTATATCGCGCGGCTTTACGGGTTGGACCCTGATTACATCGAGGCGTTTTGCCGATGGCTCTGTGGGCTTGAGGAATATTTCGACATGCCGGTGGGCACTTACAGCCAAGGCATGCGTTCGCGCTTTAGCTTTTCTTTGATGCTGGCGCTGGATTTCGATCTCTATCTGATTGATGAGGGGATGCCGTCGACAACGGATGCGGAATTCAATAAAAAGGCAGGGGATATCCTAAAGGAGCGCCTGCAAACAACGACCGTTCTGATCGTGTCACATGACCCCGCCGTGCTGGAAAAATTCTGTCGCTCGGCGGCTGTGTTGCGCGATGGCCGACTACACATGTTCAATACCTTGGAAGAGGCGAAGCAACTTTATGACTACGAAGCCTAAAGCCAAAAAATATCGCATCCGTCGCAGCGGGTCGCTGAATGCAGCCCCCAGTGCTGCACCCAGTGCGGCCGTCAATACCACTGCAGGTGCGACTGTAAATGTAGAGCAAACGGTTGGCCAAACGATGGCCCAGCAGACTCAACAGGTGGTCGGCAGTGATGTGTCTGATGCCCGCGAAGTTGCCACAGAACAAAGCATTGATGATATCCGCAAGGAGGGTTTAACAGGCCGTCAACTGCGCATGGCGCGACGTGTGGCGCAAAAGCACGGGCTGGCCCCGATATCGGATTTCGACGCCATTCGCCTGTTACGTGCCAAGGGCATTGATCCCTTCCAGCGGGCCAATGTGTTGGAACTGGTCACCGCTGACAATCAAGAACCGGCCGCTGTCAAGGTGCAATTGCCGCAGACCATCCCGACAGGTCAGACCAACTTGCCCTCGACCGAGGTCGATACCGCAGGCGCGCGCGCCCAAGAAATTATCAATATACAACGTGATATCGCCAAACGGCGGCGCCGCAAACTGACGTTGCTTATGTCGCGGTTGCTGTTCTTTGTGCTGCTGCCCACGTTGATGGTTGGTTATTACTACTATGTGATCGCCACGCCCATGTACGCCACCAAATCCCAGTTCGTTATCCAAAAGGCTGATGGCCAAGGCGGCGCAGGCGGGCTGGGCGGGATGTTCAGTGGCACCGGCCTCGCGACTTCGCAGGATTCGATTTCAGTGCAAAGCTACCTGCAATCGCGCGACGCTATGTTGCGGCTGAATACGGACCACGGATTTAAGTCGCATTTCGCGCAGGATTGGATCGATGCCATTCAGCGTATTGATACAGAAGCCAGCAACGAAGCCGCCTATAAGCTGTATGAGCGGCGCGTGAAGATCAGTTATGATCCCACCGAAGGCATCATCAAAATGGAAGTGGTGGCTGCAGACCCAGAGGTGAGTGCGACCTATTCCAACGCCTTGATTTCCTATGCCGAGGAACAGGTTGACCAAATGACCGCGCGCCTACGGGATGACCAAATGAAGGGCGCACAGGATATTTTCGGCCAAGCCGAGGCGCAAATGCTGGCGGCGCAACAAGAAGTTCTGAGGCTGGAAAAAGCATCGAATGTGGTGAGTATTGAAACCGAGGTCGCGTTGCTCTCTAGTCAAATCCAGCAAATGGAATTGATGCAGACCGAAGACCGGTTAACCCTGGTCGAGCTGAAATCAAATTCGCGGCCCAACAAGACCAAAGTCAATCAGATTGAAGGGCGGCTCAAGGCCCGTTCTGATGAGATTTCCAAACTACGCTCTCTATTGACCCAAGGGGCCGACGGGGCGGATTCCATTGCGGATACCAAGGCCAAACTGACAATTGCAAACATCAACCTTGAGACGCGGACCATGATGATGCAGCAGGCCTTGCAGCAGATGGATACAGCGCAGGTCGAAGCCAATCGCCAAACCCGCTATTTGTCGCTGGGCGTTAGTCCAACCCCGCCCGACGAGGCCACATATCCGCGCAAATTCGAGAACACCATATTGGCGTTTTTGATCTTTGCCGGGGCCTATCTGATGATGTCATTGACTGCGTCGATCTTGCGTGAGCAAGTCTCGTCCTAAACAGCCAGTAACCCGATTAAAAGTGAGACTATGCCGTGAAAAAACCAAGCCAACAGGTTCGTGAAAACACGTGGGAATTTCTGCGTGATCCGATGATCACCCCGACAGGGTTTCGCGAATATGACGCCCGCTGGAAATATCCTGACGACATCAATCTGGCGGGGATCACCGCACTTGGCTTGGGTCTGGGCACGCAAATGCGCAAACGCGGCATCGAGCCAGTGATTGCGGTTGGCAATGATTACCGTGATTATTCGCTGTCGATCAAAAACGCCCTGATGTTGGGCCTGATGCAGGCGGGCATCCACGTCAAAGACATCGGCCCAGCCCTGTCGCCTATGGCCTATTTCGCCCAGTTCCATCTAGACGCGCCAGCTGTTGCTATGGTCACGGCCAGTCACAACCCGAACGGCTGGACCGGTGTGAAAATGGGCTTTGAGCGCCCCTTGACACACGGACCGGATGAAATGGACGAGTTGCGTGACATCGTTTTGGGCGGCCAAGGCCAAGCCCATGAGGGCGGAAAATACGAATTCATTGAGGGTGTGAAAGAGGCTTATCTCGATGATCTGGTCGGCGATTTCAAAATGTCCCGCCCGCTCAAAGTGGTTTGCGCCACGGGCAACGGCACCGCGTCGGCCTTTGCGCCTGAGTTGTTCAAACGCATCGGCGTTGAAGTTGTACCGTCGCACAACGAACTGGACTACACCTTCCCGCATTACAACCCGAACCCCGAAGCCATGGAAATGCTGCATGATATGTCGGCGTCTGTTAAGGAGTCTGGCGCTGATTTGGCGCTTGGATTTGATGGCGACGGTGATCGTTGTGGTGTGGTGGACGACACGGGTGAAGAGATTTTTGCCGACAAGGTTGGTGTCATCATGGCGCGGGATTTTGCCAAACTTTATCCGAACTCGACCTTCGTGGCAGATGTTAAGTCCACTGGCTTGTTTGCCTCTGACCCCGAGTTGCAAAAACACGGCGCCAAGGCCGATTACTGGAAAACCGGTCACAGCCACATGAAGCGCCGCGTCAAAGAGATCGGCGCGCTGGCAGGGTTTGAGAAATCCGGTCACTACTTTTTGGCCAAACCCATTGGGCGGGGCTATGATTGCGGCATGCGTGTTGCGGTTGAAATCTGCAAAATGCTGGACCGAAATCCCGACAAATCCATGTCGGATTTGAACCGTGCCTTGCCCGAGACCTTCGCCACGCCAACCATGTCACCCTATTGCAGCGACACGGAAAAATACGACGTTTTGGAACGACTGGTTGCCAAACTGGTGCAGATGCACAAGGACGGCGGCAGCATTGCCGGGCGCAAAATTGCCCAAGTGGTCACCGTCAACGGCGCGCGGGTTATCTTGGAAAATGGGGCATGGGGTCTGGTACGCGCTTCCAGCAACACCCCCAATCTGGTGGTGGTTTGCGAAAGCCCGGAAAGCGACGCCGAAATGCGCGCCATTTTCAAAGATATCGACGCCGTGGTGCGGACCGAGCCCAGTGTGGGTGATTACGACCAAACCATCTAAGGTCAGGAATATCAGACTGGTATTGCGAATATGGCGCAGGTAAGCTTGGGCCATATTTACTATACACGGATTTCCCAAGATGCGTCTGATCAAAAGCCTGCTGATTTTCCTGCTGCTGTCCTTGCCAGCCTATGCCCAAGACGGCTCAGAAGCCCAACCCACCGGCACAATCGAGGTCGAGGACAGCGCCCAACAAGACGCTGCCATCGCTGTGCGTATTCGCGATATTTTAGGGGAGCTTGACGGCTATGATGATGTGACCGTCACGGTTTCATCAGGTATCGTTTCGCTTAAGGGCAGCGCCTTGGATCAAGCGACGATTGGCCGTCTGGGCGAGTTGGTCAGCCGTGTCGACGGCGTGGTCACAATCGAGAATAGTGTGACGGAAACCACCGATCTGGTTGAGCGGCTAAACCCGGCTGTAGAGCGGTTCAAAACTCGCATACAACAAGCCATCTCTTTTATCCCACTGGCTTTGGTGGCGTTTGTGGTTTTTGCCTTGATCGTGTTTTTCGGGCTTTTCATTGCCCGACAAAAACGCCCCTGGGACCAGATCGCACCGAACGCCTTTATCGCTGATATCTATCGCCAGATGATCCGCGTTGGGGCAGTCATCACCGCCATTGTCGTATCACTTGATATCATCGGCGCCAGCGCGTTGCTGTCGACCATTCTGGGCGCGGCCGGGATCATTGGTTTGGCAATTGGGTTCGCTGTGCGCGACACGGTCGAGAACTTCATTGCCTCGATTTTGCTATCAATGCGTCAACCGTTTCGCCCTAATGATCTGATCGAGATCAATGGTGATCTGGGTAAAGTGATCCGCCTAACCTCGCGGGCAACAATTTTGTTGTCACTAGATGGGAACCACATCCGCATCCCGAACGCCACCGTGTTCAAAAGCCGTATTATCAACTACTCACGCAACCGGACACGGCGATTTCACTTTGACCAGGTTGTCGACATCAGTAAAGGGCTGAAACAGCAACGGCGCGTCGTGCTGGATCGGCTGAACTCACTGCCGTTTGTGATGGCGACCCCTGCCCCAAGTGTCTGGATCGAATCCGCGAGCAAAGACACAGCAACCCTTCGGTTATCTGCGTGGCTGGATCAACGCGAGTCAGATCTGGCGCTGGCACGCGGCGAAGCGATTCGCGCCATTCACGACGTCCTGCAAGAACCGCCTAAAAAGCCCGCCGCTTCGGTAAAAACACCATCCAAAGGCACCAAGACACGTGTGCCTGCCAAATCCAGCATAGATAATGCTGTTGAAAACGTCGGGGTTTCCAACGATCAAGAACTAGAGCGCATGATTGAGGCCGAACGTAGCGATGCCGCCACAAGTGATCTGCTGAACCACGAGGCTCAAGAAGAATAGCTGGCAAGGATGTGAATTTTTCCACTTTCGGGGCTTGAAGAGTCACGCGGGGCATCGTATCTACCCGCTTAGTTGGGACGTGGCCTAGTGGTAGGGCAACGCTTTTTGGTAGCGCAGATCGTAGGTTCGAATCCTACCGTCCCAGCCAACAGTCATCGAGCAGTTGAATAAGGCTCCGTGTGGACCTCTGGTGGCCAGAATGCCCCAAAAAGTGCCCCTGTGTGTAGCTCGCCATAAATGTTTTCAGTGATTGACAAGAATGTTTGCAGCAGGTGAATTCTACCGATTTGGCTTTGGCGCTTTGATTTTCTCACCCTGTTTTAGGATGTGGTCCGCAATCTTATGGCCGAGACCATGTGGTCCAGCCCAGATCATGTAATAGATAGCGATGCCGCGCGTGTTTCTAACTACACTGGGGGTAGCAACATGGTTAAACAATCCCTTCAACCGGTCAACGTATAGGCCTAGGAGCCGAGAACCAGCGTCGTCGACCTTGTGGCGATCAATGTCACCGAACAAGTTTGGTTGGTCATCATAAACCAGCTTTTTCCAATCATTTGTGCCAAAGCACTTGTCGAGATCACGCCGCCAGTTATCTGGAATGTCCCCTGATCGTGTGATCAATCGATTGATAGCCATACCCAAGGGAAAGTTGATAATGACTTCAAATTTCTTTGTCGCAGCAAGGGCCTCAACAGTCCGCCAATCTAGATGCGGGCCATACGGGTCGAGAAATGCTACCCCACGTGTGCCATTGTGATTGAAGCCTCGGGCAAGTTCTTGGATCAACGGGTTCGCATCGCCGACCTGGACCCTGATGTCCTTTTTCGGGAATTCGCTTTTCAATGCCTTTAGAAGTTCTGCTCGAGCAGGGTCAGCATCAAAGAAATAATGGCTATTAAACCCGTTCACCAATCCAAGTGCTCGCTTTGGTGAGCCTTCGATATGTCTGACGTCAGACAGTCACACCTTAAGGCCGGAATGTGAATAGATTGTCGGAACACGGCCTATGGTTTTAGGCGCATTAGTTCCGACTTCATCTAACACCGTCAGGCCGGAGCAAGTATTTGATACGAAACCGTGTGCCAAAATGCTGCCACCAATTTTTCCCTGTTCGTCGTCACTAATTCACTGATACCAGAACAAAATTTCCCTGTTAACAAGTTTAGGTAAATCGCGACCAAGCCGCTGTTTTCTTTGCTAAATCAAGGTGACAGGCTCGAATACCGGCAAAATCAGCAATGTTTCCCTGTATTTCTCTTGTTATCAGGGAATTTCGGGGCAGGCTAGATAGCTTGAAACTGCCTGCCCAGCCAGTACCTTTCGAACAATTGAATAAGGCTCCGTGTGGCCCAGTGGCGGGTAAAGTGTCCCTATGTTCGGGTGCTGCGGATGTGGGACGTCCTGACCGGTCAGGGCAAGGCCACTATTGGCCGTAACCCGTCAGCTATAACAGGTCATAGTCGACACCGTTGGCCGCAAGGTCCCAATCATCTTGCCCAAAGTACATTTTGCACCTGAATGGATTCGTGATGCCTGTATTCATCTCTTGCCATGTGTTACTTTATAAAATAACCATTTTCCAAGCAAGGAGCACCACTGATGAGAAAGCGCGCAGCCGCACGGCAGAGGGATGTTTTGAGCGTGTTGACGGCAAGTGATAAACCCATGACGGCCTACCAAATTCTAGGGCATCTTCAGATTGGCGAGCCGGATATCGCCCCTCCGACGGTGTATCGCACCCTTTCAGCGCTCACCGATCAAGGGCGCGCGCATCGGCTTGAATCTAAGAAAGCTTTTGTGCCTTGTCGTTGCAATCATGTGGAAAGCGTACCCGTACTTGCCATCTGCGAAAACTGTGGATCAGTTGAAGAACATGATGGGGGCGGTTTGTTGCCCAAACTCACTGCACTGACTGACCAAAATGCCTTTCATGCGCAAAGGCACATCGTTGAAATTCACGGGCTGTGCAACTCCTGCGCGGCTTGAACCACTCTCATAAAACCTTACTGGATATCTCATGAAACACACAATCAGCCTTGTTGCACTTCTGACCGCCTTTCCTGCCTTTGCCGAAAGCACACGACAACTTGACGCCCATAAACATGGCGTTGGTACGCTGAATATAGCGGTTGATGGCACAGCCGTTGTGATGGAGCTTGAAGCCCCAGGGGCCGACATTGTTGGGTTTGAACATGCCGCTGAAAATGACGTGGATAAAGATGCGGTAGATGCAGCGGTGGCCTTACTTAGCGCACCTCTTGATCTGTTTGTTATGCCAGAGGCGGCGGGTTGTATCGTTGCCGAGGCGCACGCCGAGCTGGAAAGTGAAGCCATGCATAGTGAACATGGTGAAGACAACCATGCAGACGAAGGTCATGACGATCACGCAGATGAGGATCATGCGGACGAAAGCGGGCATACTGAATTCCATGCAGAGTATGCGCTGACCTGCGAAAACCCTGATGCCTTAACCGAAATCACCTTTGCCTATTTCAACACCTTCCCGAACGCCAAAGAGGTCGAAGTACAACTCCTCACCGCATCCGGTGCGCAGGCTTATGAAGTGGAACGTGATACGCCGGTTCTGGGGTTGGGGCGTTAAACACCGTTGGCTGGCCCAGTTCTTGATATTTCAGACGTTGCCTATCGTTGGCGTGGGCAGGCGGGGTTTTCCCTGACGGTCCCTCATTTATCGGTCGCGAAGGGCGAGTCTGTTTTACTGTTGGGTGAAAGCGGGTCGGGCAAATCAACGTTGCTATCGCTGATCTGTGGGACAATTCTGCCGGATCAAGGCAAGGTCACGATTGCGGGAACCGAAATCACTTCCCTTTCTGGTGGCGCACGAGACAAGTTTCGCGCAGAACAGATCGGGGTGATCTTTCAGCAATTTAATCTACTGCCTTTTGCATCTGTGAGGGACAACATTCTTCTCCCGCTTCGCTTTGCCCCTATCCGCCGAAATCGCGTGGCTGATGCTGCAACCGAGGCAGAAAAGCTATGTTCAGCACTTGGCTTGCCCGATCATGCCGTGGAGGCAAAAGCAACCGCCTTAAGCGTTGGCCAACAGCAGCGCGTGGCAGTTGCTCGTGCTTTGATTGGACAGCCGCCGCTGATCATCGCGGACGAGCCCACCTCTGCGCTTGACGCAAACAGTCAGGCGGCCTTTCTGGACCTGTTATTTGCGCAGATAACGGCACATGAAACTTCGCTTTTGATGGTCAGCCACGATCCACGTCTTGGCGAGCGCTTCGACCGGGTGATTCAGATCGAGGATATCGCGCAGATTGAAAGGGCCGCAACATGATTTTTCGCCTCGCCATTGCCTCGCTTTTTGCCCGCGCGCTGACGGTTGGGATGACCGTGCTTGCCATTGCTTTGTCGGTGGCGCTTTTCCTTGGTGTCGAAAAGGTGCGCACCGGGGCCAAGGCCAGCTTTGCGGATACGATCTCGGGCACCAGCTTGATCGTCGGGGCGCGGTCTGGATCGGTGCAGCTTTTGCTCTATTCTATTTTCCGCATTGGCAATGCGACCAACAACCTGACATGGCAAAGCTATCAGGACATCGCGGCGCGCCCTGACGTGGACTGGATCGTTCCAATTTCGCTGGGGGACAGCCATCGCCAATTCCGCGTGATGGGCACGACCAAAGCCTTTTTCGAGCACTATAAATACCGGCAAGGCAGATCGCTTGCCGTTTCCCAGGGGGCCGTGATGGATGACCTGTTTGACACCGTGATCGGCGCAGATGTCGCCGCCACTTTGGGCTACAAGGTGGGTGACCCGATTGTCGTGGCCCATGGGCTGGCGTCGTTCACCGAACACAAGGATCAACCGTTTCGCGTGTCGGGGATTTTGGGAAAAACCGGAACGCCGGTGGACCGCACGGTGATCGTCAGTCTGAAGGCGATCGAGGCGATCCATGTGGATTGGAAAAGCGGTGCGAAGGCGCCCGGCCGTGCAACACCAACCGATGCGATCCGGCAGATGGACCTGACGCCCAAAGCTGTGACAGCGGCGCTTGTCGGCGTCAAAAGCCCGCTGCAAACCTTTGCACTGCAACGTGCCATCAACGAATATCCGGAGGAGCCCTTGCTGGCGATCCTGCCAGGTGTCGCCTTGCAAGAGCTTTGGGCGATTGTCGGCATTGCTGAAACGGCATTGCTTGCTGTGTCGGCGATGGTGGTCGTTACGGCGCTGATTGGTATGATGGCGACCATCTTTTCCAGCCTGAATGAGCGACGCCGCGAGATGGCGATCTTTCGTGCCATGGGCGCACGCCCTTTTACAATCCTCGGAATGCTGGTGTTTGAGGCTATGGTGATGGCGACGGTTGGGGCGGTGTTAGGCTTGGCGCTTTTGTATATTGGGCTGATGATAGCGCAGCCCATCCTTGACAGCGCCTTTGGCCTATGGCTACCAATCGAAGCGCCAACCTTGCGCGAGTTCTGGGTAATAATTGGCGTTATCTGCGCTGGCGCAATCGTAAGTTTGGTGCCTGCAATTCGAGCTTACAGAATGTCTGTCGCGGATGGTATGGTTGTGAAAACCTAAGACTGGTTACAGGAGGCCCGATGCTCAATCGCAGAACAACACTTAAGCTTTTTGTCGCGTCACTCATGATGCCCAAGCAAGCATTTGCCAAATCCCCGAGAGAGATCACTTGGGACGATCTACTGCCGCCCGGCGTGCCGTATTCCGAAATTATCGGCGAAGGTGATATGGACGAGGCCAATGGTTTTTGGGACCCCGTCTATGATGCCAATGCGGTCAAGTTGAACGAAGACCTCGACGGCAGGTATGTCAAAATGGCCGGCTACATCGCCCCCTTCGATGTCAGCCCCGAGGGGGTAAAGGACTTTATGCTCGTGCCCTATGTCGGCGCCTGTATCCACACACCACCACCACCAGCAAACCAACTGGTCGTTGTGAGTTCTGCAACGCCTTGGCCAAGTCATAAGCTTTGGAACCCGATCTGGGTTACTGGCCTGTTGCGCACGCAACTGCAATCCACAAGCCTGGGCCAAACCGGCTATTCCATAGCAGCTGACGAACTTGAGGACTACGAATGGTGAACCAGTGTTTTCATCGCCGTGCGGTTCTTGCCGGTATAGCGGCAACAGCTCTTTTACCTAGCATATCGCATGCCCAAGGCTACATTGATCTAGATTGGGAGGACTTGCTGCCAGAAAATGAAACAAGCCTTCCGAGCGCCTTGCGCGGATTGCTCCCCCATGACGAACAAACGTCCCTCACCAGGGATCAACCCGCATCTACTGGAGTTCGGACGGATTGGAACGGCCAGATTGTGCGCTTGCCCGGTTTCATGGTGCCGATTGATCACAAGGGCACTGCTGTGACAGCATTTATTTTGGTGCCCTATGTAGGTGCATGCGTCCACGTTCCACCGCCACCGGCAAACCAACTGGTCTTTGTCACAACATCAACGCCCTATGAATCCAAAAATATGTTCGAAGCCGTCAATGTCATTGGTATGTTTGGCGTGTCATCCCTTAGTACTCATCTTGCCGAAATCGGATATGCTCTGTCTGCAGATGAAATTCTGCCGTATCGCAACTAGCGTTCGGGATACCCACACTTTGGAAAGAGGACTGTTGGGTGTTGTCACGTTAACTGGCTTTCCAAGCACTTTGTCGCGCCTTCTCCGGATGAGGGGTTCAATATCGTGCTGCACAATACAAACGCATATCTTTGAGCCGAGCCGCCGTTCGTGGCCGGTGCAGCATCTTGCACTTTAGGCTCGCAACCGCCCTTCTCCGTGATGCGTTTCAAAGGTCGCTCAGCGGATTAAGAAGATATTGAGCCCCACCGCCGAATTGCTGCTTCCGGCTAAATTCTGCCCCTGCAAACGTTCGTTTTTGGAGGGATAAGTCAAATACATATACTGTCACTAAACCGTAACAAACCGGCTTGACTTGAGAGCACGATACATGAAGATACTCCTCCGGAGTTTTCCGTGCCCCTACAGGATCCTAGGATGAGCAAGCGAAAGATACTTCTGACGGTTCTGATCGCCATGCCGCTGCTGTTTGCGGCCTATTACGGGTATGCTCAATGGAAAAAAGAATGGCGCGATCGGCAGAATGTCAAATTCGACGAGTTGGAACGCGTTTACGGCCCGTCATCCATCGATCTGCGTGGAAAGAATGTACTGTCTTTCAAATATAACAGCTTCTTTAACTGCGACGACGCCTGCGAACAGCTTCTGAAAGGCACTTCTGGCGCGCAGGTCTTCTATGCCTTCTACGACTTCCCTGATGCGCCTGATTTCTCCGCACCACTGGATTTGACAAAGGTAGCGCAAGGCCGCGTCGTACTAGACGACGAGGCTGTATATGGGCACTCCCTCATCCCCTTCGCACCGAACGAGGCGCCGCCTAAATTTGACTATGTTCTGAGCGAAATGCCGCAAGCCATCACACCGGTCCTGACAGCGGCCTTATCAAAGTTCGATTTAGCCCAAAGCATGGGCACTGCGCACCGTGTGCTATCACCGGTGCCAAATCAGACCGCGTTTCGGTTGGACCACGAAACCGCGCATTTCATCCAGTTCCACCGCGACGGTGCGATGGGACGATTCAATTCTTGGCAAGGTGGTTACAATTTCTCAAGCCGGATCAACAGGACAACTTGGTACGAAGCGGTGGAACGCATGTTCTGCGGGCCGGAGTATCAGCCCAAAGATGGACTTAGTGAGTACTGTGTGACAGTCGAAGCGCAGTGAACCAATGCCCTTGGTATTGCCACGTTAACTGTCTCCATTTGCTCTACCTGACTTTTCCCAATATGGATTTTGGATGAGCACACCATCGATCAGCTATAAGCGTCACCGTTTTCCACCTGAAATCATCACCCACGCGGTCTGGCTGTATTGCCGGTTCAATCTCAGCTTTCGCGAGGTGGAAGAGATGTTTCTGGAACGCGGTATCGATATTTCATACGAAACCATCCGTCGATGGGTTGCTAAATTCGGGCCCGCTATTGCGTGTGGATTACGCCGCAGGCAATCTCAACTCGGCGAGTTCTGGCATTTGGACGAAGTCGTTGTAAAGATTAAAGGCCGTAAATTCTGGCTGTGGCGAGCAGTTGATCAGAATGGGGTAGTTCTGGATGAAATCTTGCAGACCAGACGCAACACGGCAGCAGCCAAACGTCTGCTTGCTCGATTGATGAAGAAGGAATGTTTAGCGCATCCAGCGTTTTGATCAGTTCTGCAAGGTCATATTGAAGGATTTTTTGCGCGACAATCGGCACAGTCCAATTACGGGCGTTGATCCTGTCGGTCGCGTTTTCCAAACGAGGATCGGATAGAAACTCGCCAATTCCATAGGTGTCGCAAAACGCGTTCCAGTGCCCATCGGTCACAACGCCGATAAACACTTGCTCGCCGTCACGGGGTTTGAAAATATCGTAAATAGGCCAAGCATGAACACGCTCGGGCATCGGCACCGAGGGCGCACCTGAAAGGTCGTATTGCACCATATGCTGGGCAACCATGAACAGGCTGTTCTCAAACAAACCGACGCGAACTTCTTTGCCCTTGCCCGTTCGTTCGCGCTCCAGCAGTGCCGCCAGAATACCGATTACACCGAACATGCCCCCCATGATGTCATTGGCCGAAGACCCAACCCGCAACGGATTCTCCAACGATCCAGCCATCATTGCCAAACCGCTCATCATCTGCACAACTTCATCGAGCGCCGGGCGATGTTCATAGGGGCCAGAGAGGAATCCTTTGTGTCCGGCAATGACCAGATCAGGATGGCGGTCGCGCAAGTCTTGGGTGCTGATGCCTTGCCGCTCCAGCTGCCCATCGCGGAAATTTTCGATGAACACATCGGCGCGTGACAACAACGCGTCAAAGGCGGCGCGCCCTTCTTTGGTTTCAAGTTCCAATACGACAGAACGTTTGCCACGATTGAACAGGGGAAAAATGTTGTCCCCATGCCGCCCAGCGAACGGGTTTTATCGCCTTTGGGTGGCTCGACTTTGATCACTTCGGCACCAAGCTGTGCCAAAATCATGCCACAGGCTGGCCCCATGATCATATGGCTCATCTCGACAATACGAATGTTCTCTAAGGGCAGCGCTGTCGTCATTTTTTGTGTCGTGCCGGGGAAGATTAGTGTGCAAAAAAGGTTCTGAAAAATGTATTATTTGAATGAATTTCTTCTATATTTTAGAATGGTAAGCGATGGACCTGAAACAGCTCACTTACTTCGTTGCCGTGTTCGAGCACGCCAACTTGTCTCACGCCGCCAGTCATCTGGCGGTGGCGCAATCGGCGATCAGCCACCATATCGGCAACCTGGAAGGCCGAATTAGGATCACCCCTGTTCGTTCGTAAGCCGCGCGGAATGGCACCAACCGCAGCTGGGCAGCGCCTGTTTGCCCATGCCCGCCATATTTTGGCGTCCGTCCGCACAGCCGAACAGGACATGCTCCATGACCGCTGGTGAGTTTGCCATTGGCCTGCCCTATTCAATGATGAAAGGTATTTCGGTGCCATTGATGCGCAGGGTTTCGGCAGATTTTCCCAAGGTGCGCTTGTCGATTGTAGAAGGGTTATCCGGTAGCATTCATGCAGCACTTTTGGCATCCGAGGTAGATTTAGGCCTATTTTACAAGCCGCAGGGCAACCAGAATATTACGGTTGAAGCCGTGCTCGAAGAAGAAATTCTATGCGTTGGGCGCACTTCGGTTATTTCGGATAACCCTGCGCCGATAACCTTTGCGGAACTGTCCGAGCTACCGGTATTGCTGCTGCGCCACGGTGCGTCGGCGCGGGCATTGGTTGACCGGCCTGGCTTATTAAGTCGGCTCGAGGCAAATGCACCTCTACAGCTGAACTCGATCAGCGGTATCACCAACGGTATGCTTGCCGGACTTGGTTGTACGATTGCGCCGCAAATATTTGTTCGCGACCATCTTGATTCTGGCGCAGTCCAGGCTCGCCGCATTGTTGAACCTAAACTCTCGCGACTACTATGTATCGGGTCTCGGCGGGACTACCCCTCAAACCGATTGTTCGAAGCGATCCAGGAATTGGTACTGGATTTGATTAAGACCGAGGTGCGCAACAAGACTTGGGTGGCGAATTTTCGTTATCGAGCCTCTAAAAAGGCAACTTGATTTACTGACTGTTAATCGCTGGCGGCCTCGCCATCCTGCGGGCGCCTATTTGAAATCCCATTGGGCAGGATCACCACTGCATGCATCTGTATCAAACTACAGCCTTACCAGAACTTCAGTGAACATTGGCGTGGGTAACTTCGCTATTCGGTGTTGCTTCAAATTCTGCTCGAACTCGATTGCGGGCGTTTCAAACAGCCCGTGATGATGAAAAACAACCTCGCGATGGATCTCGTTGGATTGCGAAGAATTGCCCCACATTGTCGCATCAGGTGTTTTTTGCAGATCAGGGCCCTGCCCCCGAAAAATTGCAAAATCGCTTTTGTCCAAAACCGCGACCTGTCCAAAGCTCTGTGTCGGTGTGTGGCCCGCAATAAGGCCAACACCCTGCACGATCGCCGGCTCAGCCAAGCGTGTGAACGGCGACAACAGCTTTTCCTGCGCTCTTTCATCCGCGTACCAATGCCACTTTCCTGCTCCGCTCACCCTTGGCTCGGTGCCATCTAACGACACGATTATGTCTAACCTGTCAGCACTGCCAGCTGTTCCCTGTGTCAATCGCAGCGGTACGGGGGCGTCAGCCGAAAGGCCGGGAATATCCATAATCGGAGCATGACTTAGCGTGACGCAAGCACTGGCAAAGCCGTTTCGAACCAGCATCTGCCGCAAGCTTTCCTGCAAAGGAAAATATCCATCAATGATGTCCTCAAAAAGGATCGCATCGACGGGAATGGTTTCTGCTTTCTGGGTCATGTCAAAACAGGTTGAAGTATTCGGCCTGTTCCCATTCCGACACGGTCATCAGGTAGCGTTGCCATTCGGCGCGTTTGATATGGAGCAGATATTCGACAAATTCTTCACCCAACATGTCCCTGAAAAGCTGGCTGGCCTCAAATGCGTCTATTGCAGTGCTCAAATTGTCTGGCAGTTGTGCGGCATCACTCGCATAGGGCGTTTGCGTGGGCGGCGGGGCTGATTTGCCCCCTTTGATCCCAGACAGCCCGCCAAGAATTTGCGCAGCAAAGGCATAATACGGGTTGGCCGTCGTATCCGCGACACGGTTTTCAATGCGGCTGGCGTTGTCATCAGGATATAGCAGCGCGCGGATCATAGCCCCGCGATTGTCTGCACCCCAAGTGATGCGGTTCGGGGCAAGCTGGAATTCGGTGAACCGTTTGTATCCATTCACTGTTGGCGTGGTCAGCAGGCAAGACGCAGGTGCGTGTTCTAACAGGCCCGCGATCCATCCCGAGGCATGTTGCGTGAGGGTGCTGTCCTTGGATTTAAACACGTTTGCGCCAGTCTTAACATCCAACAACGACTGATGGATGTGCCAGCCGTTGGCCGCCGCGTTGGCCAGTTTGGGTTTGGCCATAAATGTGGCGTGTAATCCGTGCTGCTCGCAGACCTCTTTGACCATCGTGCGAAACAAAACAAACCGATCAGCTTGGGTCATTGGGCCGGAAGGATCGAAGGTAAACTCGAACTGGCTAGGCCCCATTTCGACTTCCATTGTGCGCGGGGCCAAACCCATCGTTTCAGCATATCGGCGCAACGTGTCGAGGATGTCTTCTGCCTCGCTATAACGGGTATCGGTCAGATACTGCCACCCTTGGGTCAGGTTGCTGGTCTCAATCGGTGCCGGTGGGACTGTAGCTTGCTCATGGTTCAAAGCGGCGTTGGTTTTCTGGAAAATCTGGAACTCGACTTCCAAACCGAAAACGGCCTGAAACCCTGCGTCGCGCAGTTGATCCTCGGCCGTTTGCAAAACGGTTCGCGATGAAAATGCAATCGGCGCGCCCGCGCGATCAATCACGTCACACATCAAAATCGCCGAATGTGGCGACCACGGCAGTGGGTAAAATCCACTGGGGTCAGGCACCAGCAGAACATCACTTGCCCCGCCGAGGAGTGATTCAAGGCCCGTTTCTGCGCTGGGGGTGTTGCCGTCCCAAACATCGAACACAGTGCGGTGCGAGGTGTCTTTCAACAGCAAGGTTGACGGCACACCGATCCCCGAAGAAAACGCACCTGCCAACATCCGGACGGCGATGGTTTTACCGCGTAAAATCCCGTGTTGGTCCGCAAAGACCAAACGCACGGTTTCGATGCTTTTTGTTGCTGCCTGTTCAATGACGCCTTGGGCCAGGATGGCAGAACTTGCGTCCCGATGCCCAAGTCTTGCAAGCGCACCAGATTTTATCTCATCGGCTAAACTGTTGTTCATAGTGTTCCCTTAACCCACCGTATCAAACGGTTGCGTCCCACGGGCATTCAGCCCGACGTGCCATGTCGGCCTGCTGACTGGCATTTAGCCAATCCGCACTGTCTGCAATTGCGTCGTTGGATAGCGGGCCAACGATTTCAGAGGGTGTCATGGCACCGCGCATCGGGAGATCATCCCCCCCATCCTCGACCGCAGAAATCGCAGCGCGCAACATCCGTCTATACCGGATAATAGCTGCATCCGAACGACCCAAATGTTCCTGTGTGCGGTCTTGAATGCTGCCCATGCCTTCAACCGCCCATTGATCATGGACATTGATATCAAGCCCCATGCCTGTGTAGGTCGTCGTGGCCTGCTCAGCGGGATCAAAATGATAATCATTGGTCCGGTTTTTCAGCGGTGCATAATCTGGCAAGCGATGTTCTTTTAGCCGTTGTTCCCGCATCAAATCCTTGTTGACCGGATTTTGAAAGCTGGTGAACATCGTGTACCAATAGCAGGTTTCATCATCAATTGGCACGTGCCATTGGGTAATCGTCATTTCGCGCGACATCGGAATGCAAATTGCCTCTGGGAAAATCTGATTGGTGACGCGCACGTGGGTCTGGCCATTGTCCAACGCCCGCAGTGCGGTGATTTTTAAGCCAAAATCAGTTTCCTCAACCTCGATACTCGGCCGCGGATATTCTCGCAAAATTTGCGTCATCGGTATGTTTGTGTCGGCCGCTTTGTCACGGAACTGTTTGCCATATCCTTCCGAGGTGTCTTCATCCTCAAGGAACCGGTGCAAGAACGAAGCATGGGCCGGATCAATTCCGATTTCCAAAGCCTGTAACCAGTTACATTCCCACAAACCTTTGAAAGCAAAGACGTGGCTATCCGGTGCGCGAAAGCAGTCGAAATTTGGGAACTCCGGTGGTGTGCCCGAGCCCATATAGGCAAAGAACAAACCTTTGCGATTTTCAACTGGATACACCGGCCCCGACTTGTCGATCTCGATGTCTTTGGCGTCAGGATAGAACGCTGGCGGCTCGTCAGTCGAGGCGATCCGTGTTGCCAGCACCAAATCGCCGTCATCGTCACGTAGCAAAACCAACCGTTCCCCAAGCAAGTTCACCGGCACATGATCCCCATGCGCCAGTTCTTCTGCCAAAGCTGCCGGTTGCCAGTAGCGGCGTAGAACTGCGCCCGCCGGGGCCTTTGGGCCAATTCGTGTTATCCGATCGTTTAGGTCCTGACTGATCATTTTGTCGCGCCTTCCTTAGGTTCAGGGGCAGGCGTTCCCTCGCCAATATATGCCAAGATTTCACCATCCCGTTCCACAACAGGTATCATAGGCACCTTGATTTGTTGATACATCATTGAATCTTCTGGCTCTGCGGGTTGTTCAACACATTGTCCGTTGCGATCAAAATGCCACCCATGAAACGGACAACGCAGCCCGTTGTCTTCGAGCCTGCCAAAACACAGGTCCGCGCCGCGATGCGGGCAGTTTCGACCGATCAAGCCAAGTTTGCCCTCGTCATCCCGAAACAGTACCAGCCGTTGACCATGCAATGTCACCGGAATAACGGGTCTGGGTATGTCCAATTCCGCGCCTTTGGCCACAACAACCCAATGTGCTGCGTCTTCAGACAAATAGATTTGTGGCGTGTTTTCAGTTCGGGGCATGGCTTGACCTCCTTGCAATATGTGCGATAAACGCACTAATCATCAAATAAAGAACATATGTGGCTTGGGAAAACCTGTCAACATGACCCAGAAAAACAATGCATCAACATTTGCCAAAGGCCTAAGGGTTTTGTCTTGCTTCGAGACTGGCAGGCGTGACCTGACGATGGCAGAGATTTCGCGTCTAACGGGGTTTGACCGCGCAACGGCCAGACGATTGTGCCTGACGTTAGAAGACAATGGATATCTTCAGAAAGAAGATCGGGTGTTTCGCCTGACGCCAAAAATTCTGGCCGTGGCAGGGGGCTATTTGACCTCTAATGACTTTGGCCGCGCGGTACAGCCGATCCTCAATCGATTCGCGGAAGAGTTTGAAGGGGAAATAGCGCTGGCCATGCGCGACGGAGATCGGGCGATCTATGTCGCGCGTTCCGCCATTTCATCAGCGAGGGTTTCCATCGGGTTTTCGGTCGGCAGCACATTGCCCCTTTTGCCAACGGCGGTTGGGCAGATGTTACTCGCACGCGGGTTGGACAATGAATTGGACAAGGACCTATCACGTCTGAACCTTGAGAAACTTACCGAAGCCACGGACATGAATTTGGCCTCGATCCGCAGTAAGATCGAGCAAGCGGCCGTTCAAGGCTACGCTTATGTTCGCAATGAATTTGAAATGGGCGCTGCAGGGATTGCGGTGCCGATCGGGAACATAGGGGCTTCGCCGGCGGTCTTGGCGACAACGGCGTCCATCAACCAATTCGACAAAACAGACGAATTTGACCGCGCATTAGACGTTTTGCGCCGTGCCGCCATGAGTTTACGCATCTAGATGCAATTTCTGCGGGGCGGCACAATTATAGGGATTGCACATGGCTCGGCTTATTGACCTGATCGAAACGGCCATAGTTTCTTAAGGCTGTTTAAAAGATTTTCACGGGCCCCAACCATTGGCCGAACAGGATAGCGCCGTCCAATTTCACTTTGCGGTTGCAAGGGAGGAAAATCACGACGCTGCACAGGTTTTGACTTGGGTCGGGTCTGGTCGGGCAGGTCCGTTTTCTTGGGCGTTGATGTAAACATTTCGTCCTCGGCTAAAGTTGCTTACATCTGTTCTATCTTGGACATTTGTCGATTGTTGGGCAAACTCCTGCACGCCAATGCCTTCTTGGTTAAAAAAGGCTTAAGCATAGGTCTGACGTGCCCTCTCCCAAGTGATGGACACTTGCCCGCGCCCCAACACTCTGCGTGTGGGCTGCTTACTGGGCTTTCAACTCCAAACGCCGTGCGTGCAATGTTGGCTCTGTATATCCAGAAGGGTCTTGCCTCCCTTTAAACACCAAATCACTGGCCGCCTGAAAGGCAATTCCATCAAATCCCGGTGCCATTGGCTGATACATCGGATCCGTCGCGTTTTGGCGGTCTACGACCTCGGCCATTTGGCGCAGTATGCTTTGCACCTCATCTTTGCTAACAATGTCATGATGCAACCAATTGGCGACATGTTGCGCCGAAATGCGACAGGTTGCGCGGTCCTCCATCAAGCCAACATCATTGATGTCCGGCACCTTGGAGCACCCAACACCTTGACCAACCCAACACACCACATACCCAAGGATACCCTGTAGATTGCTCTCCACCTCGCGGCGGATCTGGGCGCTGGTCCATTTGCGATAACTGGCGATGGGAATATCCAACAACGCTTCGACATAGGCGCGGCGACCATCAAGCGCGATCTGTGCTTGAACAGCAAAAACATCGATCTTGTGATAGTGCAAGGCGTGTAACGTGGCCGCCGTCGGACTGGGCACCCATGCGCAGTTAGCACCGGCTTTTGGGTGTCCGATTTTGGTATCTATCATCGCCGCCATATTGTCTGGCTCTGTCCACATGCCCTTGCCGATCTGCGCCTTTCCAGACAGCCCACATTCAAGCCCAATATCGACATTTTGGTCCTCATAGGCTGTGATCCACCCCTTGCGCTTGATGAAATCTTTGCGGCTAAACGGGCCGGCCTCCATTGAGGTGTGGATTTCGTCGCCAGTGCGATCCAAGAACCCTGTGTTGATGAAACAAACCCGATGTTTGGCCGCACGGATGCATTCCTTTAGGTTCACAGAGGTACGCCGCTCTTCGTCCATGACGCCCAGCTTGACGGTGTTGTGCGGCAAGCCCAGCACGCCCTCGACAAATGTGAAGACCTCATCGCTGAAGGCGACCTCTTCGGGGCCGTGCATTTTGGGTTTGACCACATAGATGGATCCCGCCGCCGAATTGCGCGGCCCTTTGGATTTGCTCAGGTCATGCATGGCAATCAGCGTGGTGATCATTGCATCCATCAAGCCCTCAAAAACCTCGGCGCCCTCCTGATCTAAAATGGCCGGGTTGGTCATCAAATGGCCCACGTTGCGCACCAACAAAAGCGCGCGGCCTTTCACCGACACTTGCGTCCCGTCAGACGTTACGTAGGTTCTGTCATCGTGCAGCGCGCGGGTGACCGTTTTGCCGCCCTTCTCAAATGTGTCGGACAGATCACCACGCATCAGACCCAGCCAATTCTGATAGGCCTGAACCTTGTCCTGTGCGTCAACACAGGCAACTGAATCTTCTAGGTCGACGATCGCCGAAAGCGCCGATTCAATCACCACATCAGCCAGACCGGATGGGCTGTTTTCACCAATCGGGTGGTTGCGCTCAAAGACTAGCTCAACGTGCAAACCGTTGTTTTTCAAAAGGATGTGGCTTGGGGCGTCAGGGTCACCTTTGAAACCGACAAGTTTTTCGGGGTGCAACAGTTGGGTGCCGTCGACGCGCAAATGACCTTGTTCAATTTTATACGTTGTTGCGTTGCTGTGGCTGGTACCGGAAACCGGAAATGCCTCGTCCAGAAACACAGCGGATCGCGCCACCACACGGCCACCACGTCCCTGATCAAAAGGGCCTGCAACAGGTGGCGTTCCCATTGCATTGGTGCCGTAAAAGACATCATACAAGCTGCCCCAACGGGCATTGGTGGCATTCAAAACGAAACGGGCATTGGTCGATGGTACGACCAATTGTGGGCCAGCGATTGTCGCAATTTCGGGGTCAACGCCTGAGGTTTCAATTGCAAACTCACCCCCTTCAGGCAACAAATACCCGATTTCGATCAAGAAGGCTTTGTAGGCGATTGCATCATGTGTTTCGTCACGGCGCACCTTGTGCCATGCATCAATTTGCGCTTGAAGATCGGCGCGTTTCGCTAGTAAGGCGCGGTTTCGTGGGCCAAAATCCTGCACCAGTTTGGAAAACCCTGCCCAAAATTCGGTTGGGCTTACAGCTGTGTCCGGTAGGACCTCAGCTTCAATGAATGCGGCAAGAACGCTGGCAACCTTTAGGTCCTGCCGCGTTGTATATTGTGCTTCAATTTGAGTTTTCATTTTCCATCCCAGTTCTGCACGCGCGGTTTTTTGCGCAACTTTGAAAACCCTACTTTAAATGCTTGCGTTGACGCGACCCAAAAGATGGGGGCATGCCCAATCAGCACTTTCAAGATTTTGCGCATAATCCGGCGATGATCTGTTTGACGGGATCGGTTGGGGACATAAACCACGCCACCAGTGAAACCGGACTATCAGCGAAACTGATTGACAGCGGGATTATATCATTTGTCCGAATTTGACTTGGCAAATAACAAAACCCAACGTCAAAGCACTCATTGTGGCGCGGGCGTGCCGCCGTCTTTGCCGATGCGCCGTTCCATCAGCATTTCAAACAACCGCGGCGATAGCCGGTTCACGATCCACGCCAAGCGCGCAACGCGGCCCACCGGAATGAAGGTTCGGCCACGCTCAAACCCGTCCAAAATTTGTTTGGCCGCCGCATCAGGCGTCATGTAATCCACCCCGTCATCCGCTGACCCAGGACGTGCTGTGCCATCCACGGCCTCTGCCGGACTACCAATGTTCGTGGCGACAAAACTGGGGGCGGCGATCGCGCAACTCACACCATATGGTTTTTCCTCGGAGCGGAGGGATTTAAAAAACCCCTCCAAGGCGTGCTTGCTGGCGGCATAGGCTGTACGGTGCAAAAGCGGGCTAAATCCGGCCACCGACGAGATCGCCAAATGGCTTCCCTTGGCGGCTCTCAGATCCAAGTGCAAGGCACGGTAGTGGGTCACTTTGAAATATCTTTTTTCCGAGGCTTATATGGGCCACGTTTTTTGGGTGCTGCATGGCGGGGCTGCATGGTCCGCCTATGGTCGGCTGATTGCACATGTCTCGTCGGATGCCCGTTGGGGTCACATCGCCCAAAGCTGTTTTGACCCAACAGTGGTGATTTTTCTGGACGAAATAGAGGCGTTACAACCGCAAGTCTCGCGTGAGAGGATAAGCGCGCATTTTGTATTCATGGTTTCGGCAATGCTCTCGCTATGCACCTCGCGTTGGCGCATTGATGGGCTGGCGGGCAAAGACTGCAAGGAGGATCTAACCAACACCCTCCTTGATTTTTGCGAAACGGGGTTTAACACAGCAAGCCGTTGAGCGCCGTTAGCAGTTCAAAATACCTGGCAGGTTTAACCCCTGTTCACGCGCGCAATCCAGCGCGATGTCATAGCCCGCATCCGCGTGGCGCATGACGCCGGTCGCGGGATCATTCCACAACACATTTGCCAAACGGCGATCCGCGTCCTCGGTTCCGTCACAACAAATCACCATGCCCGAATGCTGCGAAAACCCCATCCCAACACCACCGCCGTGATGCAACGAAACCCACGTGGCCCCCCCTGCAACATTCAACATGGCGTTCAGCAACGGCCAATCTGACACGGCGTCCGAGCCGTCTTTCATGGCCTCGGTTTCGCGATTTGGAGAGGCAACCGAGCCGCTATCAAGATGATCCCGACCAATCACGACGGGGGCTGACAATTCGCCATTGCGCACCATTTCATTGAAGGCCAGCCCCAGCTTGTGGCGTTGCCCCAAACCGACCCAGCAAATCCGCGCCGGCAGGCCTTGGAAATCAATTCGTTCACGGGCCATATCCAACCAATTGTGCAGATGTGGATCGTCAATCAGTTCCTTAACCTTGGCGTCGGTTTTGTAGATATCCTCGGGATCGCCGGACAGCGCGCACCACCGGAACGGGCCAATTCCACGACAAAACAACGGGCGGATATAGGCGGGGACAAAACCTGGAAAGGCAAAGGCGTCCTCTAACCCTTCGTCCAACGCGACCTGTCGAATATTGTTGCCATAGTCCACAGTCGGGACACCCGCATTCCAAAACGCGACCATCGCTGCGACTTGAACCTTCATCGAGGCCCGCGCGGCAATTTCGACGGCTTTGGGATCGCTTTCTTGCATGGCGCGCCATTGGGCGACGTTCCACCCTTGTGGTAGGTACCCATGCACCGGATCATGCGCCGAGGTTTGGTCGGTTACGAGGTCCGGTTTAATGCCGCGTTTATAGAGTTCAGGAAACACGTCTGCAGCATTGCCGATCAAGGCCACAGATTTTGCTTCGCCTGCCTTGCTCCAGGCGTCGATCATCGCCAATGCTTCGTCTAGGTCATGGGTTTTTTCATCCACATACCGCGTACGCAGGCGAAAATCTGCGCGGGTTTCGTCGCATTCAACAGCCAGACAACAGGCCCCTGCCATCACAGCCGCCAAGGGTTGTGCGCCGCCCATGCCACCCAAGCCCCCTGTCAAAATCCAGCGCCCTTTCAGGTTGCCATCATAGTGTTGGCGACCGGCTTCCATAAAGGTCTCGTAGGTGCCTTGCACAATGCCCTGCGTACCAATGTAAATCCACGATCCTGCGGTCATTTGGCCATACATCGCCAGACCCTTTTTATCGAGTTCGTTAAAGTGGTCCCAGTTTGCCCAATGCGGTACAAGGTTCGAGTTGGCGATCAACACGCGTGGCGCGTCTTTGTGGGTGTTAAAAACGCCAACAGGTTTGCCGGATTGCACCAGCAGCGTTTGTGTTTCCTCTAGGTCTTTGAGGGTCGCGACGATGGCGTCAAAGTCCTCCCAGGTCCGCGCGGCGCGTCCAATGCCGCCATAAACCACCAATTCATGCGGGTTTTCGGCCACGTCAGGATGCAGGTTGTTCATCAACATCCGCATCGGGGCCTCGGTAAGCCAGCTTTTGGCGGTGATCTCGGTTCCTGTCGGCGGGTAAACGTCGCGGGTGTTGTGGCGGGATTTGTTCATTGGGAGCCTCCTAAGGACGGGGTCAGATCGGCCAAAGCGGTAAGGATGGATGTCAGATGTGGGCGGATTTGATCGGCCTTGGCTTGGTCATAGGTCCAAGGAGCGGACTCATCTGTTAGGTAAGTGGATTGCGTCAATTCCATTTGTATCGCGTGGATGTTGTTGTCGGGTTGACCATAATGACGGGTGGTCCATCCGCCTTTGAAACGGCCATTCACAGTGCTGGAAAAACCTGTTGCGCGGGTGCAGATCTTGGTCGTTTCGGTTTCGATTTTGGCAGCACAGGTTGCGCCCATATTCGTACCTATGTTGAAATCCGGTAAGATACCTTTAAACAAGAACGAAATGGCGGATCGGATTGAGTGGCAGTCATATAAAATGGCGACACCATGCACATCACGTACCCGCAACAATTCAGCTTGAAGGGCCGCGTGGTAGGGCGCATGGAATGTTTTGCGGCGGGCCTCAACATCGGCATCGGTGGGCGGCGTGTCCCAGATATCGACGCCATCAAAGTCAGTCATCGGCACAAGTGTTGTGGTGTTTTGGTCAGGGTATAGGCTGGTGCCCGCCGGATCACGGTTTGCATCAATCACATAGCGATGGAAGTTGGCACGAACGGTTGTGACCTCGGGCAAAATATCCGCATAAAGGCGATCAATATGCCAATCCGTGTCGGCTAGTTTATGACCATTTTCGTTCAACGCCTGCGCAATTTCATCTGGCACAAATGTGCCGGTATGCGGCAACCCCAACACGATCGGACCCGCGCCTTGATGAACCGTGGCTGGCGTCATTCTGCGTGTCCTTTCACGAAAGCTGGCAGATCAACCACCGCCGCCAGTGCGCCGGTTTCAACCAGTGCAGTAGCGGCCTTGATGGAGGGGGCCATGTACCGGTCCTCGGCCATGGTTGGCACTTTGGCACGCAAGACGGCCATCACCGCTTGCAACGCAGTGCTGGTTTGTAGCGGGGCGCGGAACTCGATCCCTTGAGTGCCACACATCGCCTCGACACCGAGAATAACGTTCAAGTTGGTGTTCATCCGCAACAAACGGCGCGCAGCATGGGCAGCCATGCTGACATGGTCCTCTTGGTTGGCTGAGGTTGGCGTGCTGTCAGTCGTACATGGGTTGGCCAGATGCTTATTCTCACTCATCAAGGCGGCCGTTGTGACTTCGGCGATCATAAGACCCGAGTTCAAGCCGGGATTGGGTGTAAGAAACGGCGGCAGATCAAACGACAGGGTTGGATCCACCATCAGCGCCACGCGACGTTGCGCAATAGCCCCGATTTCAGACACCGCGACGGCGATCTGGTCGGCGGCAAACCCAACCGGTTCGGCGTGGAAATTCCCGCCCGAAACGATCAACCCATCATCGACCAACACCAGCGGATTATCGGTCACGGCATTGGCCTCGATTTCAAGCGTGCGTCCAGCAAAATGCAGCAGGTCCATTGCAGCGCCCGTCACCTGCGGTTGGCACCTGATGCAATAAGGGTCTTGCACGCGCGTGTCGCCATCACGGTGGCTCTCGCGGATTTGCGAGCCCCCCATCAACGCACGTTGCGCGCGGGCCACGGCGATCTGTCCGGCGTGGCCGCGTAGGGTGTGGATTGCGTCTTGTAACGGCGCGGTCGAGCCCATGATAGCATCCGTCGACAGTGCAGAGGTCAAAACCGAGGTCGCCGCATTGCGCCACGCGCCCCACAGCCCGACCAACGCACAGGTCGTCGAAAACTGCGTGCCGTTGATCAATGCCAGACCTTCTTTGGCCACCAAGGTGATCGGTGTTAGGCCAGCCTTTGCCAGCGCCTTGGCCGAGGTCATTCGAGCACCGCCAAACAGCGCCTCCCCCTCACCGATTATCGCTGCAGCCATATGCGCCAGCGGGGCCAAATCACCAGATGCGCCGACCGAGCCCTGACTGGGGATAACGGGGGTGACACCTTTGGCCAGCATATCCTCAATCAATGCGACCGTGGATATTTGAACGCCAGACGCGCCGCGCCCCAAGGACAGCAACTTCAGCACCATCATTAACCGCGTGGTGGCCACGTCCAGCATGTCGCCAACGCCGCAGCAATGCGACAAAATCAGATTGCGCTGCAAGGTTTCCACGTCGTGGGTCGCGATTTTGACACTGGCCAGTTTGCCAAAACCCGTGTTGATGCCATACACCGCCTTTTCTCCAGCGACAGCCTTGGCCACCAGAGCGGCAGCGGCTTTGATCCCAGGGTGTGATGACGGATGCAGCGCGGCCGCTTTGCCATCGGCCCAAATGTCATTGAGTTGGGCCAAGCTCGCGGCCCCGGGTGTTAGAATGACGGTCATAGCGATCCCTTAAAGATGCGAGAATGGAGTGGATTGAAGCCAATGCGATAGGCCAATTCGGCCGGATGCGCCGCATCCCAGATGCATAAATCAGCAGCTGCACCCGCAACAATCCGGCCACGTTTTTCTGCGCCCAGCGCGGTGGCAGCGTGGGCCGTCATGCCCAACAAGGCCTCTAGCGGGGTCATGCGAAACAGGGTGCAAGCCATGTTCATCGTCAACAAGGCCGAGATCAGCGGAGATGACCCAGGATTGCAATCCGTCGCCAGCGCCATCGGGACGCCATGGTCGCGAAACGCTTGGATCGGCGGTGCCTGGGTCTCGCGCAGGGTGTAGAATGCGCCGGGCAGTACGGTTGCGACGGTGCCTGCTTTGGCCATGGCTATGGCGTCCTCCTCAGTGGCGTATTCAAGGTGGTCCGCACTCAGTGCCCCATATTTCGCCGCCAATTTCGTGCCGCCAAAGTTGGACAGTTGCTCGGCGTGCAATTTGACGGGCAGGCCCAATTCCACGGCCACATCAAAGATCCGCGAAATCTGAGTGGCGTCAAACGCGATGCCTTCGCAAAACCCGTCCACCGCGTCCACAAGCCCTTCGGCGTGGGCGGCACGCAATGCAGGAATGCAAACCTTGTCAATGTAAGCGTCAGGTTTATTTTTCCACTCCGCAGGTACCGCGTGCGCGCCCAGAAAGCTGGTTTTTACTTCAATGGGGCGGGCCTGTGCAATTTGGCGCGCGACCCGCAGCATTTTCAACTCGGTCTCATGATCCAAACCATAGCCCGACTTCACCTCGATCAGGCAAACACCCTCGCCGATCAACGCGTCCACCCGCGTCAACGCGTCCGCAAGCAACGCCTCGGGCGATGATGCGCGCGTCGCTGTCACGGTGGAAACGATGCCCCCGCCCGCCTTGGCGACTTCTTCGTAACTGGCCCCATTCAGGCGTTGTTCGAACTCCGCCGCGCGGTTGCCGCCAAACACCACATGGGTGTGGCAGTCGATCAACGCGGGCGTGACGAGCCGCCCGGCGATGTCATGCGTTTCGTCGTTCAAATGGCGGCCTGGCACTTCCTTTGCCGGACCAACCCAGGCGATATTTTGGTCCTCAACAGCAATTGCACCGTCCGCAATCAGGCCGAAGTTGTCATCGCTTTGCAGCGTCACAATCTGTGCATTGGTCAAAAGCATGGGGGTCGGCTCACTTGCTATCATTCGCGGTTAATGACATTATGTGCATACATAATAACATGTCAAGCGAGTGAAATATGCAAACCATATGGGCCGAGACTGCGTTGTTGCCGACGGGTTGGGCGGCGAATGTATTGATCGAAATCGATACCACCGGGCGGATCAGCCGCGTGCGGCCGGATGCCTGCGCTGCTGGCGCAAGGGTGGCGATGTTGTTGCCCGCCCCTGTCAACGTCCACAGCCATGCGTTTCAACGGGCTATGGCTGGATTGACGGAAACCCGCGGCCCCAATGCGAGCGATAGCTTTTGGACATGGCGCCAACTGATGTTTCGCTTTTTGGGCCGCCTGACGCCAGACCACATCGAAGCCATCACGAGCTTTGTGCAGATGGAGATGTTGGAAGCCGGCTATGCCACGAATGTCGAATTTCATTATCTGCACCATCAACCAGACGGCACCCCTTATGACAACATCGCCGAAATGTCTGAGCGTGTCGCGGCGGCCACGCAACAATCTGGTATTGGTCTATGTTTGCTGCCCGTTCACTATGAGTTTGGTGGCTGTGACAAGCGAGATTTAGCCGCAGGGCAAATTCGGTTTGGCAACAGCCTTGGGCGCTTTGTTGATCTACGAGACGTTGCGGCGGCCACAATGAAATCCCTACCGATCGACGGGCAAATTGGCGCAGCACCACACTCGCTCAGAGCGGTGGGCATTGAGGATTTGAAATCTTATAACGCACATTTTCCGACCGGTCCGATCCATATGCACTTGGCCGAACAGCGCGCCGAGGTTGACGAAGTCCAAAACCATTGGGGCGCGCGGCCTGTAGAATGGGCGCTGGAAAATATGGCGCTGGATCAGCGTTGGTGTCTGATCCATTGCACGCAGATGACCCCCGACGAGACCACCAGACTGGCGCGATCGGGGGCTGTTGTGGGGCTTTGCCCAATTACCGAAAGCAGCCTTGGCGATGGTATCTTTGACGCGGTGCGTTGGAGCGGCGCTGGCGGCAGCTTTGCTATAGGCTCGGACAGTAACATTCGTATTTCACTAAGCGAAGAATTACGCACCCTTGATTACGCCCAACGCCTGCGCGACGGCACGCGGGCCGCTTTGGCAACGCCCTCCCAATCCACAGGGCGGCGGATGTATGAGGAAATGTTGCAGGGTGGCGCACAAGCAGCGGCGCGTCAAACCGGACGCCTTGAAGCGGGGTATTGGGCGGATATGATGGCGCTAGATATGACGTCCGAACATCTGTGGGGGCGCGAAGGCGATGTTGTGTTGGACAGTTGGATATTTGCGGGCGACGACCGTTTGGTTTGCGACGTTTGGTCTGCTGGGCGGCATATGGTATGCGGTGGCGAACATGTGGCGCGTGCGCAGATCGTCACAGCCTTTAAACTGACAATTGACGCCCTGAAAGACAGCCTATGAACACCCCCACTTTTCGTGATTGGCAAAGTGTCCAAAACGAGGTTTTGCGCCGCATCCATGCGCGTGAATGGAAACCCGGCGATTTGATCCCCAATGAAACTGATCTGGCACTGGAGTTTGGCTGCGCGCGCACCACGGTGAACCGCGCCTTGCGGGCATTGGCTGACAACGGGTTGCTGGATCGCAAACGCAAGGCCGGTACCCGCGTCGCCAGCCAACCCGTTGCCAAGGCAACGCTCGACATCGCGGTGATCCGCACCGAGGTTGAGGAGCGCGGGCAAAAATATGGCTATCAACTGATTGGGCGGGTTGAAGCCGTGCCGCCGGTAGCCATTGGGGCGTCCATGCGCATTGAGGCTGGCGATCAGCTCCTGCACATCCGCGCACTACACCTCGCTGATGACGCGCCCTATGCGCTGGAAGATCGCTGGATCAACACCAACGTGGTGCGGGATGCATTGGCGGAGGATTTTCATGGGATCAGCGCCAATGAATGGTTGCTAAAAACCACACCCTATACACACGGCGAAATTGCATTTTTGGCGAAAGCGGCCACCATAGACGAGGGCGCGGTTTTGGGCTGTCCACCGCAATCCGCGCTGTTGGTCATTGATCGGCTCACTTGGGACAACGCGCAGTCCGTGACGAAAGTGCGCCTTGTCTTTAGCCCCGGGCACCAGCTTCGGACTATCCTGTAAAACATCGGTCCTAATGGGACGCGGCATCAATCAGAGCTTGCGCGGCGGCCTTGGCGTCCATAGCGGGGTTTTCGCTGTGGCCCATGACGGCCATGATGATCGCGCCTTCTTTTAGGATCATCAATTGACGGGCCAGGTTTTCAGGGTCATTCAGCCCCGCAGCTTTGGCAACATCAACGAAATGTTCGGTCAGCAAGCGTTTGTGATCAGCTGATTGCACATGGATGGGGTGATCCAGTTCCTGAAACTCTGCGCTGGCCTTAATGAACATACAGCCGCGAAATTCCGGCAGCGAGAACCAATCCTCCAGCGCATCATAAATCGCCAGCAGTTGACCTTTGGGTGTGTCCGCCAGCGCCTCAACCTGTCTGTACAGCCATGCGCGAAAATTTTCGTCGCGCAGTTCAAGCGTCGCCAAAATAATGTCTTCCTTGGTACGAAAATGTTTGTACATCGAAGTTTTGGAAATTCCGGTCACAGCGACCAACTTATCCATGCCTGTGGCGTGGAATCCGTTCGCGTAAAAGACATCCAAGGCCTTGCTCACCAGTTCGTCACGTTTGTTTGGGCGCATGATTCTCTCGTTATGTTTACCGATCTGTACATAAACCCTTACGAGAATTGACGCAATCCAGGAATTCATTACCGTTTAAAATCAACGCACTAGGTGCGATTCAGCAGCCAAAGCCAATTTTCCTCTAAGATATTTACTGACATGGTGCGCCGATCAGTACACCCATAAAGGCATAAAGTTACCGACCGGTACACCTACGCTGAACTCTTAACCCTGAAGGGAGCCCATGTTATGAAACACGCTCGTTCTTTATATAGAAACACTATTTACCAGCTTGTTCTTGTTGCGACCATCGGCTTTGGCACGGCCCTAAAAGCAGACGACGGCCTGCCGCACCCTGGGTTTGAAATCACCTCGGCCAATACCGCATTATTGGTGACCGATCCTCAAAATGATTTCCTAAGTCCGGACGACGCGGCTTGGGGTGTTGTTGCCGCGAATGTTTGCCAACCTTTGCACTGAATCCCACATGCGTGAACCGCGAGAACAAGCGTTCCAGGTCATCAATGATGCAACAGTCGCCGCACAGCTGCCCGGTTTGGACGTTTCCTCCCCTCGTTTGGCCAAGGCATCTTTTTATAGGAATTTCAACATGCCCCGCCCACCCTTCCCCCCGTTTGATACTGACACTGCAACGCAAAAAGTTCGCATGGCCGAAGATGCCTGGAACACGCGCAACCCCGATATTGTTGTCGGCGCCTATACCGATGACAGCGCCTGGCGCAATCGCAACGGGTTCGTCACGGGACTGGCAGACATCCACAGGTTATTGACGCAAAAATGGAAACGCGAGCGAGAGTACCGCCTGATCAAGGAACTGTGGGCCGTAAGCGAAAACCGCATTGCAGTGCGTTTTACATATGAGTGGCATGTTCAATATTTGCTGGATCGACCGGGGGAATCAGGAAGTCCAACTGGAGATGTTTTTGGACTATGGAACCAATGTCGCGGAATATCCAAAATGGCAGGCATTGTTTCGTGAACATCAGACACCAACACTGCTGATGTGGGGGCAAAATGACCAGATATTTCCGGCAGACGGGGCGCATCCTTACAAGCGGGATTTAGAAAACCTGGAGTTCCACCTGCTGGACACCGGCCACTTTGCGCTGGAAGAGTATGGCGATGAAATCGCGGGTCGGATGCTGACATTCTTGGATCACAACAGCCACGATTGATTGGCGGTAAAAGGAATGATGCCGCAGCCTTCTTAGAAAACTGCGGCATCAGAAATGCGTTAGATAGGCTGCGCTGCGATCATGCGGAACAGCATTTCGATTACATGCGCGCGGCAATCAGCCCGATCAGTTTCTGGTGATCCGCATCGAAATTCCGGATGCCTTCTGCCAGCTTTTCGGTCGCCATTGGATCGGCATTCATCTGCCAGCGAAACGTTGGTTCATCCATCGGAATTGGCGCAACTCCGCTGCTGTTTTCGGGGGACAATACCCGCGGCAGGTTTGAAGGATCATTGCCCATTTCATCCAACAAGCTGGGTGCGATTGTCAGGTTATCACAACCCGCCAACGCCTTGATTTGATCGGAGTTCCGGAACGACGCGCCCATGACTATGGTTTTGATACCATTGGATTTATAGTAATCATAGATCCCGCGAACGGACTTGACACCCGGGTCTTCATCAGGGGCATAGTTGTCGCGACCTTCGGCCTTTTTATACCAATCCGTGATACGTCCAACGAAGGGCGAAATCAGATAGGATTTGGCGTCGGCACAGGCAACCGCTTGGGCCATTGAAAACAACAGTGTCAGGTTGCAATCGATGCCTTCGCTTTGCAAAATCTCGGCGGCGCGAACACCTTCCCAAGTGGCGGCCAGCTTGATCAAAACTTGACCCTTTGTCACGCCGCGTCTGTCATATTCCGCAATAATCGCGCGGGCGCGAGTGACTGATTTTTCGGTATCGAAAGACAGGCATGCGTCCACTTCGGTTGACACACGGCCCGGCACAAGTGCGGCCAATTCGGCGCCAATAGCAACGGTCAAAACCTCGGTCACAGATTCGGCCGTCATCCCAGCCTTTTGCCCCGCTTCGATTTCACGTGCGACCAGAGCCTCAGAGGCTGGGTCCTTCATGGCCTTCAAAACCAGCGACGGATTTGTTGTGCAATCCACCGGCTTATAGATCTTCACTGCGGCGACCTCGCCAGTATCGGCGACAACGGTGGTCATGGTTCTGAGTTGGTCTAACACATTTGTCATATACTAATTCTCCTGTAAAATTGTCATGCCAGCACGTCACGAAAGGCGCACTGAAAAAACAAAATGGTGCGGGTTTCGACGCCGCATTCCCTGTTGCGGCATCGGTTGCAGGCAGTTCTGACTCTCAGGCCAGCGAAAACTTGATTGTCGCCGCATAAATAGAAGGCAAAGTGCGATGGCACAAGCACCAATCTGGGCCAGTACCCGTTGCAAAGTGAACGAGGTTTTAGCCAAAGTGGGCAGATTATTTACCAAAGCATAGCGGCAGCGGTTGCAGCGCGTGATCCACGGATCCAGCTGTTTGTGATCCCGTCCATCACCTTTTACGCGTGGTCGCCAATTGCTGAACGAAGGCTTGGCCTCAAGTTGGGGAGCCCGACAGGTAATGACAAGACAGCGAAACATTGACCGGCCTTAGCATGCGCTTGAAGGACAATATCCGTGGTGACGGCACTCATTGTTTAGCGCTGATGATATCTGGGCCGCGCGGTTAGGCTATGATCAATACTTTGTGCGGTTGTTGTAAAAAGGCGCTACAATGTCTATTTCTCATCGTCTGGTTCACGTTGTCTGTTTTTGAAAATTGGGCACCGTCCAATACACCGCCCAGCCTAAGGAATAAGTTGTATGGAAAATAGCCTTTTTCAGTTCATCTGGAAATACTCCAAACGTAATCAATTGATGTTGCTGGCAGTCACTTTGATGACCTTCCCGATCCTTTATCTGTCGCTGGAGTTGCCCAAACGGATCATCAACGATGCTATTGGCGGCACGGGTGAAAACGTGGCCCTATGGGGCGTGACCCTGAGCCAAACCCAGTTTTTAATGGCGCTTTGCGTTGGGTTCCTGCTTGCGGTTTTGGTGAACGGCTTGCTCAAAATGCGGCTTAACACCATGAAGGGTGTGCTGGCTGAACGGCTGTTGCGGCGGTTCCGTTTTCAGCTTTTGACCCGCGTACTACGGTTTCCGCGCCCTTATTTTCGCACAACGAGCCAGGGCGAATTGGTTTCGATGGTAACATCGGAGGCAGAACCTATGGGGGGCTTGATGGGGGATATGTTGTCACAGCCCGTGTTCCAAGCCGGCCAAATGATCACCATCTTGGCGTTCCTGTTCGCTCAAAGTTTTTGGTTCGGCTTGGCCTCTGTGGCGCTGATCCCGTTGCAAGCCTGGATCATTCCAAAGCTGCAACGCCAAATAAATCTGTTGAACAAAGCGCGTATTAAGGAAGTGCGCAAACTGGCCGCCGACATCGGCGAATCCGCTGCCGGTATCAGCGACATTCGCACCAATGGTGGGCTGCGCTATCGTATGTCGTTGTTCTCAAACCGTTTGGGAAACCTGTTTGATATCCGGTTCGATATTTATCAGAAGAAGTTTTTTATGAAGTTCCTCAACAATTTCATCAATCAGCTGACACCGTTCTTTTTCTACTCGGTCGGTGGCTATCTGGCGATCAATGGCCAGATTTCGGTCGGCGCACTTGTGGCGGCACTCGCGGCCTACAAAGATTTGTCATCGCCGTGGAAGGAACTACTGTCCTATTACAATCAGACCCAAGATATGGCCTTGCGCTGGGAGGTCGTAACCGAAAGGTTCTCGCCCAAAACGCTGGTGGCAGACGAGCTGTTTGAAGGCATGCCCGATGACATGCCAAGTCTAAGTGGAGACATCGAAATACGTGACGTTACCGTTGTTGATGATGGCGGCCAAACGGTGCTTGAGGATATCAATCTAACCATCCCCAAAGGCGCCCGCGTTGCAATCAAGGTCCGCAGCGAAACGGCCGCAATGGCGATTGCCGATGTTCTGACACGCGAAGTCATTCCACAACGCGGCACGGTTCAGATAGCGGGCCATAATTTGAATGAACTGCATCAGGCTGTGGTGGCAAACCGCATTGGCTATGCCCACTCCAAACCGCATATCTTTGAGGGCACGTTGGGCGACAACATTTTGCTGCCTTTCAAAAATGGGCCCGCCGCCGACGAAGACCACAGCGCCAGCTCAGAGCGCTGGCTCCGCGAGTCTATGCTTTCGGGCAACAGTCCGGATCAATTCGAGGCCGAATGGGTTGATCCACACTTGGCTGGCCTACCCTCCACAGACGCCATACATGAGTGGTGGTTCCAGTTGGTCGAAGCGATGGGCATTGACGACTTTATGGTCCGTCGCGTTTTGAAAACCCGTATCGAGGTTAGCAACCAACAAGAGTTGGCCGATGCAATTGTGCGCCTGCGGCCCGAAATCGCGAAACGATTGGTCGAAGCAGGTTTGGATGACATCGTCCACCCGTTCGATCCGGAATTGTTCAACCCGGTATCACCCTTGGGCATGAACTTGCTTTATGCTTTTCCAACCCGGATGCTAACTCAAAGAACGCTGGCCCAAGAAGCCAATTTCATGTTGATGCTTGAAAAAGAAGACATCGTTGATGAATTGGCTGAAATGTCCGCTAGTCTGATTGAGGGGCTGACCGCGACATTTGGCAACGACGGCACAGATCACCCTCTGTTTCGGCGGCTAAACTTGGACGAAGACCTTTATCACCAACTTGGTGCAATCGTCGCCAAACGACGGCTCGTGGGCAATGCGGGGCTGTCGCCTGAAGACTTTGCTTTGATGTTGACGGTGACTTTTGCGTTCTCGTCCGAGCAAATTGGCCCTGCATTCGGTGAAGCCTTCAAAACCCGTGTTTTGGAAATCAGAAAGAAAAGCTCGACGATGATGGTGGCGCAACTGGACGGGTTGTTTGAAACGCTCAACCCCGAAACCTACATTCCTATTATGACGGTTCTGGGGAACGCCATATTCGGGCGTATTTCCAACATGGCGGGCGCGCGTGAAAAGCAGATCGAAAACATCGTGTTTGATGTGTTTGTAGAGAATGGCCTACGGCGGCTTGCGGCGCAGTCCATTTTTGATCTCTCAACCACACAGGGCGGCGAAAATCTACCCGCTGTGTTCCGCGAACGGATTGCGTTTAGTCGAGCCAGTATCAAGAAGCCGGATGTCTTAATCCTTGGGAATGCGCTGGC
>Ga0209633_10000345_pt1 | contig 55433 bp, 47 predicted proteins | sample Cruoilmetagenom1_FD_187290 | JGI IMG/M metagenome (GOLD analysis project Ga0209633, IMG submission 187290) | Oil polluted marine microbial communities from Coal Oil Point, Santa Barbara, California, USA - Sample 1 (SPAdes) (version 2) | ecosystem: Environmental > Aquatic > Marine > Oil seeps ... | reverse complement strand
GACAATGCCTATTAGAAATTGGGGGGTAATACTAAACCAATTTTTAGCTATATTTGAAAACAGGATTAAACTATAAATAATTTAACCCTGAGTTTTTAAACTTACACAGTTTTTAGGATAGTGTCTAATTATAGGAACCTCGATGCAAGTATATCCAGCGGCAAGTTTAGTTTATTATACAAAACCTTCTATTCCAATTTATTTTATAAACCCAAAGGATTCTTACCAGAAAACTGAGAATTTAAATATTATAGAAATTACTAAAAAGGCAACTTTAGGAGTTCCAAAAGTTGTTACTCAATTAATTGGATAAGGATATCAAATAATTTACCATTACTTATTTGACCTCCCTTTTCAATAAGGCTAAATAGTTCCATATTTCTATCTTCAGCATATTTTTTGGAAGCTTTAAAATATTCAAATGTATCATCTAAAGGATTTTTCAAAAACCATTGAAAATCTTCATCCTTTAAAAAACTCTTTTTACTGTGGCTCCATTTCACATAAATTCGTATAATTTCATCCGAGTAACATTTAAAAACATTTAAATGATGTTCCGAAACATGTTCAATGTAAATGGTTTTAGTAAGTACATCTTCCCAAACTAAATCACTAAAAACAGCTAGTTCATCTTCCACAATGTTAGAATTATTCTTTTTTAACTGTTCCCATTCTAATTTATTAATTTGCTGAGTGGCTAAAAACTTTGAGAATTCTACATGTAATTCTTGAAGCTGTTCTTTAGTCAGTTGTCTATATTTCATTTCAAAAAAAATTTAATTTTGTGATGATTGAGCGTATTGGAAATTAAAAAATTATCACTTCAACTCCAATCAATAACCAATTAAAATAAAAAAACCGCCCAATTGGGCGGTTCAAAAATAAAAATATTTTAGTTAAAAATATATCTTAATCCAAATTGCATTTGCCACCTTGATAGTAACGAACTATTATAAACAAATGATTTTTGAAGACTTGGATCAAACGTATATGTTGGGTTTCCAGATCCATCAACACTAACACCAATTGGTTGTATTGCATTTGGTTGTTGTACTAATCCCCAATCAGAATTAATTAAGTTGCCTATATTTAAAATATCCACACTAAATTGTAATGAATTATCTTTAGATACTTTTAATTCTTGAATAAATTTCATATCCCATTTTCCTCTCCAAGGAGAAACTGCACCATAACGTTCTGCATAATTTCCCCTTCTTCCACTTAAGTAACTATCTTGAGCAATAAATTGATCAAAAGCAGCTCCTTGTCCAGCTCCAGAAAAAGTCATTTGACTAATTTCAGAAGTAGTAGGAACATAGATTAAATCATTCAATCCAGATCCATCATTATTTATATCACCACCATAGGTATAAGAAAATCTACCTCCTTGAGCATATTCAAAAAAGGAAGCCAATGAAGTACTCCATTTATCATCTGCTCCATATTTCCATGATTTTGAAATAACACCAATAACTCTGTGTTTATCTCCATATTTTGAATGACCTAATACAGCCGTATTTGCATTTCCAACAACTGGATTTGCGGCAAAAGCATCTCCAGTAATTTCAGCTTCAATGGAATTTACATCTCTGGAATCTAAATAGTTATATGCTAAACTAACAAATAAACCGCTCTCAAAAGATTTTTGTGCTTTAAAAGTAGCATTAAACGCTCTTCCTTTATCAGAATTAGTGAATACATAAGCATTTGTAGGATCACCCCATGGTAAAACAGATTTGTCAGTTGCATTATATATTGCTCTATTATCAATACCTTGTAAGTTTCCAGAAGGTGTTTTTAATCCCCAGTTTTGTACTTGTGCACCATTAATATCTTTTGTATAAGATAAATCAGTAGTTAATGTAACTCCATTTTCTAATTTATAATCTAATCCTAAACTAGTTCTCCATACTGTTGGAAATTTAAAATCAGGATCAACCATTTGGTAAAAGAAGAAATTTGGATTTCCAATTTGGTTTCCTAACCACACAAAAGGAAAGCGACCTGTAAATACACCTGTTCCACCTCTAAATTGCACTTTTTTATCACCATTTACATCCCAGTTAAATCCAACTCTTGGAGAAACTATAAATTGATTATTCGGCATTTGAGTAGAATCAAAATATACTGGTTTTCCAGTATCTGGATCAGTATATTGAATAGAAGGATCATAACAACATTGTGTATCTATAAATTCTTGTGCTTTTTTACTGGAATCAAAGAAAAGTGGTTTATCAAATCTAATTCCATAAGACAATCTAAAATCATCATTTACATTCCATTCATCTTGTAAGTAAAATGCCATTTGACCAACATTAGTTTCCGCTAAGTTCCAACCACCAACATTACCTGTGCCATTTGCAGAAAGGCTATTATTTGCAGCTATAGCGTCATTAAGCATAGCTTCAAGACCTCCTCCAGGAGCTGCATCTGCTAATAAGTCAGCTACACTTCCATAGGAAGGAAAAAACACTCCTCTTGCTCCATAAGAACCTAAGTTAAAAGAATTATCAAATTGGAATTTTTCAAATGAAAAGCCTAAAGTATAATTATGATTTCCTTTACTAATATTTAAATTATCAGAAAATTGAAATACTTTTTGATCTAAAGTATTATGTATGGAAAAAGGTTCATGACCAGCAATTATATAATTAGAACCATTACCATCTTGAATAGTAATTGTAGGTGCCGGTGAAGACATAGGGTTTCTAAAATCATCAAAATGCGTGTAACCAATTTGGAATTTATTACTAACATTATCTGCCAAAGTTGAATTTAGCTCCATTAAATAAGATTGGATATTATTATTAATTTGATATCCTGCATTTTGAAATTGTAATATTTGAGAATTTGGACCTCTAAAACCTAAAGCAGTTGGATGTGCATTTTTATCTTTTGAAGCATTTAAAAAATTATAAATAATTGCTAATCGGTTATTATCATTAATATTCCAATCTAACTTAACAATTCCTTTTGTGCTTTCAGATTTATGAGTAAACCCTTGAAATTCTCCTGGATCATATCCTAAATTTCTTAAAGCCGATTGTACATCTAATAAATCTTGCAAAGCAACACGAGATTCATTAATAGCACCAGTACCTGTATTAGGTAACCAATCTTCACCTAAATCTGTTCTATCATCTTTTTCAAAGTTTGCAAAAACAAATAATTTATTTTTTATAATAGGAGCGCCAACACTAAAACCGTATTGTTTTTGTTCTAATTTAGGAACAAATATTTTTTGTCCTTTTATTTTACTTCCTGTAAAATCTTGGTTTCTGTAGTATCCATAAACAGTACCTGCTACTTTATTAGTACCACTTTTAGTTACTGCATTTATAGAAGCACCTGTAAATCCAGATAATGTAACATCATAAGGAGCAGTTGCTACTGAAATTTGATCAATAGCATCTAGTGAAATTGGTTGAGCATCTGTTTGTCCTCCTGGTGTTGCAGCATCTAATCCAAATGGGTTATTAAAAATAGAACCATCTAAAGTGAAATTATTAAATTGATCATTTCTACCACCAAAAGACCCATTAGAAGATGCAGAAGGATCTAATCGTGTAAAATCTGATGCAGATCTAGAAATGGTTGGAAGGTTTGCTAATTCCCTTTTACCTACACTTGTTCTTGCTCCTGTTCTATCATTATTAAATGTGGCATTTCTGCCTCCAGTAATAACAACTTCCCCTAATTGTTGGCTTTCGCTAACCATTTTTGCATTAATATCAAATGCAGTTCCTAAAGATAAATACACATCTGTATATTCTACTGTTTTATAGCCTAAGTAGCTGATAGTAATGGTATAAGGTCCTCCAACACGTAAATTTTGAAGTGAAAACCGTCCACTTTCAAGTGTCATAGTACCTGAGACTGTACCAGTTGGTAAATGTTTTGCTACTACATTTGCCCCATAAAGCCCTTGTGAATTTTCATCGGTAACAATTCCTTGTATTTTTGAAGTTGTTACTTGAGAAAATCCAGTAATTACAGCAAAAACTGTAATAAAAAATGAAAATAATAGTCTTTTTTTCATATGATTCTAAGTTAAATTAAGATTTGTTTGTTCTAAGCAAATATAAATAAAAAAAGCTCACTGTTTAGGTGAGCCTTTGGTTAGGTTATTAACGAAATATTGTTAAAAACTTTTATATATAAACTTACTGAATATCAGTATTTTAGTCTAATCCTCTATCTTTTATCATAGGTTCAATTTTTGGGGCAGACCCTCTAAAATCTTCATACATTTTTTCTAATTCTATAGTGTTTCCACGAGACAATACCATATCTCTAAAACGTTGTCCGTTTTCTCTGGTTAATCCACCATGCGCTGTGAAATAATCATAAGTATCATCACTTAAAACTTCTGTCCATAAATACGAATAATATCCAGCAGCATATCCTCCACTAAAAATATGTGCAAAATACGTTGAACGATATCTAGTTGGAACCTCTGTTAACAATAAATGGACTGAGTTTAATGCGTTATCTTCAAATTTATTCACATCTTTTATTTTTTTATCTGCTGAAATTGTATGCCAAAGCATATCTAAATTTGAAGCAGATAAAACTTCTGTTAAACTATATCCTTGATTAAAAGTGCTCGCGTTTTTAATTTTAGTAATTAATTCTTGAGGAATTTTACTTCCATCTTTGTAGTTTATAGCATAGTTTTTAAGAACTTCTGGATATAATGCCCAATGTTCATTAAATTGAGAGGGAAATTCAACAAAATCTCTTGATACAGCAGTTCCCGATAAACTTGGATAATGCTGACTAGCAAAAAATCCGTGTAAGGCATGACCAAATTCATGAAACATGGTTTCTACTTCATCAAAAGTTAACAAAGTTGGTTCACCTTCAGCTGGTTTGGCAATATTCATAACATTATAAATAACAGGTTTTTTATTATATAAAGTGGACTGTGTTACAAAATTATCCATCCACGCTCCTCCACTTTTAGAAGGACGAGCATAATAATCTGCATAAAATAAACCAAGTGGTATACCATCTTCTTCAAACAATTCATAAGTTATAACATCTTTTTGGTAAGTTGGAATATCTGTTCGCTTTTTAAAAGTAATTCCATATAATTTATTTGCTGCGTAAAAAACACCTTTTTCTAAAACTGTTTTAAGTTCAAAATAAGGTTTAACCTCATTTTCATCTAAATTATATTTAGCTTTTCTTACTTTTTCCGCATAAAAATTCCAATCCCAAGGTTCTAATTTAAAAGTTTTGCCTTGTTTATTAATCATTTTTTGAATTTCAGCAGCTTCTTTTCTAGCTTTTGAAGTTGAAGCGGGAACAAGTTTTGCAAACAAGTCTAAAACAGCTTGTGGTGCTTTAGCCATGGTATTTTGCAATCTCCAGGATGCAAAATTATCAAAGCCTAATAATTTAGCTTTTTGAGCACGTAATTCAACCATTTTTGTTACTAATTCTTTAGTATTGTATTTCCCTCCATTAGTTCTATTCCAACTAGCTTCAAATAATTGTTTACGTACCGCTCTATTTTTCAAATATTGTAATTGTGGTTGTTGAGTAGTGTTTGTTATGGTTAACAACCAAGTATTTTCTTTAGTTTTATCCTTAATATTTGCGATTTGCGATTTTGAAAACCCTGCTAATTTATTAACATCATGAATCTCAATGGCTGCTGCTGCATTAGCTTCCAATAAAGTTTGATTAAATTTTGTGCTTAATGATGCTAATTTTTCATTAATACTTTTTAATTTCACTTTATTTTCACTAGATAAATTTGCACCAGCTATAATAAACTTTTTATAGTAATAATCTACCAATTTTAACGATTCCGCGTCTAAATTCAAATGATTACGATTCGAGTAAATTTGGTCAACTTTTGAAAATAATTGGTTATTTAAATAAATTTCATCAAAGTGTTTTGCTTTTAAAGGAGCTACTTCAGATTGTACTTTTTTTAAAGTGTCGTTAGTGTTTGCAGCAGTTAAAGCGTTAAAAACGTTATTAACTCTATCTAACATTTCTTTACTTTTTTCTAAGGCTAGAATGGTATTTTCAAAAGTAGGTTTTTCTGAATTTTCAACAATTTTCTTTATTGCATTCGATTGTTGTTTCATTCCTTCTAATAAAGCAGGTTTAAAATGCTTATTTTTTATTTTAGTGAAATCTGGTGCGTGATAAGGTAACGGGCTTTCTTTTAAAAACGGATTATTGTTTGCAATATTTTGCATGGAAGTCTTTTTTTTATTTTGATTACAAGATAAAATAGTAATCGCTAGGATAGCCAATATTAGTATTTTTTTCATATTTAAGTATTTTGTATAAATGTTTGGTAAATTTAAGCATGCTTTTACGATTTAACAATAATATTTATTACAAAAAAAAACTCACTTAAAAATAAGTGAGTTTTAGTTATTTTAAATATAAAAAAACTATTTAGCTTCTGCAATAATTTCAATTGGTAACTCAACAATTACCTCACGGTGTAATCTTATTGTTGCGTTGTATTTTCCAATTCTTTTAACAGTTCCACCTTCAACTTTAATGAACTTTTTATCCACTTCCTGACCAGCTTTTGCCAATTCTTCCGATACATTAGCATTACTAATAGAACCAAATAATTTAGATCCATCACCTGTTTTAGCAGTAATTTTAATTTCTAATTCTTTAATTGCATTGGCAATTTTGGTAGCATCTTTTATAATTTTTTCTTCTTTAAAAGCACGTTGTTTTAAAATTTCTGCTAATACTTTTTTAGCAGATGTAGTTGCTAGTACTGCAAATCCTTGAGGAATTAAATAATTACGTCCATAACCATTTTTAACAGTAACAATATCATCTTTAAAGCCTACAGCTTCAACATCTTGTTTTAATATAATTTCCATAATTGTTCCTCTTTTATTTTAACATATCTCCTACATAAGGCATTAATGCCAAATGACGAGCTCTTTTTATAGCTACTGAAACTTTACGTTGGTATTTTAAAGAGGTTCCAGTTAAACGACGAGGTAAAATTTTACCTTGTTCATTTACTAAATACAATAAAAATTTAGCATCTTTATAATCAATATATTTAATGCCATTTTTTTTGAATCTACAGTATTTTTTAACTTGTTTAGTGTCAATATCTAATGGCGTTAGGTAACGTACTTCACCTTGTTTTCCACCTTTTGATTGTTGTTCAATGTTTGCCATGGCTTATTTTTTTACAGATTTATATCTTTCTTTTCTTTTTTCAGCCCAAGCAGCAGCATGTTTATCTAACTTAACAGTTAAATAACGCATAACGCTATCATCTCTTCTAAATTCTAGTTCAAATGGTGCAACAGCACTACCGTCAACTTTAAATTCAAATAAGTGGTAAAATCCACTTTTTTTGTTTTGGATTGTGTAGGCTAATTTTTTTAAGCCCCAATCTTCTTTGTAAACCACTTCGGCACCTTTAGAAACAAGATAGTCTTCAAACTTCTTTACTGTTTCCTTTACCTGAGTATCAGATAAAACGGGATTCAAAATGAAAACAGTTTCGTAATGATTCATAATTAATAATTTAAGTTTTACTTTTAAGGCTGCAAATATACTATTATTAATATTACTAACCAATAGCTAATACTAAAGTTTTTAGCTTTTTCTAATTTAAATAGGATTGCACAAAAATTAATAATTATCAACGTCAATTATAAATTTAATAGATCTAAATATTTTAACGGCCTGGAATGTATTTTTTACTTGATTAATGGCTTCTTTTGTTTTGGGAATGGATTGTTTTTGAGGGATTTTAATAATGAATTGTTGAATGTATAAGTTTCTGATTTTTGAAATGGCTGGTATTGCCGGACCTAACACATTTTCTTTAAAAATATTGATAAACGATTTTCCCAACCATTGTGCACCCTCATTTAAGGTGTTATAATTTTTATGTTTAACCGTAATTTTTATAGTTCGATAATAAGGAGGATATTTATATTGCCAACGTTCATTTAATTGTTCTTTATACATTTCTTCAAAAGAATGTGTTGAAACTTGTTGCAATATTTGATGATAAGGATTAAAAGTTTGAATAATTACCTTTCCTCTTTTTTTAGCTCGTCCTGCCCTACCAGCAACTTGTACCATTAACTGATAGCTACGTTCATGAGCCCTGAAATCTGGAAAATTCAGCATGGCATCGGCATTCATAATACCCACTAAAGATACATTTTCAAAATCTAATCCTTTGGATAACATTTGGGTACCCACTAAAATATCAATTTCATGATTTTTAAATTTACCTAATATTTTTTGATAACCATATTTACCACGTGTGGTATCTAAATCCATTCTACCAATATTGGCATTTACAAAAAGTTGCTGTAATTCTAATTCAATTTGCTCAGTTCCAAACCCTTTGGTATTCAATTTTTCACTTCCACAAGCAAAACAATTTTGTGGCATGGCTTGTTTATAACCACAATAATGACAACGTAATTCGTTTTTAAGGCTATGAAATGTTAAACTTACATCGCAATTTGGACATTGAGGCGATTCTCCACAGGTTTCACACTCTACCACAGGTGCAAAACCTCTTCTATTTTGGAAAAGAATGACTTGCTCTTTGTTTTTTAAAGCCTCTTGAATTAACAAAATTAAATCATCTGAAAAATGACCTTTCATTCGTTTTTTACGATGCTTTTCTTTGATGTTTACCAATGCTATTTCCGGTAATAATACTTTTCCGAAACGCTCATTTAGTTCTACAAGTCCATATTTACCTTGAGATGCATTATAAAAAGTTTCAATACTTGGCGTAGCTGAACCTAACAAAACTTTGGACTTATGTGTATTTGCTAAAACAATCGCAGCATCACGAGCATGATATCGTGGTGCAGGATCAAACTGCTTAAAAGATGGTTCATGTTCTTCATCCACAATAATGAGCCCCAAATTTGAATATGGTAAAAAAAGTGAAGAACGAGCACCTAAAATTAGCTGCGATTTTTGTTTATTATGAAGTACATTATTCCATACTTCTACACGTTCATTCATAGAATATTTTGAATGAAAAACAGATAAATATGCTCCAAAGTAATACTGTAATCGTTCAATTAATTGGGTTGTTAAAGCAATTTCTGGCAATAGGTAAAGAACTTGTTTATTATTCTGAAGTAATTCTTTAATTAATTTAACGTATATTTCTGTTTTTCCGCTACTTGTAATTCCTTTTAATAAAACTGTTTGTTTAGCTTCAAAATTGGATTTAATAGCTTTAAACGCTGTATTTTGTGAGGCTGTTAATTTCTTAATTGCTTCTGTTTTACCTTGAAAATTTATTCTATCGGTTTGGATAAAATAATATTCCAAAATTCCTTTATCCACTAACGATTTTATTACAGCCGAAGATGCTCCTAAACTTTCCTGTAACTCAACAACTTTTATTTGTTTTTTAGTAGCTTTTAATTGAAAATAAGCTAAAATGATTTCTCTTTGTTTTTTTGCTCTTGATAACATTTCTAGTAACTCAGAAAGCTTCTCTGTAGCATTCCATTTTTGAGTTAGTTGAATATATTTTATCAGTTTAGGTTTGTATTGTTCGTATATATGCTCTTTTACTACAATTACTTCCTTATCAATTAAATTTTTAATAATAGGAAAAACTGTTTTTCTACCTAAAACTTCCATGATTTGATTTACCGAAAGTTGCGATTGATATTGTAAAGCTTCAAAAATTAAGAATTCATCTTCTAAAAGAATATTTTCATTTTTAAAAGAAGTATTTAATAAAATTACCGTTTCACTTTCTAATAAAAATGCAGAAGGCAAAGCACTTCTGTACACCTCGCCTAACGAGCACATATAATAGTTAGCAATCCATTCCCAGTGCTGCAACTGAATTTCATTTACAATAGGTTGCTCATCTAATATTTGATAAATATCTTTAGCTTCATACCCAATTGGAGCCTCATTATGAATGGTAAACACCAACGCAGTATATATTTTAGATTTACCAAACTCAACAGCTACCCGCATTCCTTTTTTTAGAAATTTAGATTCGGCTTCCGTTATTTTATAGGTAAATAATTTTTGTAGCGGAATGGGCAATATTACATTAATATAATAAATAGCTTTTGTTTTTAACAATGGTTACACAAAAATATATAAATACCCTTTTCAAATCCTACTTAAATGATAGTTTTAAATTTTATTATTTTTAATAAACTGACAATCTGTAAGTTGTATGTTTATCTATTTTTTGGCACGCTGTTTGTAATTCAGTAACCAGAAACTACTTTCCAAACAATAGTAGTAACCTTAAAACCTTGAATTATGAAAAGTAAATTATTTTTAATAGTAGCGTTTTTAATAACGAGTTTTAGTGTTAAAGCAACTGCTAACGGGGCAGAAAACAGATATTATAATGAATATGGCGATAATTTTACGTTTGTAGAACGAGGAATTACCTTTGCAGTTTTTCAAAACGGAGAATTTGATTTTTATTTAAATCAACGTAATCGCGGTGTTAATATTGGTTATCGAAGTAAGAACGTAAATATCAGTTTTAATTCTGGTTATAATTATGATCCCTATGTTCAATATGATGATTATGGTGCTGTAATACAAGTAGAAGATGTTCCTATTTATTATGATTATTATGGTAGAGTAACTCAAATAGGAAATGTTAACATTAATTATAGAAATGGTAGATTAGCACAATTAGGTGGTTTACACGTATTTTACAATAACCATGGATATTATACTCACTATTCTGGATATATAAACAGATACAACCGTCATTATGCTTATCACCCATATCATAATTATTTTGTTAGACCAATATTTGATTTTAGAATTGTAAGTTACAAACCTTACAGACATTATTACAAACCTGTCAGATATACTTATCATAAAAATTATTATAACAATAATCATAATTACTATACTAAGAATAATCGTTCAAATGGATATAAAAGAAATACGTATACCACTCGAAAAAGATTTCAAACCAATAGAATTCCGAAACGAAAAAATGAACGAATAGCAACTCATATTAATCGTAGCCGTAATAAATATAACAGGCAAAATACAAGAAGTAATACCTCAAATAGTATAAGAAGAAGTACCACTGTTAAACGAACAAATAACGGAAATGTGACTAGACGAACGGTTATCAGTACTCATAAAACACCTGTTAGAAAGTTTAACAATAAGGTAACTAAAAAACGTGCTACTTATAAAAAACCTAGTTATACAACAAATAGAAACAGTACAAATTATAAACGAAAGAATGTTAAGGTACGTGAACAAAAAGGTATTAGTAGAACAACCATTAAAAAACCTGAAAAAAGAAATAGTAATAAAACTAAAAACACAAGAAAAAGGAGAAGTTAATAAATTAGGTTAATTTTAAAAAAGCTTTGCAGAAATGTAAAGCTTTTTTGTTTTAACTATAAATCTTCTTCCGTTTCTGTATTTCTATTTTTTGCCTTTCTGCTTCCTTCATACATATCATACCTAACAAATTTACAATCTAAATCCGCATTTTTAAGCGGAATACGTTTTGAAGTTCGCAAACCTACATACTTTAAAGCCTCCATATCTGAAGTGATAAACCAAACAGTAGAATCTGGATAGCCATGTTTTAAAGTATCTCCAATTTTTTTATAAAACTCTTTAACGTCAATAGATAATCGTTCTCCATAAGGAGGATTAAATAAAATGATAGTTTTACCAAAAACTTCTTTTACGGAGTTAAAAAAATTGACATGATGAACCCCCACAAACTCACTTAAATTAGCATTTTTAATATTATCATTAGCTTTACGTATTGCTGAAGGAGCTTTATCAAACCCCATAATTTTAAAATGAGATTCTTTAACTTTTTTTAATAAGGATTCTTGAATCACAAAAAATAAATCTTCGTCATAATTTTTCCATTTTTCAAAGGCAAATTCAACTCGGTTAATATTTGCTGGAATATTATTTGCTATCATAGCGGCCTCAATTAAAATGGTTCCTGAACCACACATAGGATCTATAAAATTACAATCGCCTGTGTAACCAGAAAGCAATACTAAACCTGCTGCTAAAACCTCATTTATTGGGGCAATATTAGTAGCTGTTCTATAACCACGTTTATGTAAGGACATCCCTGAACTATCCAAAGAAACTGTACAATAATCTTTTTGAATATGCACATGGATTTTTACATCAGGATGTTTGGTATCTACATTTGGTCTTTTATGGTATTTATGCCTAAAATAATCGGCAATAGCATCTTTAGATTTTAAAGAAATATAATGAGAGTTTGTAGTAAAATGTTTTGAATTTACTACTGCTCCAATAGAAAAAGTCGAATCTACATTCATAATTCGTTCCCAATTAATCTCTTGTAATTTTTTATACAAATCATCTTCATCAAAAACTTTAAAACTTTTAATAGGTTTAAGTATTCTAATAGCTGTTCTTAACGCTAAATTTGCTTTATACATAAAGCCTTTATCTCCAAAAAAAGACACATTTCTTACACCTGCTTCTACATTCTGAGCTCCTAAATTTTTTAACTCTGTAGCTAATACTTCTTCTAGCCCGAACAAAGTCGTAGCAACCATTTTAAAATCGTGATTCATATAAATAAAATATGCACAAAAATACTATTATAAATGACATAAAATACCTTTAACTAGTTATTGAATTTACAATACTATAATAAATAGCACTTTTACTTAAAACAATTTAGTATTTTTGTACGCAATTTCAACCTATGAAAAATACAAAAGACTGGTTCGTTTCTTGGTTTAACACCAAGTATTACCATACCTTATATAAAAATAGAGACTATAAAGAAGCACAACTTTTTATGCAAAATTTGATTGCTATTTTAAATCTTAAAAAAGGCTCAAAATTATTAGATTTAGGCTGTGGAAAAGGACGACATGCTATTTATTTAAACACTCTTGGATTTGATGTAACTGGTGCAGATTTATCGGCCAACAGCATAACATACGCCAAGCAATTTGAGAATGAAATGTTGCACTTTTACGAACATGATATGCGTGTTGAATTTCATTCTAAATTTGATGCCATTTTAAATTTGTTTACCAGTTTTGGTTTTTTTGAAGAAGATGCAGAAGATATTTTAGTTTTAAAAAATATAAAAAAAGGGTTAAACAAAAACGGAGTTGCAGTAATTGATTTTATGAATACCAAAAAAGTAAATGCTACCTTAATACCTTTTGAAGAGAAAACTATAGATGGTGTTACTTTTAAAATACATAGATTTATAGAAAATGGTTTTGTGCATAAAGAAATTAACTTTTTTGCCGATGGCAAACAACACCAATTTATTGAAAAAGTTAAATGTATTGATTTAAAAAAGGCTAAGAACTATATGCAAACTGTTGGATTTACAATAAAATATCAGTTTGGTAATTATCAATTAGAAGACTTCAATAAAGCTACTTCAGACAGGTTAATCTTAGTTTTAGAATGACTTATTTAGTATTAATAGCGTCCGTTATAGTTGGTATTATTATTGTTTATGGATTAAAACCTAGTAATAAAACAGTACAATTATTATTATCTTTTAGTGGTGCTTATTTATTGGCTATTTCCATTTTACACTTATTACCCGAAGTTTATGCGGTGTATAATAAAACCATTGGCATCTATATTTTATTAGGATTATTACTTCAACTTATTTTAGATTTTTTTTCCAAAGGTGCGGAACATGGGCATATTCATATAACAAATACCAGTATTTTCCCTTGGGCATTATTTATAAGTTTATGTATTCATGCATTTATGGAAGGAATTCCTTTAGCACATAATTTACATCACGAACATTTACTTTGGGCAATTGTAGTACATAAAATACCTATTGCTATTATTCTAGGAACTTTTTTTGTAAAATCTACCATTCCCAAAAAATTTGCGGTACTGTTTTTATTAGTTTTTGCACTAATGTCTCCGTTAGGAAGTTTTATTGGTGAAAACAGCCAGTTTTTAATTCGCTATAAATCAGAAATAATGGCTATAATTATTGGGGTATTTTTACACATTTCTACCATTATTTTGTTTGAATCTTCTAAAGATCACAAATTTAATTTACTAAAATTTACAGCTATTTTAATTGGAATGTCCGTTGCTTTTTTAGCTTAATTGGCTACTTCACTAATAAATTTAATCCGCATTAATCGAAGTTCATCTTCATCATAATCTCCATCAAATTCATCTAAAGCATCTTGAATTCTGTCCGAATCCGTTTCCATAAAATAATCAAATATTTCTTCTTGCTGTTCTTCATCAAGTAAACCATTAATACAGTACCCTATATTTAATTTTGTGCCACTATATACAATTCGTTGCATTTCTTCAATAAGTTCTTTAAACGTAAGTCCTTTAGATTTGGCAATATCAATTAAAGGAAGTTTTCTATCGGTATTTTGAATAATAAAAAGTTTTAAACTAGAATTAACTCCAGTGCTTTTTACGACAATATCATCTGGTCTAATGATATCATTTTCTTCTACATATTTAGCAATTAAATCTACAAATGGCTTACCATATTTTTTAGCTTTCCCTTCTCCAACACCATAAATATTTTTTAATTCATCCATAGTAATAGGATATTTTAAAGTCATATCTTCTAAAGATGTTTCTTGAATAACAGCATAAGGAGGCACTCCATTTTTTTTAGCAACCGATTTTTGCAAATCTTTTAATAATTTCATCAAAGTTTCATCCAATCCTCCACCGCCAGATTTAGCATTAGTAATAATAGATGCATCATTTTCTGTATCATAGGTATGATCTTCAGTCATCATAAAAGAAAAAGGTTTTTCTATAAAATCTAATCCTTTTTTAGTAATTTTTATTACGCCATATTCCTCTATTTCTTTTCTTAAAAAACCGGCTACTAAAGCTTGACGGATTAATGCCATCCAATATTTATCCGTCTGATTTTTACCAATACCAAAAAAGGGTTTTTCATCTGTTTTATGCGATTTTAATAACGCATTAATTTTACCAATAAGTACATTTACAACTTCTTTGGCTTTATGCTTTTGAAAAGATTTCGTAACTACTTCCAGCAAGATTTTAAGCTCGTCTTTGGCTTCCGACTTTTTCTTTGGATTTTTCACATTGTCATCCATGGAAGCTCCTTCGCCATTTACTTCATCAAAATCTTCCCCAAAATAATGTAATAAATATTTTCTACGAGACATGGAAGTTTCGGCATACCCAACAACTTCTTGCAATAATGCATTTCCTATTTCCTGCTCTGCAATTGGTTTACCTGCTAAAAATTTTTCTAGTTTTTCAATGTCTTTATACGCATAAAACGCCAAACAATAACCTTCACCTCCATCTCGTCCTGCTCTTCCAGTTTCTTGGTAATAGCTTTCTAAACTTTTAGGAATGTCATGATGAATTACAAATCGAACATCTGGTTTATCAATACCCATGCCAAAAGCAATGGTAGCAACAACTACATCTACATCTTCCATTAAAAACATATCTTGGTGTTTGCTCCTAGTTTTGGCATCTAAACCAGCATGATATGGCACTGCTTTTACACCATTAACTTGTAACACCTGGGCTATTTCTTCAACTTTTTTTCTACTTAAACAATAAATGATACCGGATTTATTTTGATGCTGGCGAATAAATTTAATAATATCGGATGCTATATTTTTTGTTTTCGGACGAACTTCATAAAATAAATTTGCTCTGTTAAAAGATGCTTTAAACGTTTTTGGATTGGTTAATCCTAGAGTTTTTATAATATCTTCCTGTACTTTTTCAGTTGCAGTAGCCGTTAACCCAATAATAGGAACATCATCTATTTGTTTAATTATGTTCTTTAAATTTCTATATTCAGGTCTAAAATCATGTCCCCATTCCGAAATACAATGTGCCTCATCAATGGCTACAAATGATATATTTTGCCTTTTTAAAAAATTGACATATTCTTCTTTTATTAGCGATTCAGGGGCTACATATAATAATTTTGTGATACCATTTTCAATATCACTCATTACCTTATTAACTTCTGTTTTATTTAAAGAAGAATTAAGCACATGAGCAATTCCTTGATTTTCAGATATTCCTCTAATGGCATCCACTTGATTTTTCATTAAAGCTATTAATGGAGAAACTACAATAGCTGTACCCTCTTTTATTAAAGCTGGTAATTGGTAACATAATGATTTTCCACCTCCTGTGGGCATCACCACAAAAGTGTTATTATTATTTAAAATACTTTTTATTACTTTTTCTTGTAAGCCTTTGAATTTATCAAATCCAAAATATTTTTTTAAAGCGTCGTGTAAATCTAATTCCGAACTATTCATTTTTGCTTTTAAAAATTATTTTAAACTAGCAATAATTGTAGCTAGTTATTGTTTTTAATTTCTTTTTAGAGTTAACTTTTAACTTTTTTTAGCAGTTTATTCAAATTTCTAGTTAAATAAATTTATTTTTGTTTGCTATTTAAAGATATAACATTTTTTTAATTCAAATACCTAAACTTTTGAAAAATAAAAGTACAATTATTGAAAATGCTAAACAAACAATCCTTACAGAAAGTAAAGCGATTGCGAATTTAGTAAATTTTTTAAATGAAGATTTTAAAAATGCCGTAAATTTTATATATAATTCTAAAGGAAGAGTTATTGTTACAGGAATTGGCAAAAGCGCTAATATTGCTACTAAAATTGTAGCAACGCTAAATTCAACAGGTACACCTGCAATCTTTATGCATGCTGCTGATGCCATTCATGGAGATTTAGGTACTATTCAAAAAAACGATATCGTAATTTGTATTTCAAAAAGTGGAAATACACCTGAAATAAAAGTTTTAGTTCCGTTAATTAGAAATTCCGGTAATAAAATTATAGCAATTACTGGTAATTTGGAATCGTTTTTAGGAACAAATGCCGATTTTGTTTTAAATTCTTATGTAGAAAAAGAGGCTTGTTCAAACAATTTAGCGCCAACTTCAAGTACAACTGCTCAATTAGTTATGGGCGATGCATTAGCTGTGTGTTTATTAGAACTTAAAAATTTTTCAAGTAAAGACTTTGCTAAATATCATCCAGGTGGTGCTTTAGGTAAAAAATTATATTTACGGGTTAAAGATTTAATAAATAAAAACGAGTTGCCAAAAGTAAGCCCTTCTACTCCTATTAAAAATGTTATTATTGAAATATCTAAAAAACGTTTAGGAACAACTGCTGTTATTGAAAACAATAAAATTGTTGGTATTATTACTGATGGAGATATAAGAAGAATGCTAGAAAAGAATTCGGATATTAGTGGTTTGGTTGCAAAAGACATTATGAGTAGAAATCCAAAAACTATTAATAGTAATAAAATGGCTATAAATGCTTTAAAAACATTAGAAGAAAATAATATAACCCAAATTTTAGTTGAAGATAATACCGTTTTTGTTGGTGTTGTGCATTTACATGATTTATTAAAAGAAGGAATATTTTAGAATGAAGAATAAAAAAAGTAAGAATAAAAAAAGTAGGAATACAAACGAAATGTCATTCTTAGACCACGTTGAAGAATTACGTTGGCATTTAATACGTTCCACATTGGCAATTTTTGTGTTTGGTATAATAGCTTTTTTAATGAAAGGTTTTATTTTTGATACCATAATATTTGCACCAAAAGATCCTAACTTTATAACCTATCGTTTTTTCTGTAGTGTATCTAAGTTTTTTGGAGCAGATGGTTTGTGTATTACCGAAATTCCATTTAAGTTTCAAAGTTTAGCAATGGGTGAACAGTTTAGTGTTCATATATGGACATCTATAACTGCAGGGATAATATTAGCATTTCCTTTTATTATATGGGAATTTTGGAAATTTATTAGTCCAGGATTATATGATAAAGAACGTAAAGGTGCCAAAACCTTTATCATTATCTCTTCTTTTTTATTTTTTGTTGGTGTTTTATTCGGGTACTATATTATAACTCCTCTATCCGTTAACTTTTTAGGAAACTATTCGGTTAGTAATTTAGTAGAACGGAATATTAAAATAGGTTCATATATATCCCTAATGCGATCTACTGTATTGGCAAGTGGTTTTATTTTTGAATTACCCATTGTAATGTATTTTTTAACTAAAATGGGGCTCGTAACTCCTGATTTTTTAAGGACATATAGAAAACATGCCTTGGTGGTAGTACTTCTATTAGCAGCAATAATAACTCCTCCAGATATTATTAGCCAGGTAATTGTAACTATACCAATTATGGGATTATATGAAATCAGTATTTTTATTTCAAAAGCAGTTCTAAAAAATGAACTAAAAAAAGAAAAAAGTAATGAGTAAACAACTGGAAGGATTTAATGAGTATCGAAAAGAAATGAATGATAAATTATTATCCGAAGATAATAAAGTTATTAAACGAATTTTTAATTTAGATACCAATGCTTATCAAAAAGGGCATTTAGATGTTAAAACTAAAGAGTTAATGGGTTTAGTAGCTTCCACAGTTTTACGTTGTGATGATTGTATAAAATATCATTTAGAAACTTGTTTTAAAGAAGGAGTTACTAAAGAAGAAGTTATGGAAACTTTAGCCATTGCCACTTTAGTTGGAGGAACTATTGTAATTCCGCATTTACGAAGAGCTTACGAGTTTTGGGAACTATTAGAAAACAGCACTAAATAAAAAATCAATATGATTTTAAAAGCAGATAACATTAAAAAGAAATATGGTAGCAGATATGTGGTTAAAGGCATATCTTTAGAAGTAGAACAAGGTGAAATTGTTGGGTTATTGGGACCAAATGGAGCGGGAAAAACTACTTCTTTCTATATGATTGTTGGTATGATTAAACCAAACGAAGGTCATATTATTTTAGATAATAAAGAAATTACTACGTACCCAATGTATAAAAGAGCCCAAGAAGGTGTTGGGTATTTAGCACAAGAAGCATCTGTGTTTAGAAAGTTATCTGTAGAAGATAATATAATGGCTGTGTTGCAGTTTACTGATTTATCGGTGAATGAACAAAAGAAAAAATTAGAATCCTTAATTGATGAATTTAGTTTAGGACCATTTAGAAAAAACAGAGGCGATTTACTTTCAGGTGGTGAGCGTAGAAGAACTGAAATTGCCCGAGCATTAGCATCGGACCCAAAATTTATTTTATTAGATGAGCCTTTTGCTGGTGTAGATCCTATTGCTGTAGAAGATATTCAAAGTATTGTAGCGCATTTAAAAGATAGAAATATTGGTATCTTAATTACTGACCATAATGTACAAGAAACTTTAGCCATTACAGACCGTACTTATTTAATGTTTGAAGGAGGTATTTTAAAAGAAGGAACTCCTAGTGAACTAGCTGAAGACGAAACCGTTAGACGTGTTTATTTAGGAAAAGACTTTGAACTTAAAAAGAAAAAATTCTAGGCTTTTAATTCTTTAGAACTATTATCGATTAAAGAAAGTAATACATATACTAAAATTATCATTGGTATTGCCATAAATTTTATAAGGATAATAAACAGTATAGTTATTACAATAAAAACGATTTTAATAAAATCTTTCTTCCAACTAAAATTTTTAAATTTTAAAGAAAATAACGGAATTTCAGCATTCATCAAATAGGTTAATAGCAGCGTTAATCCTATTAAAAACCAAATATTTCCAATAAGTACATTGGAAAAAGAGCTATTTGAATATACTAAAATCAAAGGAAATGAAATTACTACCAAAGCAGCAGCTGGAGTAGGTAAACCAATAAAAGAACTTGTTTGTCGCTCATCTAAATTAAATTTTGCCAATCTATAGGCTGCTCCTAAGGTTATTACTAAACCAATTAAAGCTATTAAAAATGGGGCTGAAAAAATAAAAGTTTCTTGATTTGTTGGTATAAAAAAATCCCAGTGTTTATTTTTGGAAGCCTTTAAAAGTAGTTGCATCATAACAATTCCTGGTGCTACTCCACTTGTAACCACATCTGCTAGTGAATCTAATTGTTTCCCTAATTCGCCTTGTACTTTTAATAAACGTGCAGCTAGTCCATCAAAAAAGTCAAAAAATATACCTAATAACACAAAATAGGCCGCTAATTCAAGGTTATTATTTGCTGCAAAATAAACCGCTATACTTCCTGAAAATAAATTTAGTAAAGTAATTAAGTTTGGGATATGTTTTTTTAAAGTCATTATTATAAATTTCAGTAAATTTAGTAAATGTTTTTTGTACTTTTCAATAATATTTTAAGGAACGCTTATGCCAATAACTAAATCTCAATACACTCCTAATTTTATTTTTAAAAATAAGCATATAAATACCTCTTTTAAAACTTTAACTTATCGTCAAATTATTACCTATCATAGAAAAAGAATTAGCACACCAGATAATGATTTTTTGGATCTCGATTTTTCCACAAACAACGCTGAAACTTGTGTAGTTGCTTTACACGGTTTGGAAGGAAGTTCTAAATCGAAATATATAATTTCCGCTATAAAATATATTAATGCGAATGGAATTGATGCTGTTGCAGTTAATTTTAGAGGTTGCAGCGGAGAACCAAACAAACAACCTTACTCCTATCACAGTGGAAAAACAGACGATTTAGACTTAGTAATTAACTATATTTCAAATAATTACACTTATAAAAATATTTTTTTATTAGGATATAGTATGGGAGGAAATATACTTTTAAAGTATTTAGGGGAAACAGAACATGTAAATTCTAATATTAAAGGAGGTATTGCCATTTCTGTTCCTTGTGATTTAAAAGGTTCTTCTGAAATACTGAGCAATAAACAAAATAAAATCTATTTAAATATATTTTTAAAAATATTAAAAAATAAGGCGATTAAAACTTTAAGTCAATATTCAAACTTAAATCTTTCAAAAGAAGAAATACTAAAATCAAAGAATTTTGAAGATTTTGACAATGCTGTAACCGCTCCTTTATTTCATTTTAAAAATGCGGCAGATTATTATTTAAAAAATAGTAGTGTTAATTTTATTAAAAATATTAAAACTTCTACGCTATTAATAAATGCTTTGGATGATTCGTTTTTATCCAAAAGCTGTTATCCTTATAAAATTTGCGAGAAAAATAAATATGTCACCTTTGAAACTCCTCAATACGGTGGTCACGTTGGGTTTAATACTTCATTTTTACCTCGAAAAAATACTTGGAGCGAACAACGTATTTTACAATTTATAAATAGCATTTTATAAATTTGAAAGGTTTATTACTAAAGTTTTTTTACTTTCGCCTTATAAAATTAATGTCTTGAAAAAAAGTATTGTCCTTTTATTATTTCTATCCAATATATTAGTCGCACAAACTACCCGAAAATATTCTAATGAATTTTTAAATATTGGTGTAGATGCCGCTGCTTTTGGAATGAGTAAAGCAGTGGTAGCCACTACTAATGATGTTAATTCTGGATACTGGAATCCTGCCGGATTAATTGGTATTGAAGACTATCAAGGAGCTTTAATGCATTCCGAATATTTTGCAGGTATTGGGAAATACGATTATGCAGGTTTTGCAATGCCAATAGATGGTAAAAGCGCACTTGGAATATCCGTTATTAGATTTGGAGTTGATGATATTTTAAACACAACAGAACTTATTGATAGTGAAGGAAATTTAGATTACAACCGAATTAGTTTATTTTCTGCAGCAGATTATGCTTTAAATTTTAGTTATGCCAGACAATTAAATATAGAAGGTTTAAATATTGGTTTTAATACTAAAATTGTTCATAGAATAATTGGAAAGTTTGCTTCTTCATGGGGTTTTGGGTTTGATGTAGCACTTAACTATGAAAAAAATTCTTGGAAATTTGGATTAATGTTGCGTGATATTACAACTACCTTTAATACTTGGAGTATTAATGCCACAGAATTTGAAAAAATTAAAAATGCAATTCCAGGACAAAATCAAGAATTACCAGAAACTACCGAATTAACATTATCTAAAGCGCAATTGGGTATAGCTCGGAATTTTGCAATTACACGAGATGTCAATTTACTTACAGAACTGGATTTAAACATGCGTTTTACCAAAACAAACGATATTATTGCCAGTGATTTTGTAAGTATTGATCCTGCTTTTGGGTTTGAAGTTTCTTATATAGATTTAGTTTTTTTGCGAGGTGGCATTGGAAACCTTCAAAACGAAACACAATTTGATGGAAGTAAACAATTAGTGTTACAACCTAATTTTGGCGTTGGATTTAAATATAAAGGAATTCAGATAGATTATGCACTAACTAACATTGCAAACGTTGGTAATGCATTGTATTCTAATATTTTTTCCATAAAAGTTGATTTTAATTATTTTAGATAATATGAAAAAAATTTATATCATTTTTCTAATTTTTTGTAGTACCATTTATCAAGTAAATGCACAAAAATTATCCAATAAAGCTACTATTAGTGTTATTACTTGCGAACCAGGCAGCGAATTATATTCCGCATTTGGGCATAGTGCTTTTAGGATTCACGATCCTGTTTTGCAATTAGATAAAATTTATAATTATGGTACTTTCAATTTTAATGCGCCTAATTTTTATTTAAACTTTGCAAAAGGAAAACTAACTTATCAACTTTCTACCTCTAGTTTTATTCGGTTTTTACGTGAGTATCATTATGAAAATAGATGGGTAAAAGCACAAGAATTAAATTTAACTTCTGCAGATGTTCAAGAAGTTTTTAATTTTTTAGAAAATAACGCAAAGCCACAAAATAAATATTATCAGTATGATTTCTTCTACAATAATTGTGCAACTAAAATTGAAGATATTATTCAAAATATTTTAAAAGATAAAGTCCATTTTACAACCAACTATATTAAAACTAACAAAACACATCGTGATTTAATTGCTGATTATACTACTAATTTTAAGTGGGCCAAATTTGGAATTGACTTAGCTTTAGGTTCTGTAATTGATAAAACAGCAAACAAGAAAGATTATAACTTTTTACCCGATTATATTTTTAAAACATTTGAAAATGCAACTATTATAACAGAAAATAATCAAACGCTACCTTTAGTAGAAAAAGAAACAACTATCTTATCTTCAAAAAAAACAATACAACACTACTATTTAATCTCGCCTACAAACATTTTATTTATAATAAGTTTACTTATTGCTTTTATAACTTATAAAAATTTTAAAAAGAATAAAAGAATAAAAATTATAGATTTTATACTGTACTTTACAACAGGTAGTATTGGTGTTATTGTTTTGCTTTTATGGTTTGCTACATCTCACACGGCAACCTATAAAAACTTTAACTTTTTATGGGCTTTTGCTCCAAACTTTATAGTTGCTTTTGTGATATTAAAAAATAAAATTCCTAAATGGATAATTGTTTATAATAGAATTTTACTACTACTTATTGCGCTTACTTTTATAATCTGGATTTTAAAAATACAAGTATTTAATTTAGCAATTATTCCTTTGCTACTAGCATTAATTATAAGATATTCTTATTTAATTGTATATAGGAAAAAAGTTAGAGGTCAGTAGATAGCTTCCTATTTCACACCTTATTTTTATGAGTAATCTTCTGGCTGATAGCAGTCTAGATCTATTTTGAACGCTATACTGTTATCTACTGTGTTCGAACCGACAAGGCGTTAATCTTTATTCATCTAATATACCATACTTTAATTGCAATTTATCTACGTTCTTATCTAGTAACCTGATTTCGATATAAGAAAATAATTTCAGAAGTAAAAATTAATAATCTGCGTCATTGCGATGATTGAAGTGCAACGAAAAGAAGAAGCAATCTCACTAAAAATATTCAGATTGCTTCAAATTATGCACTACCGTTTATAATTTTCGCAATGACGTTATGATTTTGAATTGTTTACCGTGAACCTTATGTCGAACTCAAGTTACTACCTCTAAAAAAAGCAATTAAGTTCCTCTAAAAAATAATACGGTACTAATAGTTTTTATAACAATTTTAAAATCCATTATTAAATTTCGTTCCCGAATATAATATAAATCATAAAGTAATTTTTTATGTTGATCCGCTATTGTATTTGCATAAGGATGCATTACTTGAGCCCAACCTGTTAAGCCAGGTTTAATAACATGCCTTAACGCATAAAATGGTAATTCTTTTGATAATTTTTCTACAAATTCTAGACGTTCAGGACGAGGGCCAATAAGGCTCATATCATTTTTTAATACATTTAAAAATTGAGGAACTTCATCAATTCTAGATTTTCTAAGAATTCTTCCAAAGGGAGTTACTCTTTTATCATTTTTTTCAGCCCAAACAGCTCCATTTTCCTCAGAATTAAAAATCATAGTCCTAAATTTTATGATGATAAATTCCTTTCCTTTTTTACCAACTCTTTGCTGTTTATAAAACAGTTTTCCTCTGTTTCCAATTAAATTTCCTATAAATACTAAAGGAGTTAAAACAACTAAAATTACAATTCCCATTATTGAAAAAATAATATCTAAAAAACGTCTAAATGCAACATATAAATTATTTTGATGACTTTTGCTAAACGTAAAATTATTATAAAAATCTTCAGACAAATGATCTTCAGAAATCCGGTTGGTTTCTTCTTCTATAAAATCATCAACACTTCTAACAATCATACCGCTTTCAAATAACTCAATTAATTGGGTATTAATTTTATTGTAAGCCAAATTTAGTTTAGTTGAAGCAACAATAATTTCATTTACAAAATTTTCCTTTACATAGCTATCTAAATTAATAGAATTAATATTTATATATGGTATTTCTGCCGCTTGAAGTTGTTTATTAGAAATATACCCAACAAAATGATTCGATTTTATATCTATTTTAGTTAAGTTGAGTAATTTTTCAACAGTTTCTGAATTTGCAATAATTAAAATATTTTTAGAAAATCTAGGGGCAAAAATAAGTTTTATATATAACCATCTATTTAAAAATATAGCTCCAAAAAGCACCAACAAAAAATAGGCTATTTGAATTCTATTTCCTGGCAATTCTGGCGATAATACAGGAGTAAAAACGTAAAAAACTGTTGTAAAAATAATTGTTATAAAAATACTCCTTAGGGTTAAATATATATCACTTGCCACCTTTAGTCGATACATTTCAAAAATTTCACCAAATACATAAATATAAAATATTAGTAGTAAAGTCCATGTTAAACTTTTAGAGCTTGAAAATGTAAAATAGGAATAATCAAAAAAACTAGTTAATAAATAAAACCCAACTAACACAAATACCATATCCAAAATACGTAAATAAATTTTACGTTCTGAAATACTAAAATGTATATTATTTGACTGGGGCATTAAAAAAGTTTTAAATATTGGTTACTTAGATATTCAAAGTTATGATAATTTTTATAATATATATTTTCTTAAACCATAAAAAGCCCATAGACTAAAATTATATATGGAATACACTATATTTAAATGTTCTACATTTCTATAAAAATACCATTGATGTTTTAATAAATTTACTTTATTTCTTGAATGTGATTTTTTTCGAATTCTATAAATTGCCAATGGTTCAGAAATACCAACCGCATAATTTATTTTTTTTAAATAGTTGAGCCATAAGCCCATATCTTGTCTGTATTGTATTTCTGGCATTAGCTTTTTTCCTAATTTATTTATATCTATAAAAGCTGTTAAGCAACTAATAGAATTTGTTTTAAGTATATCTGAATAATTTACCTTTTTTGGAACTATAAAATCTTTCAAATATGGGTTCAAATTTTCATCCAATCGATGATAGGAAGCAAAAACAAAACCTTCTGTTTTAATAACTTTCGCTATAGATTTTTCTATAAAATTATTAATCCATAAATCATCTGAGTCAATAAAGGTTAAAAAAGAGCCTACTGCATTTGATATTCCTTCATTTCTAGCTTTCGCAGGGCCCGAATTTAAATCCAATTTAATAAGTTTTATTCTAGTATCATTTTTTAAAAATTCATTAATAATCGGTATGGAATTATCCGTTGAGCAATCATCTACAATAATTAATTCCCAATTTTTATACGTTTGATTTCTAACACTCTCAATAGTATCTGCAATAAATTTTTCGCAATTATAATTTGGTGTGATTATAGATACTAATTTATTCATGCTATTTTTTAACTTATTTCTGAGATGAAACTTTTTGTTTTTTGCTGTATATTAGAATTTATACTTTGATTATCTAAAATTTCATATGTTATATCTTGTTTAAAATATTTTTTAATTTCTTTTTTTAATAATGATATAGAATTTTCATCCAGAGTTTCTTCTACTTTGAAAATTAAATTTCCTTTTGATTTTTGAATAACTTGATAGGTTAAAAATAAAGAATTTTCAATCCCCAAATTCTTAAAAATATAATAGAAATACAAACTTGGATAGTTGTTTGTATATCCATAAATTATAGATCCTACTCTACCCGTAATTTCTTCAATAATTAAATGGTTCATGCCACAAGAACATTTTTCATCTTCTGGAGCAAATTTAATATAATCTCCTAATTTATAGCGTATTATAGGAAAAGAGGTCATTTGCAAATTAGTCACCACAATTTCATTAGCAATTTCTTCTACAATTACACCTTCCATGTTTATATGCATATTACCCATCGGACATTCAAAAGCAATAATGCCCGTTTCTGCCGCACCATATTCGCTTATCATTCTTTTTCCAAACGCTTTTTTAACTTCATTTTGATAGCTATCAAAAATCTTCTCAGAAGTGCCTTTAATCATTTTTAAATTAAACTGGTTAGCTAATCCCTTTTTATTAATAAATTTTGCAACTTCATAAATCATAGATGAGTATCCATGAAAATAACTCGCTTTTTTAAGTTTTTTAATGAATTTAAACAATTGATTTTCTTCAAAACTAAATATGCGAAATCGATGTTGTAATTTATCTAATAACTTAAATTTTAAACGTTTAAAAAAAGATAAATTATATCCCCAAAAATACCCATTCAATTCCCAAGGATTTAACTTATACCATGAATATCCTCTAAAAATAGAAGCTCTACTAAAAGAATCTGCAGATTCATCTCTCAAAAATTTTAAGGATTGTCCAGTACTTCCAGAAGTAGTAGCTTCAAAAACTTTTTTAAATTTGATATTAGGTTGAATAGTAGATTTATTTTTTATTAAATCTACTTTAGTCAAAATTGGTAATTTTTGAATATCCTCTAAGGTTTTAATTTCGGAAGGGTTAACACCAATTTTATCAAATGCTGTTTTATAATAATACGATTGTTTATAAGCAATTTCTACTAATTCACGTAATTTTTTTAATTGATATTCGTGAATAGTTTTCAAAGACCAATTTTCAGTCTTTTTTAGAAAATCCAACCAATTTTCTAATGATGGGTTTCTAAATCGTTGACCTAATTTAAATATCAGTTTATAAATCATCTGATAGTAATTTAATCCATTCCTTTTTTATTTCTCTACTATCAAATGTACTTGCTTTTTTCCTTGCGTTTAAGGATAACTCTTTATCTTTTATTGGATTTCTAAGAAGATTAACTATTGCATCGGCCATTGCTTTTTCATTATTGGGTAAAACTAAAATTCCGTTTATAGTATCTTCAATTAAATAAGGTAAACCTCCAACATTAGTGGATACTATAGGAAATCCTAAGGCCATAGCCTCTATAATACTTACCGGCATATTATCTACATTTGTAGTGTTTATAAAAATATCATAGTTTTTGGAAAGTAGCACCCAATCTTCTTTTTTTAATACTCCAGTAAAAGTAATAGCATCCGTTATATTCAGTTTTTTGGCTAATTGCTTTGCTTTACCCAAACTACCATCTTTATCTGGTCCAACCATGCATAATATTGCTTTTGGATATCTTTCCTTTAATTTAGCTAACACTTTTATAGCTAATAAAGGATTATAAGTAGCATCAAAAGCACGAACCCATAATAATTTAGGTTTTATGTTTTCTCTTAATTTAAAACTATAATTTTTTAAATTTATAGAATTTGGTAGGTAATAGGTTTTAAAATTTTGTTTATTAAATTCAAATTCTAAATACTTTGAAGGTGAAATATTTAAATAAGAATTATGGAAAATTAATTTTGAAAAAATTGGAGTTCTATCTAATCTATTTGGCAAATCACCTCCATGTAATATTGGTATATATTTCAATTTTAATATTCTTGCTAATTGAGAAGTAATCAGCGCGTAATAAAAATTTAAGGTACTAAAAGTATCAATAAGTATATAATCTACGTTTTTTCTATGTTTTATTATAGTTATACACATACTTAGCAAACGTAGTATTTTATTTTCCTTTGAGGAACTCTTAATTACTGTAAATCCATTAGAAATGAACAAACCACTTAAGGTTTCCATTGCAGAATGATAATTACTTTTTTTAGCAAAATTATTTCCTATATAAACTATTTTCTTCATCTATTTTTAATGTAATTAAACTTAATCCATATATAAATCCTGGAAAAGCAATTCGCATTGCCGAGTGATTAATAGTTAAAAACCAAAATAAAAAAAAGGAACCTAAAAAAGCCTTGGCTAACGGAGATTGATTCTTCATATTTTTTAAAGGAACAACTATCAGTAAGACTAAAATTCCTAAACCAATCACACCATGTTCCCCTAACAACCTACTTATTTCGTTATGAGAAGCAACCTCTCTATCCATAGTTTCTTCTCTATAAAATTTACCACTACCCACACCAATACCAAAAAAGGGATGTTCCATAAATTCACCCAGCTCACTTTTAAAAATCTTAACCCTACCGGTACTAATATCTTTTTTAGCAATTCCTTTAGCTGTTTTATTTGCATACCTATTTATAAGCATGCCTCCGGTAGCATTAGCTGCATAGATCCATAAAGCAATACCCATAATAAAAAGTATTCCTACATATTTTATAAAATCTTTTATTTTATTTTCAGTTGATAACATATAAAAAAACAAGAAACAGGCAATGGCAATAAATGCAGTTACCATCCCTCCTCTTGAAAAGGTAATTAATCCTCTAAAAACAACGTACATAAAAATAAATACATCTATAAAAAAAAAGGAGGAAAATCTTTTTTTTAAAATAAGATACACACCAAATATAAAAGTTCCTAAACCCAATATGGTAGCAACTTGGTTAGGTCCATAACCTCCTGATGCAGCAAAATTAGCACTACTACCAAAGGCAATACTCTTTATATCAGGTGTTTTAAAATATAATAAACTTAGCATAGAAAGAATTGGTAATGCCATATAAAATAACATACTTAGTAATTTTTGTAACGATATCTTTCTTTTATAAAAATAAATAGCGGATACCCCTAATAATATTGGTCCGCTTAAATTAAAAGCAATGGCTTTACGAATAGATTCATTAAAAGGAATATTACTAAAAGCTATTCCTATTAATAATAACAAAATATAAATTAAATAAGTGATTGAAATATGATGTTTTTCTCGTTCTACATACAAACCAGTAACTAAAAATAATAAAACTGCATATTTAGGTAGTTCATAAAAAAACATCCCTCCAGACATTCTAAATAACACTTCTGCTCCAACCAAATAAGTACTCCAAAGAGCTGCCTCATTATGCTCATTTTTAGATTTAATGATAAATAGAATTCCAAAAGCAACAATTAAAGTAGAATATACTTTTGCAACAATACCAATAAGGAGTAAAACCCCTAATGCCAAATGAAATATTGCAAGAATTAACCTACCATATGTAGAATCACTATTCAATTATAAATAGATATTAATTTTTTGATGTATTTTTCTTTAGAAAAGCTTGAAATTACAGTTTCAAATAGTTTTTCCCCCATAATTTTAGATAAATCTTTATGCGTAATTAATTTTAAAATAGCTTCAGATAACTGCTTACTATCCTTTGGGGCAACAAGTAATCCATTTTTATCATTTACTACCACATCTCCACAATCGCCTACATTAGTTACTGTTACTGGTAATTTAGCAAGCCCATATTCTAACAAGGCTACCGGCAACCCTTCTGATTTTGAAGATAATACCCCTATACTAGCTTGTGATAATACATACTCAATATCTTGGCAAACTCCATATAAAAATACAGAATTAACTAACTTATTTTTTACTATAAAAGTCTCTATTTTACACGAATAATCATCTTTTAAATCTAACCCAACCAAATGTAAAGACCAATCTTTATTTTTTCGTTGAACTATTTTAAATGCTTTTAATAAATTGATATGATCTTTTTGCTCTCTTAAATTTGCCAAACAAATAATTCTTTTATTCTTTACTCCTTTTAAAAAAGTAATTTTTTGAAAATTCTCATTAAATGAAGCAAAATTAGGAATAAAGTATATTTTTTCTGTTTTTAAGTTTTGTTCAGCCCATACTTTCAACAACATATTTACTGAAATAATTACTTGAAACAAATTTGACATTATTTTTAGGGGAAACATGTTTCTATCTTCTAAATTTTCACTATTTCCATAATGGTCATGCCAAATTATTTTAATTTCAGGATAGATCAACTTAATAAAAACAGCTATAAAATAGGAAGAAGAATGCGCATGAATTATAGCTATTTGATTCCTTTTTATATATTTTTTTAATCTTATAAGAGCTTTTATATCTAAAGATGATTTCTTATTTAAAAATAAATAATCAACTTCATTTTCAATTTTCACTACTAAATCCCCTTCTAAACGTGTTGCACATAAATACGATTTTATACCTTTTTCGGCTAATCCATTAGCTATGTTTAACGCCATCATTTCAGCTCCACCAGGATTTAAGGAATCTATAAGTTGTATGACTTTTAATTTATTATTCATAATTCATTCCCCTCTTAAGAGGGGAATTTAATAATTTACCTATTTCAACCTCAAACTTCTCTAAAGTAAACTGCCTTGACCATCCCATTGCATTTTTAACTTGTGCTATATATTTTTCTTTATCTTTTATATAATCTTCTACAACCGAAACTATTTCATTTATATCTGAATTCACAATTGTCCCTCGTTTTCCATTATCCAACATATATGGAATGCAAGATACATTACTTGTAATTGGTAAACAACTCCAAAACATAGCTTCCGCAACTACTTTAGGCCAACCTTCAGATTTTGAAATAAATATCAAAAAATGAGCTTGTTGATAGGCATTTTTTATAGTTTCTTTATCTGCATTGCCATGCATAACTACTACCTTATGTAGGTTATTTTCTTTTATATACTTTTCAATATTAGTTCTTTCTTCTCCTTCTCCGTAGATGTCAAGTTTTACTGGGAAACCTTTTTCTTTTAATTTGTGAACAACTTGAACAGGTAATAAAGGTTGTTTTCCTGATGTGAGACCACCTACAAAGATAATTTTAAGAACATCAACTTTAGACCCTTCGACAGGCTCAGGGTGACGTTCTGATTCATCATTGCGAGGAGTGCGCAACGAAGCAATCTGTTCCTTTGGTGAGATAGCTTCACTTTGTTCGCTATGACGTTCCGTATTGTCAGTCTGAGCCTGTCGAAGACTTATCGTTTTTTCTTGCAGGTCATCAAACCCTTCGACAGGCTCAGGATGACTGTTAATTTCGTCATTGCGAGGAGTAGAATACGACGTGGTAATCTGTTCTTCTTGGTCTAATTCTCTCTCAGAATAACTTGCCGTAAAAAAAGGCACGATATTCTTCGTTTGATTTGACCATTCTCCATACACTAACACTTTTGCATTTCTTGTTAAAAAAGTATTTGAAAGTATCCATTTCTGAAAACGATAACTTAAAGGTTGTTTACTTTTTGAATCCCAATTACCAGCATATTTTATGGTTTTTGGCTTTGAGGGAAAAACTATTTGAACTATACATCCTAACAAACCAATATTACCCGGACATCTTAAATGAATATGGTCTGCCCATTGCATAGCTTTAAATATTTGACGACAAATTTTTGGAATTTTAAAAATTGACTTTGCTCCATTTTTAAGTGAAGTAATATCAAATGCAGATATCTTAATTAAATGGATCCAGTCATTGCGAGGAGTATGCGACGTGGCAATCTGTTTATTTGAAGAGATAGCTTCACTTTGTTCGCTATGACGTTTCATTTCGTCTTGCTGAGTTTGGTTCAGCATCTCATTACTGTACTTCTTATCAAGACCCCCTTCGACAAGCTCAGGGTGACGTTCCATTTCTTCATTGCGAGGAGTCTGCGACACGGCAATCTTTTCATTGGATGAGATAGCTTCACGCTGTTCGCTATGACGTTGTGCTCCGTTGGACTGAAATTGATACTTACTTTCTATTGAAGTAACTTTATCTTCCAAAATAGGTGCAACAATTTGTACCTCATCAACATATTTTATCCATAAATTCATCTCACGAACATAAGGTTCATATGCATAAATATGATTATTCCTTAATTTATGTTCGGCATGTGTAATTATTGCAAACTTCATTTTTTAGCCTTAATTGCTGTTCCCAATGGTAAATATATTGTTAAAATATAAATTCTTTAATAGATTACAAACATAGGATGACATTAATTTTAAAAATTTTGCTTAGGTTTGTTAAAAAACAATGACATCCAACCAACAAATCTACCCAATCCTTCTGTAAATGCCTCTTTTTTATGAGTACCATATAAACTATTTAAAAATCGGATTTTTAGCAATACAATACTATTTAAATGAAATAATACTTTTGCTTTAAAGGTTGGTTTAGGATACTTAACGCGCCAAACATACCAACCATTTCTAACCACCATTTTACCATACTTAAATTTATTTGGTCTTCCTGCTTCTTCTTGATAATGCGATAATTTGGCTGCGGTGTTTATATACAAACGACCAATTTCAGAAGCTCTCAAACAAAAATCTAAATCTTCATATAAACCATATCCTTCAAAATAGGTTGAGAATTTAATTTTATCTAATAATTCTTTTTTAAATGAAGAAACACCTCCCATAAAAAACTCAACGGGATATATTTTATCTGAAGGTGGTAAATAACTAATAGAACGCCCATGTGAATAAATTGGCATAAAGCCTGGAGGAGTATTGTCAATAAGACCAAAAAACTTCCTAATTTGAAATCGCATCCCTTCAGTACGCACAAATCCATCTATACAATATTGGTTTTTGGTACACTTTGCATTTGTTTGCTGTTTCCAGGATACTTCATTAGTTATATATCCGCCCACGCCAACAGCTTCTGGATATACGGTGTAGGTTTTTACTAAATTTTCAAAATAAGTTGAACTCAATACGGTATCATCATCTAAAAAACAAACTACCTTACTTTCTTTAGATAGTTTTGATATTCCAAAATTACGTTGCTTTGTAAGTCCTCTATCTAAATCTTTGACTTTATAATAAAATAGATTTTTAAAAAAGTTATGTTTTAATATCGTGTTTGTTTCATTATTAATAGAACCATCAATTACTAAAATTTCAAATGGATAAATGGTTTGCTCTTTAACAGATTTCAACAATGTTATTACGGCTTTTGGCCGCTGATAGGTGCAAATTATTAGGCTAAATTTCATTGGAATACTTTTTTATTAAATAATTAGCCCAAAACAAACTTTTATTCCACCTTTTCTTCATAATTTCAAAATACTTAAATGGATTTTTAATAGGTTGAACTTTATAAAATTTAAAGAATAAAGTTGTTTTATATCCTTGCAATTGCTCTTTTATAGCATGTTTTAACTTAAAAACCATTACAGTAGGTGAAGGTTTTGGTTGAATAGTCTCCAACTCCCATTTTTGTTTTATTTTTTTTCGAAATCCTCCAATAGGAGCTTTTAAATGTAACATGGACACAAACGGAACATATAAAATATCTGTTCCAATATTTCTAAGTTGCATTCCAAAATCACTATCTTCTCCATAACCAAACTCAAAAGCCATATCAAATTTTGTGTTTTTTAATACATCAGATTTAATTATGGATGCATTTGTTCCAAAAGTTGGCCATTGATATATCACCCTATTTCTTTCAATTTCATTTTTTTGCAAGCAACTAATAGTTACTGCCTTTGCATGATACAAATTAATATACTTAAAAGAATCTTCTAATACATGTTCTTTTAGCCTAATATCATCATCCGCAAAAAAAATCCAATCCGATGTGACCTTTTTTAAACCAATATTTCGTGCATTACACGCTCCTAATTTATAAATTAAGGTATGATCAATTTTAAAAGGCCATTTATCAGATAAAAACTCTAATTTTGAAGTTGTACCCTTAACTAGATTTTGTTCAATAATGATTACTTTTTTTGGAAGTAGCTTTTGATTGGCTAAATCATTGAGTACGTTTTTCAAATAAATTTCTCTACCTAATGTTGGAATAATAACATCAATAGCTGGTACAATTTTTTCTTCCGTGTTAATTATATGAATAGAACTACTAGAACTAAAGGTTACTTTAGTTGAAATTGGCCTTTTAAAAAAAGAAATTAACAAAGGAAGGCCTAAAAATTGCTTTCTATAAATAAGTTGATTAAATAAATACAAAAACACCCATCTGAACTTATAATTCGATTTAATAAACTGAAATATTTCAGTTTTTGAAGCGGTTTTTTTATTTATTTTTGGAAACCCATTTTTTAAAAGAAACGGATTTGAATAACATAATAATCCATTTTTCATTCCTGCCTTTGCAATAATGTTTAAAAAGAAATTAAATGTTAGTTTATAGCTTAAAAGATATTGAAACTTTATTAATGAAGAAGCATGAATAAAACCTACATCGGATGACATTAACCAAGTTGGATATTCAACCTTTTTATTTACTTTAATAAATGGTGCTTGCTCTATAAAACCTATAGAATTATCTATATAATAGTCTCTACCTGTTTCAAAAGAAACCATTTTTAATGGGTGCAACGCAATTTTATCCCACTCTTTAAAATTTAAGCAATTTTCTAAATTTTTATGGCTCCAAGCAATAAAGGTATTTTTATATTCTTCCGCTAAAAATAGTAGGCATTGCTGAATATTACCAAGTCCAACTTTAATTTCTTCTTTATTAATTAAATTAATAATCTTAGTAACCTTATTATTTTTATGATAAACTATAATCATTTACAACCAATAATTGATTTATAAAATTTAATATTTTGATTTACAATTTTACTAATATCAAAACTCTGTTCAACTTTTTTTCTTGCAGCATCACAAACTAATTTATTCTTTAAATTATTATCCAAAAACAACTCATTTAATGTATTGGCAAAATTAAAATGATTCTTTGGGTTTCTAAGAAAACCATTTATCCCATTATCAATAATATCATTATTCCAACCAAAATTACTTGCTACAACAATTTTTTTCATAGCCATTGCTTCTATAGTTACCATTCCAAAAGTTTCAGCAAGACTTGGGAATACGCAAATTTGGGTGTTTTTAATATACGTTATTAAAGAATTATATGGTATTTTCCCTATATATTTTACATTAGACTTTGCTTTATCTGATAGAATATATTGTATCAAATCATATGTCGATTTTGATTTTGTTTTAATATCTTCAGAATCGTTTCCTATCAATATTAATTTAGTATTTCTATTTAGTTCAATAAGTATATTAAATATGTTTGCCAAATCTAAAACGCCTTTTTTTCTTATTAAAGTTCCAAAATATAATAATGTATTTGATTCAAATAATTCGGAATTCTCATTTTTAAATTTCTTTAAATCTATACCATTCGGAATTATTTTAATATTAGATTTTAGATTAAATATTTCCTTCGTTTTTATTCTTGCAAAATTACTCACAGAAACCAAAGCATCCGCTTTTTTTAAAGCAATTTTTTCAAATAAATAATTTTTTAACTTTTGTTTTCTTCTTTCTAAATTACAAAAATAGGCATCGCTCCCGTGTAAACGAATAACAACAGGACATTTAAGCTGCATAAATGCTGTTATTCCTGTCCAATCAGGGGCTTCTAATACATCAATTTTATATTGTAGTATATATTTATTTACTATTTTTTGAACATGTTTCCGATATAAATACCAGCCTAAAAAACTATATTTTTTAAAAGCAATTTTTACAATATTAATTCCATTATCCTTAAACTCTTCGTCGCTATCCTGCGCATATACAAAAATAATTACGTGGTGTTTACTCTTAACCAACTCAATAGCTAAATTATAAATACTGGTTCCTATACCTGCCGACTTGAGAATTTTAGGATGTGGATATTCTGATGTTAAAAAAGCTATATTCATTTTAAAATTTCATTTAAAGAATTCCAAATGATTTCAGAGGCTTTACTTGGTAAATTTCCAGCAACAATTTCAAACCATTTTTTTCCTTCATTAATATTTGATAATTTCCCTTCTAATACTCCTTTTACAATCGTTTCTAATTCCATTTTATTCGTGCAAAAAATAGCGGCATTATTACTTGGCATACTTCTAAAGTGAACATATTTATAATTTTGACCTATATTTCGAATTCCTTTTTTTAATTGAGGTTGTTCATAGTTATAATAAATACATGGTTTGTGATGCAACGCAAAATCAAATACGGTTGATGAACATACATTAGTTACCAATTCACTATGTTCACAAATATTGTATAATAGTTCAAAATCATCTTTTGTAGGTAATACCTCGTTCCACCGAGAGCCAACTTGTTTCCAAAGAGGATCTATTACATTTATAATATCATTATTTTCTTTAATAACATTTACATACCTATCTGTAAAATCTACAGGACATTTACGGTAAATAATTCCTAAATTTTCTCCTTTTGAATTTAAATTTCTAACCACATTTGCTAAATCTTCCAAATAATATTGATCTAATGGGGATGTAGTTTCATCATCACCCGAAAAGCAAATATATTTTTTATTAATATCTAAGTTGTTTTGCTCAAAAAAATCTTGACGAGATTGCAATAAATTATCATCAAAATGTGGCTCAAATTGTGGAGTACCTGTAACAATAACTTGTTCCTTTTTTATAAAAGGGTAATACTTTAAGACTTCATTTTTCATTAAGTCACTCCAAACACAATAATAATCAGTTTCAACAACTTGCATAGCTTTAGGTACATTATCCCATGAATATACAAATGCAACAGTTGGTATTCCTAAATCTTTGGCTGCTAATAGTGCGCTTATAGCTTGTGTTGCTCTTTGCGTAGTACAAAAGATAAGATCCGGTTTATGTGCAATTAATTGAGCTTTGCAATAAGTGTACTTAGCGTTCTTTCGTTCTAAATATTCAATTCTTTTTCGAATACGTTCAACTCCCTTTTCTGAAGAATTAAAACTAATCAAAAGTCTTATAAAAAGTGTTTTTAAACTATTTTTAAACCCTTGATAACTAAACGGAAATTTATATGTTTCATAAACTAAATCATGGAACTTTTGCTTAGAAATATTTAATCCTATATGTTTTTTAGCTCTCGCAAATAAAGGTGTTAGAGAATGAATTTTATAATTTTCTATTTTAACTTCATCAAATCCTAAATTATCTTTTAATGAAAAAACCGTATTATTCCAATAATAAATATCAAACCCTTTCTGCTCTCCTACTTCTTTAAATTTGGTAAATGCGAAATTCCGTAATCCTACACCATCAGGGAAAAATACAAAAACTTTTTTTTTCATTTTTCTATTTATTTAAATGGACAAACTTCCATTAATCCACTCTTTAACTTTTCTACAAACTCAATTTTAGGTAATACTGGATATTTTAAGAATAAAGATTCTAGCTCATCAAAACTATAAATTTCATTTCTTGTAATAGGTGTATAAAAAGGAATATTAACAGATTCCATATAATCTTGAAATTTAATATCATCTCCAAAAACTTTATCAGAAAACTTTTGCCAAACTGCTGGTATTTGATAGGCGTGCGCAACAATTATCCCATGTAACGAGGATGAAATTATTTTTTTACACAACAACAATTCACATGTTTTAGATTCTAAATCATTTGTCATTAAGTTAATAACACAAATTTTATCATTTTCTTTGTACCAATCTTTTACAACATGCATATCATTGTAATGTGGAATTATACCATATTCATATTTTTTTTCAATATTTGGATTATAATAGTTAGGTAACAATAATGCAGGATCTCCATATATTTCAGGTACATCATATCCTTTTTTAATTAAAAAATCTCTTGTTTTGGGACCTCTAACAGCTAAAAACTTAGCCTTTTTCACATGATATTTTTTTGAAATAATACCGCTTCCCCAAACAACGCAATACTTATTCACATGAGTTAAAATGCTCCCAGCAGTTACATAAATTGGTGAAAACCAATTTAAAATGTTGAAATTAGAGGGCTTTACCCAAACTACTTTTTTAGCTGTTATTTTTTCAACCAAGTACTTCCCCAGTAAATCACCATAATTTTCATAACTCTTTCGTTGAATTTTAATTTCATTCCACCAAAAGAGTCGTATTTTTTTAAAAAAAAGCATTTTAATTCTTCTTATTTTTAAGTTTTTCTCGCTGAACTTTTTCAATTGGTAGGATATCCTGATTTTTATAATCCAATGCTTTATGCACAGCTTTTAAATCTCTAGTTAATTTACGTAATCCCATTGGTTCTAATGAAGCCGCATGGTCTGTCCCTTTCCAAGTTCTATCAATGGTGTAATGGCGTTCTATAACAGTTGCGCCTAATGTATATGCTGCTATATCAACAGCAATTCCTAAATGATGCCCTGAAAAACCAATTGATTTAACAACATTTTTATATTTATCAAGCAATAATTTAATATCTAGTAAACAAATATCTTCAAAAGGAACTGGATAACCAGATGTACAATTGTAAAGTACCAAATCTTTATTCCTTTTTTTTAGTATAAAAAATTGAACCAAATCTTCAATTTCATCTTTCGTTGTCATTCCTGTAGAAATGTGAATTTCACCTTTATAATTATCACATAACCATTCTAACATTAAAAAATTATTATTACAAGCAGAAGGTATTTTAATAAAAGAAGGGGTTAAAGAAGCTATTTCTTTAGCAGAAGTCAAATCCCAAACTGATGTTGCGTATATAATACCAATATCTTCACAATATTGCTTTAATTCAACATGTTGTTGCATATTAAACTCTAAATATTCTCTATGCAAACCATAGGTTTCTCCATAAGAATTAGATGGGTTTGGATGTGGCTGATTGTATTGCTCTTCTGTTAATAATTCTTTATTATTTCTTTTTTGAAACTTAACAGCATCTACATTACAAAAAAATTTAGCTACTTTAATTAATTCTTTAGCAATTTCTATATCTCCTTTATGATTGCAACCAATCTCAGCAATTACTAGGGGTATGCTATACATTTGAGGCATTTTATTGTTTTTTCAAATTTATTCTTTTATTATTAAGTTACAAATTACTTTTTAATAAATAATTGTAATGACTAGCTCAGCCGATATACTTTTACATTATAAATACTTTTCGACTACAGCACTCAAAGTTACATTAGAACCTTTTATTGTAATTTAAAACAAACTCACAGGCCTCTCTAATTGCTCCATCACAAGAATTTTTAGTTAACACAATATCCGCTTGTTGTTTTACAATAGTTGTTGCATTATTTGGTGCAAATGACCAACCAACACTGCATATATTTGCTAAATCATTTATATCATCTCCAATATAGGCAATGTTGCCTAATTTTATATTTTTATTAAGTGTCAATTGCTGAACCAAGGCGTATTTATCTTTTACCCCTAAATATACATTTTCAATTTTTAATTTTTTCATACGTTGCGCCACTATTTTTGATTGCTCTGAAGTCATTATTATAACTTCAATTCCATGTTCTCTAATAATTTCCAATCCCATACCATCACGCATGTCAAAGTTTTTTGTGTGTTCTCCATCTATGCTATATGTTATTGTACCATCTGTAAACACACCATCCACATCTAATACTAAATAAGTTATTTTGCTATTTTCTTTTTGCTTTTTCAATCTGTTTATTAACAATTCTTCTACAATATGCCAATCTGTTTCCGAATCAATTTCATAAAGCGATTCTTCTAACATTTTCACAACAGCTATGTTGCCACTCACTCTGTTTTTTGACGCTATAAAAGCATCTTTTGTAGTACAATACACTGCGCCATTTTCAATTAATAAACCTTCAAAATCTTGTCGTCTAGGTCTATTAAACACATCATAATTCATAGGTTTACCCTCCTTATTCCACGTAAAACGATGTGTATTTACAACGGTTAGTGAAGATTCATAGTTCTCATGTATAACTTTATTTAAAGAATTATTAATATCTAGAGAAGTAGTTAAAGGTGAAGTTGCTTGTAACAGGCAAAGTACATTGTACTCATAATTTATTTTCTCACTAAATTCTATAAGCACACTTTCTGTAGTAGCTGTATCATTTGCATTTTCATGATTCCTTAATAAAACTTTTACTTTTGGTGACCATTTGTATTGGCTTTCAACAAAAGCAATTATTTCTACATCATCGGTAAAAACATAAATTTCATCTAAATCTGATAAAATAGCTTCGGCAAGCACCCAAGCAAATAATGGGCGACCTATCAACTTTCTTTTATTTTTATTTAATATGCCTTTAGAGTTCTTTCTTAGTGGAATGATGGCTATTTTTTTCATTTATTGCATGAATTTAGAATTATTAAATATACAGATTTGCATTAATTTTTACTATAATTAAGCTTTTCATAGCATTTAATAACCTCATTTTGTATTTTCTGATCGCTTAAATTTTCTTTAAATTGCTTATTAATTAACAACGCTTTTTGCAATAATAAAGGACTATTTATAGCATGACTAATATTATTTTCAATTTCATTAACATCCTCACAATTTCCAATGAATAATCCATTTACACCATGCTCAATTACCTCTTCAGTTACCCCTCCTGGATTTGACTGTATCGGAAAAACATCCATACTAATAGCTTCTAATAAGGTATTTGGAACGCCATCTGAATTGCTGTTGCCAATATAAATTAAAGATTCCCCCATCAATTTCCAAACTTCTTTTTGTGAAATTTTTCCTTGAATAAAAAAATTACTCCAACCAGCCAATTTACTTTTGGCAGTGTACTCAAACACTTCTTCATCGGCACCAAAAACCACTATTTTGTAATCTTGCAACTGTTCTTTAAGTTTTTGAACCGCTTTTAAAACAGTAATGGCACGCCCTGACCTTCCTTGAAATCCTTTTATTAGTATGGTTTTTCTTTGTTCCAAAGGTAAAGAATAGGCTTGCATTTCAAACAGGGGAAACCCACCACCACCAGGAAATACGCCTAAAAATTCACCTGTAAAACCATATGTTTTAGCAATTTCATAGTCCCTTTTACAATCCGTAAATAAAAAATTGATACGAGGCAATACCCATTTAATGTCTTTTAAATAAATGGGAGTATTTTGAAAATAAAACAAATCACTACCCCAAGAGGAATAAATCCATTGCAAGTGTTGGTACTTTTCCATCACTTTAATAATGGGGGTACAAGCAACATACAAAGCAAAACTATGTACTACATCTGGTTTTACTTCATTTAATACTTTTTCAAATATTAAATCTGTTTTACGATCATTGATTTTTTGAATAAATTTATAAACTTTAGGTAAATTTGCTTTTAAATAACTTCTTCCTGAAAAATTCCATCGTAATTTCCATCCAACAATTTGATGTACCCAATTAATTCTTTCAACTTTTTGACCACCATCTACAATATCAAACCAATATACTTCATGCCCAGCGTTTTTAAGTTGGTCTGTCCAGCGAAAAAAATGTAAAGAAGGCATAGCCACCATAAGTATTTTCATGCTTAAAACTGTATAGTAAGGTTAATTTCTTTTGTTTGTCTATTAAATGTAAATTGATACGGTAAATTTCTATAATTTATAATTATTTCTTCTAACAACCTATTGTTTATGGTTTCCATTGTCAAATACTGTATATGCTTTTTACCTAGTATTTTTTTTAGCTGTTGCTTTATTTTATTCTTGGCGGATACATTTTTAATAACAATGCTAACCAATTCATTATTAAAATTCTTTAACTGGGCTAATAATGCTTCTACTTTAAAATTCGCAGAATCAATTTCAATTTCATAGTTGGGTTTTTGTAATAACTTTTTATAATCTGCTTCCAAAGGTATTTTGCCCCAAACACCTTCTACATTTGCTTTTAATCTATTTGTATTGTTGGTTAATTGTAAATAAAAGTGATTAATTTTTTCTTGTTCCGAATGAAATGGTGCTGTGCTTAATTTACTTCTATAAGCTTTTGGATGCCATTGGTGTTTTACCAATACTTCTTTGTTATAGAAATATATGGGTAAACCCAATTGCTTTATACGAATATGAATGTCTGTATCTTCAGCACCCCAACCATGGTAAAACTCATCGTATCCATTTATGCTTTTCAGAATTTCTGTTGGAAAAAGCGTAATACCAGTTGCTTCTTGATTTGATACATGTTTTATTTTATAATTTTTAAACTGTGTTGATTTTGAAGTTTCTTCTTTAGCTAAAAATCCAACTTGAAAATAAATTACTTTATGTTCTTTAGATAATTCAACTGCTTTTTCAATAAAATCTTCTTTAAAAATTAAATCAATATCTGCTACTAAAAAATATGACGTGTTGGTTTGTTGTAAAGCAATATTGATAGCTCTACTTTTGTTCCATAATTGCCTTGTTACAGGGCAATATATTAATTTTATAAAGTTGTATTGTTTAACAAGTTTTTCTAATTCTTCTGAATAATATACTGCACTCCCATAATCAACCAAAACAACCTTAAAATGGATGGCTGTTTGATTGCATAAAGAATCTAAACACTTTTTTACAATGTGTATATCTCTGTTGCGATATGTGAGGGCTATGGTTATCATTAATCTAAACAACTTTTAATAAATGATTTAATATATATTTTAAAAACTGGTAAGGAAGAATATTTACTTTTGTTTAATTTAAATTTTCTAATAATCCTAAATTTTACAAATGCTTCAGAAAAGTTTTTATTTCGATTTAAAAACTTCATTATCTGAGTATTTAAAATATATAGTTTATATTCAATTATTGATTCTACCTCTTTATAATTTTCATCTTTATAAATGTTCGAAAACATTTTAAAATTATTTTCTAATAAATTTCTTTGACTCAAATTAATTTCTTTCATAATTCCAACATTTTTTCTATAAACCAAAGTATATTCCAAAAGACACTTAATTTTTTCACCTTTTTTTGTAATCAGAATATATAAAGGCCAATCTCCATAAGACGAGGAATAAAACCACTTTGAAAACTCTATGCCATGAATTACATTTCTAAACATTGTTGATGATGCTGGTATAAAATTATCTTTAATAATATCTTCAACTCCAACCTCTCTTCTATTAATAGGTTTTATCTCATTTTTAATTAACTTATTATTTGTATATTGTGTACTATGCAGTGTGTAAATAATATTAAAATCTAAATTTCTATCTAAAAAATCTACTTGTTTTTGTAATTTAAATGGAGAAGTCCAATAATCATCACCATCACAAATAGCAATATATTTACCTTTACATCGCCTCAAAGCCCATATAAAATTAGGTATCATCCCTAAATTCTGCTGATGTCTTGTATATTTAATCCAAGAAGCTTTAGAGTGGTTTTTAATAATATTTTGAATTACCTCATCCGTTTTGTCAGTCGAAGCATCGTTGGCAATAATTAGTTCTATTTCAAAATCACAATTTTGCATTAAAACACCATTGATAGCTTCTTCAATATAATTTTCATGATTATAAGTAATCATGCATACACTAACCGTTAGTTTTTCTATCATTTTATTTTTTGTCTAAAAACACCAAAACCAACTATTGATAAAACTAATTTAATCCAAATTACCCCAGTCATTTTATTTTTAAAAATATTCCAATTACAATATTTGAAACTATCTAATATTATTAAATGTTTTAAAAACTTTATTGTATTAGAATATTTCTTAGATATAAACGCATTATTAATTAACCCCCTATTTGTATTACAAATAGAATTTGATAACCAAGAATAATTTAACTTATACCTAATTACAAAATTTCTCCTACAAAGATAGGTGTCATTTAACGCGAGAATAAATTTATCAACATTAACTGGATGGCTAGCACTTCCATCTATAATTCTATATACAGTTGTTATTTCATTCAAAAAATAAATTTTAGAATTACGTGCAGTTTCAAGTAAAATTCTAGTATCTCCAATTATAGCATTTATTAGTTCTGGTTTAATTACTTTAATAGCATTATTTAAAATAGATTTTCTAAATAATGTTGTTGGAAATTCAATAAACTTACTTTCTAACATTTTTTGTATAATTTGATCTTCATCTAATGGAATTCTTGATGGAATGTTTACAAATTTATTTTCTTTTACATAATAAAATTGAACACCTGTAAATACTAGTCCTAAATTATCATTACTATTTAAAATGTCAACTTGCTTTTGAAGTTTATCTTCAGTTATCCAGTAATCGTCACCTTCACACATAGCAACAAACTCGCCTTTGCATTGATTTAATGCAAATAAAAAATTAGGTATTATACCAACATTAAACTCTTGTCGATAATATCTTATCAAAGATCCTTTCGGATGAGTTTCAATAATTTTATTTACTATAGCATTCGTTTGATCTGGAGAACAATCGTTGGCAATAATTAGTTCTATTTCAAAATCACAATTTTGCATTAAAACACCATTGATAGCTTCTTCAATATATTTTTCATGATTATAGGTAATCATGCAAACACTTACTTTTGGGCTTTGAGTCATCTTAAAAAACTAATGGTGTTAATTCTTTTTTAATTTTAGCAGGAACCCCAACTACCAAACAGTTATCTGGAAGATCTTTAGTTACAACTGAACCGGCACCAACAACAACATTTTTTCCAATGATAATATTGGGCAATATTGTAGTATTTGTTCCTAAGAAGGTATAATCGCCAATATTAGAACTACCAGATATATGAACTCCAGGTGACATTTCCACAAATTTCCCAATTACACAGTCATGTCCAATTGTACAATTCAAATTTATTAAAGCACCTCTTTTTATAATAATATCATTTGTAATAACTGTTCCAGTCATAATATTACAACCATCTTCAATTATATTGCCATAATGTCCAATCGTTGACTTAGGACTTATAGTAGAAATAAACTCCCCCCCTAAACAAGTAAATTTATCATATAGTTGTTTTCTTAAAATAGGATTTCCTATACCTATTGTAAATTTGTTATCAATAGTTTTAAAATAAACTGATGCTTCTTGAGTCGTTCTTAAAATTTGGAACTTATCAAATAGTTTTTCAGGGGCATCACTATTTACATCGTCGTAAAAAGCTAGATTATCCAATTGCTTTAATTGGTGTACTACCTCTAAAATTTCTTTTGCAAAACCCTTGGCTCCTATAATTAACATAAATTTTTATTTACATGAGTAACTATTTTACTTAAATCATTTTCAGATAATCCAACATATAAAGGTAAACACAATATTCTTGAAGCAACACTTTCAGAAACATGCATTGGATTTCCATTTATATAATCAATGGTATTTAAAGACGGATAAAAATAACGGCGTGGCATAATTTGATGCTCATTTAATATTTTTTCTACCCTCATTAATTGCGTTTCGTTTTCAAAAATAACAGGATAATAACTGTAATTCCAATCTGTATTTTCTCGTATCTTTAAAGTTTTAAGTTTTGAAAAATCTAAATTAATATTATAAAAATTAATCACTTTTTTTCTTTCTGAAATTATGTAATTTATATAAGGAAATACGGCTAATCCCATAGCTGCTTGCAATTCAGACATCTTGCCATTAATTCCTAAACCATGAAAATCTAAATGACCTTTATGTCCAAAATTATGACTGTAAAAAAGCTTGTGTACTAAACCTTCATCTTTAGCAAACATTGCCCCACCTTCACCTGTATGAAATAATTTAGTCGCATGAAAACTGCAAGTACTAACATCTCCATATTCAAAAATTGAACGCCCTTTATACTTTACACCAAAACAATGCGCAGCATCATAAATTACTTTTAAATTATATTTTTTAGCTATATTTTTAATTACATCAACATTACAAGGATTTCCAAAAACGTGTGTTGCTAATATTGCAGTTGTTTTTGAAGTAATAGCACTTTCAATTAGAGTTTCATCAATAGTTAAGTATTCAGGATGAATATCTACAAAAATAGGTGTACAATTTTCCCAAATAATAGAAGAAGTTGTGGCTATATAACTAAAAGGAGTTGTAATTATCTCACCTTTTTTTCCTAATAATTTTAACGCAATCTGAAGTGGTACTGTCCCGTTGTTAGTAATTATGATATTCTTAACTGAAAGATATTTTTTCAATTCCTCTTCCAGTTCCAAAACTAATTCACCTCTGTTTGTGAGCCACTGCTTTTTCCAAATTCTATTTAACTTTTTTTCATATTCTTCTTGTGGAGGAAAAAAGGTTTTAGTTACATTAATCATATTAGTAATTATTCCATTTAAAAGTTGGTTTTATATAACCTGGCTCTCTCCCCATATACTCTCCAAGTTTTCTTTCGCTGTCAATAACAGTAAAATTAAATATATTTCTTTCATGAAAAATTACTATCCTAGAATCTTTAATAACAAAAATAGCTAATGAAAAATTACCCGACTGAAAAAAATCACTTGGTATTGTGCACTTTATTTTGTTTTTACCATATTTTAATTTTGATTCTTTATTCCTGTCATAAAATGAAAACATATTCTCACCTACCTCATTATAAAGATGATATGTAATATGATAATTTGAATTTGCTTGTTCTTTTAAAAATAATTCAGTTAATATTTCAATTTCCAAATTTTCAACTAGAGTATCATCATACGTTCTATTAACATTTCTAATCCCTATGAAATTCAATTTTACCTGTTCATTACCAAAAGACTGATCAAACTCTCTAATATTATTATTTTTTGTATTGTCAATTTTTAAATAATTATTAATTGCTTGATCAACATTACCATCAAACAAAGCCCCTCCATTCTCCAGTACAATACCTCTTGTACATAAACTCTTTACCGCTGCCATATTATGACTTACAAACAACACCGTACGCCCTTCCCCCTTGCTAATATCCTGCATTTTACCTATAGCTTTTTTTTGGAACTCCACATCGCCTACTGCCAACACTTCATCTACCACTAAAATGTCCGGTTCTAAATGTGCGGCAACAGAAAAAGCCAAACGCACCGTCATTCCACTACTATAGCGTTTTACAGGTGTATCAATATAACGTTCAACCCCTGCAAAGGATATAATCTCCTCTAATTTACTGTTAATTTCTTTTTTAGTCATCCCTAAAATAGCACCATTTAAAAAAATATTTTCTCTGCCTGTAAGTTCTGGATGAAATCCTGTACCTACTTCTAATAAGGAGGCTATTCGCCCTTTAGATTTTATACTTCCTGTGGTTAGGCCTGTTACTTTAGATAATATTTTTAACAAGGTAGATTTTCCGGCACCATTTTTACCAATAATACCTAAAACTTCTCCTTTTTTTACTTCAATATTAATGTCTTTTAATGCCCAAACATAGTCTGAAGTGCCTTTGATTGCTCGGTCATTAACTTCCCCTATTTTTAAAAATGGATCTTCCTTGCCTCGTACTTTATACCACCAACGATTTAAATCGTGACTTATAGTGCCTGTACCTACCGTACCGAGACGATATTGTTTAGATAAGTTTTCTATTTTTAAAATAGTGTTACTCATAGTTTTTTTTTAATTACAGATTACTTCGTCGCTTTCGCTCCTCGTAAAGACGTTTATATTGTCAGTCTGAACTTGTCGAAGACTTTTTATCTTCTTTTATGTTCTCGAAACACTTCGACACCGCTCAGTGTGACAGTTTATTTCGTCAGTCTGAGCTTGATTCAGTATCTGTTCTTTTATATTCAATTTCTTATTCAAAAGATTCCCAACCAAGTTGAGGATGATGTTTTCTATTGTCTATCATTGCGAAGTTTTTCGTAAAAAACTGTGGCAATCTGTTACTTTAGGATTAGATAACCATGTCGCTTTCGCTCCTCGTTATGACGTTTGTTTTGTCATTCTGAACTTGTCGAAGACTTTTTAATCTATTTTCTCTTCTTAAAACACTTCGACTCCGCTCAGTGTGACAGTTTATTTTGTCAGTCTGAGCTTGTCGAAGACTTTTTTACGTTCATTTTAATACTATAGTCTTCACTAAAAAGTAAAAATAGCATTTTAATTGATTCCTAAAAAATTTAATACGTACTAAATTTATATTTTATACGGATCAATTCTTTATTTACTAAGCACTAATTTTTTATTTTATACTTAGTGTTTTAATTTCTTTTCTAATTCATAAATTAAATAATCTATTTTTTAAAGTTATTAACAAATTTGCTAGCGCTAACCTTCTATTTTTAGGTGTTTTACATGAATTCATCCTAAATTCCAACACCTGTAAAATTTATCAATTTTACAATAGACATTTTAGCGAACTTTTCAACAAAAAACTGTTATTAAGTAATTTATGTAAAACATAAAAATACATTTATTTACCCTTAATTTAGCAATGCATTCAGAGCGAATGCCTTTGTTTTATTAATTTAAACACATAAAATTATGAGTGTTAAATTTAAACCTGTGCAGCGCATTAATCCGCAAGACGTGACTGCACAAAAAAAGTTTTATGCACGTGCTATTGCAGATGGCGTTACTGATTTGGACGAATTATCTAAATTAGTTGCTTCACAATGTACCGTGAATAGAGCAGGTTGTTATGCCGTATTACTAGCTTTAGAAGCTAATGTAATACGTGAATTAGAAAATGGACGTATTGTTCGTTTAGGAGAATTAGGTAGTTATCAATTGGGTGTTAGTGCTCAAGGAATGTTAACTAACGATGAGGTGAATGCCAACACTATAAAAAAGGCACGTATTAATTTTAGACCTGGAGCGGGTTTAAAAGCCATGTTAAAAACATTGGTGTACAAAAAAGCTCAAAATCAATCCGCATAGATTTTGAGCTTAGCTTAGTTTCAAAAACTCTGAATGTGAAAACATTCGGAGTTTTTTCTTTGTTTATTAATTTAATTCAAAAATAATAGAAAGTTTATAATTACCAACGGTTATTTATAAGAATTTGTTATTGTTTGTTAACAGGCTGTTGATTGAAATCATTATAAATCCTTATAATTACTGAGTTTTGTTGATTAAAATATAAATTCTTTAATAGATTACAAACATAGGATGACGTTTTCTATAACCTGTCATTGCGAAGTTTTTGGTAAAAAACTATGGCAATCTGTTTCTTTAGGGTGAGATAACCTCGTAGCTTTAGCTCCTCATTATGACGTTTGTTTTGTCAGTCTGAGCCTGTCGAAGACTTTTTATCTTCTTTTATGTTCTCAAAACACTTCGACTCCGCTCAGTGTGACAGTTTATTTCGTCAGTCTGAGTTTGATTCAGGTATTCTATTTTCTTTTCAAAATATCCCAAGTCAAGCTCAGTATGACATTTTATTTCGTCAGTCTGAGTTTGTCGAAGACTTTTTATCTTCTTTTATGTTCTCAAAACACTTCGACTCCGCTCAGTGTGACATTTTATTTCGTCAGTCTGAGCCTGTCGAAGACTTTTTAATCTATTTTCTATCTTATCCTTTCATTCCCCATTTGGGGGTTAGGGGGCTAAACTGTATCAATAAAACTCTTCTCAGTTCTATTAAATATAATTAAACCTATAAAAAATACAATTATTGTAAATACAACGGAATATATAATTCCATGTGAAGATAACTTACCATCATTCAATAACATAATTCTAGAGGTTTCTATAATATGCGCCATTGGATTGTATTCAACAATCCAGGCGTAACTTGAGAGTTTTTCTTTAACTAGTGAAATTGGATACATTACTGCCGAAACATACATTAATAATTGTACTCCAAAACCAACTAAGAAAGTTAAATCTCTATATTTTGTAACCATAGATGAAATAATCATTCCTAATCCTAAACCAAGCATTCCCATCACTACAATTAATAATGGATAAAAAATAAGTATTGAATTTGGTTTAATTTTAAACCCACTATAAACATAGTACAAGTAAAAACCAATAAAAACAGCTAATTGAATTCCAAATTTCAACAAATTTGAAATAACGATTGACATTGGCATTATAATTCTTGGAAAATACACCTTACCAAATAAATTAGCATTCTTTTTAAAAGTATCCGAAGTAGCGGTTAAACATTCTTTAAAATAATTCCAAGAGGTTACACCAGCTAAATTGAATAAAAAAGGTGGAATATTTCCAGTATCAATTCCTGCTACTTTATTAAAAATTATGGTAAAAATTACGGAGGTAAACAAAGGTTGAATTACATACCACAACGGTCCTAAAATAGTTTGTTTATATAAGGTAACTACATCACGTTTAACAAAAAGCAATAACAAATCGCGGTATTGCCAAACTTCTTTTAAGTTTAGACTAAAGAGTTTATTTTTTGGGGTTATTTCAAACAACCAATCTTCTTTATTTGGTGTCTTTTTATTCATATTTAATTTACATCTTCTATAAACACTTCGACAAGCTCAGTGTGACAATTTTTTCGTCACCCTGAACTTGTTTCAGGATCTGTTTATTATTCCGTTTCCCTTTCTATAATCCTTCATTGCGAAGTTTTTGATAAAAAACTGTGGCAATCTGAACCTTTAGGGTGAGATAACCACGTCGCTTTCACTCCTCGTTATGACTTTCATATTGTCTATCTGAGCTTGTCGAAAACTTTTTAATTTATAAGAGGTTTTCACAGGCTTAGTATGACAGTTAAAATATCTTTATTTTTTTGTGAAATTGAATTTGAGGTAAATATAAGATAATAGCATAGATTTAGAAAATAATATTAATTAGATTAATCTTGCTACTTTTGCAAGATTCCCAGTTAAGCATAGAATTATAGTTAATTTGCGTCATTCCGCACCCGCCTTTAGCAGGGTAGTCTTGAATGGAAATCTGTTAATTTTGAAAATTATACCCTAATCTTTGTCTCTAGTTTATGAGATTACCAGTCAAGCTGGGAATGAAGTGTTTTTGGTTTGTCAGTTTGAACCTGTCGAAGACTTTTTTGCCTATTATTTAATCTGCCTCCCAAAACACTTCGACAGGCTCAATGTAACATTTTTGTATTATTTTTAACTATTCAATTCCAAATATTTATCTACAAACGCTTTGATGCCATCCTCTAATTTAGTTTGAGGTTTAAAATTTATATAATTAAATAAACTTTCAACATTAGCATAGGTTGCCTGAACATCACCAGGTTGCATCGGTTTAAAAACAATTTTCCCTTTTTTACCCAATGCTTTTTCAACAGCATGCACGTAATCCATTAAAGCAACCGGACTATTATTTCCTATATTAAATAACTGATATGGTTTAGAACTTTTAGAAGGAACTGGTTTTTTTGGATTAAATTCCAGATTATTTTCTTTTGGAGGAAGTGGTAATAATCGTTTTACACTTTCAACAATATCACCTACGTAAGTAAAATCACGACTCATATTGCCATTATTGAATACTTCAAATTCTTTATCTTCAACCATGGCTTTTGTGAAAATGTGTAATGCCATATCAGGTCTCCCCCAAGGTCCATAAACTGTAAAAAAGCGTAAACCTGTACAAGGAATATTATATAAATTAGCATACGAATGTGCCATCATTTCATTGGCTTTTTTACTCGCAGCATACATAGCTAATGGATGATCGGTACAATTATCTTCTTTAAAAGGAATTTCTTCACTTAAACCATATACTGAACTTGAAGAAGCAAATACTAAATGTTCAACAGGGTATGCTCTACAGCTTTCTAATATATTTAAAAAACCCGTAATATTACTAGCTACATACGAATGCGGATTTTCCAATGAATATCGGACTCCGGCTTGTGCAGCTAAATTAACTACATAATCAAAATGCTGGTCATTAAAAAGTTGTTTTAAATTTTCTAAATCGGTTAAATCTAATTTTATAAAAGCGATTTTATCCTGCTTTAACAATTTATTGTATTTAATTTCATGGGTGTTAAACCCTAAATCTTTTAATCTTGCTAGCTTTAAATTAGGGTCATAATAATCATTAATATTATCTAATCCAACTACTTCATAATTAGATTTTAATAAAAGTTTAGCAAGGTGATGACCTATAAAACCTGCCATTCCGGTTACAAGCACCTTTTTTTTATCTATTTTATTCATTTTATAAATGCTATTTTTTTTGAAAACACTTCGACTCCGCTCAGTGTGACTGTTAATTATTATTTTATTTCGTCATGCCGTACTTGATACGGCATCTTTTCCTATCATATTCAATTTCTTATTCAAAAGATCCCCAGTCAAGCTGAAAATGACATATTATTTTGTCAGTCTGAGCTTGTCGAAGACTTTTTAATTATTAATTTATTTTCATTCATATAATTCATTAAACCCTACTTCGACCCTTCAATAAAAACTCAGGACTGGCTCAGTTGAGGATGATGTTTTCTATTTTGTCATTGCGAAACTTTGAAAAAGTTGAAGCAATCCGTTACTTTAAGGTGAAATAACCATGTCGCTTTCACTCCTCATTATGACGTTTGTTTTGTCAGTCTGAGCCTGTCGAAGACTTTTTAATCTATTTTCTGTTATTAAAACACTTCGACTCCGCTCAGTGTGACATTTTATTTCGTCATCCTCACATTACAAAAATATAATTAAAATAAACAATCCTTAAAATATGTGGTAATTATTTTGAGATGTAATATTAAATATCAAATTATCGTGTTAAATTTGAACCTCAAATTATTAGATACAAATGAACAAGCAATTAATAGAGTGCGTTCCAAACATTAGTGAAGGACGTGATATGCATAAAATAAATGCAATTTCAAGTGTAGTTGAAACAGTGGAGGGAGTTAAATTGTTAGATGTTGACCCTGGAAAAGCGACTAACAGAACGGTTATTACTTTTGTAGGTGAACCTAAAAATGTAATTGAGGCGGCCTTTAGATTGATTAAAAAATCGGCTGAGTTAATTGATATGAGTAAACATAGTGGCGAACACCCTCGTTTTGGGGCAACAGATGTTTGCCCGTTAGTTCCAATTGCTGGAATAACTATGGAAGAAACTGCTAAATATGCGCATCAATTAGGTGAACGTATTGGTGATGAATTGGGAATTCCTGGTTATTTTTATGAAAATGCCGCCACTGAAGAAAAGCGTAAAAATTTAGCTAGTTGCCGTGCCGGTGAATATGAAGGTTTGAAAGAAAAATTAAATAATCCTGATTGGAAACCAGATTTTGGCTCAGCTAATTTTAAAGCATCTGTAGAAAAAACCGGAGCTATTGCAATTTCTGCTCGTGATTTTTTAATTGCCTATAATGTAAATTTAAACTCCACTTCTACTCGTAGAGCAAATGCCATTGCTTTTGATATTAGAGAAGCTGGTAGAGTAAAATATGTAAATGGCGTTTCCGGAAAAAAAGTATTAGATGAAAATGGTATTCCAGTTCGTATTCCCGGTAAATTAAAAGCCGTAAAAGGTATTGGTTGGTTTATTGAAGAATATGGCATTGCTCAAATTTCATACAATTTAACTAATATAAATATTACATCTATGCATGTGGCTTTTGACGAAACGGTTAAAGCTGCGGATAAAAGAGGATTACGTGTTACTGGTTCAGAATTGATTGGGTTAATTCCTTTACAAGCCATGTTAGATGCGGGTGATTATTTTTTAAATAAACAGGAGCGTTCTTTAGGTATTTCAGAAGCTGAAAAGATAAAAATAGCAGTAAAATCTTTAGGGCTTGATGATTTAAAACCTTTTAATCCTAATGAAAAAATAATTGAGTATTTGTTAAAAGATAACATCAAAAAATTGGTAGATTTAACAGTTTCTGATTTTGCAGAAGAAACCGCTGGAGAATCTATGGCTCCGGGAGGTGGTTCTATTGCTGCTTATGTTGGAGCATTGGGAGTTTCATTAGGAACTATGGTTGCAAATCTTTCGGCTCATAAAGCTGGTTGGGACGATAGATGGGAATACTTTTCTGAATGGGCAATAAAAGGTCAAAATTATAAAAATAGATTACTTTTTTTGGTAGATGAAGACACTAATGCTTTTAACAAAATTATTGAAGGGTTTAGAATGCCTAAAAAAACTGAGGAAGAAAAACTGGCTCGAAATAATGCTATAGAAAGTGCTACTAAATATGCTACGGAAATTCCTTTTCAAGTTATGGAAACTTCTTATAATTCTATGGAAGTAATGAAAGAAATGTGCTATAAAGGTTTGCAAAATTCGTTATCCGATGCTGGAGTTGGAATTTTATGTGCTAAAACTGCAATTACTGGTGCTTATTTTAATGTGCGTATAAATGCAAAAGATATAAAAGATAAGGCTTTTGCAGAAAATATCATTCAAAAAGCAACGGGTATTTATCAAAAAACTATTTTGATAGAAAAAGAAATTATGGATTATATAGATAGTAAAATGTAATCAATTTGAAAAGTCTTCGACAGGCTCAGACTGACAGAACAAAAAAATTAAAATATTTAACAATAGTCACACTGAGCTTGTCGAAGTGTTTTGTGTCATCATCAGTAGAATTGAAAAGTCTTCGACAAGCTTAGACTGACAATATAAAAGTACCAAAACCATCTTACTGTCACACTGAGCTTTTCGAAGTGTGTTGTTTCTTTAAAAATTAAAACTATGAAACTTTATTATGTTTACATTCTAAAATGTGCTGATAATTCTTTTTACATTGGTATTACAAACGATATAGAAAGACGCTTACAAGAACATAATTCTGATAAAAAATTTTATTCCTATACTTTTTCAAGAAGACCCAATAAATTAGTTTGGCTTGAAACTTTCACTACTCCAAATGAAGCTATTTCTAAAGAAAAACAACTTAAGGGATGGAGTAGGAAAAAGAAAGAAGTTCTTATTAATAAGGATTGGGAAAAATTAGTTGAATTATCAAAAAATTATACAGACAATCAAAAGTCTTCGACAGGCTCAGACTGACAGAACAAAAAAATTAAAATATTTAACAATAGTCACACTGAGCTTGTCGAAGTGTTTTGTGTCATCATTAGTTGAATTGAAAAGTCTTCGACAAGCTCAGACTGACAAAACATACTTGTTGAAAAGGATATAAAAAATGTCACACTGAGCCTAGTCTGCCCTGAGTTTTTTATCAAAGGGTCGAAGTGTATTAAAAACTATCTTGAGGCAGTATCTCATAAAGTGTGTAAGTTTCAAAAAACTCAGGATTGAATTCAATCCTGAGTTTTTTAATTTTATTAATTTTAAATTTTATACACTTATGAAACCAGAAGACCTATTAAACGATGATTTTTTAAAGCAATTTAAAAACGGACCAGAACT